>Ga0080026_10000339_pt1 | contig 11486 bp, 8 predicted proteins | sample OrgsoiDNA2013045_FD_70941 | JGI IMG/M metagenome (GOLD analysis project Ga0080026, IMG submission 70941) | Permafrost soil microbial communities from the Arctic, to analyse light accelerated degradation of dissolved organic matter (DOM) -... | ecosystem: Environmental > Terrestrial > Soil >... | reverse complement strand
CCAGCCCGGCCACGGTCGTGCACGCGGTGTCCCGGCACGGGCTGCTCCCCCGCGTGCACATCGCCGCGGACCGGCCCGCGGTGAACCTGCTGCCCGCCCGGCCGGCCCCGCCAGCGGAGGCCGGGCTAGCCCCCCTGATCCGTTACGTCAGGAGGTTTGCCGAGCAGTACCCGGGCGGCTGGCAGGACGCGGTCGACGCGCTGCGCCCGCAGGTTCCGGAGCTCTGGCAGCGGCTGACGCCCGCGGACCAGCGGCTGTTCCTGCGCTGCGTCGCCCGGTACTGGGAGGTGCACCGGCACCGGATGCCGCCGGCGACCGCGGCCAGGGTCGCCGAGCTGCGGGCCGCCGGGCAGCTGCGCGTGATCCGGGGCCGCGTCAGCGCCGCTACCGGGCAGGAGAGCGGCGTGCGGGTCAGCATCGAGCAGGCTAGGGCAGGCTTCGAGCTGAGCGCGGACTGGCTGGTCGACGCGACCGGCCCGGACCCGGACATCACCGCCACGCAGGATCCCCTGCTGGCCAGCCTGCTCGGCAGCGGACTGGCCCGGCCGGACCCGCACCGGCTCGGGATCGACGCCGACGCGGGCGGCGCGGTCCTGGACGCGTTCGGGCGACCCAGCGCCGCGATCTTCACGCTCGGCCCCACCCTGCGCGGGGTCTGGTACGAGACGACCGCGATCCCGGAAATCCGGGACCAGGCGGTGGCCCTGGCCGGGCGTCTCATCGCCGCCACCCGCCGCCACCGGCAGCTGGCGGCCGCGGTCCCGGCACCGGTCAGGGACTAGCCTGGTCCGCCGCCGGGGGCTGACTCCAGAGGTCGGTGATAACCAGCCCCAGCTCGGCCAGCAGCTGCCGCAGCAGCGGCAGCGACAGGCCGACGACGTTGCTCGGGTCACCGTCGATGCCCGCCACGAACGGCGCCCCCCGGCCGTCGATGCTGAACGCTCCCGCCATGGCCAGCGGCTCGCCGCTGGCAACGTAGGCCGCTACCTCGGCCGGGCTGGGCACGCCGAAGCGCACCACCGTCCGGCCGACGCCGCGCACCCGGCGGCCGCCGGCCCCGTCGATGAGGCAGTGGCCCGTCAGGAGCGTCCCGGCCCGGCCGGACAGCCGCGCCCACATCGCCATGGCCTGGGCGGCCGAGGCTGGCTTGCCGAAACTCATCCCGTCCAGGTCCAGGAGCGAGTCGCACCCCAGCACCAGCGCATCCGGCCGCCGGGCGGCCACCGCGGCGGCCTTGCGCTCCGCCAGGACGGCGACCAGGGCGGCGGTGTCCAGGCCCTCCCCGTCGCCCTCGTCCGCCCCGCTGACCAGGACCTCCGGGTCTATCCCGGCGTCCCGCAGCACGCGCAGCCGCCCCGTGGACGCCGACGCCAGGACGAGCGCCACCGGGCCGGGCGGCGCCACCGGGGGCCGCATCACCGGGCCGGCAGCAGCGCGTGGATGACGCTGGCGGCGCGCGCGGCGTCGGGCTCGTCCCCGGTGATGAGGCTCAGGTACACGTAGGACTCCATGATCCGGACGAGCACGTAGGGCAGGTCAGCGGCGGGAACGGAGCTGTGCAGGTGGCCGTGCCGCCGGTCGTCGTCGACGACGCCTGCGATCAGCTGGATGAGCCGCTGCTGGAACTCACTGGCCTTGGTGGTGAGCAGCCGGAGGGCAAGGTCGCCCTCCCGCTCGAGGAAGCGCTGCATGCCCAGGTTGCTCATCGCCGCCCGGGCGGCCCCGGTGACGATGTCCGCGGCCACCGGGCGCGCGCCCGGCGGCGACGCCTCGCGCAGCCGCTGAACGGTCGTGGCCATCAGGTTCCACAGCACCTCGGCGAGTAGTTCCTCGCGGGTGCCGACCCACCGGTACAGCGTGGCCCGGTCCACCCCCAGCTTGCGGGCCAGGCCCTGCATGTCGACCCGACGTCCGGCCTGGAACGTGCGCTGGGCCTCGCGCAGCGCGTCCAGGGCGGTCGGGCGGGCCGGCTCGGCGCCGGCCAGCTGCCGCCGCAGCGGCGTCTCCGCCGCCATCTGCCCAGGTGCACTGGGGCCCATGGGCGCGATCCCGGTCTCCTCGGACTGTTGACAGGCCTGTTGACGTGGAGCACAGTATGCAACACATAGCGGTGATGTGGCAACGGAGCGACAGATGAGCGATGCGGTGCAGGGTCCGGTAGTGACGGTCGCGGGGGGCGCGCTGCAGGGGCGCAGCTCGGGCGGGATCAGCGCCTTTCTCGGCATTCCGTACGCGGCTGCCCCCTTCGGGGAGAACCGGATGCGGCCGCCGCATCCGGCGGCGCCGTGGAGCGGCACGCGGCTGGCCACCGAGTACGGGCCGACCGTCCCGAAGGGCGACTACCCGCCGCAGTACCAGCCGCTGTTCCCCGAGGTCGTCATCGCCGGCGACGAGTGCCTGAACCTGAACGTGTGGACCCCGGACGCCGGCCCGGCGGGCGGGGCGGGCTCGGCGGGGCTGCCGGTCCTGGTGTGGATTCACGGCGGGTCGTTCATGAATGGGTCGGGGTCGGTCGGCGAGTACGACGGCTCGGCGTTCGCCCGCGACGGCGTCGTGTGCGTGACCATCAACTACCGGATGGCCGCCGAGGGCTTCCTGTTCCTCGACGACGGCGTCGCGAACCTCGGCCTGCTCGACCAGATTGCCGCCCTGCGCTGGGTGCAGGACAACATCGCGGCGTTCGGCGGCGACCCGGCCCGGGTCACCGTGGCCGGCGAGTCCGCGGGTGCCATGAGCGTCACCACCCTGCTGTCCATGCCGATGACCGAGGGCTTGTTCGCCCGCGCCATCGCCCAGAGCGGCGCCGCCGCGCACACGCTAACCCCCGACCAGGGACGGATGGTCGGCGGTTACCTGGCCGACGCGCTCGGCATCCCGCCGTCCCGCGAGGCGATCAGCCAGCTCCCGCTCCACACGCTGGTACGGACGGCCTCGGACCTCGTCGTCGAGGTCAAGACCACTCCCGATCCGGCCCGCTGGGGGTCGCTGGCGATGAGCCTGCTGCCCTTCGCGCCCACCGTGGACGGCGAGGTCCTCCCGCACGCGCCGCTGGAGGCGATCGCCGCCGGGCAGGGCCGCGACATCCCGCTGATGATCGGCTCGAACCGGGACGAGGCCCGGCTGTTCCTGGTCGCCGCCGCGACCATCGACCTGATCGACGACGCCACGCTGGAGGCCGCCGCGGGCGCCTACGGCCTGACCCCGGACGGCCTGGCCGTCTACCGGGCCAACCGGCCCGGCGCCAGCCCGGGGGACCTGCTCGCCGCCGTGGTCACCGACTGGTTCTTCGCCGTGCCGCCGCTGCGCGTGGCCGAGGCTCGCGCCGCCGACGCAGCCGCCCCGACCTGGGTGTACCGCTTCGACCACCCGGGCCCGGAGGACAACCACGGACTCGGCGCCTGCCATGGCGCCGAGATCCCGTTCGTGTTCGACACCATTACCCGGCCCGAGACCCGCCCGCGCATCGGCGACGCCCCGGCCCAGGCCGTGGCCGACACCATGCACGGCGCCTGGGTCTCCTTCATCACCGACGGCACCCCGGGCTGGGCGCCGTACGCCCCGCCGGCCCGGACAGTGGCCCTGCTCACCGACAAGGTCACCGAGGTCAGCGACCCGGCCGGTGACGAGCGAGCGCTCTGGGACGGCATTCGGTAGGAGCGGGCCTGCTACGGCCGGTAGCTTGGCCCAGTGGTTCCCGTCAGCTATCACGATTTTTTAGCGCCAGCGCTACCGTGGCCGGCGCGCTCATCGGGCTGCTGTTCGTCGCCATCTCGGTGTCCCCGGAGAAAATAGCCGGGGCCAAGGCCATCGCCGAGCATCAGGTCCGGGCCGCCGCGGCGTTCTCGGTCCTCGTCGACACCCTGGTGATCGCGCTCATCGCGCTGCTGCCCGAAGCCAGGCTGGGCCCGGCGGTCGTCACCCTAGCAGCCGGCCTGGCCTCGACGGCTGGGCTGCTCATCCTGCTGTACCGGAAGGGCCGGGTGCGGATCCGGCTCGGTCAGGCTGTTCTGCTCCTGATCCCCTTTGGGCTGTACGGCCTGCAGCTGGCCAACGGCCTCAGGCTGGAGGGGGCACCTCACGACACGAGCCAGATCGGCAACCTCGGCGGCCTCACCATCGGATTCTTCGCCTTCGCCATCGCACGGGCCTGGGAGCTGGTCGGACTGCGCGACTCCAGCCTCTTGGCAGCCATGGCCGGGCTCGCCCACCAGGCGGCCAGCCGGGACACCAGCCACCCGCCGGCGCCGGCCGATGAAGCCGATCATCCCCCGCCCGACCAGCAATGATCCCGGGGGCGCCGGCCGGTGCGACCAGTGCGACCAGTGCGACCAGCTCGCCGGCACGCGGGGCTCAGGCGTGACCGTCGGCCGTCATGCGGGGCGCGTAGGGGATGAACCGGCTGTGGTGCGGGTTCGCGTCCAGCGGCTTGCCGATCGCGGGGAAGGCGCGCTGCGGGCAGGTGTCCCGATCGCATACCTTGCAGCCGGGCCCGATCGGGATCAGCGCGGACGGGCTGGCCAGGTCGAGCCCGTGCGAGTAGACCAGGCGCTGAGCGTGCCGCAGGTCGCAGCCCAGCCCGATCGCGAAGGTCTTGGCGAGCGTCCCGTAGCCGCCGTAGCGCCGGGAGACGGTCCTGGCGATCCACAGGTAGCTGCGCCCGTCGGGCATCTGGGCCAGCTGGGTCTGGATCTCGGCCGGATGGGCGAAGGCCTCGTAGACATTCCACAGCGGGCACGAGCCGCCGACCCGGGAGAAGTGGAAGCTGGTCGCTGACTGGCGCTTGGAGATGTTGCCGGCCCGGTCGACCCGCACGAAGATGAACGGCACCCCCCGCGCTCCGGGGCGCTGCAGCGTGCTGAGCCGGTGCGCGACGGTCTCGTAGCCGACGTGGAAGCGCCGCTGTAGCAAGACGACGTCATAGCGCAGGCTCTCCGCGGCGGCCAGGAACTCGCGGTACGGCAGGACCAGGGCGCCCGCGAAGTAGCTGGCCAGGCCAATGCGGGTCAGCGTGCGGGTCTCGTCGCTGGACAGGCTCGCCTCGGTGACGATCTCGTCGATCTCCCCCGCCAGCTCGACCGAGGCCAGGTGGGTGGCCAGCTGGAAGGCCCGCTGGCCGGGGTTCAGCAGCGGCGACAGCGCCAGCTCCCGCGGGCCCGGATCGAACCGCCGCTTCACGTCCGCCTCACCGGCCGGCAGATCCGTGACCCGGATGCCGTGCCTGCGCGCCAGTCGCTCGGTGAGGCCGGCGGCGGCGTTGCCGGTCACCAGGCCCGCCTCCGCGCAGATCTGCTCGGCGGCCAGGTCGAGCGGCGGAAAGTAGTTACGCCGCCCGTAGAACAGCTCCTGCACTTCCTCGTAGGCCATCGGCGGCGGCACCGACATCGAGCCCGCCGCGCCCGCGTCGATGCGGGTCATGATCGCCTCGTTGACGTCGCGCCCGTGCCGGTACCGGCGGTGCAGTTCCATGACGTAACGGCCGACGGCCGGCATCGCCACCGCGAGCTCGCGGATCTCCGCCATCGAGATCGGGTCCCCGACCGACGGATCAGTCAGCGCGTCCCGGAGCTGTGCCACGAGCCGGTCCGCGTCCTCGGTCGAGAACTGCTGCAGGTCGGCATCGAAGACGCTGGCCAGCCGGAGCAAGACCGACGCCGTCATCGGGCGCTGGCTCGACTCCAGCTGGTTCACGTAACTGGGCGAGATGCCGAGCGCGCTAGCCAGGGCGGCCTGGGTCAGGCCGCGTTCCTCGCGGAAGCGGCGGAGCCGGACGCCCACGCGGGCCTTGGCTGCCGACATCAGGCGCCGTCTTCACAAACTTTGCAGAATGGCGGTTCAGGCACCACAAACCTCCACACATCCAGGGCCTACCAGTCGGCGATCTTTCAGTGCACCTTGTTAAGATACATAGCTTCTCTCCCCCGGAGCCCAGAGGAGACCAGGTGGGCGACACTATTGCAGGGTTGAACCAGTCCTCGACCTCACACAGCGGGCTGCTCGCGTGGGTGGACGAGATCACCGCGCTCGCCCAGCCCGCCCGCGTGCACTGGTGCGACGGCTCGCAGCAGGAGCAGGACCAGCTGACCGCCTTGCTGGTGCAGCAGGGCACTCTCATCCCGCTCAACCCCGAGCTGCGGCCGGGCAGCTTCGCCGCGCGCTCCGACCCTTCCGACGTCGCGCGGGTGGAGGATCGCACGTTCATCTGCTCGCAGGACGAGCAGGACGCCGGGCCGACCAACAACTGGATCGCCCCGGCGGAGATGCGCGCGACCCTGGCCGGGCTGTTCGCCGGCTGCATGGCAGGCCGGACCATGTACGTCGTCCCGTTCTGCATGGGCCCGCTCGGGTCGGAGATCTCCCAGCTCGGCGTGGAGATCACCGACTCGGCCTACGTGGCGGCCTCCATGCGCATCATGACGCGCGTCGGCACGCCCGTGCTGGAGCAGCTGGGCCAGGACGGGTTCTTCGTCCGGGCCGTGCACTCCGTCGGCGCCCCGCTGCGGCCCGGTCAGGCCGACGTGCCCTGGCCGTGTAACGAGACCAAGTACATCTCGCACTTCCCCGAGACCCGGGAGATCTGGTCGTTCGGCTCCGGGTACGGCGGCAACGCGCTGCTGGGCAAGAAGTGCTATGCCCTGCGGATCGCGTCGGTCATGGCCCGCGACCAGGGCTGGCTCGCCGAGCACATGCTCATCGTCAAGGTCACTCCCCCCTCCGGCGAGCCGCGCTACGTCGCCGCCGCCTTCCCGTCCGGCTGCGGCAAGACCAACCTGGCCATGCTCGAGCCCACCATCCCCGGCTGGCAGGTGCAGACCATCGGCGATGACATCGCCTGGATGCGCTTCGACTCCGCCGGCCGGCTGCGGGCGATCAACCCCGAGGCGGGCTTCTTCGGCATCGCGCCCGGTACCAGCGCAGTGACCAACATCAACGCGATCAGGACCCTGGTCCGGGACACCATCTTCACCAATGTCGCCGTGACCGACGACGGTGACGTCTGGTGGGAGGGCCTGACCGACGAGCCCCCGGCGCACCTCACCGACTGGCAAGGCCGTGACTGGACCCCGGCCTCCGGCGAGCCCGCCGCCCACCCCAATGCCCGGTTCACCGTCGCCGCCGGCCAGTGCCCGTCGATCGCCCCGGAATGGGAGGACCCGGCCGGGGTGCCGATCTCCGCGATCCTGTTCGGCGGCCGCCGCGCCACTGCGGTGCCGCTGATCACCGAGGCCTACTCCTGGGCGCACGGCGTCTTCCTCGGCGCGACCATTGCCTCCGAGACGACCGCCGCGGCCGCCGGCCAGGTGGGGCAGCTGCGCCATGACCCGTTCGCGATGCTGCCGTTCTGCGGTTACAACATGGGCGATTATTTCGGTCACTGGCTGGCCGTCGGGACCAAGACCGACCCGGAGAAGCTGCCGCGCATCTACGCCGTCAACTGGTTCCGCAAGGACGCCGACGGCCGGTTCGCCTGGCCGGGCTACGGCGAGAACAGCCGGGTCCTGAAGTGGATCACCGAGCGGCTGTCCGGCCAGGGCGGCGCCACCTCCAGCCCGATCGGCAGCCTCCCGGCGCCCGGCGCCCTGGACACCGACGGCCTGGACCTCAGCGAGGACGACCTGCGGCTGCTGCTGTCGGTCGACGCCAGCACCTGGCAAGACGAAGCCGCCCTCACCCGCGAGTACTTCACCACGTTCGGCAGCCACCTGCCCGACCGGCTGTGGGAGGAGCATGACGCCCTCGTCGACCGGCTCAAGAACGCCGGCTGATCCGCAAGGCCGGCCTGGGGTGCTGCCGCCACGTCGTCCCGCGGGGCTTGGCGGGCCGCCAGCGACATGGCTGGGCCTCCGCTGCTGTTCCAGCGACAGCTCCGGTCCTCCCATGTCGTCGAACTGCAGGGACATCGGCAGAGACTGGGTGACCCCCGGGGCACGGGTAGCCGCGCGTGATAGCTGAGGCGAAGCCCTAGGGCGTCGACGCGGGACGCCGGGCGCCAATTGTGCCGGGCCGGGGATCAGGCACCAGATAACCTACGCTTACTTGGCGAATTTTCAGGCGACTGTAGCGCCTCACCGAGGCCAGAGGACTGGCCGCCCCGCTCAGGCGATTATCGAGGAGGCCCGTGTCGATCATCGACGTCGCGGGCACTGACCGCGAGCCCGTGCTGTCGCGCCGTCACGCGGCGGGCGCGGAGAGTGCTCGCGCGCTGTTGTTCACCGTCCTCGGGGAGTTCGTGCTGCCTGAGTCGCGGGCCGTATGGACGTCCACCTTCATCGGCGTCCTCCGGCGGCTCGGCGTCGAGGAGAAGACGAGCCGTCAGGCACTGATGCGCACGGCGGCGGACGGGTGGCTGACCCGCCAGCGTCAGGGCCGACGGACGCTGTGGACACTGAGCCCGCCTGCGGTCCGGCTGCTGACCGAGGGCGCCGAGCGCATATACGGCTTCAGCGGGGAACAGCGGGAATGGGATGGCCGCTGGCTGCTGGTGCTGGCGCGCCCGCCCGAATCGGAACGCCGAGCACGTCACCTGCTGCGGACCCGCCTGGCCTGGGCCGGGCTGGGCAGCCCGGCGCCGGGTGTCTGGATCAGCACGCATCCCGACCGTGCGCCGGAGGCTGAGCAGGTCCTGGCGGAGGCGGGCCTGCGCGATGACGCGCAGATCTTCGTGGCCGAGCACCAGGGCGGCGGACAGCTGTCGGCGATGGTGGCGCAGGCCTGGGATCTCCAGCAGATCGACGAGCGCTACGGGGAATTCCTGACCGAGTTCGATCGTCAGCCCGCCGATCACCAGGCCGTCCAGGATCCTCTCACCCGCCTGGTCCAGCTGGTCCATGCCTGGCGGCGGTTTCCGTTCGTCGATCCGGCGCTCCCGCCCGAGCTGCTGCCCGAGCCCTGGAGCGGCGCCCGGGCCGCCGAGCTGTTCCGGCGCCAGCGGGCCAGGTGGACGGCCGAGGCAACGGCGGAATGGATCCGCATCGCCGGGTCGGCGGACTAGTCCCCACACCCGGGCCGGGCCTGGCCAGGCCCGGCCGCCACCGGCCCGCGGTCCAGAATTAGACGACAAATTATTGCCACCATGCAGATGAACTGTAGAATTTGGGCAGGGCCGGCCCGAATCTGGCGCACGTGCCGGGCCGACCGGATCTGGGCCCACCGGTCGAAGATCAGGAGCTGCGATGACTGCGGACGCGCGGATGGGATCCGCCCCGAGCCCGACTGGCCCGCTGAGTACCATCGACTACTCGGAACGGATCCCCAACAACGTCAACCTGGCCGGTGACCGCCGCCTGCAGCGGGCGCTGGAAGGCTGGCAGCCTAAGTTCCTCGACTGGTGGAAGACGCTCGGCCCGGCCCTGCCCACCAAGGACGTCTACCTGCGCACGGCCATCGCCGTTGGCCGCGACGGCTGGGCCCACTTCGACCACGTGCCGATGGAGCAGTACCGGTGGGGCATCTTCCTGGCCGAGCGCGATCCCGACCGCCGGGTCAGCTTCGGCCAGCACAAGGGCGACCCGGCCTGGCAGGAGGTGGCCGGTGAGCACCGCGCGGCCCTGCTGCGGCTCATCGTCGTCCAGGGCGACACCGAGCCGGCCTCGGTCGAGCAGCAGCGCATCCTCGGCGCCACCGCGCCGAGCATCTACGACCTGCGCAACCTCTTCCAGGTGAACGTGGAGGAGGGGCGGCACCTGTGGGCCATGGTCTACCTCCTGCACGCCTACTTCGGCCGGGAGGGCCGCGAGGAGGCCGAGCAGCTGCTGCGGCGCAACTCCGGCGATCTCGACGCGCCGCGCATCCTGGGCGCGTTCAACGAGGAGACGACCGACTGGCTGCAGTTCTTCATGTTCACCTACTTCACCGACCGGGACGGGAAGTACCAGCTGGGCACCCTGAAGGAGTCGGCGTTCGACCCGCTGGCCCGGACCTGCGCGTTCATGCTCAAGGAGGAAGCGCACCACATGTTCGTCGGCACCACGGGGGTGCAGCGCATCGTCAAGCGCACCGCGCAGCTGATGGCCGAGCATGGGACGGCCGACATCGCCCCCTGGGGCGGCATCCCGCTGCCGGTGATCCAGCGGTACCTGAACTTCCAGTTCTCGGTGTCGATGGACCTGTTCGGGTCCGAGCAGTCCACCAACGCCGGGAACTACTACTCGGCCGGGCTGAAAGGCCGCTGGCAGGAAACCCGCCGCCAGGACGATCACGTCCTGCTGGATGAGATGCGCACGATGCGATGCGTGCAGGCCGGGCAGATCACCACCCGGCAGGTCCCGGCGCTGTCGGCGCTGAACCTCGACCTGCGCGACGAGTACGCCGCCGACTGCGCCCGAGGCGCTCGCCGGTGGAACGCCGAGCTGGAGGACGCCGGCCTGGAGCAGCGGCTCATCCTGCCGCACGAGGGTTTCAACCGGCGGGTCGGCGTCTACGCCAGGCATCACATCAGCCCCGGCGGGCAGGTGCTGGACGACGCCGCCTGGCAGGCCAACGCGGACGAGTGGCTGCCCACGGCCGCCGACCGGCGCCTCGTCGCCGGGCTGATGGTGCCCGAGTACGAGTACGGCAAGTTCGCCTCCTGGATCAGCCCGCCGCAGACCGGGATCAACGACCAGCCCATCGAGTTCGACTACGTGCACCTCGCCGAGGAAGGCCTGGTCTGATGAGCACCACGACGGAGCTGGCGCACCCGCCGAAGGTGGAGTTCGACACGGCGCCGGACCGCTACCGGCACTTCCGGCTGGGGATCGAGGGAGACGTCGCCACCCTGACGCTCACCGTGGCGGAGGACGCCGGCCTGGTGCCGGGCTACCAGCTCAAGATGAACTCCTACGACCTCGGCGTGGACATCGAGCTGTATGACGCCGTGCAGCGGCTCCGGTTCGAGCACCCGGAGGTCAGGGCCGTCGTGCTCACCGGCGGCCTGGAGCGGATGTTCTGCGCGGGCGCCAACATCCGGATGCTGGCGCAGTCCTCGCACGCCTGGAAGGTGAACTTCTGCAAGTTCACCAACGAGACCCGGTGCGGCATCGAGGACGCGACCGTGAACTCCGGGCAGGCCTGGATCGCCGCGCTGAACGGCACCGCGGCCGGCGGCGGCTACGAGCTGGCGCTGGCCTGCGACCAGATCGTGCTCATCGACGACGGCTCCTCGACGGTGTCGCTGCCGGAGCTGCCGATGCTCGGGGTGCTGCCCGGCACGGGCGGGCTGACCCGCGTGACGGACAAGCGGCTGGTCCGCAAGGACCGCGCCGACCTGTTCGCTACCAGGCCGGAGGGCTACCGGGGTGCGACCGCCGTGGCCTGGGGCCTGGTCGACGCCGCCGTGCCCCGCCGGGACTTCGCCGAGCACGTGGCCCGGCGGGCCCGCGACACCGCCGCCGCCTCGCCGCGCGCCGCCGCGGCGCGCGGCGGAGAGCGGGCCGGCGCCTCGCCGGGTATCGAGCTGGTCCCGCTGGAGCGGCGGGAGACGGACGAGGAGATCCGTTATCCGTATGTGT
>Ga0080026_10000330_pt1 | contig 11659 bp, 10 predicted proteins | sample OrgsoiDNA2013045_FD_70941 | JGI IMG/M metagenome (GOLD analysis project Ga0080026, IMG submission 70941) | Permafrost soil microbial communities from the Arctic, to analyse light accelerated degradation of dissolved organic matter (DOM) -... | ecosystem: Environmental > Terrestrial > Soil >... | reverse complement strand
AGGATTTCATTACCGGCCCGGACGGACGGCGGGAGCGCCCCTACGGCTGGGGCTGGGCGCTCGCGCTGATTCACGAGACCGCCAGCTGGGATGATCAGTACGGCCGGAAATGGGCCGCCGCCCTGGCACCCATGGCCGACAAGCTCAGCGGCATGTTCGTGGACTGGCTGGACCAGGCGGCCTACCCCGTTCGGCACGGAGTGCATCCCAACAGCGCGTTCGGGCTCTCCCGGGCGCTGCCGCACGCGGCCGCGCGGGCCCGGTCGGGGGATTCCGCGCTGCTGCGGGCGATCACGGCTAAGGCCCGTGACTGGTTCGGCGCCGACATGCTCTATCCCGGCGCATGGGAGCCCTCGGGGCACGACTTCCTGTCGCCGGCGCTGACCGAGGCGGAGCTGATGGCCCAGATCCTGCCGCTGGAGGAGTTCGCCGGCTGGCTGGGGCTGTTCCTGCCCGGCATCGGGCACGGTGAGCCCGCGGCGCTGTTCACCCCGGTGGCCGTGTCCGATTCCAGCGACGGCCAGATCGCGCACCTGCACGGACTGAACGCCAGCCGGGCCTGGTGCTGGCGGCGGCTGGCGGAAAGCCTGCCCGGCGGTGACGCGCGCATCGAGCCCGCTCTCGCCGCCGCCCGCGCGCACGCGGCGGCCGTCCTGGCGCATGTCGTCGGCGACGACTACATGGTCGAGCACTGGCTCGCGGCCTACGCCGTCCTGATGCTCAGCTGACCGGCGGCGCGCCGCCGGGAATGGATCGCGGTCAGGGCAGGACGCGGGCGTACCGGATCAGGCTGCCGGGATCGAGGGCCGCCCTGGTAGCGGTCAGGCGCTTCTCGTCTGCCGCGGTCAGCGCGGTGCCCGCGGCCCGCTGCCCCTCGGCGAACGGCGGGGCTGGCCGGCCGGTGTCGACCGGAGCCGCGGCATCCCAGACCGACTGCAGCGCGCCGTCGAGCTCGGCGCGGTGCGCCGGCGTGCCCGCGGCGCCCACGGCATGCACGAGGAAGGGCCCCGGCGGCCGGGTCATCGCCCCGTCGCCGGCGAGATCGTCGGCCGGGCCGGGCCCGGCGACATGGCGGACCTCGATCATCATCAGCGGCGAGCCTCCGCGCAGCCCGAGACGGAGGAGGTCAGCGGTGACGTCCGGGGTCCCCGCGGCCAGCCAGCGGCCGCCGCCCAGGGCCGGGATGCCCGATGGGGGGTCCAGGTGGATTCCGCCCAGCCGCTGCGCGCTGGCGGGTCCCCAGGTGTTGACCACCGGGGCCGGCGCGGCCCGCAGCGCCCGCAGCAGCGCCGCGGCGTCTGGCTCGCCGGCGGCCGAGGCCAGCGAGAGGTGCACTACGGCCGTGCCCTGCAGCTCGGGGGGGAATGGCGGACCGGGCGCGGCCCGCAGCAGCGAGATGCAGGTCACCAGCGCGGGACCGGCGGCGGGCAGGGAGCCGGCCCAGGCCGCGGTCACGGCGTCCAGCGCGCTGGCCGGCCAGAGCAGGTAACCCGCCCACAGGTCGGAGACCGGGACGAGCCCGAACTCCAGGCTGGTCGCCACCCCGGCGCCGTACCCGCCTCGGAAAGCCCACCAGGCGTCGCGGTCGATCGGGTCCGCCGCATCCGCGCTGGCGCGCCGCTGCCGGCCGCCAGCGTCCACGAAGTCCACGGTCTCCAGGTGAGCGGCGGCCAGCCCATGTGGCCGGACCAGCCAGCCGACCCCGCCGCCGAACGTATAGCCCGCGACGCCCACGCTGGGTGAGGTCCCGGCCCGCCCGAGCAGGCCGTGCGGCTCGGCCGCCGCATTCACCCGCGACCAGGTTGCGCCAGCCCCTGTCCGGGCAAGGCCCGCGGCCGGATCAATGGCGATCTCGTCCAGGGCCGAGGTATCGAGAAGGAGCGTGTCCGGTCCGATGTCGCCGGCCGCGCCATGCCCGGTGGCCTGCGGCGCGAGCGCCCAGCCCTGGTCGGCCGCCAGGGTGACCGCCGCGGCGACCTGGGCTGCCCGCTGCGGGACCACGACAGCCGCCGGCCGCTGCGTGCCGCTCGGGTTGTGCGGTGCGGTCGCGCGGGCATACTCAGCCGATCCCGGCCGGTACACCGTCAGGCCGTCCGCTGCCGTTACTGGTGCTCCCATGCATCCTCCTGGGTCCTCGCGTCGTGAGCTTGCCCGACCTGGTCACTCGCTGTAGCCTATCCTAAGCGGACGAAATCTTCCGCTTAGGCGGGGGAGCAAAATGTTCGCCGCGCTCATGCAGGCGCGGAAGTCGCCCGACTTCAACATCCTGCTCGTGCACTGACCGGGGCTTGCCCCTAAGCGAGGCTTGCGGATGGCACTGCGCCGAGGCCCCGGCGGCCCGGGCACCAGCCCGGCCGGCCAGGGCGGAACTCAGCTGCGCCGCGACGCGCAGGCCAACCAGGAGCGGGTCCTGGCCGCCGCGGTGACGACGATCCTGCGTGAGGGCCCGAGGGTGCCGATGGCAACCATCGCCGCCCAGGCCGGCGTCGGGATCGGAACGCTGTACCGCCGCTACCCGACCCGCGAGGCGCTGCTCACCGCGCTGCAAGACCGCGCTTACCGGATCGTGCTGGCCACCGCTGCCGAGGTCGAGCGCCTGGACGAGCCCGGCCTCGCGTCGATCGATCGCTTCCTCGAGGCCACCATCGGGCACCGGGGCGATCTCGTACTGCCGATGCACGGCGCCCCGGCGTCCCTCGACCCGGCCAGCGTGACCCTGCGGACGCAGATCAGCGACGTGCTGCAGCGCATCGTCGAGCGCGGGCAGCGGGACGGCAGCATCCGGCCGGACGTGACGAGCACCGACGTGATCATCGCCGGGGCCATGTTCGCCCAGCCGCTTCCGGCGGTCGCGGACTGGGACCGGGTGGCCCGGCGGCACAAGCAGATCTTCCTGGACGGCATCGCCACGGGCGGCCCCTCGGCGCTGCCGCACGAGGCGCTGAGCCGCGCCGATCTCGAGGCCACGTTCGCGGCCCAGGACGCGGCGCGGCGGCCGGGCTCAGGCCCGGCCGCCGCGAACGGCTCTGGTTAGGGCAGCGTCCATCTCTGGTTGGCGTTGCCGGTGCAGTCCCAGATCTGCAGCTGGGTGCCCGGCGTCGTCGACCAGCCTGTGTCATCGAGGCACCTATTCGACTGCGGGTTATAGAGCGAGCCGTTGGACTGCGGGATGAAGACCTGCGCGCCTGTGTTGTTGCAGTCGTACAGGTCGACCTTCGTCCCGTTGGCGGTGCCGCCTCCGTTGATATCCATGCACTTGCCGAGCACGTGCAGGGTGCTGCCTGCCTGCACCACCGTCCACTGCTGGGCCGGCGTGCCGTTGCAGGTGTAGACCTGGATCGGGTTGAAGTTCGCGGTGCTCGCGGCCCGGTCGTCCACGCACAGGCCGCCGTAGCCGACGATCGCCCCGCCGCCCGGCGGCGGCGGAGGCGGCGGCGATGACGAGGACGTGGAGTACGCCGCGACGTAGGCCACGCTCATGGTCCCGCCCGAGGTGGTGGCGCTGCTAGGCGAGGTGCAGCCGCAGACGCCGTTCGGGTACCCGCCGCCCATGGCCAGGTCGAAGATGATGGAGTAGTTGTGATCGACCGCGGCCTGCCAGGTCGAGGTGCCGACCTGGCTCTCGCTGACGGTGTAGAACTGGTTCCCGTCGAGGTACCAGGTGATCGACTCGTTCGAGGTGTTCGTGCGGTTCACGATCACGGTGTAGGTGTGGTAACCGGTCTGGCATCCCGGGCAGGATTGCAGGCCGCTGCCGAGGCCATTGGTCTCGTTGCACGGGCCGCCGGGGTCGGTGCCGCAGTGGAACGTGCCGGAGTGCTCTGACAGCGCGTTGACGTCCTCCAGGATGTCGATCTCGCCGTTCTCGGGCCACTGGCCGGGGCCGAGCATCCAGAACGCGGGCCAGTAGCCCAGACCGTTGCCCGGGTTGGGCTGCTGGATCGACGCGGTGACCTCCAGCTGGCCGCCAGCCGGCGCGCCGACGTTCGCGGTGGTCGTCTGGATCCGCCCGGACGTCCACGAGCCGCCCGATCCCAGCGCCGTGATGTTGAGGTTGCCGTTGCCGTCCAGGTGGACGTTGGCCGACGAGTTGGTCATCGTCTCGATCTCGCCGGTGCCGAAGCTAGAGCCCGGGCCGGTGTCGTACTTCCAGGCTGACGACGGCCCGCTGCCCGCCGCGCCGTTGAAGTCGTCGCCGAAGACGGTGGACCAGCCCGACGGAGCCGGCGGAACGGCACTGGGAGCCGCGGCCCTGGTCTGGGCCACGGCGGCGGCCTGGCGGGCCGGCGCCTGGCGGGCGGCCACCCTCCCCGCGGCACTAGCCGAGGTCAGGGCGGCGTGGGCCGCGGGTGCGGCGGCCGCCACGGGTGCCATGATCGCCACGCTCACGGCCGCGAGTGCGGCCAGCCGGCGGCGGCTGCGCTGCCACCAGGCCGCTCGCGGGTCGGCCGCGCGGCCGGGGGACCGGTTTCCGGTCATTGTCTTACCTCCGCGTTCTCAGGCTCCCCGCCCGAACTAAAAGGAAAGTTTCCTATTAGCTGCCGCGAATTTACGTCATATAATAACCACCGTCAATAGCCCCGGGTCGACCGTTTACGGGACACCCGGCCGGCTGGCACGGCGGTGCGCGATGCCTGGACGGGGAGGCCGGCCGGCCGTTTCCGGGGCCCGCCGGACCGCTTCCGCAGGTCCCGCCGGCCGGGCATTCGCCCGGCCTTCTGCGCGCTTTCCGGCCTGGCTAAGGTCGCAGGTCATGAACATCGCACGCAGCATCGGCCTTTTCGTAGCCGCGGGCCTGGCCGAGATCGGGGGCGGTTACCTCGTCTGGCGGGCGCTGCGCGAGGGAGCTGGCTGGCCGGTCGGGCTGGCCGGAGCGGTCATCCTCGTCGTCTACGGCGTGATCCCGACGCTCCAGCCGTCGGCCGACTTCGGCCGGGTGTACGCGGCCTACGGGGGCGTCTTCGTGATCATGAGCCTGCTGTGGGGCTGGACCATTGACGGGCAGCGGCCCGACAACTATGACTGGCTCGGCGCGGCCATCGTGGCGGTCGGAGTGGCAGTGATCTACTTCAGCCCGCGGCACGCGTAGGGCCGGCCCGGCCTCAGCGCCCGGTGCGCACCACGAACAGCGCTATGGCCACGTACTGGCAGGCGGCCGCGGCGCAGACGAAGGCATTAAAGACCTCGTGATAGCCGAACACCGCAGGATACGGGTCGAGGCGGCGGTGATAGAAGATCGCGCCGGCCGTATAGAGCAGCCCGCCGACCAGCATGAGCACCCCGGCTACGACGCCGGCGTGCATCCACACCCCCGGCAGCGCCAGGCCGGCTACCCAGCCGAGCGCCATGAACGTCGCCCCGACCAGGCGCTCCGGCGCGCTCATCCAGGTCAGGTGAATCGTGGCGGCGGCGATCGTGAGGATCCACAGCACGGCCAGGCACGCCAGCCCGAGTGAGCCGGGCATCGCGAGCAGGAAAGCGGGAGTGGCCGTGCCGGCGATGAGGAAGAAGATCATCGCGTGGTCCATCCGCTGCAGCCGACGGCTCCACACCGCGCTCCAGTTGCCGCGATGGTAGAGCGCGCTGACCCCGAACAGCGAGGTCACGCTGGCCGCGTAGACGGCGATGGCCACGATCCGCGTCGCCCCGTGCGCGCGGGCCAGCAGCAGGGTGCCCACGACCAGTGACGCCTCGAACCACAGCAGGTGCAGCCAGCCCCGCAGCACGGGCTTGCGGTAGTAGAGTCCGCGACGAGCGTCGTACAGTGCTCCCGGCACGGGCGGAGGAGGCGTTACCGGCGCGGAATCCATGGCAGTCATCGTCGGCCTCACCTCATGCCGGGACTCGGCGACCTCGGTTGTCGCTGATGTCCCTTACCACCGAGTGTCGCCGACGTTGAGGCTTTCCGCAGCCCGGCGCGGGCATCGGGACGCCGCGCTGCCGGGCCTAGCGTGGCAGCACGCTCTCCACGAGCGCGTTGTTGAGCCTGGTCAGGGCGATTCCCAGGTCGACCTGACCGGCATCCTCCCAGCCGCTGACCAGCGCCTCGATGTGCCGCCGCCGCTCCGCCTCGACGTCGCGCATCGACTGGCGGCCCTGCGGGGTCAGCACGATCGTCGATGACCGGCCGTCGGCGGGGTTAGCGCAGCGCTCGACGAATCCCTGGCTCTCCAGGGCGGTGATCTGCCGGGTAACGGTGGAGGAATCCAGGCGCAGGGAGCGGGCCAGGGCATTGGCGGTCACCGGGCCCAGCTCGTCGAGCATCCGCATGACCAGGTAGCCCGCGCGATCGACGCGCACGTACAGCGAGCTGCGCCGGCCGAAGGTCTCGAGGTGGCGGACCAGCTTGATCAGCTCGAGCTCGATGACGCCGATGGCGTCGGTGCCCATCACGTCGGGGCCGCGCGGCTCATCGCCCGCGCCGTCGCTCGCCGCATCCATCCCCGGCCCCATCCCCGCAGGACTTCACTCTCCGTGTAGAATGCTCCCAAGTATCTGTATGATACATGTATCTTGGCTGGAGACGGGGTCCATGAGCGGGATACGATGAGCGGGACCAGATGATCGTTGTCCTGGCCCTGGGTGCCTCGCTGGCCAACGCCCTGACCAGCGTATTTCAGCGTCTCGGCGTGGAGAATGCGCCCGCCGGGACGACGCTGCGGCTGAGCCTGATCCGCTACGCGCTGCGGCGGCGGATCTGGCTCCTCGGGTTCGCCCTCATGATCGTCTCATTCCTGCTCCAGGCCGTCGCCCTGCACATCGGCCGGCTGTCCGAGGTCCAGCCGATCCTGACCACCGAGCTGGTCTTCCTCGTGGTGGTGCTGGGCACCTGGTTCGGGTTCACGATCGGGCGCCGCGAGTGGCTGGGCGCGCTGGCGGTCAGCGGCGGCCTGGCCGGCTTCCTGTACTTCGCTCATCCCGAGTACGGCATGGAGTCCCCGCCGACCTGGGAGTGGATCGTGGCGGGCGGCGCGTGCACGGCCGCCATCGCGATGGCCGTCCTGGCGGCGCTGCGCGGGCCGGGCTGGTGGCGGGCGGCCATGTTCGGGACGGCGGCGGCGATCAGCTTCGCCTTTACCTCCGCCTGCACCAAGGCGGTCTCCGACTTCGCCGCCTCGGACCTGGTCTCGCTGTACCGGCACTGGCAGACCTACGCCCTGGCCTGCTTCGGGGCGCTCGCGGTCTTCCTGGCCCAGAACGCGTTCCACGCCGGGCCCATCGTGGCCTCTCAGTCGACCCTCGTCCTGGTCGATCCCCTGGCCAGCATCCTGATCGGCGTCGGGCTGTTCGGCGACAACCTGCGCACCGGCGCCCCCTGGGGGCCACTGGAGGCGATCTCGCTCCTGGTCATGTTCGCCGGGGCGTACTGGCTGGCCCACTCGCCGCTCGTCAGCGGTATCTACGGCAGCGACCGCCAGCCGGAGTCGCTGTCGAGTGCCTCGCGATCGGCCCGGCTTTCCGACTCCGCGTGCCCTCACTCCCCGTCATGATCCAGTCCCCGTCATGGGCGGCCAAGCAAGATCGGCCAATCGTGGATGTCCGGTTGGTAACGCCCCTGTGTTAGCAGCGGGACATTCAGGATCCGCGCCGGCGGGCTGAGTTGCCGGTGGGGGTGATGATTCGCCTGGCCTGCGAACCGATCAGGGGTAGCGCCACGCCGGGCGGCCTGTGGGCCGGCGCTGTCCCCGCGGCCCAGGGCCCGCATCTAACCTTGACGTCAAGGTTAGGTATGCTGGACGCGAACATCCCGTCAGCGCCGACCGGGTCAGACACAGCCCATGACGACACGTTCCATGACGACAGTGGGGAGAGTCCATGCCGGTGGCTGGACAAACGCAGGCACCGCCCTCGGCGGCGGATGACAGGGGCGACCGCTACAAGTGGATTGCCCTGTCGAACACCACGCTCGGCATCCTGATGGTCACGATCAACCAGTCGATCCTGCTGATCTCACTGCCGGCGCTTTTCCGCGGCATCAACCTCAACCCGCTCGTGCCGGCCAACACGTCTTACTTCCTGTGGACCTTCATGGGCTTCATGCTCGTGACGGCCGTGCTGGTCGTCAGCCTGGGACGAGTGGGTGACATCTACGGCCGGGTGCGGATGTACAACCTGGGCTTCGCCGTCTTCACGTTTTTCTCGGTCCTGCTGTCAGTGACCTGGCTCACCGGCACGGCAGGGGCGCTGTGGATCATCATCATGCGCGTGTTCCAGGGGGTTGGCGGGGCGCTGCTGTTCGCCAACTCGACCGCCATCCTGACCGACGCCTTCCCTCAGGACGAGCGGGGCAAGGCGATGGGGATTAACGGCATCGCCGCGGTGGGCGGCTCGTTCCTCGGGCTGATCCTGGGCGGCGTCCTCGCCCCGGTCGAATGGCGCCTGGTGTTCCTGGTGTCGGTCCCGTTCGGCCTGTTCGGGACGGTGTGGGCTTACCTCAAGCTGCGCGACAACGGGATCCGGATCCCGGCCAGGATCGACTGGCTGGGCAACGCGCTGTTCGCGATCGGGCTGATCGCGCTGCTCACCGGGATCGTGTACTCCCTGCTCCCCTACGGCGGCCACCCGACCGGCTGGACCAACCCCTACGTGCTCGCCGGGATCTTCGGCGGCATTGCCGTCCTGGTCCTGTTCGCCTGGGTGGAGACGAAGGTGGCCCAGCCGATGTTCCGCCTGGACCTGTTCAAGATCCGGGCGTTCACCGCGGGCAACGTCGCCGGCCTGGGCGGCGCGCTGGGCCGCGGCGGCCTGCAGTTCATGCTCATCATCTGGCTGCAGGGGATCTGGCTGCCCCAGCACGGCTACAGCTTCTCCCAGACGCCGCTGTGGGCCGGCATTTACATGGTCCCGCTGACCGTCGGCTTCCTGCTGACCGGGCCCGTGGCCGGAGCGCTGTCGGACCGGTACGGCGCCAGGGCGTTCGCTACCGCCGGCCTGGTGGTATCGGGAGCCAGCTTCCTGCTGCTGGAGTTGCTGCCAATTAACTTTAGCTATGTCTGGTTCGCGCTGCTCGTCTTCATGTTCGCGGTCGGCATGGGGCTGTTCTTCTCGCCCAATCAGGCCGGGGTCATGAACAGCCTGCCGCCCGACCAGCGCGGCGCCGGCGCCGGGATGCTCAACACCTTCCAGAACTCGGCCACGGTGCTGTCGATGGGCCTGTTCTTCACCATCGTCACCCTGGGGCTTGCCTCCCGCCTGCCCAGTCACCTGTATAAGGGCCTGGTTGCGGCAGGCGTAGCCCCCGCCGCCGCCCACACGGTCGCCAGCGAGCCGCCGATCGGCAGCCTGTTCTCGGCCTTTCTTGGCTTTAACCCGATCAAGGAACTCCTCGGTCCCACCGGCGCGCTGGCTAAGCTGCCGGCCAAGCAGGCCGCCTACATCACCGGCCGCTCGTTCTTCCCCAGGCTGATCGAGCAGCCGTTTGCCAGCGGCCTGCACCTGGCGTTCAGCTTCGCCGCCGGGGTGACCGTCATGGCCATCATCGCCTCGGCCCTCCGCGGCAAGCGCTACATGTATGCCGCTCAGCCGGTCGCGGCCGAGCTGGCGGAAGGGGCAGCGCTGGAGGCCGGCCTGTTCGGCCTCGACGAGACGGCGGTACTCCCGGAAGCCGGTGCCGCCAACGGCAGCGCCGCCAACGGCAGCGCCACCAACGGCCACAACGGCACGGCGTTGAATGGCACGGCGTCCAATGGCACGGCGTCCAATGGCACGGGCACTCCCGCTGCGCCAGCCGCGGATGGCATGCTGGCCAGATCGCCAGTGACCGAGTCCGACGAGGGACTCGGCGCGTCACGCGGAGGCAGCTGAGCCCATGAACACCACGCCCCGGACGGGCGCTGCAGGGCTGGTCACCGAGGACCAGCCGCCGCAGGCCGAGGAGCTTCTCGGCATCGGCGCTGCGGCGACCCGTCTCGGCGTGTCGGAGCGGGCCCTGCGGTACTACCAGCAGCTGGGCCTGATCGTCCCAGCCTGCACGACGCGCGGCGGCCTGCGCCGCTACTCCCCCGCCGACCTGGACCGGGTGTCCCGCATCCGGGAGCTGCAGACCGTACTGGGCCTGAACCTCGACGAGATCGCGGTCGTGCTCCGCAACGAGGACCGACTGGCCGAGATCCGCCGGATGTTCGCCGACGAGCGCACCAGCGCTAGCGAGCGGCGGCGGCTGACCCGCGAGTGCCTGGCCCTGCACGAGGACCTGCGCGCGACGGTGGAGGCCAAGCGGGCTGCTCTCGAGAGCTTCCTGGCCGACCTCGATGCCCGGATCGGCCGCGGCCGGGACCTGCTCGCCGGCCATGACGGCGGCAGCGACTAGGCGTCCCGGAGCCGCGCTAAGGACTGGCGGCTCCGGCCCCAGATTGAAGGCCGGCACAGCGGGCAAGGGAGTCTGATCACCGGGCCAGCGCGGGCTGGTGGAGGAGGATTCATGACCGCTGCGCGGGAGAGCGACTTCTACTCCCTTGAGCTGCTGCTCGATCCCGGCGGGCGGGAGCTGCTGGGGCGGATCCGGGCCTTCATGGAAAAGGAAGTCGAGCCGGTCGTCAACCACTACTGGACGCGCGCGGAGTTCCCGTTCCAGCTCATTCCGGCGCTGGCCGGGCTCGGGGTGGCGGGCCTGGCCTATTCCGGCTACGGCTGCGGCGGCCAGAGCAGCCTGCTGGCCGGCATGGTGTCCATGGAGTTCGCCCGCGTTGACTCCTCCATCGCCACGTTCATGGGCGTGCACAGCGGGCTGGCCATGGGGTCGATCTACCTCTGCGGCTCGGCGGAGCAGAAGCAGCGCTGGCTCCCCGAGATGGCCCGGATGGAGAAGATCGGGGCCTTCGGCCTGACCGAGCCCGACGTGGGGTCCGGCGTCGCCCGCGGACTGACGACCACGGCCCGCCGCGACGGCGACGACTGGGTCCTGGACGGGCAGAAGAAGTGGATCGGCAACGGCACGTTCGCCGACTACGTGATCATCTGGGCCCGGGATGTTGAGGATGACCAGGTCAAGGGCTTCGTCGTGGAAAAGGGGACGCCCGGGTTGGCCGCGACCGCGATGCAGGACAAGATCGCGCTGCGGATCGTGCAGAACGCCGTGATCACGTTGGACGGCGTCCGCGTGCCGGAGGCCAACCGGCTGCAGAACGCGAACTCGTTCGCCGACACCGCGGCCGTGCTCAGGATGACCAGGGCCGGCGTGGCCTGGGAGGCGGTCGGCTGCGCCCGCGGCGCGTACGAGCACGCCCTGGCCTACGCCAAGGAACGGCAGCAGTTCGGCCGGCCCATCGCCGGCTTCCAGCTCGTCCAGGACCAGCTGGTCAAGATGCTCGCCAACGTGACCGCGTCAGAGTGCATGTGCGTGCGCCTGTCCCAGCTGCAAGATGCGGGGCAGGCGGCGGACGAGCACTCGGCCCTGGCCAAGGCGTTCTGCACGGTGCGCATGCGGGAGACGGCCGGCCTGGCTCGCGAGCTGCTCGGCGGCAACGGCATCCTGCTTGAGCATCATGTCGGGAGGTTCGTCGCGGACGCTGAGGCGATCTACTCCTACGAGGGCACCCGGGAGATCAACACGCTCATCGTCGGCCGGGCCATCACCGGCACCGCTGCCTTCGTCTGAGCTGGGCACCTCCCCGGCCGCCGGGCCTGGACCGGCGGCCGCACCGTCCCGCGTCGCCTGCGC
>Ga0080026_10000329_pt1 | contig 11666 bp, 10 predicted proteins | sample OrgsoiDNA2013045_FD_70941 | JGI IMG/M metagenome (GOLD analysis project Ga0080026, IMG submission 70941) | Permafrost soil microbial communities from the Arctic, to analyse light accelerated degradation of dissolved organic matter (DOM) -... | ecosystem: Environmental > Terrestrial > Soil >... | reverse complement strand
GTTTCTATCCGGATTACGGCTCATGTTGCACCACCGCGAAGCAGACTCTGACATCAGCGCCCGATTGCGGTGCAGAAAGGCGGGGCGACTGGAGTCAAAAGCCCTTCTCCCCCGGTGCCACCGGCGCGCGCTTATGGCATAGTTTCTGCTTTTCGTTGCTCTGCAAAAAACGCACTTTCTGCATTGGTTTTCGCTCGTCTTTTTGATCCACATCCACGCACGAACAGGAGAATCGCATGGCTGCATCCGCCGATGTACTCAAGTCGCTCAAGGACAAGGAGGTCAAGTTCGTCGACCTTCGCTTTACCGACACACGCGGCAAGGAACAACACGTCCAGGTCCCGGCGAAGCAGTTTACGCAAGACAAGTTCGACAATGGCCACGCGTTCGATGGATCGTCGATTGCGGGCTGGAAGGGGATCGAAGCCTCCGACATGCTGCTGATGCCCGACGCGGACACCGCACGCATCGATCCGTTCACCGATGAGACGACACTCAACATCACCTGCGACGTGGTCGAGCCTTCCGACGGAAAGGGTTATGACCGCGATCCGCGCTCGCTGGGCAAGCGCGCCGAGGCATACCTCAAATCGACCGGCCTGGGCGACACCGCGTACTTCGGCCCCGAGCCCGAGTTCTTCATTTTCGACTCGGTCACATGGAACATTGACATGTCGGGCTGCTCGGTGAAGATCGAGTCCGAGGAAGCGTCGTGGTCCACCGGCAAGGATTTCGAAGGCGGCAACATGGCGCATCGCGCGCCGGTCAAGGGCGGTTATTTTCCAGTGCCGCCGATGGATTCCTTGCAGGACATCCGCAACGCGATGTCGCTGGCGCTCGAGGAGCAGGGCGTCGAAGTCGAAGTCTTTCACCATGAAGTCGCATCGGCCGGCCAATGCGAGATCGGCACCCGGTTCAACAGCCTGGTCAAGCGCGCGGACTGGAGCCAGATTCTCAAGTACACCGTGCACATGGTCGCGCATTCGTACGGCAAGACTGCGACCTTCATGCCGAAGCCCATCGTCGGTGACAACGGATCGGGAATGCACGTCCACCAGTCCGTGTGGAAGGGCGGACAGAATCTGTTCGCAGGCGACGGTTATGCCGGCTTGTCCGATTTCGCGCTGTTCTACATCGGCGGCGTGATCAAGCATGCCAAGGCGCTGAACGCCATCACCAATCCGGGCACCAATTCCTACAAGCGTCTGGTACCCGGCTTCGAAGCGCCGATCAACCTGGCTTATTCCGCGCGCAACCGTTCGGCGGCGTGTCGGATTCCGTACGTCAGCAGTCCCAAGGGACGGCGGGTCGAAGTGCGCTTTCCGGACCCAACGGCAAACCCGTACCTTTGCTTCGCCGCGCTGCTGATGGCGGGGCTCGACGGCGTGCAGAACAAGATCCATCCGGGGGATCCGATCGATAAGAACCTCTACGACCTGCCTCCGGAAGTCGTCGCCAAAGTTCCACATCCGTGCGCGTCACTCGATGAAGCACTCGAGAACCTCGAAAAGGATCACGAGTTCCTGACCCGGGGCGGCGTCTTCTCGGACGACATGATCCAGGCCTACATCGACCTCAAGATGGAAGAGGTCACGCGGTTTCGAATGACCACGCATCCGGTCGAATTCGACATGTACTACAGCATGTAATCGGAACGAGCCCGGCGATCGCAGCGGTCGCCCGTTCCCACGCTTCGTCTGGCGCGTGTCCCGCCAGCGTTTGATACACTGGCGGGCAATGATCCCTGCTCAAGCCGGTCGCGCGTTCATCCAGTGCATTCGTGCCATTTCCTGGTGCGCGCCGCTCGTGTTCGCTCCCTGCGTTTTGGCCGACATCTGCAAGTACGTCGACACCGACGGCAACATGCACTACACCAACGTCGCTCCGGAAAAGGGCTGGAGGAAACTTTCCTGTGGAGTCGGGGAGCAGACGCGCGGCGATCCGTCGGCCAAGACCGCGTCGACGCCGGCCGGATTTCCCAAGGTGGACGCGGACACACAGCGCGGGCGCGACGGGCTGCGGCGCAAAGTCTTGACCGATGAGCTCGACACCGAAGAAAAACTATTGGTCGAGGCTCGCACGGCCTATGGCGACGGAGCGCCCGCGCCGCTGCCCGAGGAGCAGAAGGACGCTCAGAAATACGCCAATCGGCTCTCCAAGTTGAGACAGGCGGTCAGCCTTCACGAGAAGAACATCGAAGCCTTGCGCAAGGAGCTCGCAGCGCTCAAGTAGGACGTCCTGCAGGCGCGGGGCATCGCGCCCTGACAATGGTTTCGGCAAGCCCGCGGGAGGCACGCGAACGGCGGGACCGCAAGTACATGCCGCGTGGATCGGAATGGCGCGCCGCGCGAGGTCTCCGGGCGCGGAACTTGCTACTATCATCGCTGTACCGCATCGGTGGCACGCGATGTTTCCCCAAACGCATATCTCCACCGTCGAATCGTATTGCGCCGCGTACCTGGGCCTGGAGTTGCTTGCAACGGCGGTCATATTGCTCAACGACGAGCGTGTCATGTGCTACGCAAACCCCGCTGCCGAAAACCTGTTCGAGATCTCCAGGCGGCAATTGGTTGGACACTCGATCGGCGCGGTTTTCGGCGAGTCGCCGGCACTTTTCCAGGCCATCGACAAGGCGCGCGCGAGCGGCGCTTCCTACACCGAGCAGGAGCTCGAGCTTGGGGTCGCAGGCAAGGTCAAGCTGCATCTTTCCTGCACGGTATCGGTGGTCGATACCTCCGACGCGACGCTTCTGCTTGAGTTTCGCCACATCGACCAACAGCTCAAGATCGCACGCGAGGAGCGTTTGCTGGAGCAGCAGCAGGCCAATCGCGAGTTGATACGCAGTCTCGCGCACGAGATCAAGAATCCGTTGGGTGGCATCCGCGGCGCCGCGCAATTGCTCGAACACGAGCTCGATCGTCCGCCTCTGATCGAGTACACGCAGGTAATCATCGGCGAAGCGGACCGGCTGCAGACGCTCGTCGATCGCCTCCTGACGCCGCACCGTCTGCCGAAATACCGGCCGACCAATATTCACGAGATCCTGGTGCGCGTCGCCAGCGTCGTGCAAGCTGAATTCCCGCAGATCCGCATACTCTCCGATTTCGACACCAGCCTGCCGGAGCTCGAGGCGGATCCCGAGCAGCTGACTCAGGCGCTGTTCAACATTGTAAGAAATGCGGCGCAGGCGCTCGAAGGCATCTCGGGTGCGCGCGAAATTCACCTCAGGACGCGGATAGCCCGCGGTATTACCCTTGCCAGGCGCCGGCATCGGCTTGCGCTCGCGCTTGCCGTCGAGGACAACGGGCCGGGCGTGCCGGAGGCGATTCGCGACAAGATTTTCTTTCCGCTCGTGTCGGGGCGCGAAGGCGGCAGCGGTTTGGGCCTCACTATCGCGCAAACATTTATCGCGCAACATAACGGCGCAATCGAATGCGAGAGCGTCCCGGGCCAGACAATTTTCACGGTGCTCCTGCCGTTGGAACTCAATCGGCCGGGCGCCTAAATTCCGGGTATAAACATGCATGCGTATGACAATCACGATTTTCCGCGGACCGACGCCGTGAGCTCGGTCTGGGTCGTAGACGACGACCGCTCGATTCGATGGGTGCTCGAGAAAGCCTTGGCGCGCGAGGGCATCGCGCACAAGTCGTTTGCGTCCGTGTACGAGGTCACGCAGGCGTTGCTGATCGGTGAGCCCCAGGTCATCGTGACCGATATCCGGATGCCCGGCGAGTCAGGGCTCGCGTTGCTGGCCAAGTTGAAGGAGCGCCATCCAACGGTGCGCGTGATCATCATGACCGCGTATTCCGATCTCGACAGCGCGGTCGCGGCATTTCAGGGCGGCGCGTTCGAATACCTTCCCAAGCCGTTCGATATCGACCACGCTCTGGCGCTGATTCGCCGCGCCAGAGCCGAAACGCCGGCGACATCTGCGGCCCTTTCCTCGGCCGTGACAACCCCGGAGATGCTTGGCCAGGCGCCGGCAATGCAGGAGGTTTTTCGCGCCATCGGCCGCCTGTCGCAATCGCACGTTACGGTGTTGATCACCGGCGAATCAGGCACCGGCAAGGAGCTGGTCGTGCACGCCCTGCACCGGCACAGCGTACGCGCTGCGCAGCCGTTCGTGGCCATCAATACCGCGGCGATACCGAAGGATCTCCTGGAATCGGAGCTCTTCGGCCACGAGCGAGGTGCGTTCACCGGAGCGCAGAGCTCGCGGCGAGGGCGTTTCGAGCAGGCGGACGGCGGAACGCTCTTTCTTGATGAGATCGGCGATATGCCGCCGGATCTGCAGGTACGGCTCCTGCGCGTGCTTGCCGACGGTGAATACTATCGGGTAGGCGGCCACGCGCCGCTGCGCTCGAACGTTCGCATCATCGCAGCGACACATCAAAATCTCGAGGAGCGCGTTCGTCAGGGCCTGTTCCGCGAAGATCTGCTGCATCGGCTGAACGTTGTCAGGTTGCGCCTGCCGCCGCTGCGCGAGCGTGTGGAGGATATCGCGCCGCTGACCCGCCATTTCCTTCTCAAGAGCGCGCGCGACCTGGCGGTCGATCCGAAGCAGTTGTCCGACGCGGCGCTCAAGGCACTCTCCGGGTTTGCGTTTCCCGGCAACGTTCGACAGCTCGAAAACATTTGCCACTGGCTGACGGTCATGGGACCGGGCCAGCGCATCGAGGCCGCGGATCTTCCTCCTGAGCTGCGCTCGGAAGGTGAGAACGGATCGCGTGGAGAGGACAGCAACTGGCAGCAGGCTCTCGATCGCGAGCTCGCTCATGCGCTGACCCGAGGCGAACGCGCGGTGGGCGACCGGCTGGAAAAGGAATTCGAGCGCACGCTCATCCTGCGCGCGCTCGCGCACACCGCCGGCCATCGCATGGAGGCCGCGCAGTGGCTCGGTTGGGGCCGCAATACGCTCACCCGCAAGATTCAGGAGCTCAAGCTCGACACCGGCAAGCACTGAGCCCGCGCGGAACGCACGGGCGCGGGCAACTATTATCCCGGGACTCGCAGCGGGTAGGCGAGCAGGGCGTTGAGGGAGCGCTCGACGAGCTCCTCGATCACGATGTCGGGTTTGAGCCTCTCCACGAGTGCAGGATCCATCGCGCGGGTCGAAACGTAGCTCGACCTGGCGAAATTCTCCGACAGCAACGGAATCAGCGGAATCGCCATCGAGTCGCGAAACACCAAAACGCTGTAGGGAGGCGGGTTCGGGCAGGTGTAAGCATAGAACTCGAATCCCGGCGTTTCGCCTGCGGGTTCCCTGTTGGCGCAGTGCGGCGAGGTGTCCGCGAGAATCTTCCACACGGGCGCGACATCGTCTTCGCGAAAACGCTCGGCCGCGCCGACCATGCGCGACAAGTCTCCGCTGTAGAAATCGACCGCGGGATCATATGGTGCGCGTCTTGCAGGCACCACTGAGAGTCCGGGAAGCATGCGCGCGACCTCCGACATCAGCACTCGATAGCCGACGCTGGCGCCGAGGAAATTCCAGTGTGAATCGGTCTTGTAATAGACGCGCTCGTCCTGCTTCGCCGCGCGAAGCGGGCCGCGCAGATCGATGAAATTGAGCTCGGGATGATGCGACAGATCGTCGGCGATGCGGTCCAGTGCCGTAGTCGGCGCGACTTGCTTGACCCAATCCGGCAGAAATTCGGGATAGACCGAATATTTGTCCGGAACGACGACGACCACGTAGGGAATGCCCAGGCGATCGAGGTATGCGCGCCGGCGCAGCAATTCACCGCGCAGTGCCGCGACTTCAGCATCGGTGAAGGCGCCGATCCCCCGATACCACCGGTCGAGCGCCTGGCCGTCCTCGCCCTTGAAGTACAGCCAGTCCTCCTTGCCGATGAGGACGTTGGGCGCGGCCGAGACGCCGAAGATGGAGGCTTTCGTCCAATGATCGATCGCGAGCAAACGGTTCCGCGATCCGAAATGATCGTTGAAGTAACGCTCAAATCGGCGCGGAAACTCGAGCCAATCCTCGAGCGCTGTTGACGCTTCGGGCAGCGCGGCAGGCAAGCGGTTTTCGTCCATGAGGGCTGCGCGATCACGAAAGCTGCCGATCAAGGCGATCCCCAACGTCGTCAGGAACAGCGTAACGAGGGCCGCGCCGAACCACTTCGGGTGCGGACGTTCAGCGAGATAGCCGGAAGCGGTTTCGGGCACGGACGTCAGAAGCGGAAATAGATAAACGGATTGTAGGTGCCGGCGGCGAGGTATGCGTACGACGCCATGAGCACCGCCGCCAGCCACAGCCATTCGCCGACCAGCAACAACGTCGACCCAGCACGGCTCGGGGTTCGGCCGCGGGCGATCATTGCAACCAGCCAGCGCCCCACGGGCATCGCGCCGATCAAGGCGGCTCCAAGCGTGATCGTGGTCAGATTGTCGAGCAGCATTCGCGGCGGGTACTTGAGCCCGGCCGACACATCGTGCATGCCCAGCCCGCCCAGCGCCAGGTAATACGCGCCCGCGTGAGCGAGCGTATCGCAGCGAAACAGCACCCATCCACCCACGACCGCAGCCAGCGCGTACCCGTGGCGAACCGGCCGCCACGTTCTTGCGAGTACTCTGCCCAGTCCCGCACGTTCGGCTATCAGGAACATGCCGTGCCAGCCGCCCCATGACACGAACGTCCAGCTCGCGCCGTGCCAGAGCCCGCAGAGCAGGAATACCACCAGAAGATTGACGTAGGTGCGTACTTTCCCGCGCTCGTTGCCGCCGAGTGGAATGTATAGATAGTCGCGGAAGAAATTCGACAAGGAGATATGCCAGCGCCGCCAGAACTCACGCACCGACTGCGAGACATAGGGATAGTTGAAATTCTCGAGCACCCGAAATCCGAACATGCGCATCAGCCCGATCGCCATATCGGAGTATCCCGAGAAATCGAAGTAGATTTGCAGTGTGTAGCAAACGAGCCCCAGCCAGGCGATCGGCGCGGTGAGCTCCGCGGGAGTGATGCCGAAGATCTGGTCGGAGACGCCGCCCAGCGTGTTGGCGACAAGCATCTTCTTGCCCAGACCGAATACGAATCGCCGCGTACCCTCGGCGACGTCGTCGAAGCGCCGGTCGCGAGATACGATCTGGCTCGCGATGTCCTTGTATCGGATGATCGGCCCGGCGATCAGTTGCGGGAACAGGAGAATGTAGAGCGCAAAGCTGCCGCCATGACGCTGAGGTGCGGCGTTCCTGCGTCGAATGTCGACCAGGTACGAGATGGCGTGAAAGCTGAAGAACGAAATCCCGAGGGGCAATGTGATGGCCGGGAGCGGTATCGTTTGCCAGTGCAGCGCGCCCAGCGCGGCGTCTACGTTTGCGACTGTGAAGTTGGCGTATTTGAACACCGCAAGCAGCGTCAGGTTGCCGCCGACGCCGAGCGTCAGCCAGCGGCGCCTCGCCGAAGCGTGTTGCGCATCGCCGAGCTTGCGTCCCACAAGCCAGTTGAAGGCAATCGAGAAAAGCACGATCGCCGCATATGTGCCTTCGCCCCAGATGTAGAAGCAAAGGCTGGCGACCAGCAGCACCGCGTTACCCCATCGCCGCGGCAGGCCGAAATATCCGGCGAGCACCAGCGGGAGAAACAAGAACAGGAAGATCGGCGAGGCAAAGACCATGCGCGGCGAGAGTCTAACGCAGGTCGATCACGGACTTGTGACGCGCCCTCGCGAGACCGGTGGCCCGAAGGTCAGCTCGGCGGGCGGGTTCCTTCAATCCGAGATCTTGGGGACGCCGAAACGAAGCCGGCTCGGCCGCGGCATGCGACGCGGCGACGGTCAGCGAGACCGGACGACGACTTATTGCTGCGGATAGGTGCCCTTGGCCGGGGCTGTGTCCGGGGCCGCGACGCTCTGACTCGTGGCGCTCGGTGCCGTCGCCACCGGAACCGCGGGGCGCCCTACGGGGGTCGTTCTGGGCGGGGGCGTCTTGGGATAGCCGGCGTCGGTCAGCATCGTCTGCCATTTGCCTTCGTTGAAGCCGGTCGTGAACTGATCGCCAACCTGCACCGTGGGCGCGTCCAGACCGCCGCTTAGCCGCTTCAGGCGCTCTGCCCCGTCGCCCTGGCTCACATCCACCACGGTATGCGGCACGCCGCGCTTGTTGAGCACTGCCTGCGCGGTGTCGCATACCACGCCGCAGGCAAAGGTGTACAGCGTCACAGGAAATCGCTCTTGCGCCTGCTGGACGGCAAATGACAATTCACTGGTTTCAATGTTGTTGCCACCGATTCGCTTGGCCTGGGCATCCCTGGCGGAGGGCGGCGGAGGCTTGTCCGAGTAGACAACGCGACCGTCGACATCGATATAGCGATACACCTGCTGCACTTGCGCGGCCGCAAGGCCGGAAATCAGGGCTAGCAGCGCAAACGCTGCCAGGGTACGCGCGGGAATGAATGCGGTGATCATCTCGCCCTCCGGCGGTCTTTATGACGCCAACATACCATTATGCCGCAACAAAGCGTCAATTTGGGGGGCTCGGCCGCGAAAGGCTATAAACGAGTCCAGAGCGGGGCGACTTCCCCCGCGGGCGAGGACCTCGTCCCGAAACCGGGCGCCCGCGGCTGGCGAAAGGACACCTTCGTCCTCGAACAAGCTGTAGGCGTCAGCCGAAAGCACCTCCGCCCACTTGTAACTGTAGTAACCCGCGGCGTAGCCGCCGGCGAAAATGTGGCTGAACCCGTGTGGCAGACCCCGGTCGTCCTCCGGCCGTGGAACGACGGCGACTTCGCGCTGGATCTTCCTCACGAGATCCAGGGTGGACCCACCCTTGGCATCGAAGTCATGATGCAGATGCATGTCGAAGAGCGCGAATTCGAGTTGGCGCACGGTTTGCATTCCACTCTGGAAATTCCTGGCTGCGAGCATTTTTTCGAACAGGGAGCGCGGCAGCGGCTCGGCCGTGTCGATGTGCTTGCTCATATGCTTCAGCACGTCCCACTCCCAGCAGAAATTTTCCATGAACTGGCTCGGCAGCTCGACCGCATCCCACTCCACGCCTTCAAGTCCCGAAATTCCCGCTACGTCGACCTGGGTAAGCAGGAGATTGAGGCCGTGTCCGAATTCATGGAACAGCGTCGTCACTTCGTCGTGGGTGAACAGCGCGGGTTTGCCGTCGACAGGAGCGGAAAAGTTACAGGTGAGATAGGTGACAGGGCGCTGCAGATTCGTGCCGTTGCGGCGGCGATTGATCGCGGCATCCATCCATGCGCCGCCGCGCTTGTGCGCACGCGCATACAAATCGAGATAGAACTGCCCGATCACAACGCCTTCGCGATCAAGGACGTCGAAAAACCGCACGCTGGGATGCCAGATCGGTGCACTTGACGCGCGGACCGCCGCGCCGAATATCGTCTCAACTACCCTGAACATACCGGCAAGCACGCGGTCCTCGGGGAAGTAGGCTTTTACCTCCAAGTCCGAGAAATCGTAACGCTCCTGCCGCAACTTTTCCGAGGCGTAGGGCAGGTCCCAGGCAGCGAGCTCGGACAGGCCGAGCCGTTCGCGCGCGAAGGCGCGCAACTCGACAATGTCGCGCTCGGCAAAAGGCTTCGCGCGTGTGCCGAGCTCGCGGAGGAAGGCGAGCACCTCCGCCGGATCGCGCGCCATTTTCGGCACCAGCGACACTTCTGCGTAACTGTTGTAACCCAGCAAAACCGCGCTCTCGCGGCGCAGTTCGACGATGCGATCGATAACCGTGCTGTTGTCCCAATCGGCGTTGCCGAACTCGCTCGCACGCGTCGCGTAGGCGCGATACAGCGTCTCACGCAGACGGCGATCGTCGGCGTATTGCATGACCGGAAAGTAACAGGGCGCACGCAGGGTCAGCTTCCAGCCCGGCTGGTCGTCCTCTTCCGCCGCCTCTCGGGCGGTGACGAGCACATCGTCCGGAATGCCCGAGAGCTTCGCGGCGTCGCCGATAAGAAGTGCGTAGTCGTTGGTCGCATCGAGAACGTTGTCCTCGAACCGGGAGGATAGTTGTGAGAGTTCTTCCTCTATTGCCTTGAAGCGTGCCTTCCTGTCGGTAGGCAATTCGGCACCCGTAAGCCGGAAGTCGCGCAACGTGTTGGATATCAATTTCCTGCGCGCAGAATCGAGTGACGCGAATCCCGGCGCGTCCGCCAGCTCCCGGTAGCGGCTGAAGAGTCGTTCGTCCTGCGCAAGATCGGTATGGAAAGATGTCACTTTCGGCAGGTTGGCGTGGTAGGCCTCGCGCATCGCGGGCGTGTTGAGCACAGCGTTCAGATGCCCGACTTGGCCCCAGGAGCGGCCGAGGCGATCGAGTGCATCGGCGAGCGGCGGCACGAGGTTGTCCCAGCGAGGCGTTCCGGCGAGCGTCGCGACACGCTCGATGGTGCCGCGCGCGTCGGCGATCAACGAGTCGACGGCGGGGCCGACATGCTCGGGACCGATTTCCGGAAAACGCGGCAGACCGGAGAAATCGAGCAGTGGATTGGCGGTCAGCGAGTCTGTCTTGGAGTTCATATTTTCTCTCCCGGAAGAGCGCTGCCGAGAAGCTGCGAGTCGAGACCGGCGAGCTCCGCGGGGGTGCCAACGTTGTCCCACGGACCGACAAAGAGTTCGCCACTCGCCCATCCGCGCGCGATCCAGTCGCGATAATAGGGAAGAATCTTGAGCCTCCCGCCGCGGGGCAGTTCTCGAAACAGCGACGTTCGGTACAAGGCGATGTTGCCGAAGGTCGAGTGCATCGCTCCGTTCAACGCGAGTCGATCGCCGTTCAGCACGAAATCGCCGCGAAGATGATACGCGGGATTGGGAACCATCACCATGTGCAGATGGGGCGCCTGATCCGTCGCGGCCATGGTCGCAGCGCGCGCGCGCAACGACCCGTAGTTGTAGTCGGAGTGGATGTCCCCGCTGACGACCAGCACCACTCCGTCGCCGAGCAAAGGCAGTGCGGTGGCGATCCCGCCCGCGACTTCAAGCGGCTCGGCTTCGCGTGAGTAGCGTATGACCGCGCCAAATTGCCGCCCGTCGCCAAGCGCCGCTTCGATGAGACCGCCCAGGTGGGCTACGTTGATGACCAAGCGCGTGAATCCGGCGGCGACGAGGCGCTCGATCTGCCAAACGATGAGCGGCTTCCCGCCCGCTTCTAGGAGCGGCTTCGGGAGCGCATCGGACAGCGGGCGCATGCGCTCGCCGCGACCTGCCGCGAGGATCATCGCTATCATGGGTAGCTCAGAAGCTGTAACCGATGGTCGGCTGTCGCGCCTCGAGCTCGTCGAGTAGGCGAAGCAGTGGAGAGAGCTCGTCATAGCGGGCGCAGGCGCCACGCAGATAGCGCATCATCCGCGGCATTTCCTTCAGGTATGCGTCCTTTCCATCGCGATGATAGAGGCGTGCGAAGATGCCCAGCACCTTGAGTTGCCGCTGCACGCCCATCCATTCGAAGTCGCGCCAGAACGTGCCGAAATCCGTCGCGACGGGCAGCCCATTCGCCCGCGCACGCTGCCAGTAGCGCGCGGCCCAGTCGATCTGCAACGCTTCCTCCCATTCGACATAAGCATCGCGCAGTAACGAGACCAGGTCGTAGGTAATCGGCCCGAAGACCGCATCCTGGAAATCCAGAACGCCTGGATTCGGAGCGGAGACCATCAGATTGCGGGAATGGTAGTCGCGATGCACATAGATGCGCGCCTG
>Ga0080026_10000327_pt1 | contig 11672 bp, 8 predicted proteins | sample OrgsoiDNA2013045_FD_70941 | JGI IMG/M metagenome (GOLD analysis project Ga0080026, IMG submission 70941) | Permafrost soil microbial communities from the Arctic, to analyse light accelerated degradation of dissolved organic matter (DOM) -... | ecosystem: Environmental > Terrestrial > Soil >... | reverse complement strand
AAGTGCACGATGGCGTCGGGACGCAGGTCCTCCAGCACCGCGACCAGCCGGTCGTACTCGGTCGCGAGGTCGACATTCACGAAGCCGATGTCCCGTCCCGAGATTTCCCGCCAGGCCCGGATCCGCTCGCCGACCGGCCGGATCGGAGTCAGCGAGTCCACCTCGAGCTCGATGTCGATCTTCCGGCGACTGAGGTTGTCCGCGATGGTGATGTCGTGGCCACGATCCGAGAGGTACAGCGAGGTCGGCCAGCCACAGAACCCGTCGCCGCCAAGAACCAGAACGCGCATTCGTACTCCCAACCAACCTGTTCTTCTACTAAGGGACACCTTCAGCGACCGCTGCGGCCACCTTGAGAACGGATGCCGGCACCTCCGGCTCTGGCATCCGTGGCAGTGTAGCGAGGGACTGCCGTCACGCTGGCCAGCTCAATCGGGCATCGCTGCCCCGACCGGGCTGGCCGAGCTTAGCCTGCCTTGCTGACGACCCCCTGAGCTGCAGCTTAGGGCCAGCGCTCACCTGGCGGGGCGACTTTCGCCTGCTAGGGCGGGGGATGATGGGGACATGGCAGACAGACTTCGCGACGCGACAAGTCCTTACCTCCTCCAGCACGCTGGCAACCCGGTCGACTGGTGGCCCTGGTGCGAGGAGGCGTTTACGGTGGCCGCACGGCGCGACGTTCCCGTGCTGCTGTCGGTCGGTTATTCCGCCTGCCACTGGTGTCACGTCATGGCGCACGAGTCGTTCGAGGACGAGCAGATTGCCGCCATCATGAATGAGCATCTGGTCTCGGTCAAGGTTGACCGCGAGGAGCGGCCCGACGTGGACGCCATCTACATGACCGCCACGCAGGCCATGACGGGGCAGGGCGGATGGCCGATGACCGTCTTCATGACGCCCGACCGGGAGCCGTTCTACTGCGGCACGTATTTCCCCCGGGAGTACTTCCGGCGGCTAATCCTCGGCGTGGCCAGGGCCTGGCGCGAGGACCGGGCCACGGTCGTCGGCCAGGGCCGCCAGATCGCCGCGGCGCTCGCCGAGCAGTCCGCCACGGTCGCCGGCCTGACCGTGCCGGGCGTCAGCGGGGACGGACCCGGCCAGGTCGAGGAGCAGCTCGCGGCCGCGTGCGAGACGGCGGTGGGGACGCTGGCGGGCGAGTACGACTCCGTGCGCGGCGGCTTCGGCGGCGCGCCCAAGTTCCCGCCGTCCATGGTCATCGAGTTCCTGCTCCGGCATGCGGAACGGGCTGGCGGCCAGGAGGCCGCCCGGGCCCTGGACATGGCCGCCGGGACCGCGGCCGCGATGGCGCGCGGTGGCATGTATGACCAGCTGGCGGGGGGGTTCGCCCGGTACAGCGTGGACGCCGGCTGGGTGGTGCCGCATTTCGAGAAGATGCTGTACGACAACGCCCTGCTGGCGCGGGTTTACACCCATCTCTGGCGGCTGACGGGTGATGACCTGGCCCGCCGCGTGGCGGAGGAGACCAGTGCCTGGATGCTCGCCGAGCTGCGCACCGAGCAGGGCGGGCTCGCCTCGGCCCTGGACGCCGACAGCGACGGCGCCGAAGGCACCTTTTATATATGGACGCCCGCCGAGCTGACGCAGGAGCTGGGACCCGCCGACGGCCGCTACGCGGCGGACATCTTCGGCGTCACCGCGGCCGGCACGTTCGAGCACGGGACCTCGGTGCTGCAACTGCGCGAGGATCCGGCGGACCCTGCCGCCTTCGCCCGCGTCCGGGCCGCGCTGCTGGCCGCGCGCGGCCGCCGGGTCCGGCCCGGCCGGGACGACAAGGTGGTCACCGCCTGGAACGGACTGGCCATCGCCGCGCTCGCGGAGGCCGGGCTGGGGCTCGGCCGGCCGGACTTCATCGCGGCTGCCCGCGAGGGCGCCGAGTTGCTGGCGCGGACGCACCTGTCGGACGGGCGGCTGATCCGTACCTCTCGCGACGGGGTGCCCGGGTCCAGCGCCGGCGTGCTCGAGGACTACGGCAACGTAGCCGAGGGCCTCATCGCGTTGTCCGGGGTGACCGGCGAGGCGCGCTGGGCGACGATCGCCGGGCAGCTGCTAGAGACCGCGCTCGACAAGTTCGCCGCCGGCGGGGCCGGCTTCTTCGACACGGCCGACGACAGCGAGCAGCTGCTCTACCGCCCGGCCGACCCGGCTGACGGGCCCAGCCCGTCCGGTACGTTCGCCATCGCCGGGGCGCTGCTGAGCTACGCCGCGCTGACCGGCTCGGACCGCCACCGGACGGCCGCGCTGGGCGCGCTGGCCACGCTGCCGGCCTTCGCCGCTAAGTTCCCCCGGGCGGCGGGCTGGGGACTTGCCGTCGCCGAGGCCGTCCAGTCCGGGCCGGTCGAGATCGCGATCGTCGGCCCCGCCGGTGACGAGCGCACCGCCGAGCTGCATCGCACGGCCGCGCTGGCCGCACCGCCCGGCGCCGTTATCGCGCTGGGTGACCCCGGCGCTGCGGCCGGGGATTCGGCAATCCCGCTGCTTGCCGGGCGCGGCCTGGTCGGCGGCGCGCCGGCGGCGTATGTCTGCCGGGGCTTCACCTGCCGGGCTCCGGTGACGGACCCGGAGGTGCTCCGCGCCGAGCTCACGGCCTGACCCGGGCCAGCGGCGCAACATGCCGGCGGCTACCTGTGGGTCTGCTGAGACTTGTTCCGAGAGCGCTTTAGCCGCGCGATTTTGGGCATTCCGGTATGGACGTGCGCGCGGTCGGCGGGCATCGTGGAAACACGGCAGCAATGAGGCATCGGGTCGCGGCCCGTCAGCCGAGAGGAGTGCTGGTGCGCGACGGAGCGCGGCGGCTGGGTCCCGCACTGGCATCCGTAGCGGCCGTGGGCGTGGCGGTCGCGCTCGTGGGCCGGCCCGCGTCGTCGCACTCGCCCGCTGACTCCTCGATCGCGTCCCAGCGCCCAGCGGCGCAGCAGTCGGCGGGGCGGCCGGCGGCGGGCCAGTCAGCGGCGGGCCAGTCGGCGGCTTCGCAGACGGCCAGGTCATCGGCTGTGCTCCAGCAGACGGCTACGGCGCGGCGCGCTCCGGGCCAGCCGGCGGCCGGGGCGCCCGCACCAGCCATCCGGTCCCAGGCCACGCGGCATGCGGCGCTGCGGCCAGGGACAGCCAGGCAGCCAGCCGCCGTGCCGGCCGCCGCCGTCCCGGATTCGCCCGCTGTCCCGAACTCGCCCGCCGTGCGGCAGTCGCCCGCCACCCCGGACTCGGCCGCTCAGCATGCGGCGGCCGCGCAGATCCAGGCCCCGCTTCAGCCCGCCAAGGCCGCGGGCCAGGCCGGACCGGCAGCCGACGCAGCGGCGGGCCAGACAGCTAAGTCGTGGCCCGCGGCCGCCGCCGTGCCGCTCTCCGGCCGGGTCGGCGCCGCGCTCAAGGCCGTGCAAGTGGCCAGCTCGCCCGCCGCCGAGCCCACGCCGGCCGTCGCGCCGCTGCGCAAGCTGCGGCCCGCGGACCTGCTGGTGGTAGCCCCGACGTCGTTGCCCCCGGCCGTGGCCGCGCAGATCCGGCGGCTGCCCGGCGTCACGGCCGCCGAGCCGCTGGATGCCGCCACGATCAAGGTCAATGGCAAGTTCGTCCAGATGCTCGGGGTCAACCCGGGCGCGTTCCGGGCGTTCGCCGCCGGGCCGACAGCGCGGTCGACTTCCCTGTGGCGCAGTGTGGCCGGCGGTGCCGTGGCCGTCTCCTACACGATGGGCAAGCAGGACAAGCTTCCGCTGGGCGGCTCGGTCAGCGTCGCCGGACGGCGACCAGAGACCCTGCGCGTAGGCGGTTACGGCACCGTCGGCATCGCCGGCGTGGACGCGGTCGTCTCCGACGCGGTCGCCCGCACGCTCGGCCTCCCGGTCAGCAACGCGCTGGTGATCAGTGCCCCGCACGCGAGCCTGGTCGCGCTGGCCAAGCGGATCAAGGCGGACCTGCCGCACCGCGCCGGGATCGCGCAGCTGGTCCTGCAGGTCCAGCCGGGCGTCGCCGTGCAGGCGGCCGCGGCCGGGGCGGCGGGCGCGACCTCGCCGACAGCCGGCAGCGCGACGGCCATGACCCCGGCTCAGGTTCAGGCCTTCCTGAAGGCCGCGATCAGCCGGGTCGGCCTGCCCTACATCTGGGGCGCGGCCGGGCCGCAGGCCTTCGACTGCTCCGGCCTGGTGCAGTGGTCCCTGCGCCAGGCTGGCATCGTCATGCCGCGCGTCGCCGCCGACCAGGCCCGGACCGGCCCGCGCGTCGCACTCAGCCAGCTGGCCCCCGGTGACCTGATCTTCTACCACACGGACGCGACCGCCCCGACGTACATCTCGCACGTGGCCATCTACCTGGGCCACGGCCTGATGCTGCAGGCCCCGGAGCCCGGCATGAACGTGCAGATCGTGCAGGCGGACTTCGGCGCCGGCTTCGCCGGCGCCGTGCAGGTGGCCCCGGCGATCGCCGCGGCCGTGGCCGGCAACCCGGCGGGCTGATTCCCCCAGTCGCCCTGTCCTGGCAGGCCTGCCCGCGCTGCCCGTCCCCGCCACCCGCCCGCCTGCCCCCCCCATCCGCGCGCCGCCCGCCCCGCGCACCCCGCCTGCCCACACCCCGCCCGCTCCGCGCCCGCGCACCCTGCACCGGCCCCGCTTGCCTAATCTCACAGATGCTGTAATTATCATTACATGACTACAGATGAGCGACCGGGGCCCTCGGTGGCCGACAAGCTGCGTGGCTGGTTCAGCGGACGGATGCCTAGCGACTGGTTCACCGCCCCGCCAGAGATCAAGGTGGATCGTGAGGAGATCACGATCGTGGGCGGGCTGTCCGCCCCGCCGCTGACGGCCGAGGCGACGCCCGCCGAGCGGGCCGCCGCGGCCGAGGGCCGTAGCCGCCGGTTCCGGGAAGAGACCCGTCAGCTGCGCATCGAGATCGCCCGGGAGGCGGAGCACAAGTTCGGCCGCAAGGTCTCCTGGGGCGTTACCTGCGCCGAGTATAGGGTGATGTTCACGACGTTCTCGGTTCCGGTCATGACCAGGCTCCGGCAGTCCGAGCGGCTCGTGCTGGACACGCTGGTGGATGCCGGCGTGGCCCGGAGCCGCAGCGACGCGCTCGCCTGGTGCGTGCGGCTGGTGGGCGAGCACCAGGATTCCTGGCTGGCTGATCTCCGGGGCGCGCTCCAGAAAGTGGAGCAGGTCAGGTCCGAGGGACCGGGCTAGTAGCGGATTCTCGCCGCGCAGCGCGGGCGCAAGTTCCTGCGCGTGCCGGGCACCAACCCGTTCTTCCCCCGTGACATGGCCGACATGGGCAACCGGATGCTGGACCTGCTCGACTCACGGGACCTGCAGGTGTTCATGCTCAACACTGGCCGGGTCGGCAGCAAGGACGACGCGACCTCCAAGACGGTCACGATCCCCTACTCCTCGGCCATGGTCGAGGCGATCGTGTCCGGGACGATCGAGTGGGTCGCTGACGAGGACTTCGGCTATGACATCGCCGCGTCCGCACCGGGCATCGATGACACCGAGATCCTGCAGCCCCGGCGGCTGTACGAGCGGCAGGGGCGCCTGGCCGAATACCAGGGCATGGTCAGCCGGATCAAGCAGGACCGGCGCGAGTACCTGAGCTCGTTCACGGGCCTCGACGACGCGATCGTGAAATCCATCGGCTGAGCCTGGCCGGGACGGGCGGCGGGCGGCGGGCGCTCGGCGGCGCCCCTGCGCCCGTGCTCGGCGTGGGGGGTGCCATTTTCTGTAGCGGCGATGTAACTTTCCGTTATGGGGGCGCTACGTTGTGTCGACGGATCTGTCTTGTCAGTGGCCGCGGTCGCCTGCCGGGATCGCACTAGCCAGCCCTACGAGATCACGCTCGAGCTGGCCAGGAATTCCAGGCCGTTCGCGGCAGTGGGGGAGCGGTGCGGCTACCAGCTGGCGCAGCTGGCCGAGCGGGTCCGCGCCGCGCTCCGCGATCCCGAGCTGGCGGCCCTGTGGCCCGATCCCGCTGACCGCTTTCCCGGCCCGGCCCGGCTGCACGACTACCGGCCGGGCGAGTCGGAATACTTCACGCTGCGCTCCCGGGACCGCAGCGACCTGACTGGCAGCGGGGAGCTGCGCTGCACGGTGCGGTCCAGTGCCGACTGGATCGGCGAGTGCGCCGGCGTTGGCGGCCGTCAGGCGCCCCGCCAGCGGGCCTGGCCAGGGGTGCGCGCCGCGCTGGGCCAGCACCACCTGCCTGGCCAGCCCGGTTCGGCCGGAGCGGCGCCGGTCCCGATCGGCATGTCGGGAGAGCCTGGTGGTCCGGGTGAGCCCGGCCGGTTCCGGCGCGATGCCGCCGCCCCCTCGGGCTGCTGGCGGCTGACCCGCCGCGCGGTGCTCGAGGCCTGGGGAGCGGAGGGAATCGGCGTCCGAGCTGTCCTGACTTCGGCCGAACTAGTGACATTCTTGGATACGGTTCTTAGACAGCCGGACGGGTCCGTCCTGGCCAGGTCGGCGCCAGTCGGCGGGGAAACAGCCAGCGGCAAGCAAGGCGAGAACGCCTCGTCCTTGTGGCGGCAGCGAGGAAGGGTGCCGGATGGGAGTACGCGGTCTCGTCTACCGACTCTACGAGCGAAGGCTCGAGGCGTCGCTGTCGCCGAGCGCGATTCCCCGGCACGTCGGGGTGATGTGCGACGGTAACCGTCGCTGGGCCCGGTCGGCCGGGCTGGCCGATGTCAGTAGCGGCCATCAGGCCGGGGCCGACAAGATCTTCGAGCTGCTGCAGTGGTGTCAGGCCGCGGGGGTCGAGGTCGTCACCCTGTGGCTGCTGTCCACCGACAACCTGGCCCGGCCCGCCACCGAGCTGGAGCCGCTGCTGCGCATCATCGAGGACACCGTGCGGCAGCTGGTCAGCCAGCGGTGGCACGTCAAGCCGGTCGGGGCCCTGGACTTGCTGCCCGCCGAGACGGCGCGGGTGCTGAAGGAAGGCGCGGAGGCCACCAACGGGAACACCGGGCTGCTCGTCAACGTCGCGGTCGGTTACGGCGGCCGGCATGAGATCGCCGATGCCGTCCGCTCGCTGCTGGCCGACCAGGCCAGCCGCGGCACCAGCATCGAGGAACTGGCCGGGATGCTGACCGTCGAGCACATCGCCGAGCACCTGTACACGGCCGGCCAGCCCGACCCCGACCTGGTGATCCGCACCTCAGGCGAGCAGCGGCTCGGCGGCTTCCTGCTCTGGCAGAGCACCCACTCGGAGTTCTATTTCTGCGACGCCTACTGGCCCGCGTTCCGCCGGGTGGACTTCCTGCGCGCGCTGCGCTCCTACGCCGCCCGGAACCGTCGCTTCGGCGCCTGAAGCACCGGTGCCCGCACGCCTCGCCGCGGTCGCCGTGGCGCGTCGTTAACCGCCAGCCAAACCCTCTGACCTGGGACTGCGGTCTGGTGCGTGAACAGACTGTTACGGTACTTCCGCCCCAAGGCTGCGCCGGGGTACCTTCTGAGGTGATGGGCGGTGCCTAGCCGCCCCTCGGGAAGGCCCTCGAGATCCTCGAGCTTCGCGTCCTGGTACGCAGGCGAGATGAGCGAAGGGCCGGCGCCCGGCCCTCAGCTGGCCGGCCCCGGTCCCGCCGACACATCTGTGTCCAGAGGTGGCGCCGTGCCAGGCGCCCAGGGGAGAGCGAGTGCCCACTTCCGCAGCGCGCCGCAACTCGCGGCGCATCCTCACCAGCACGGGCGAGCAGTCAGGTCCGTCGAGGCGTACGTATGTCCTCGACACCAGCGTGCTGCTCGCCGACCCGGCTGCCATCGGCAGGTTCGCCGAGCACCGGGTGGTCCTGCCCGTCGTAGTCATCACCGAGCTGGAGGCCAAGCGCCACCACCCGGAGCTGGGCTACTTCGCCCGCCAGGCCCTGCGCTGCCTCGACGACCTGCGTATCGAGTACGGCAGGCTGGATGCCGACCTTCCGGTCGGCGACCTGGGCGGCAGTATCCGGGTCGAGCTGAATCACTCGGACCCGTCGGTGCTGCCGGCGGGCTTCCGGCTCGGTGACAACGACACCAGGATCCTGTCGGTGGCTAGCAGCCTGGCGAGTGAGGGTGACGACGTTGTACTGGTGAGCAAGGACCTGCCACTGCGGGTGAAGGCGGCGGCGATCGGGCTGACGGCCCAGGAGTACCGGGCCGAGCTGCCGCCCGACTCCGGCTGGACCGGGATGGCGGAGCTGGATGTCACGCCGGCCGAGATCGACGAGCTGTATGAGACCGGGAAGCTCGACAGCGCGGCCGCGCGCGAGATGCCCTGCCATACCGGGCTCGTGCTGATCTCCGGCGTGTCGGGCTGCGGCAGTGCCCTGGGGCGGGTGCAGCCCGACAAGTCCGTCCGGCTCGTGCGCGGCGACCGGGAGGCGTTCGGGCTGCACGGCCGCAGCGCCGAGCAGCGAGTGGGCCTGGACCTGCTGCTCGATCCGGACGTCGGCATCGTGTCGCTCGGCGGCCGGGCCGGGACCGGGAAGTCGGCGCTCGCGCTGTGTGCCGGGCTCGAGGCCGTGATGGAGCGCAAGCAGCATCGCAAGGTGGTCGTCTTCCGGCCCCTGTACGCGGTCGGCGGCCAGGACCTGGGCTACCTGCCCGGCTCGGAATCCGACAAGATGAATCCCTGGGCCCAGGCGGTCTTCGACACCTTGTCCGCGGTCACCTCGCAGGGCGTGATCGAGGAAGTGATCGAGCGGGACATGCTGGAGGTGCTGCCGCTCACCCACATCCGGGGCCGCTCCCTGCATGACTCCTTCGTCATCGTGGATGAGGCTCAGTCCCTGGAGCGCGGCGTCCTGCTGACCGTGCTGTCCAGGATCGGGTCTGGCTCACGGGTCGTGCTCACTCACGACATCGCCCAGCGCGACAACCTGCGCGTCGGCCGGCATGACGGCGTGGTGGCGGTCATCGAGAAGCTCAAGGGCCATCCGCTGTTCGCCCATGTCACGCTCGTCCGGTCGGAACGCTCGCCCATCGCCGCCCTGGTAACCGAGATGCTGGAGGACGCAACGCTCTGAGGACTTTAGTACCCGAAAGCCACTGTCAGTCATAAATCGTTCACTCAGAGTGCGCGTTTAGCCCTCCGGGCGGTCGCTGGAGCGGTACCCTGCCACGGTCATGAGCTACATGTCCGAGCAGAAGGCGGCTGCTCCCGCGCCACGGGCGGGCGGGGCACCGGCGGTCGGGATGCCGCCGAGCGGGCTGGCGGGGAACGCGGCGGTGACGACCACCGCGCCTCCCGTGAGCTTCACCGACCCGGTCTCTGTGGTCATGCCCGTGCTCGACGAGGAACGCTACCTGGCTGAGTCAGTCCGGCATATCTTTGTCCAGGACTACCCGGGTCAGATCGAACTGATCCTGGCCCTGGGACCCTCCCGCGACGGCACCGACCAGATCGCCCGGCGGATAGCAGCCGCCGAGTCGCGCGTCACGCTGGTGGACAATCCCACCGGCAAGATACCGGCGGCCATCAATGCCGCCATCAAGGCGGCCCGGCACCAGATCATCGCCAGGGTCGACGGGCACTCGCTGCTGCCGCCCGGCTATCTCCGGCAGGCCGTAGCGACGCTCACCGAGACCGGCGCCGTCAACGTCGGCGGGATCATGGCGGCCGAGGGAGTCTCCCCGTTTCAGCAGGCAGTGGCGTGGGCCATGACCTCGCCATTCGGGGTGGGCGCGTCCCGGTTCCATACCGGGGGCAGCCCCGGCGCAGTCGACACCGTTTACCTGGGCGTGTTCCGCCGCGAGGCCATCGAGCGGGTCGGCGGTTACGACGAGGAGTACCTGCGGGCCGAGGACTGGGAGATGAACCACCGGATCCGCCAGGGCGGCGGCCTCATCTGGTTCCAGCCGGCCCTGCGGGTGACGTACCGGCCGCGGGTCAGCGTAGCTGGCCTCGGAAAGCAGTACTTTCAGTACGGCCGCTGGCGCCGGGTCGTGGCCCGCCGCCATCCTGGCACCATCAACCTGCGGTACCTGGCCCCGCCCGGTACGACACTGGCCATGTCGCTGGGGACGCTGGCCGGCATCGCCGGATTAGCCGGCCTGCTCACCGCGGGCGGTCTGTGGCCCATCATGGCTACCTGCGGCTTTGCTGCTCCGGTCTGCTACGGAGCCGGGGTACTCGCGGTGACCGCCCGGGCCGCCCGACAGCTGCGGCCCGGCGTCGCGGCCTGGCTCCCGATCGTCCTCGCCACCATGCACTTGTGCTGGGGGACCGGATTCCTGACCAGCCCGCGCCGCCTGATCTGTGCCCTCCGCCGCCCCGCGGGCTGACCGCTCCGGGATGGCCACTGCCTGGCATGCCGCTGCCGGGTGACCGGATGACGGCGGCGCCGCACTCCCGTCCGGCATGCGTTGCGCGCGGGCCTTGGTCAGCAGGCGGGCGCCGGCCCGCTGAGCTGGGCGAGGAGCGTCTCGGCCACAGCAAGGTCGGCCGGGTAGGTGATCTTGATGTTGTGCTCGCTGCCCGGAACGGCGCCGATCGGCACATCCGGGAGGTAGCGGCGCACGACTCCGCAGTCGTCGGTCGCGCTGATCGCCGCGAAGCCAGGGTCCGCGGCCGCGAGCTGGTAGGCGCGGCTGATCACCGACAGCCGGAAACCCTGCGGCGTCTGGCAGCGAGCCAGCGAGTCCCGGGGCAGGACCCGGCCTAGCACCCCATCGGACACCTCGACGATCGTGTCCGCTGATGGCACCACCACGCCGATGGCCTGCCAGGTGCGGAGTGCCGTCACGCAGTCAGCGATGATCCGCTGGTCCACCAGCGGACGGGCGGCGTCATGGAACAGCACATTGCAGTCGGCGGTGACAGTGCCCGCGGCGTCGACGGAGCCTGCGGCGCTCGCGAGGTCCGCAGCCGATCCGGAACCGGGGCCGACGGCGGAGCCGGTGGCCGTGGCGGAGCCGATGGCGGCGATGGCCTGCCTGGTGGAGTCGGAGCGGGCGCTCCCGCCGGCCACGATCCCGGTCAGCTTGCTGTACTTCCGCAGCTGCCCGGCGATCTGATCGGCGAACTCCGCGGCCGTGACCACCAGCACCTCGTCGACGTCCGGCGCCCGATCGAACGCCGCGACGCAGTGCTCGACGAGCGTGCGACCTGCCAGCGGCTGAAGCTGCTTGGGCATGCTCCCGCCGAACCGGCGTCCGCTGCCGCCGGCCAGCACCACCGCCACCGTCCGCATGACCGGACCCTACCGGTCAGACCCCGCTGCCCCGCGCGTGCCTGCCCACGTGCCCCATCGATCACGTCTGCCCCGTACGTCCCGCCTCGCGGGTACGAGGGCCCCGGTCACGATCCTGGATGGCCCGTTGGTAGCACCCCCGCGTTAGCGACGGGACATCCACGATTCGCGGCGGCCCGATCCGGCCGACTGCGGTGGGTGGAACGCTGTTCGGTGGCCGGGGTGGGCTGGCGGGCGGGGCTGCCGCTGAGAGGGGTGGGCCGATTTGAGCCGCCTGAGGTTATTTCTGCAGGCCCCGCGTTCGGCGCGGCGTTCTGAGCGGCGGTCACTGGGTATCTAAGCTGAGTATCCAGGGGTGCCGCCGTACTTTCGGTAGCGTGTTACCGCCTGAGAGTTACCGGGCCCTTCTGGCGCACCTTTACGGAGGATCCGATCGGCGCAGGGCTGAACGGGCCGGCCGACGGATCGGCCGAGGGTACCGCCGACGGCGTGATCGGCGGAGTATCCGCAG
>Ga0080026_10000324_pt1 | contig 11725 bp, 9 predicted proteins | sample OrgsoiDNA2013045_FD_70941 | JGI IMG/M metagenome (GOLD analysis project Ga0080026, IMG submission 70941) | Permafrost soil microbial communities from the Arctic, to analyse light accelerated degradation of dissolved organic matter (DOM) -... | ecosystem: Environmental > Terrestrial > Soil >... | reverse complement strand
TTTCACCTATTTTCTCAGCGATCCCGTCAACAGCGATCAATTTCACCAGCACGACGACCGCGTTCTCGGCGGTATCAACGGGTCGCATACGTTCAAGACGCAGTTTGCAGGCCTACCGATGGAGACCGAAATCGGCGTGCAAACCCGATATGACGATATCAGGCTCGACCTGAACAACAGTGTGCAGCGGCAGTTCCTGTCACCCATTCGCAGCGATACCGTACAAGAGGGAAGCCTCGGCGTGTTCGCGCAGAACACCCTGCACTGGACCGACTGGCTGCGAACGAATGTCGGCTGGCGCGGCGATTTCTACCAAACATCGGTCAATTCCTTTTTCACCCCAGCCAACTCCGGCAGCGCCAATGCTTTCATTGGCAGTCCGAAGTTCGGGGCGGTGTTTGGGCCATTTGCCAAGACCGAATTCTTCATCAACGCCGGTGAGGGATTTCATAGCAACGACGCCCGCGGCGTGACGATCACGGAATCGCCCGGCGATGGCTCCGCGCTGCGGCCATCGCCGTTTCTGGTCAAGACCAGGGGAGCCGAAGTCGGAGTACGGAGCAAGTTCGTCCCCGGCCTTACCAGTTCGATGTCGGTGTTTTTGCTCGACTCAGCGTCCGAAATTCTATTCTCAGGCGATGCCGGTGATACCAAACCCAGCCGACCCAGCCGCCGCTACGGCTTTGAGTGGACCAACGACTATCGTCCGCTGTCATGGCTCAGCCTCGAAGGCGACATTGCCGTGACCCATGCGCGGTTCCGGGGCGACGATCCGGATCAGGCGGCGCTGTATGCGTCGCTCGTCGGGTTTCCTGCCGCGCAGATCGGCAATGCGCCGGGCAACTACATTCCCGGTGCACCGAGCATGATTGCATCTGCCGGGATCAGACTAGGCGAAAGGACCGGCTGGTTCGCAGCCTTGCGCTATCGTTATTTCGGGCCGCGCCCGCTCACCGAAGACAATGCCTTTGTCTCACCGGCAACCGGGCTCCTCAATGGGCAACTCGGCTATCGCTTTGACAATGGCTGGCGGGTCCAACTCGATGCATTTAATCTGTTCGACAGCCGCTCCGACCAGATCACCTATGCCTATGGTTCGCTGCTCAAATCGGATTCGCTGTTCGCGATGTGCTTCCCGGCGGCGGGGGCGCGGACCGCGCCCGCCGCCGTGTGCCAGACCGGCGTGATGGACCGCGTGCTGCATCCGGTCGAGCCGCTGGCGATACGTCTGACAGTCGCGGGGCAGTTCTGAATTGCCTGTCGCTACTTCTCAAATCGGGTTCCCGCCCCGTTCCGGCATCACGACTCCTCCGGCGGTTTCGTGTGCCGGAACATCCCGAGCAGGGCAACGTCATAGACGATCTTCAGGCAGCCGCAGACCACCAGCGGCAACGCTGAAAACGGCCCCGCAAGCATGAAGCCCGCAATCGCCGGGCTGATGGACGAAGCCAGGCTGCGCGGCACCGCCGTCACGCTTGCCGCTGCGGTTCGCTCGACTGGAGTCACAACCGCCATCACGTAGGAGGACCGGGTCGGAACGTCCATTTGCGACAACGCCGAGCGCAGCAGCAAGAGAATGAGAACCGCCGTCAAGTTCGGACAGAAAGCGGCTGCGATCAGGCAAATGCTCGATGGAATGTGGGTGAACACCATGGTGTTGACGAGCCCGATGCGCCTGGCCAGCCACGCCGCAACCGGAAATGAGATCGCGCTCAACAGACTTGAGCAGAAGAAAAAGGCGCTTGCCGCGCCGAGCGACAGATCAAACCGCTGAAACAACCATAAAGCCAACAGCGACTGAACGACGAAACCACCCGCAAATGCATCCAGGCTGAACAGCGCAGCGAGCTTGTAGACAATCTTGCGCGACGGCCCTAGCACCGATTTCGGGCGAGTTGCCGCGCGCATATGGTCTTGCGGTAGCCGGCTGTAAAGCAACGCAGCCAATAGTCCAAGCGTCGCGTAACCGTAGAACATCAGGCGAAGGGCGCCGATTTGCGCAAATCCCCATGATGTCAGAAAATCCGGCAGGGCCGCTGCGAGCGATCCGGCGGCGGCGGTCAGCGAGCCGATCAGGCTATAGCGGGCGAACACGCGGGTACGGTCTCGATCGGCCGTTTCCTGCGTCAACAGGGAATGCTCAAGCGGGATCAGCATGCCGAGGTCACCGGCCGAAGGATTGATCGTTCCAACGAATGCGACGAGCAGGACCGGCGCAATCGTTTCGACCATCGGAAAGACAAGCCCGGTAACGATGGCCATTCCGGCTCCGGTCAGGAACAGCCTTTTGAGATCGTAATTTGGCGCGACGAAGCCGACCAACAACGTCAACGAGGCAGTTCCAAGCAATGAGGCACTTGCGACGATTCCGACCTGCTGGGGGGTAAGGCCGATTGCCAGGAGATAAACCGGCAGGATGATAATCGCGAAGCCATCGCCGAACCCGCGCAATCCTCTCGCGGCATACAAATAGAAGATGTCCGACGGTGGCTTCGTGTCTGTAAAATCCGTCATCGGTAGAGCTGCCCCATCAATAGATGCGCCCAGGAGGACTTGAGCGCTTCTTCGACGGCCTGCTCCCTCGATATGCCGATATCGGCGAGAAGCCGGTCATCAAGTCCGAGAAGCTCCCTGCGCTGATGTCGTCGCTCCAACCCCATGGCAATGCTGGAGGCAATTTTGGCCAGCCATGAAAGTGGAATTTGCCAGGACCATCCAGGGTCCCGGCGCGACGGAGACGCTGTTTCGATGTGGTTCGTTGAAATGTAAGCGGTGCTGCCGCAAGGCATGTCTCACCTCCATAACGGAGCGAGACAACGCTTGGCCTCGGAAGCTCATCGGGCGGTTGTCGACGGCCCGAGATCATAGCTCTATCACGCCGACCTCTTGCACTCAAGCGGTCGGCCGTTGTGGCACATTCGATCCGGTCCGTATTTTGCGCCGGCGGCACATCGCAGCCTCTCCATCACATGGTGATCCCGTTCAAGCGCTGCCCGCCCTGTTTTGGAGCGAGCACATGGACGGGATATCTCTTCAACTTCCGGTTTTCCTCATTGCGACTCTTGCCGGCCCGCCCTACAGCCGTCGGTGTGTCTCCCCGAGCCGAGTTCCCGAAAGCGGCCCCATACTCTCCACCGTATCGCCTTGCTTTGGTCAAACCTGAGTGGAGTGTCGGGCAGAACATGGTCAATCCAGCGTAAATCCGCCGGCCGCCCATATGCGGGTGACATGGGACTGAGTACGGAGCGCCAATGCAATCTACGCCGAACCCGAATCAAACCGATCCGGACGATGTCCTTGTGATCGCGCCCGATATCGTTCTGGTCGCGCGCGCGGATAAGGCGCATGACGCCATCAGCCGTCCTTCGGACTCACAGACCCACATGGCACCCGACTTCTCCGCCGGCCCATCGGTTCTGCCGGTCGATACGACGTTTCGCGCCGCGGCCGTCAACGATGTCGAGGCCCGGGATGACCGGCGGTCGATTGGCGGGCGCGCGATACGCGCCTGCATTGGCTTCCTGTTGGCCGTATGTCTCGCTGTCGCGGCCACCCTTTGGCAAACCTACGGCGATGCGACCAAACAGATTGTCGCGCGGTGGGTCCCGCAGTTCGCGCTTAGTTCATCGTCACCACAGGACAACCCGGGGCTCCCCGGGCAACCGGGCGCGGCTGCCGTCCAAGCGTCCGCGGCGAAGGCGGTACCTCCGGCTCAGATGGCCCCGGAAGGCGTCGCATCGACCGGCGCCACGCTATCCTCTGAATCCACGCAGTTGCTCCAGTCGATGGCGGGCGATCTCGCACACGCACAGCAGGAGATCGAGCAGCTCAAGGCCAGCGTCGCGGAACTCAAGGCCAGCCAGCAACAAATGTCCCGCGACACTGCCAAGGTTTCCGAAGCCAGGGTTTCCGAAGCCAAGGCTTCCGAGGCCAGGATTGCCGAAGCCAAGGTTTCCGAGCAGAACCTGCGATCCCGGCTATCAGCGGCTGTGCGGCGATCGGCCGTGGCGTCGGCGCACAAGCCGATGCCGCCATTGCCGCCCCCGCAAGCCGCTGCGGCTCCCCCGTTACCGCCGGCCACGGCTCAGCCGCAGGCCGAACTGGCGCCGCGGCCGCCGATGCCGCTGCGCTAGCAGCGTTCACCGCAACCTGGAGAAATTCGCTCACAGGCCATAGACGATGGGATGCTTCGGATAATGGGGACGATTTGCCTCGCCCTCGCCGCAGCATCCTCATAGTTTCCGCTAGGATACCGCGAGGCCGCAATCTGACCGGGACTAGTCGGGCGATCTGGGTTCCCACGCAGGAACCAATCCCGGCCACGGCGGCTTATCGCGTATATTCAAAAACCGGGAGACTGCCATGAAAATCGCAAAGATCATGTTGGCTGGCACTGCGGCGCTCACCATCATCGGCTCGGCGGCCTTGGCCCAACAAGCGCTCACGGGAACGGTGACCAAAGTCGACCGGATCAATCGCAGCGTCGCAATCAAACAGACGCAAAGCGGTACCGTCGGAGCGAACACCGGCGGTGCTGCCGAAGAGTTCAAGGCCCAGGAAGGCTTGTCGCTGGACACGTTGCATGCCGGCGATACGGTCTCGTTTTCCGCGACGGAAACGGGTGGGGTCAAGACGATCACGAAACTTCAGAAACAGTAATTATTCGACAAGATCCGAACCGGACACGAGCAAGCCCAATGTGAATTGGGATCGTCACTTGCATTTCGGTCGGAGTTGGCATCTCACGCATGTCGCTTGACGACCCCGGTCGGCGTGGCGAACCCTTCGATGGTTCGAATTCGCTTCTCGAGCCACCAGCCGAATTCGGGAGTCCAATCCTCGAACTTGCGGTTGATGCCGAGATCATGGGCCCAGTGCTGGGCGATATTGGGATTGAACTGGGATTGCCGGCCGACCGCGATGAGGTCGGCCTGCCCGTTCTCCAGGATTGATTCAGCCTGCTGCGCTTCGAGAATGATGCCAACCGCCATCGACGCGATGCCCACCTCCTTGCGGACCCGTTCAGCGTACGGCACCTGGAAGCCGAGGCCGCGCGGGACTTGCGCTGCCGTCGCCGAGCCTGAAATGCCGCCGGAGGAGCAGTCGATCACGTCGACACCGCGGGCCTTCAATTCCGCGGCGAAGATAACCGTGTCATCCAGATTCCAGCCGTTCTGAGCGCCATCGACGGCGGAGACACGCACAAACAACGGCATCGTTTCCGGCATCTCGCGCCGCACCGCTTCGACAATCTCGAGCGGCAGCCGCATGCGCCCGTTGCGGTCGCCGCCATATTCATCATGGCGGGTGTTGGAAACGGGGGAAAGAAACGAGGCGAGCAAATAGCCGTGGGCGGTGTGGATCTCGATCACATCGAACCCCGCATCGACGGCACGCCGGGCCGCGTCTGCCCAGGTGCGCACCATCGCCCTGCACTCTTCGGCCGTGAGCTGGTGCGGGGCAAGCCATCCATTCGCGACCGGCTCGCTGGTCGGGCCCACCGGCTGCCACATCCTGGCGCCCGCCTCGATTTCCTGCGGGGTGAGCGGGCCCATGCCGTCCATCGCGCGCTGCGACGACGATTTGCGCCCGCCATGGGCGAGCTGAATGCCGATCGCGGTGTTCTCACCCTTCATGAAGGCGATGAGGGGCTTGAAGCTTTGCACCTGTGCGTCATTCCAGATGCCGAGGTCATGCTCGTTGATCAGGCCAACCTCTTCGACGGCGGTTGCCTCGACAAAGACCAGCCCAAAACCTCCCAGCGCATAGCGGCCGAGATGCACGTTGTGAAAGCTGCCGCAGGTGTTGCCGGGTCCGGCGCGGTAATGGACCATCGGCGGCACGACCAGGCGGTTCTTCAGCGTCAAGCCACGGATCTTGAACGGCTGGAACAACAGGGGCCGTGACAATTCAACGCTATCGGTGACCGGGGCTGACATGGGGTTGCCTGTTGCGTGAGCGGCCTTGCGTGGGGTAACCGAATAATTCTCTATTTCCAGTCACAGGTCCAGCAGGCTCCATGCGAGAGACCTCGTGGCCACACATGCGTTCGTGGATCGGAGAAAGCAATGCTGCCAGGATTTCGGGTTGCACTGTCTTCCACAATTGGCCTGAGCCTTGTTATCCCGTCGAGCGCGGCGCTGGCCATTTGCGATGCGAGCCCGGCGGCGAAGCTATCCTCCTCGAGATTCGTCGTCGAAGAGGAGATCGTCCACGACCTGAAAACCAAATTGACATGGTTGCGATGCAGCTACGGTCAGACTTGGCGCAAAGGCGGCCGATGTGACGGGGACGTCAAGCGAATGGATTGGGATGCCGCGATGGCATTGCGCGTACCGGACGACAGTGCGTGGCGCCTGCCGACCAAAGATGAACTCGACAGCATCGTCGAGCCGGATTGCAAGAAGCCTGCAATCAATGAGGATGTGTTCCCTGACACCGCGTTGATGGCATATTGGACCAGCACGCCCAGTGGGCCGTCCTACGCCTGGCACGTCAACTTCCGGTGGGGAATTTCTGCCTGGCAGTACTTGCGCAGCAATCAATATGCCGTTCGCTTCGTGCGTGACGATCGTTGACGGCGCGGGCGGAAGTCGCGAACGATGGAATCGAGCCTTCGGACCGCAAGGCCGATTTTTGGCACCTTTGGGATATGCCGACCGGTTCGGGAATTGTCCGCTTAACGAGATCACTATAAGGATAAAATGGACAGGCGCCTGGCCGGGATCAGGGGCTGGAAATGTTATTCGCGCTCGCCGTCCGGCGGCGGTGCCAGGTTTTAATCAGTGAGGGGAAATTCCATGCGTATTGCGGTTGTCGGCGCCGGTGGCGTTGGAGGCGGATTTGGCGCGGCGCTGGCCAAGGCCGGCGCCGACGTCGTCTTCATCGCACGCGGCGCCCATCTTGCCGCCATGAAGAGCGAGGGGCTGAAAGTTCAGGGCGGCCGCGGCGAGACTCATCTGGTGCCGACCCGGGCAACCGACGATCCCGCCAGCATCGGCCAGGTCGACATCGTGCTGTTTTGCGTCAAGCTGTGGGACGTCGAAAGCGCTGGCCAAAAGATCAGGCCGCTGATCGGCCCCGACACCGCGGTCATCCCGCTGCAGAACGGCGTCGACGCCGCCGAGCGGCTGATCCCGATCCTCGGGCCCGACGCCGTGATGGGCGGCGTGGCGCAGATCAGCGCATCGATCGTCGGGCCCGGCCTGATCCAGCAGGTCGGCAGCTTCATGCGCATGATATTCGGTGAACTCGACGGCAAGCGCCGCAAGCGGGCTGAGGATTTTCTCGCGCTGTGCCTGAAAGCCGGTTTTGATGCGACCTTGAGCGAGCAGATCCTGACCGAGCTGTGGATGAAGTTCATCCTGCTCGCCGGCAACGCCAGCATCATGGCGCTGGCGCGCCAGCCGATCGGCAGGCTGCGGGACGATCCCGACCTGCGTCCGATTTTTATCGCCGCCTACCGGGAAACGATCGATGTCGGCCGCGCCAGGGGCGTAGAACTGCCGGCCGACGCGCTTGAGAAAATTCTCGACTTTACCGGCCACGCGCCGCCGGCCATGAAGCCGTCGATGGCGCTCGATCTGGAGCGCGGCAACCGGCTCGAACTGCCCTGGCTCGGCGGCAAGGTCGTGGAGCTCGGCCATAAGCTTGGCGTCCCGACGCCGACGCACAGCCTGATGTATGCGATGCTAAAACCCTACATCATGGGTGCGCCGGCCTGAGCGTTAATTCCGTTCAGGACGCATCGAGCAGCTACGCGCTCAGCGCTTCAGGTCGGATGCAACAAGCAACGGAAGCCGTACTCTGACGATGGTTCCACTTGCTTCCGCCTTGGATACCGCGATCGTGCCGCCGATCTGACGCACGAAGATCGCCACGTAGCCGGAACCATGATTCTCGGGACTCCGCGCCGGGTGCTTATCGTTGATACCCACACCATCGTCTGCAACGGTCAATTCGATTTCGTCGCCAACCCTTTCGACGCTCAACAGGATGCGCCCCGTCCCGTGCGGAAAAGCGTGCTTGATGGCATTGGTGGCGAGCTCATTGACCAGAAGGCCGAACGGCACGGCGCGAACCGGATCGATATCCAACGCCTCGGCCTCGACCTCTATTTTGACGCCGGATGTGCTTCCGAGCAGGCTCTCCGACATGGTCCTGGCGATTTCCCGCAGGTATGCGTCCAGAGCGACGGTCTGACCGTAGCTGGCTTGAGATATCAGATCGTAGAGCTCGGCAATGGCGCCGATGCGGGCCTGCATGACTCGATAGCCTTCAGCGCACGGAGCGGCCGCCGATTTGGCTTCCAGACCGATCAAGGAGACGATGATCTGCAGGTTATTCTTGATCCGGTGGGCAAGCTCGTTGGTCAGGAGCAGCGCGTCGCGCTCGCGCAGCTCGCGCTCGCTGATTTCCGCGTGCAGCTTGACGTTCAGGAAGGCGACGTCGGTGGTGACTTCATGCAGGCGCAGCGAACCCAGCATCAGCGCCTCGTTCATCGCCAGCGTCCTCTCGTGGAGCGGCACGGTCTCGACCGCCTGAATCACTATTCCCGCCACGCGTTTCTTCACCATCACCGGCCACATCGCATAGCAGAAGAGCACGGGATCGGTGTCGGAAGAACTCAGCTTGGTGTAGGTTTCCGGTTGTCCGGTGCGATTGATCCGGTCCAGCAGCACCAGGCAATCGTCGGTTTCCGGCAGCATGGCGCAGAACGGTGTCCCCACCAGTTCGTCGCTGGTCTTGCCAGTCAGCCGGCAAAACGCCGGATTGACGTAGCGCACGATGTGCTTTGCTCCCTCGACGGTGGCCATCGGCAACGGCGAGTGATCGAAGCAGCCGCTCGACAGCTCAGATGGCAGCGTGACCGGTGGCACCCGTATGGACATGCTACATGCTCGCCTTCGGCTCCGGCGCGGCCTCGTTTTCCTGCGCCCTGCGCGGACCGGTCCGGTGCGGTATTCCCGTGCTCATCTCGGCGTAGTCGGTGCGCCGCGGATGAATAACGACCACGCCCTTGTCGGTAATGACATATTCGCGGATGTCCTTGCTGTGATTGCCGCCGCGCATCTTGATGACGACCATCATCTTGCGAAGCTGGCCGTCGATTTCCACGTAACGCAGCCGGATAATGTCATCGGTAAGAAACGAAATCGCGTAGTGGCTGAACTGAAGCGAGATAAAATTGTCCTCGACTTCGACCGTGCTGAGAATCGTGATCCCGGCTCCGGTCAACGCGCCGATCATCCGGTAGAGCGACTCCCGAAAATCAGTGCGGAAGCCCGGCGCCAGCGCCATCTCGAAACCGACCAGCGAATCGATCACCAGCCGTTTTGCGTCGACCCTTTTGATGGCGTCCAGGATCGCCTGCATGGTTTCATCCACCGACAGGTCAAGCGGACGCAGATAGAGAAGTTCGAGCGTTCCCTTTTGTTCCGCCGATTTCAGGGTGAGGCCAAAACTGTCCGCGCGCCGTGCATAGCCTTGCGGACGCTCCTCGAAAATCGCCATGATCCCCGGCTCCCCCAAGCGCAGTCCTTCGGCGATGAATTGCGTCGCCAGCGCCGATTTGCCGGTACCCGACGGCCCGGCCACCAGCACACTGTCGCCCTCGAGAATGCCCCCGCCCAGCATCGTGTCGAGATCGGGAATGCCGGTGGAAAGGCGCTGGCGCCGCGCCGGTTTCAGCTTGTCGCCCATCAGACCCAGCGTGCGCGAGAACGCTTGCAGCCCCTCTTCGGTGATGCGGATGGTATGCAGTCCGGGCACCGTCGCCTGGCCGCGCAGCTTCATGACCTGCAGCTTTCGCACCACCGAATTCCGCTCGGTGACCTGCGACAGCCAGATGATGCCATCCACCATGGTGAACAACGAATTATCGCGGATTTCATCTTCGACATATTCGCCGACCAGGAACGTCGTGGCTTGCCAACTGGTCAGGAACTGGGCGAGGCGGTGCAGGAACGATTGCACCTCTACTTCACCGACGTCGCTGTTGGCCTTGCGGGCCAGGGTGCGAAACGAATCCAGCACCACGACGCCGGCGTTGGCGGCCGTGACCTGCGCGATGATTTCCTCCAGCACCGCGGCCAGATCCTTTTGCAACACCACGTCGGACAGGTTGATGAAGCGGACGGCGTTGCCCAATTTGGTTTCGTCGAAGAAGGAAAACTGCTGCTGATAACGCATCATCTTGAGGACGGGTTCGCCGAGCACCGTGAAATACAGTGCCGGTTTCTTCGGCGTCGCACTGGCGAAGGCGATCTGATGCGCCAGCGTGGTTTTGCCGCAACCGGGCGCACCCGCCAGAACGTTGAGAGAAAATTCCGGAACGCCGCCGCCGAGGATGTCGTCGAGCCCCGGCACGCCGGTGGAAAGCTTGCGAATCGTGACCTTGGCCGGATTGCCCGCGGGTTTTTTCAGCAACGTGGTTTTCGACAAGCCGGCTTTCGGCACGGCGGTCTTCGACGCAGCGAGCTTGGCCTTTCTGGCTGACTTCCTCATTTCTTGTCTCCGTTTCCGAAATCCACGTTGTCGGCCGCAAGTTGCGGCCAGATCTCGCCCATCAGGCGCAACGTCATGACCGGGCCGATAAAGGCCACCAGCAATCGCAGCAACTGAGCCAGCAGAACGACCTGGCCGTCGCGAAATTCCGCCGGCTTGAGCTGGGCGTAAGGCGTCTCCAATCCTTCCAGGGCGCCGTCCGCGTTAACAATGACCTTGCGCAGCCAGGACACCTCGGCGCTGGCCAGCACGAGCGCGCGGGCGAGCAGCGCGCGAAACCCGCCATTCCCCATCAGCGTCGCCAAATGCGGGCGCAGGCGCTCGGTCATCGGAAAGGTCGCGGCGGTTCCTGTCTCGGAGGCACCATTCTTCAGCGTCTCATAATTGATGAGACGCAGGGCAACGCTCCGCATCTGCGGGGTGGCTCGGTTCATCCGGAAACCGTTCGCATCGGCCTTCGCGGGACCTGCATGGCGACGGCGCTACGATGAAGGGCCAGCCGTACCCGAGCAGGGCGACGGGAGAAGGCCGCCAGGCTGTCAATGTCGTGGTCTTTGAAACGGACCAATCCTGTGTCGATCTCCGTCCTCCGTCGCAGCAGTCAGCGTCCCGCATGATGAGAACAGCGGGAATCGATTGGTACCTGACCGGGCGAAGCAAAGGTTACGCACACTGACCGAGTGCGGTCTGAGCAAAATTGCTCGATGTGGTCAGCATTCTGCTTGGGCACAACGCTGACGCACCATCTGATAGCTAATTCAAACAACGCAATTGCCGCTTATCCGCTGCAGGCGCGTCCGCTCTGTCGGACGCCGCCGCGTCAAATTCTTACCAGTGGCCCCTGCGGCGACCGTAATATCCGCCGCCGCCAAACAGCAGCACCAAGACAACGACAATGAGGATCAATTCCATGGCAAGTCTCCTTTGATGGTAACGACTGCAAATAGCGAACGACCTCCCATGAACTAAGTTCCGCCTCGCGCGGAGCAACGATGACGGCTCTTCGACCGAGTGGTGCGTTGAATCCGTTGCTGGCACGAATGCAAAGTGCCTACCGGCTCTGTAAATCTGCTTATCGCGGTGGAGCGGAAGTCGTCGGCGCACGGTCAGAATGGCGCAGGGGACCTGAACAGAGAAGGACCTGGAGTTGGCCGGCCAAGTTGGCCAATCATTAATTTTCCGGATGTGAGCAATAATGACCGGCGCCTACGGAACCCGG
>Ga0080026_10000315_pt1 | contig 11902 bp, 9 predicted proteins | sample OrgsoiDNA2013045_FD_70941 | JGI IMG/M metagenome (GOLD analysis project Ga0080026, IMG submission 70941) | Permafrost soil microbial communities from the Arctic, to analyse light accelerated degradation of dissolved organic matter (DOM) -... | ecosystem: Environmental > Terrestrial > Soil >... | reverse complement strand
CTTATACTCCGGCGTAAATGAGCGGCGTGTCGAACCCATTTCTTGATCTCCCGACGAATCGGGCAGCTAAGCCGGGTGTCCACCGAAGCGGGTACGGTCCACACCGAGCAGACTGCACCCAAGGCCATGGCCTGGCTGGGTCGAAACGGTGCCGACCCAGAAGCAAGCAGTCCGAGATCGGGCGGGATGAATCAGGCGTCAGTCAGCTACTGTCGCCAGGCTGGCGGCCACGGGAATTCTGGAATCTCGCCGCTGACGATACCTAGATCGGCTCGCACAGCTGTGTAGTAGCGCCGCCGAGCCTGTCCACTGTCATCGAATGCTTTTCTGTACTCGTCGGGGTCGGCTCGGAGCCCGCGGGCAAACCATTCCAGGTGCCGAGCGGCGTCCCGCCAGTCGCGCGCCGCCACGATAGTGTCCGGGCTACCCAGCATCAACATCTGCTCCCACCGCAGACCAAGTTCCTGCTCCGCTGCTGCGAGGACTGGCAGTCCGCTGGCGGAGTCAAGGGCCTGGCTGCTTGCGGGCAGCCCAAGCGAAGCGGCGATGCGATGCACAGTGCTAATGATCTGCTTGATGGCGATCGCGAACTCGCCATAGCAGTCCAGGCGCTTGCTGTCCCAGCGAACAGCCTCGTCCCGCCGCCACCTAGCGTGTTCGAGTAGCCGGGTCGATACAAAAGACGCAACGGCTCCTACGGCAACACCGGCTAGAGTCAGAAGCTGCACAATCCATAGGTCCATGCACCCAATCGTCCCAAGTTTCGGACCCTACCTGTGCTGCCTAGTGCAGTGATCACAGTCCTGACCACAACCACCCCCGGCAAACTGCCTCTTAGGCCGACCTTACGTTGGCTGCGGCGGGAAGCACCAACCGAGCTGCCCCGAACATGCGCTTGGACCATAACGCGTGCGGCGGGCCAGGCACTGTGCGAATGACGGCCTCCACGACTGGACGAGCCGGGAACGTAGTCGCACTCTAGCTTCGAGGCCGAGTCATCTTTTGGGCAATGCCGGGGAAGCTGCCGTGTTAGCGGCCAGTCGCAGCATCGCGGGCTAACGGCCCTTGCGGAGGAATTCCCGCAGCCGGGGGAGCGGCCAGGTGTTGATGACGTCGGCCGGGGTCAGCCAGCCGCGCTGGGCCTGGCCGACGCCGAAGGGGATGTAGCCCAGGTGGGCGGTGGAGTGGGCGTCGCTGTCGATGGCGAACTTGACCCCGGCATCGCGCGCTGCCCTGATGTGGTCGGCGGGCAGGTCGAGCCGGTCGGGGTGGGAGTTAATCTCCAGGGCGGTCCCGGTCCTGGCGCAGGCGGAGAATAGCTCGGTCAGGTCGACGTCGACCGGTCCGCGCCTGCCGATCTTGCGTGTCGTCGGGTGGCCGATGACGTTCACATGCGGGTTCTCGCACGCCGCGACGAACCTGCGGGTCATCTCCTGCCGCTCCTGATCGAAGTGAGAGTGCACCGAGGCCACGCAGACATCGAAGCCGTCGAGGAAGTCGGCCGGCCAGTCGACCGAGCCGTCCGGGCCGATGTTGAGCTCGGTGCCGTGCAGCAGCGTCATCGGAGCGCCGTCGCTGCTGCCGTCGCCGCCGGGGGCCTGCAGGCGTGCGCCGAGCGCGCGCACCTGCTCGCGCTGAGCCAGCATCTTCTCGCTGGTCATCCGCTGCATCCAGAGGTTCGGGGCGTGGTCAGTGATCGCGTAGTACTCGTAACCGCGGGCCTGCGCCGCCGCCACCATGTCCTCCAGCGACGCCACTCCGTCGGTCAGGTTGGTGTGCGTGTGCAGGTCGCCGCGGATATCAGCCTCGCTGACCAGGACCGGGAGCTCGCCGCGCTGAGCAGCCTGCACTTCCCCGGTGTCCTCCCGCAGAGTGGGCGGCACCCAGTCCATGCCGAGCCAGCGGTAGACCTCTTCCTCGGTCCTGGACACGATCAGCTCGCCGCTGGCCACGTCGAACAGCCCGTACTCGGACAGCCTGAGCTTCTTGCGGACGGCGATCTCGCGGACGCGGACATTGTGCGCCTGAGATCCGGTGAAGTACTGCAAGGCGGCGCCCCAGCAGTCCAGCGGGATCACCCGCAGGTCCACCTGCAGGCCGCCGCCGACCCGAACGGAGGTCTTGGCGTCGCCGCGCGCGATCACCTCGGTCACCTCGGGCAGCGCGACGAGCGCCTCCATCAGCGGCCCGGAGTCCGCCGCCGCGGCGAGGATGTCCACATCGCCGATCGTCTCCCGCATGCGCCGTAGCGAGCCGGCGTGGGCGCAGCGCTCGCAGCCGGGTACTTCGCTGATCACCGCGACTATCGCCGCGGCGGTGTCCGCCGCGACATTCAGCGGCGCACGCTGGCCCGCGCTGCGCAGCAGCTCGATCCCGCGCAGCAGCTTTTCCTCGCTCTTGCTGCCGAAGCCCTTGAGCTCGGCCAGCCTGCCTTCCTTGATGGCCTCGGTGAGCTCGCTGACCGAGCTGACCGCAAGCTCGCGGTAGAGCTGCAGGGCCCGTTTCGGCCCGAGGGCGGGAATCCTGGTCATCTCGCGCACCCCGTCGGGAATGTCGGCGCGCAGTTCCTCCAGCGCCCGGATGCCGCCGGTGGCGGTGAACTCGCCGATCTTCTCGGCGATCGACTTCCCGACGCCGGGTATCTGGCGCAGCGCGGCGGCATCCAGCTCGGAGATATCGCCCGCGTAGCCGGCCACGGACCGGGCGGCCTTCTCGTAGTTTCGCGCCCTGAAGGTGTCGCCGCCAGTGATCACGATCAGGTCGGCGTACTCCCTGAGCAGCATGGCGAAGTCCTCGTTGGCCCGGCTCATGACAGCATTCTGCCCGCCTCGCGCAGGCTGCGCCCGCTGGCGCGGGGATCGCGGTTCGCATCCGGGTCTGCCCGCGAGCCGCCCATCATGGCCCATACCGGACAGCGGGGGACCGGAGGCGGATCGGCGGAACGTGAACCGCTTGTCAGGGTCTGCGCGTTACAGCCATTGGTCGCGGGGTATTTCAGGCCGCCTCACGTCGGGGTGTGCCGGTGCGTGCGCAGCCTGCGGCCCGCCGTGCGCGGACCTCGCCGTGCGCGGCCATGAGACAGGGAGCGTCATGAGCTTCGTCGCGGTGATCACCTGGTTCATCACGATTTGCTTCGGGGTCTTCTTGCTCGGCATCTGGCTGATCGAATACGACCGTGACGGCCATCGCGGCGGGGCTTCGCGCCTGCCTGTGCCGGTAATTTCCGGTCATGTCCTGCTGGCCGTCGCCGGCGTCCCGGTCTGGCTGGCCTACATCGTCACCGACGAGGAGCGGCTGGCCAGGGTGGCAGCGCTGATCCTGGCTGGCGTCGCCGTCCTGGGCCTGACCATGATGGTCCGCTGGATCGGCGTCTACCGTGCCTATCGCGGACCGGCCCCATCGGCCACGCCGGCCGCCGCCGGGACCGCGAGCGTATTCGGGAGCTCGTCGGCGCCATTAACCGCCATCCCGCCGGAACGGAACTTCCCGATCACGGTCGTTCTGTGCCACGGCATCTTCGCCGTCATCACGGTCGTCCTGGTCATGCTCACCGCGTTCGACGTTGTCGGTATCTGAAGAAGCCCGGCGTCATGGCCAGCCGTCCGCCGGACCTGCCGCGCGTCTCGCGGGCGCACGCGCGCGAACCCGGGGCTTACGGCCGGCGCGATCGAGTCCCTGGACACGGTCAGCACGGAACACGCCGCCGCGACCCAGTGCCACGGGCCATCGCGAGCTCGCTACGTCAGGGCCCGGCTGCGGCGCGCGCCGGTGCTGAAGCGAGCGGCGCGGCGGCGCAGCCGGTGGTTCCTGCCGTCACGCCGCGGCGTGCCCGGCGGGCCGGGCGCTGCGGCCGCGGCCCGGTAGAAGATCCGCTTGCCGATCTCGATCAGGACGAGGTACCCGGCGACCATGCCGGCCAGCGCGGCGAAGAACGCGCCGGGCAACGGCCGGAAGCCGAGCGCGTGGGCCAGCGGCGTGGCGGGAAGCACGGCGCCGACGGCGGCGACGCTCAGCGCGGCCAGGGCCAGCGGCACGCTCGGGTGACTGCGGAAGAACGGGATACGGCGGGTACGGATCGCGAAGATGACCAGTGTCTGGGTGGCCAGGGACTCGACAAACCAGCCAGAACGAAATTGTGCCGGGCCAGAGTGGAACACCCACAGCATCACGCCGAAGGTGATGAAGTCGAATACCGAGCTGAGCGGCCCGAAGAAGATCATGAAGCGGCGGATGAACGCGATGTCCCAGTGCGAGGGGCGGCGTAGCTGCTCCTCGTCGACGTTGTCGGTGGGAATGGCCAGCTGGCTGCTGTCGTAGAGGAGATTGTTGAGCAGGATCTGGGACGGCAGCATCGGCAGGAACTTAAGGAACAGCGAGGCTCCCGCGGCGGAGAACATGTTGCCGAAGTTGCTGGAGGTCCCCATCAGCACGTACTTGATCGTGTTGGCGAAGATCCGCCGCCCCTCGGCGACGCCGTCGGCCAGCACGTCGAGGTCCTTGCGCAGCAGGATAACGTCGGCGGCGTCTTTGGCGACGTCGGTGGCTGAGTCGACCGAGATGCCCACGTCGGCGGCGTGCAGGGCGAGCGCGTCGTTGACGCCGTCGCCGAGGAACGCGACCCCGCCGCCGCTGCGCCGCTGGGCGCGCACGATCCGCGCCTTGTGCTCAGGGCTGACCCTCGCGAACACCGTGGTGCTGGTGATCGCCGCGGCGAGTTGAGCGTCGTCGAGCGCATCGACGTCGGCTCCAGTCAGCGCGCCGATGTCGGTCGGCGCATCCCCGGCCAGCGCGCCGCCCTGGGCCAGCCCGAGGTCACGGCAAACCTTGATCGCGACCGCCGGGTTGTCGCCGGTGACGACCTTGACCGCGATGCCAAGGCCGGCGAGCCGCCGCAGCGCGCCGGCCGCGTCCTGCTTGGGCGGGTCCAGGAACACCAGCAGCCCGGCCAGGCGCAGGCCGCGCTCGTCGTCGGCCATCGGCTGGCGCGGCCCGTCGGCGGGGCGGGTGGCCACGGCGACGACCCGGTTGCCGGCGGCGAACTCCGCGTCCAGCGCCTCCCGCATCGCGGGCCGCACATCCGCGCAGCGCTCCAGGACCGTCTCGGGCGCCCCTTTGGTGACGAGGGTCAGCTGGCCTGCCGCGTCCCGGACCAGGACCGAGACCATACGGCGCTCGTGGTCGAACGGCAGTACGGCCAGCCGCGTGTAGGCGGCCAGCGCTGACCGCTGCGCCGCGGCGGCCGGGGACTTCCACAGCGCCTGATCCAGCGGGTTGCCGCCGACCGCCTGGCCGTCCTGGCCGGCGTTCTCCGTGCACAGCAGGCCCCACCGCAGCACGTCCTCGCTGGCGTCGGGCGGCACAGCGCGGGTGTAGTCGATCCGGCCCTCGGTGAGGGTCCCGGTCTTATCCGTGAACAGCACGTCGACGTTGCCCAGGTCCTCAATGCAGACCAGCCGCTTGACCAGTACCTTGCGCCGGCTCATCCGGCGCGACCCGGCGGCCAGGCTGCTGGAGACCACCGCGGGCAGTAGCTGCGGGGTGATGCCGACCGCGATCGCCAGCGAGAACAGCAGCGCGTCGATGACCGGCTTGTGCAATGCGACGTTGATCACGAAGATCGACGTGGTCAGCGCGCCGGCGACATACACCAGCAGCATCGAGAACTTGCGCAGCCCGACCTGGAACTCGGTGTCCAGCTGATGCGTGCTCAGCCCGGCGGCGATCTTGCCGAACTCGGTGCGCGCGCCGGTGGCCGCCACGACGCCCCGGCCGCTGCCGGCGTTCACCACCGTTCCCATCAGGGCGCATCCGGACAGCTCGGCCAGGGGCGTCCCGGCCGGCACGGCGGCGCCGTCTTTGTCGACCGGCAGCGATTCGCCGGTCAGGACCGACTCGTCGCATTCCAGGCCGGTGACCTGCAGCAGCCGGATGTCGGCTGGCACTATGTCGCCGAGCCGCAGCCCGACCAGGTCGCCGGGTACCAGCGCGGTGACATCCACGGTGACGGGCTGACCGTCGCGGATGACGACCGTTTCGTGGTGAATCTGCGAATGCAGTGCCTCCGCGGCCTTCTCGGCCCGGTACTCATTGACGAAGCCGAGGCCCACGGACAGCCCGATGATCACGCCGATGATGATGGCGTCGTTGTGCTCGCCAGTGAAGTAGGACGCGATCGCGGCGGCGAGCAGCAGCCCGAGCAGCGGGGACCGCAGCTGGTGCCAGAGCACCGGCAGCAGCCGGGCCCGGTGCGAGGAGACCGCATTGCTGCCCCACTGCGCCTGGCGCCTGGTGACCTCGGCGCCGGACAGGCCCTGGTCGGCGGTTACGCCTAGCTCGCGCAGCAGGTCCGCGGCGGGCCGCGTGGCGGCGGAGACGATCCCGGTCGCGGTTCCGGCGGCCGGCGGCGGGGCGGTGATCGTCATCCTCGGCTACTTGGTCTCCGGCTTCCCGTTGACCGCGGCGGGGCGGGGAAGACCACGGTGGTGTTCTTGTCCATGCCGATCTCGACCAGGCTCTGCAGGTTGCGCAGCTGCAGCGCCAGCGAGTGGGTCATCATGATGTCGGATGCGTCACCCAGCGCGGCAGCGGCCATGGACTCGCCCGCAACGTGGTCTGGGCGATCTGGCCGATGCCCTGGGACTGGATCGGCATCGTGATGATCCGCAGCGACCAAGACATTCATGGAACTCCGTTCGGTCGGCTGAGCGAGTTCATTCCTTCCCAGCGCGGCACTGCGTCCCGGCCGGCCCGAGCCGTCGCGGTCACCTGACTTCAGTCTGTAACCGGGCAGCACCCATGGTCAGAGCCCTTGGTCCCGTGCCAGCGGCCATTGGTCCCGGCCGGCCGGGCCGGACGCCCCTGGGCGCGAGCGCGTCTGGCGCGGACAGTGGCAGGAGCAGGGGATCCCGGCGTCGAGATCGAGGAGCAGCAGATGTCAGTGCAGCGGACTTCAGCGCAGCAGGCTTCCGCGCAGCAGATGTTCGCGCAGCAGCGCGGCAACGGGTCGCGCATCGTCGCGGGAGTCGATGGCTCGCCCTCGTCCTTGAGCGCCTTGCAGTGGGCCGTCGGGCAGGCCGGGCTCACCGGCGCCACCGTGGAGGCAGTGATCGCGTGGCACTATCCGGTCGCCGTCGGCGGCTACGGGTATACGCCGGTCGACATGACACAGGCGGGCGGCGACTTCAAGGAGATCGCCGAGAAGATCGTGGCCGACGCGATCAGCAACACCGCTGGCCAGGGCGGCGACGTCCGCCTGCAGGCCCGCGTTGCCGAGGGCAACCCAGCTCAGGTGCTGCTCGATGCCGCCGCCGGCGCTGACCTGCTGGTGGTGGGCAGCCGCGGGCACGGCGGGTTCACCGAGGCGCTGCTCGGCTCGGTGAGCCAGCACTGTGTGCATCACGCGCCCTGCCCCGTTGTCATCATCCGCGGCGAGCCCCGGGAGTCCTCGTGACGCGGTGAACGAGCGGGTGCACTGTCCTGCTCACCCTGTCCTGTGACCCGGAGCGGCTCCGAGCCCGGGTGTCATGCGGCTGCGAACAGTCGCGGGAGGAGCTGCCGCGCCTCGTGCGGCGCCCGCACCTCGAGCGTCACCCGATCGGCGCCCGCGATCAGGATGGCGAACGTCAGGAAAGCGCAGCACTGTTGCTCGCGCACCGCTAGGTCCGCGAGCCGCCCGATGAGTTGTGCATGAGCGGGGAAGGTGATGCACACGCCCCCGTCGATTTCTCGCCTGCCGGCTGCCCGGCCGAGCATGTCCGTCCACTCGCGGACCCGCTCGGTCATATCGGACGCGCCGAGGCTGCAGGCAATCGGCGGTCCGTGGGCGTCGGCGTCGGCAGCGCGACCGGCCGTGCGGCCGTCGGCGTCGGCGGCGGGACCGGGCGGGCTGAAGCCGGTCGGCCCGGCGAGCTCTGAGATGCGGTATCGGCTCATGCGAAGGACGGTACATCTTCGAGCCGGCTGGAAGGTCAACCGCCGGGTGGCGCGGGCCCTGAACCTCTGACTCCATGCCCGGCCCGGCGACGGCGGTAGGCGCCGGGGCAGAGCGTTTCGCTTCAGCCGGGAACCGAAGTCAGGGCCGGTAGCGTGGCCGCTGTGCACACAGAAGCGATCGGTGGCCAAGGGCAGCAGGCGGTAGCTGGCTATTTCGACCTCGGCGGCTACACCCGCCCGGTGACGACCTCATCGCCGCAGGCCCAGACCTGGTTCACGCGCGGGCTGATCTGGACCTACTCGTTCAATCACGAAGAGGCCGTACGGTGCTTCGAGCGCGCGATCGAGAATGACCCGGACTGCGCTCTCGCCCACTGGGGCCTGGCCTATGCCCTGGGACCCAACTACAACAAGCCGTGGGAGTCCTTCGATCCGGTCGACCTCTCCCGTACCGTCTCGCGGGCGTTCGCCGCCTCGGCGCAGGCGGCCCGCCGGGCGCAGGCCACGGGCGCCGGACGCACCGGGCCCGCCGACGGCGTCGAGCGCGCGCTCGTGCGCGCCCTGGCCGCGCGGTACCCGTCGGCCGAGCCGGCCGCGGACTGCTCGGCCTGGAACGCCGGGTACGCCGACGCCATGCGCCAGGTGCACCGGCAGTATCCGGACGATCTCGACGTGGCCGCGCTCTTCGCCGACGCGCTGATGAACCTCACGCCGTGGGCACTGTGGGACCAGGCGACCGGAGAGCCGGCCCAGGGCGCCGCGACGATCGAGGCCAAGGAGGTCCTGGAGCGGGCCCTGACCAGCGACGGCGGCCGGTCGCACCCCGGCGTCCTGCACATGTACATCCACCTGATGGAGATGTCGGCCCGGCCGCAGGAGGCGCTGCCTGCCGGTGACCTGCTGCGCGACCTGGTCCCGGATGCGGGTCACCTGCGGCACATGCCCACCCACATCGACGTGCTGTGCGGGGATTACCGGCGGGTGGTGTCCGCCAACACCGCCGCCATTGCCGCCGACGAGAAATTCGTCGCACGGGCGGGCGCGATGAACTTCTATACCCTCTACCGGGCGCACAACTATCACTTCAAGATCTACGGCGCGATGTTCCTCGGCCACGCGCAGGCCGCCCTGGAGGCCGCCGGCCAGCTGGCGGCGGCGATCCCGCAGGACCTGCTCCGGGTGGAGATCCCGCCGATGGCCGACTGGCTCGAGGGGTTCGTGCCGATGCGGATGCACGCGCTGATCCGGTTCGGCCGCTGGCAGGAGATCATCGAGGCACCGCTGCCGGACGATCCGGGCCTGTACTGCGTCACCACGGCGATGATGCACTACGCCAAGGGCGTCGCCTGCGCGGCGACCGGGCAGATCGCGCAGGCGCAGGAGCAGCGCGGGCAGCTCGCGGCCGCCGCCCGGCGGGTGCCCGACTCACGCACCGTCTTCAACAACACCTGCACGGACATCCTGGCAGTGGCCGCGGCCATGCTGGACGGCGAGCTGGAGTATCGCAAGGGCAACCACGACGAGGCGTTCGCCCACCTGCGCCGCTCGATCGAGCTGGACGACGGGCTCGCCTACGACGAGCCGTGGGGCTGGATGCAGCCGGCCCGGCACGCCTACGGCGCGCTCTTGCTGGAGCAGGACCGGGTCGAGGAGGCCGAGGCCGTCTACCGGGCCGACCTCGGCCTCGACGGTACCCTGGCCAGGGCCTGTCAGCATCCGGGCAACGTCTGGAGCCTGCACGGCTACCACGAGTGCCTGACCCGGCTGGGTAAGCCCGAGCAGGCCGCCATCATCGCCCAGCAGCTCGCGTTCGCCGGCGCATACGCGGACGTGCCGATCAGGTCATCGTGCTTCTGCCGGCTGACGCGCTGCGCGCCTGGCTGACGCGCTGCGCGCCTGGCTGACGCCGGCCGTCCGCGTCGCCGTCAGCCGCCCTTCGTGGCCACGTACATGGCCTGCCCCGGAATCCGGCGGATCGGGATCCGGCGCGGCGCGGTGAAGCGGGCGCCGCGGAACCAGTCGTGCAGCTGCGCGGGCGTGTGCACCTGAGCGCCGGAGCTGAGGTAGACGAACAGCCCGAGGAAGTTGGCCGCCGCCGACGTGCGGCGCGACGGCTCGGCGAACGCGTCCATGACGGCGAGCGATCCGCCGGGCGCCAGCGCGTCATGCGCCTTCGCGAACAGGCGGGCGATCTGGTCCGGACGCAGATGGTGAACGAGATTGAAGCAGAGCACGCAGTCGAACCCCTGGCCCAGCTCGTCGGTGGCCGCGTCGCCCTCGCGGTGCAGCACCCGGTCCGACAGGCCCGCCTCGGCGATGATCTCGCGGCCGATCGCCGCGCTGCCCGGCAGGTCGAGCACCGTGGCGGTGAGCCCCGGGTGACGCCGGCACAGCTCGGCGGAATACCAGCCGTGGCCGCCGCCTACGTCCAGCAGCGAGCGCGGGTCGCCGGGCAGCCGCAGCTTCCTGGCGACCTCGCCGGCGCTGAGCCGGGCGAGCTCAAGCTGGCCGCTGATATACCGGCGCCAGTAGGGGTCCTGCGCTGGCGCGTCGTGGTGCCGCAGCGGCTGCCCCGTGCGGGTCACCTCCGCCAGGTGCGACCACCAGTCCCAGTAGTCGGCGGTGCCGGCCACGAACCGGCCAACCGAAAGCCGGGAGCCGGGATCCAGCCAGCGCCGGGACGAGCGGCTCAGGTCGTATCGCCCGGCCCGGCAGCTCAGGTGACCGGCGGAGGCCAGGCAGTCCAGCAGCAGCCGGGTCGGCAGCGGATCGAGGCCGAGCTCGGCCGCGAGTTCCCCGGCGCTCGCCGGCGCCCTGGCCAGCCGGGCGGTCAGGCCGCAGCGCACCGCCGCGATCAGCACCCCCGACAGGGCCATCCCGCCCCACGCCTCGGCCGCGGCCGTCGGAACCAGGCCGGCCCGCAGCGCCAGCCACTCAAGCGGGTTCGCGCCGCGCAGACAGAGCCGCATGGGTGCAGCATTCCATCATCGGGCCGGCGTTGACGGTAGCCGCACTCCAGACCGCTATCGTGAACGAAAAATCGCCGAGTCAGTGTGAACCGCCTCCCTTGTCATGATCGTGGAGGATCCGACCGGTCCCAGGCGGTCGGATCCTCCACGATCAAGGAACCGGCGGTCGCCAGGGCGCAGGCACGGGGGGCTGGCGCGGCTTGGCCAGGCAGCAAGGGAGGTACAGCGTCAGCGAATTCCGGCCACGAACGCAGAGCGTCCGGGGACTGATCCGCGCCAGCCATCCGGGGCCCTCGCTGGCCATCACGGCGATGATCGTGCTGCTCGCCGCGCAGGCCGCTCCGCATGGATCTGGTCCCGTTCTGGTGGCGCCGGCCGTGCTGGCCGGGCAGATCTCGATCGGCTGGTCCAACGACGCCTTCGACGCGGGCCGCGACATCGCGGCGGGCCGGGCGGACAAGCCGATCGCCGCGGGCGATGTCAGCCGCCGCGCGGTCGCCGCCGCGGGCGCCGCGGCGCTGGCGGTGTCGCTCCTGCTGTCCTTGGCCATCGGCGAGGTCACCGGGATCCTGAATGCGGTGATGATGCTGGCCGGCTGGGCCTACAACGCCGGCCTGAAGTCAACGCTGGCCTCAGGCCTGACGTACGTCGCGGGCTTCGGCCTGATACCCGCGTTCGCGGCGAGTACGCTGCCGGGCCATCCGGCGCCGCGGCCGTCGACGATCGCCGCCGCCGCCGCGCTGGGCCTCGGCGGCCACTTCGCGAACGTGCTCCCCGACCTGGCCGGGGACGAGGCGACGGGCGTTCGCGGCCTGCCGCAGCGGGTGGCCGCCCGGGGCGGCCCGGCCGCCGTCCGGGTGACCGCGCTGGTGCTGCTGCTCCTGGCGTCCGGCCTGCTCGTGCTGGCTTCTGGCGGACCGCACCGGTGGATCGCGCTGGTCGGGCTCGGTGCCGCCGGGCTGCTCGCGGTGATCGGGGCTCGCGGCTCGGGGCGGCTGCCA
>Ga0080026_10000309_pt1 | contig 11992 bp, 12 predicted proteins | sample OrgsoiDNA2013045_FD_70941 | JGI IMG/M metagenome (GOLD analysis project Ga0080026, IMG submission 70941) | Permafrost soil microbial communities from the Arctic, to analyse light accelerated degradation of dissolved organic matter (DOM) -... | ecosystem: Environmental > Terrestrial > Soil >... | reverse complement strand
TACTTCAAGTCGATTCCGATCGAGCTCGAGGAATGCGCACTCATCGATGGCGCTAGCCGGTTGCAGATCCTGATCAGGATCATCTTGCCGCTTGCCGTGCCGGGGCTCATTTCCGCGGGTATTTTCGCGTTCACGTTGTCCTGGAACGAATTCATTTATGCCTTGACGTTCATTTCCTCATCCGAAGTCAAGACCGTTCCCGTGGGCGTGGTGACCGAGCTGGTGGAGGGCGACGTGTACCACTGGGGCTCGCTGATTGCGGGCGCGTTGTTTGGCTCGCTTCCGGTAGCCATCCTCTATTCGTTTTTCGTCGAGTACTACGTTTCCGGGCTCACCGGCGCAGTCAAGGAATGATCCCGCAACGGCCCCAGCGGCCCTGAGGTTGAATTTCGTCGATCCGCCCCCATTCCGATACAATCCGTATCCGGCGATTCTCCGACTTTTGCGAAAGCCACCGATGAGCACCCAAGACACCATTCGAGAGCAAGTTACTAACCACCCGGTCGTGCTGTACATGAAGGGCACGCCGCAATTTCCGCAATGCGGTTTTTCGAGCGCCGCGGTGCAGATGCTGAAGGCTTGCGGGGTCGAGAATCTGTTTACGGTCAATGTCCTCGCCGATTCCGAGATTCGCCAGGGGATCAAGGACTACGCCAACTGGCCCACAATTCCGCAGCTCTACGTCAAGGGAGATTTCGTCGGAGGCTCGGACATCATGCGCGAAATGTACGAATCGGGAGAGTTGCAGCAGCTCCTCGCGAAGCAAACCGCCTGATCCTGCGCCGACCCGAAAAATGGCCGCGGTAGCGGCCGTTTGCATTTCGGCGGCCAAAAAAGAGCGTCACAAGCTTTCGGAAGCGCGCGCTCGATCGCGTTTGGCAATGCTCAGCGACGTTTCGACGCCGCGATGTCGATGCTGGATGTTTCCCGCGTTCGGACGACGACCTCGAATTTGCCGCCGTTGCCGACGTACCAAGGCAACGGCAGGTTGTCCGGCACCACCGTCAGCATGTGTCTTCCCGCCGCGACCAGCGGAAACTCGAAGCGGCCCTGAGCATCCGTCCGCGTCGAGTAAAGACCGTCGAGAATGATCGTCACGTCGGGCGCGCCCGGATCGCTCGCGGCGCGGCTGCCCGAGTCGCGCTGGTCCAGAAAGAGAACGCCCGCGATGGTCCCCGCCGCGCCGCCCGCCTTGCCTCCCAGCGGGCTCGATAGCGCGCCGGCATGATCCTCATAGCGAAGCGTCAGAAAGACGGCGCGCGATTGCACGACTGCCGCCGTGGGCGTCAATGGAATCAACGGATCGATGGTCAGCGGGGGTGGGATTGGATCCCGGTTGTCGTAGATGCTGGCCACGATGCTCCAGCGCGAATTGATTCTCCAATTCAAGTTTATATCCGCGTTTGCTGCCGTCGAATTGACGCGGTCCCGAGCATTGGTGACCCGCACCGTGCCGTCAATCGATAGCGTGGAAGTCAAGTCCCCGCCTCCATAAATCGAAAAGCTCGTGGTGCTGAGATCGTCACTGTTGATCGTCTCTCGTCCGACCACCAGAGACGTGGATACTCGCGTTCCTTCGGGAACGGGCCAAGTCTGGTCGAATGTAAGAGTCGTGCCGCGCTGCGATCCGCCTTCGTACGCCGTGTCGAGTTGCACGCGGCTGGCGCCGAATCGGGTTTGCTTTTCCACGAATGCGAACGACGACCAGGCGTTGTTTCCGGAATGTCGAATGGTCGTACCCGCGCCGATCGCGGAGGTCCGATCGATCTGGTAGCGCACGTTTCCAGTGACATATTCTCCTTCGGGCCCTTTTCCGGAAACGGTCCCTACGACGTCCACGCCACCATCCCATTGCCAGCGCTGGTCCTGGTAGGACAGCCGATAGTAGCCGCCTTGGAGGTCGCTCGCGATTTGCTGGTATCCCCAGACCATGTCGGGGTCGAGCCGGAAGAACCCGTAATTGTTCCGATAGCGGTCTTGGCGCGTCTCGCCGTCGAGCCAGATGCCAACAGCGTGCCGCCCCGAGTCGGCATCGCTCTCCACGACATTCGCCTGGATGCGCGTGCCCCCATCCTGCCAAGCTCCGGCTGCAAACAGCGATTGGGCGGAAATGGGTGGCGCCGTACTCGATACTAACGGGCCCGGATTGACGTTTCTGGCATCGGCAAACTGAACGCCTGCACTCCAGTGCGAACCGTCATTCCACTGCGCGCCGGCTGTGGTAAGGCTCCCACCCAGCGGTTCGAAGCCCAAAAGACGGAGGCCGTCGAACACGCCCGGCTCACCGACGCTGGCCTGAACTTGAAGATCGCCGTTGTGCAACCATTCGGTGGTAGCACCGCGTACAGGTGCCGTCGGGATATAGAATCGATACTGACTTCGTGAAAGATCGATTGCGGGAGTATAGACATTCCCGACGCTGTTATTGGCGAGCCAATCGTGATCGAACGGCATTGCTCGTTGTGACAAGGTAAAAATGGTCGAGCCGGGCCGAATTCGAACGGTGCTGTCGAGGCTGAACGCGCCATAGTCCTGTGTATCGATGCGCCCGCCCAGTCGCAGGCCGTTTTCATGGCTCTTCGTGCCGCCCTGGTCGATGTTGCTGGTAACCGCCTCGACGCGCCAATACCTCGGAAGTCCTTCGGAATCGTAGACGGTGTCCTCACCCTCTTGCCGAAGCTGGGGAAGAGTCCCGCCCTCGATAAGCTGGTCTTCGTAGCCGGCGGGTTCTTGCTGTGCCGGCGGCGATGGAACGGCAGTCTGCTGCGCCCAGGCTGGCTGTGCTGCCGCTAAGCCGAGTCCCAGAATCGCATGCAGGACCCGTCCAAATGTCATGGAGCAAAACGTTGTTCGAACGGAATGCTCTTGTCGCCCCATTCCAACGTGCCGCGAATAGTGATCGGGTAGACGATCGCGATTGGTTCATCACGACCGGTGGTCGGCGTAAGTACAATGCCTCGCAGCTCACCCGGGAGTATCGGAAGAGTCGAGGGATCGAAGTCCAGCTTCTTGCCACTCGCGTCGGTTCCGGAGAGGAATCCCGAAATGCGCCCGTGCGCGTTGCCAGAATTGCGAATATCCACGACCGGGACGATCGCTCCGTTAATGGTGCGCGTCCTCGTGCCGATCAGGTCAAGCCGGGGCGCCGCCTCACCGACGCTCGCGTAGACAATCACACCGATGCGCCCCGAAACGGGGAACGAAACACTTCCTGCTTGCACGGTTTGATCGTCGCCTTCGACGAGCATAACGAAGCGGCATTCTCCACTCGGTGCTGTGTCGGGAACGGCAATCTCGAATCGAAAACGGTACTTGCCGGAAGGTCCCACGGTAATCTCGCGTGCCTCCAACGCTATCCACGGCCGGCAACTTCCGGGTTGCAGCTCGTCGAAGAAAGCAAGACCGCCATCAGCGTCGAGCACCCAGTCGGCGGTTTTGATTCGAAAGCGGGTGCTCCGATTGTTCGGGTTGGTGATCTCCATCACCTGGCGAGTGCGCTCGCCGGGCTTCACCCCAAGCTCGAAGCGAGGAGGGGATATCGCTGCAGTAAATCCTTGCGCTTCCAACTCACTGCAAAACGACGTCCACGCGAGCGACGCGGCGATGAGGGCCCAAATAGAAAGCTTGACCATGCTTGTCAATCCAAGTCGATTTCAAAATGGAACTGCAGGCGTTGAGGGCTTGCCAATCGCTTACCGTCGGTTTCGACTTTAACTACGAACGTATCCTCGAGCGTGCTGGAGCGTATCGGCCCTGCATAAACAAGCGTGCGTTCGCCGGAGATCAGCTTTCCCGGCAACAAACGGCCCTGCGTCGTCCACTCGACGTTGACCATGCCGATGGGCTGCTGCGGGAGCGCCATGTAGATCTTTCCGGTCCTGTTGATCCACGGCGCGACGTTGAGTCGGATCGTGATGAGAATTCCGCCTTCGACGGTATTTCCGGTAAGCCGGTTGGGATTGGCCGACTTCCAGCGCATGTTCAGGTTCGCCTCGGTGGGAATGCTCGTCGAGTCATCGACTCGAAACGTTGCCGCGATCGACGCCGCCGGGGACAGCAGGATGAATGCGATCAAAAATGCGGTCGATCGCATCGGCAAAAGCTGTCGGAAGAGCGTTGTGGATTGCTTCACGGCAACGACAGCGAATACGTCGCGCGACCCGTGTACGTGCCCGCGGCACGGACAGCGCTGTTGGCGTACGTAAAAGTATGACAATCCTCGACCCAGGTTCCGGCCGCAATGTTGGCGAGCGTGATCGAGCCGCCATTGAACGTTCCTGCCGCAACATCGGGCGTCGTATTGCCGTTCGCAGTGCTCGTCCAACTGATTTCACTGAACGGAATGGTATTGGTGCCGCTCGTCAGGTTTGCCGGGGAGCTGACAGTCAGCACGGCCGTCCCGCCGCCCGCGGGCAAGCGCGCCCATCCACCGACATAAACCTGTGCAGGCGGATTGCATACCGCGAAGCCGTCGTAGAAGCTGGCTGAGGTGCCGCTGTCACTGGTCATTGCCTGTGCCGCGCCTGTGCCTACGGCGGGCGCCGCGACCGTGACGCTTACTTTGTTGACGGTTGCATTGTTGGCCGGCGTTCCGCCGACGTTATAGTTGCCGCCCGTGTACGAGCCCGTTCCCACCTGCAAGTAGATCGTCTTCGGGCCAGGCGTCACCGTGAGAATCCACGCCGCCGCAGGCTGCGCTCCACAGACCAACCCATACGCCATGGCAATGCAGTGCCAGCCCGCAGCCCGGGCATTCCGGAGAATTCGTGACATGATCATATGACTATCGTATCCAAATCGGACTGCCCTCGCTTGGGAACCAAATCGCTTATGCAAAAAATGCAGGCGCCGATGGTTCCCGGCGCCTTTCGAATCGCGGGAATCGCACCCGCCGGACAGAGACTAGAGAATCGATGCCGTATAAGTCACGCGGCTGTTATTGACGTTGACTCCGCCATACGTGCCAGCGGCAACCACGTTCTGGTTCTTGTAGGTGAATGTCCACGTCGCATCCTGGTTCACGACGTTGAGCGTCGGCGCGATAGTGGTCGTCGTGACCGCGCCGTCGGACATCGCCGCCGGGGTGAATGATGTGCCAGTTGTCAGGCCGCTGACCGCGAGCGCGATCTGGCCGTAGCTGATCGTATCTCCGGCCACGTCCTTGATCATGTTCGGCGTCGTCGTGGTTATGGTCACTGTGCCACTGTTGGCGATTACCCTTGCGGTCACTGCCGCACCAGCGGCGAGATCACCGCCGGTACTCGCGATCGCCGTCCCGTTGCCCACGCTGGCTGCGGGTACAGTGAAGCTCAGCTTGTTGATAGTAGCGTTGGTGGCGAGATCGGTGCCCGCCCCCACCCGCAAATAAAGAATTTTCGGAATCACGATCTGGAAATCCAGATGTGTTGTCGCCGTCAGAGCGCCGGCCCCGGTCTGAAAATTCGACTCGGCGTGCGCACTCCCGACCAAGAATGCACCGGCGGTTCCTGCGAGAATCGCCAGGCTCTTGAGCTTCATGTTTTTTTAGCAGAAAACTTGCAAGGCGCCTCGACATGGAAGTCGAAGCGCCTTGCGGCTGCTCTAGAGAATCGAAGCCGTGTAGAGGACCCGACCTTGGTTAGCCGATGTGCCGTAGGTACCGGCGGCCACCACGTTCTGGTTCTTGTAGGTGAAGGTCCATTTCGCGTCCTGATTCACAACGTTCGAGGTCGGCGCGATGGTGGTTGTAGTGACTACTCCATCGGACAGCGCCGCTGGCGTGAAAGCGGTGCCGCTGGTCAGCGTTGCTACCACGAGCCCGATCTGGCTGTAGCTGATCGTGTCCGTGCCGGCGTCTTTGAGCATATTCGGCGTCGTGGTGGTCACGGTCACGGTACCGCTATTGGCCACGACCTTTGCGGTCACCGCGGCGCCGCTCGAGAGGTCGCCACCGGTGCTGCTGATGACGGTAGAGTCACCGACGTTGGCTGCCGGAACAGTAAAGGTGAGCAAGTTGATGGCGCCGTTGGCGGTGAGCGCAGGGGCCACCGGTCCAGTACCGACCTGCAGAAAAAGAATCTTCGGGACGATGATCGTGAAGTCCAGGTGCGTGGGTGCCGACAGGGCACCGGCGCCGGTCACGAAAAACGATTCGGCGCGCGCGGTGCCTGCGGTGGCCACAACCGTAGCGGCGACCAAAGCGGTGACGACGACCTTTTTCATCATCGAGGCGGGCATTCTTTGTGCGTTAAGCGTGTGCATTCCAGCTCCTTGTTTCGCGGCAACCCGCGTTGGTTAGTTGCAAGTACTTCGTTTCTTGGCTGCTAGCTGCAACAGCCTTGGACGAAGCACTAAAAGCAACTGTCATGCCAGCACGTCATTGCATTGATAAACAAGGAGTTAGATAGTGCATATCGATATACCCAATCGTGCTATGTGACGGCACGCGGGGCATAAAGACGATGTAGGCCAACCTCCTACATCGAGGCGGGACGGGGCTAGCGAGGAAGAAACTTCAGGTACGAGCGCGCTGAATGCGCTTGACTTCGGGAATGTGCCGCAGTGAAAACATGACGTGCGCGAGGTGCCGACGGTCTCGTACCTGCACGGTGAAGAACATGGCCACTACATCGTCGCCATCCGGGCGCTCCATCGCCACGTAGGCGATGTTGGCGCCAGCGTCGGAAATCTCGGTGGCGAGCTTCGCAAGCAAACCTCGCTCATCTGCGACGAGCAGACGGATGCCAGCCTCGAACACGCCCTGAACGTCAGGAGCCCATTCGACGTCTACGATCTGATCGCTGTCGACACGGCTCTTTTTCAGCGTCTGACAATCCTTCGTGTGGACCAGCAGTCCTTGCCCACGCCGGAACTGGCCGAAAATGATGTCCCCCGGAATCGGGCGGCAACACTTGCCATACTGTATGGCAACGCCTTCGACCCCGCGCAACTGCAGCGTACCTGGCCTCGCCGAAGCCGGTATCGGCTCGTCGCCGGCGCGAGCGGACGCGCGGGTCAGAGCCTGAGCGACAACGAATGACAGGCGCTTGCCCAACCCGATATCGGCCAGGATTTCGAGGCGGCCCTTGGCGCCGTACTCCCGGCCGAGCGCATCCCAGCGCTCCCAGGTGATCGATTCTGGCGGCACCTTCAGCGATGCCAGCGCCTGTTCGAGCATGCGCTCACCAAGAACGGCTGATTCTTTCTGCTGCAGCGATTTGAGGAAATGACGGATCCGCGAGCGCGCCTTGCCGGTGCCGACGAAGTTGAGCCAGGACGGATTAGGGCGTGCGGTCGGCGAGGTCATGATCTCGACCTGATCGCCATTCTTGAGCTCGGTTCGCAGCGGCATCAGCTCGTAGTTGATACGCGCCGAAGTGCAATGGTGGCCGATGTCGGTGTGGACCGCGTACGCGAAATCGACTGCGGTTGCGCCTCGCGGAAGCGCCATGATCTTGCCCTTGGGCGTGAAGACATAGATTTCTTCCGGGAAGAGATCACCTTTGATGTGTTCCAGGAATTCCTTGGAATCGCGCGACTCGGACTGAATCTCGAGCAGGCTTTGCAACCACCGATGCGTCTGTTGCTGGGCCTCCGCGATGTCGAGCTCGCCTCCGGTCTTGTAGAGCCAGTGCGCGGCGACGCCTGCCTCAGCGATGCGATGCATGTCCTGGGTGCGAATCTGCGCCTCGAGCGGCGTGCCGAAGGGTCCGAAAAGCGTGGTGTGGAGCGACTGGTAGCCGTTGGCTTTCGGAATGGCGATGTAGTCCTTGAACTTGCCCGGGATGGGCTTGTACAAGCTGTGCAGGACGCCCAGAGCCGCGTAACAGTCGGTGACGTCCTTGACCAGGACACGCACGCCGTAGATGTCGAACACCTGCGAGAACGAGTAGTGCTTCTCCCGCATTTTCTTGTACACGCTGTACGCGGTTTTTTCCCTGCCGCTGGCGGTCGCCGATATCGCCGCGACTTTCAATCCCTCGCGCATCGTCTGCAGGATGCGGTTCATCACTTCGCGCCGGTTGCCGCGCGCAGCCTTGATCGCTTTGGCCAGGGCACGGTAACGCATGGGGTGCAGATGCTTGAACGAAAGCTCCTGCAATTCGAGGTAAAGGGCGTTCAGCCCGAGGCGATTGGCGATCGGTGCGTAAATGTCGAGCGTCTCGCGGGCGATCCGTTCGCGATGGGTGGGCGCCATCGCGTCCAGGGTGCGCATGTTATGCAGTCGGTCGGCGAGCTTGATCAGGATGACTCGGACGTCCTGCGCCATCGCCAGCAGCATTTTGCGAAAATTGTCGGCTTGCGCGTCTTCGCGCGACTGGAACTCGATCTGGTCGAGCTTGGAGACCCCGTCCACCATGTCGGCGACGGGCTTGCCGAACGACGATTCGATCTCGGTCTTGGTGACGTTGGTGTCCTCCATGACATCATGGAGGAGCGCCGCGGCGAGCCCCTGCGCGTCGAGCCGCCACTGCGAAAGAATGCTGGCTACCGCCAGCGGATGCGTAATGTAGGGCTCGCCGGACTTGCGAAACTGGCCCTGATGGGCGTGCTCGGAAAAGGCGAACGCGCGCTCGACCAGCGCGACGTCAGGAGGCGGCAGGTAGTGGCCAAGATGTCGGGTGAATTCGGCTATTTCCGACATGCTTGGCGATCCCCACGCAAGGGTCTGGCCGCAGCTGACCGTTAGACAGTGCTCTGCGGCTTGAGCAGCATTTCGATGCCGACTTTGCCGGCAGCGACTTCGCGCAGCGCGATCACGGTCGGCTTGTCGCGATCGCCGTCGACCAGCGGCTGCGAACCAGCGCTGATCTGTCGCGCACGGTTGGTCGCGGCGAGTGTGAGCTCGAAACGATTGGGAATCTTGGTCAGACAGTCTTCGATCGTGATGCGGGCCATGGCAATTCCTACTTTAGTTGGGCTGTGAGTTGGGCGATCAGCGGCCGGTGCTGGACAAGTTGTTGCGCGGCGCGAAGACGGGTCGCTCGCACCACCGCCGACAAATCGTCGACAGCTGAGGCAAACTCCTGATTAATAATAACATAATTGAACTCGACGCAATGGCGAATTTCCTCTCGCGCGGCATCCAGCCGGCGCGCAATGGTGGCCGCGTCGTCCTGTCCCCGGCGCACGAGCCTTTCCTCGAGCGCTTCGAGCGACGGTGGAAGGATGAAAATGTGCACCGATTGCGGAATCAGGACGCGCACTTGCGCCGCGCCCTGCCAGTCGATTTCTAGCAACACGTCCTGGCCGGCGTTTACCTGTGACTTGAGCCAGGTCGTAGAGGTCGCGTACCAATTGCCGTGCACGTGCGCGTGCTCCAGGAATTCGTTGGCATCCTTGAGCGACGCAAAGCGATCCGCCGAGAGGAAGTGGTAGTCGACGCCGTCCTGCTCGCCGGGACGAGGCGGTCGCGTGGTGTAGGACACCGACAGCCGAATGCCGCGCTCTCGCTCCAGCAACGCGCGCGTGAGACTGGTCTTGCCGCCGCCCGATGGCGCGGCGATCACGAACAGATTGCCTGGCGCAGCGCTCACCTGCGATTCACCGCTCGGGCAGACATTCGGCGCTTATTCAACTCTCATTCAACACTTATTCAACGTTCTGCACCTGCTCGCGCATCTGCTCGATCAGCACCTTGATCTCGAGCGCCGCCTGAGACAGCTCCGCGTCGACGGACTTCGACCCAAGCGTATTCGCTTCGCGGTTGAGCTCCTGCATCAGGAAGTCGAGTCGTTTGCCGCTGCTTCCACCCTGGGCTAGCACACGCCTCACCTCGGCGACGTGGGTGGCCAGACGCGAAACCTCCTCTGCGATGTCGATCTTGGTCGCGAACAGCGCGAGCTCTTGCTTCAGGCGATCGTTGTCGGGATCGAGACCGGCGTCTTTCAGCCGCGCTCCGAGCTTTTCGAGATAAGCGTCGTGAATGATGGGCACCCGTGGCGCAACGCGCTCGAGCTGCAGCTCGATGCCGCGACAGCGCTCTTCCAGCACCAGTTTAAGCTGCGCGCCTTCGCGCGCTCGCGAGGCCGCAAGATCGCCGAGCGCCTGCTTGAGCAACGCCAGCGCTTTCTCCGACAACGCTTCCGCGCCGAGGGACGCCTCGGTGAGCACGCCTGGCCAACGCAGGATTTCGACGATCGAAAGAGACGTGCTTTCGGGTGCGTGATGGAGCACCTCGTTGGCCGCATCGCGGAGCTGGACCACTCGCGCCACGTTGACGGCGAGCTCTGCCATGCCAGGTGCCGAGCGGTTCAGTGCGACTCTGCAGTCGACCTTGCCGCGCTTCAACTGGGCTGCGAGCACATCTCTAACCGATGACTCGATCGACCGCAGCTCATCCGGCAAGCGGACCTGGAGGTCGAGGTAGCGGTGGTTTACCGAGCGCAATTCCACGGTCAACGAACAGCCGGGCAGCTCGGCGGCGACCGCCGCAAAGCCAGTCATGCTCAATATCATCGGCAGGTCGTTTTGGGCGTTGGAATCGTGTGACCTGGCGTAGATGTCGAGCACGTGTTGTACACGTCTGCCCAATGAAATCTTTACTTTATCGCCGGGGTTGCCGAGAATGTAGAGCTTATCCAATTCACACGCAAGTCTAAAGCGGCTCCGCCGCCGGCCCATGGGCGTCACCAATCAGGCACTTCCGACCGGTTACCAGCTGCTCAACTATCGCGTAGATCGCCAGATCAGTCGCGGTGGATTTTCGATCGTCTATCGGGCATTCGACGACACCGGCGCGCCGGTGGCGATCAAGGAATACCTGCCTTCATCGCTGGTGTTGCGCACCGAGGGCGATATTGTGCGGGCGAGCTCGGCCGAGAACCTCACCTCGTTCCGGTACGGAATGAAGTGCTTTTTCGAGGAAGGTCGCGCGCTCGCCAAGATCAATCATCCGAACGTCGTGCGGGTGCTCAACTTCTTCCGCGCCAACGAAACGGTCTACATGGTCATGCGGTACGAGCGCGGCCGCACGCTGCAGCAACAAATCCAGCTGCGGCAGGATCAGATGTCCGAACGGCTGGTCCGTCACGTGTTCATGCATCTGCTCAACGGACTACGCGAAGTGCACACGCATAAGCTGCTGCACCTCGATATCAAACCGGCGAACGTCTATCTGCGAACCGATGGAACGCCGGTACTTCTCGATTTCGGCGCCGCCCGGCAGACCCTGACCGCGGCCCGCCCCAAGCTCGCGCCGATGTATACGCCAGGGTTCGCCGCGCCGGAGCAGTATCGCGATCCGGACAGGCTGGGGCCGTGGACCGACGTCTACGGCATCGGTGCGAGCATGTTTGCGTGCCTCGCCGCTTTTGCGCCGCAGGCCGCCGACGCGCGGATCGCGGAAGACCATCTCGTTTCGGCCAAGAAAATCTGGGCTGGTGCGTACTCCGACAACGTGCTGGAGGTGATCGACTGGTGCCTTCGCCTCGACCCGCTCGAGCGCCCGCAGAGCGTGTTCGCGCTGCAGAAGGCCATTCGCGACATTGCACCGCGAAAACGCAAGCTAACATTCCTGGACACGATCAAGAAGCGGCTGTTCAGCGAAACAACGTAGGCCTTCCGTGCGCTTCACGATATTCCAGGAGAGTCGAAAGGGTCAGCGCAAGGTCAACCAGGACCGTCTTGCGTATACCTACAGCCGCGACACGCTGCTGCTCGTGGTCGCCGACGGCATGGGCGGCCACGCCGGCGGCGAAATCGCCGCGCAGATTGCGGTCAGACTTTTCATCGAGCGTTTCCAGCAGGAATCGAAGCCGTCGCTCAAGAATCCGCTCAAGTTCCTCCAGGATTCGATGTTCCGCGCGCATCAGGCGCTGGGATCGTATGCCAGCCAGTTCTCGATGCTCGAGACGCCGCGAACCACCTGCGTGGCGTGCATCGTCCAGTCCAATTACGCGTACTGGGCGCACGTCGGCGATTCGCGCCTTTATCTTTTCCGGCAGGGCGGCTTGATCGGCAGCACCAAGGACCACTCGAAGGTCCAGTATCTGCTCGATCAGGGCATCATCGG
>Ga0080026_10000306_pt1 | contig 12027 bp, 10 predicted proteins | sample OrgsoiDNA2013045_FD_70941 | JGI IMG/M metagenome (GOLD analysis project Ga0080026, IMG submission 70941) | Permafrost soil microbial communities from the Arctic, to analyse light accelerated degradation of dissolved organic matter (DOM) -... | ecosystem: Environmental > Terrestrial > Soil >... | reverse complement strand
CCGGCTGTAGGTCAGCCGGTGGATCAGCCACGGGTAGCCGTGATAGGCGAAGATCACCGGCCGGCTAGTGGTGAACAGCGCGTTGAACTCCGCGTCGCTCATGCCGTGCGGATGCTCTGAGGCCGGCTGGAGCCGCATCAGGTCCACTACGTTGACCACCCGGACGCGCAGCTGCGGCAGGTGCTGGCGCAGGATGTCGGTCGCTGCGAGTACCTCCAGGGTGGGCACGTCGCCGGCGCACGCCAGCACCACGTCGGGCTCGCCGGAGCCGTCGCTGCTGGCCCACTCCCAGATCCCGGCGCCACGGGTGGCGTGCAGGATGGCAGCGTCCATGTCCAGCCAGTCGGGGGAGGGCTGCTTGCCCGAGACGATCACGTTGACGTAGTCCCGGCTGCGCAGGCAGTGGTCGGCCACCGACAACAGGCTGTTGGCGTCCGGCGGCAGGTAGACCCGGATCACCTCGGCCTTCTTGTTCATCACGTGATCGATGAAGCCGGGATCCTGGTGCGAGAACCCGTTGTGGTCCTGCCGCCAGACGTGCGAGGTCAGCAGGTAGTTCAGCGAGGCCACCGGGCGCCGCCACGGCAGCGCGCGGCTGGTCTTGAGCCACTTGGCGTGCTGGTTGAACATCGAGTCAATGATGTGGATGAAGGCCTCGTAGCAGGAGAACAGGCCGTGCCGGCCCGTCAGCAGGTAGCCCTCCAGCCAGCCCTGGCAGGTGTGCTCGGACAGCATCTCGACGACGCGCCCGTCAGTGGCCAGGTGCTGATCGACGCCGATGACGGCTTCCTGCCAGTCCTTGCCGGTGACCTCCAGGACCGCGCCCAGGCGGTTGGACTCGGTCTCGTCCGGGCCGAAGATGCGGAAGTTCTGGTGCGGCTCGTTCAGTGCCATCACGTCGCGGAGCATTCCGCCTAGTACCCGGGTGGGCTCGGACATGGCCGCGCCGGGCGCGGGGACCGGGACCGCGTAATCGCGGAAGTCCGGCAGGGTCAGGTCGCGCAGCAGCGCGCCGCCGTTCGCGTGCGGGCTGGCGCCCAGGCGCCGGTCGCCGTCGGGCACGAAGCCCAGCAGCTCCTTGCGCGGCCGGCCGTCGGCATCGAACAGTTCCTCCGGCCGGTAGGACCGCATCCACTGCTCTAGCTGCTGGAGGTGAGCCGGGTTGGTGCGGACCTCGGCCAGCGGCACCTGGTGCGCCCGCCAGGTGCCTTCCACCGGCACGCCGTCCACCTGCGCCGGCCCGGTCCAGCCCTTCGGCGTGCGCATCACGATCATCGGCCACGGCGGCCTGTCCCTGGCCGCGCCGGCCCGGCTCCGGCCGGCCCGCGCCGCGTCCTGGATTGCGTGGATCTGCTCGATGCTCTCGTCCAGGACGGCGGCCAGCTCCTGGTGGACCGCGGCCGGCTCATGGCCGGTGACGTACCGGGGCTCATAGCCGTAGCCGCGGAGCAGGGAATCGAGCTCCGGCTGCGGTATCCGCGCGAGGATGGCGGGGTTGGCGATCTTCCACCCGTTCAGGTGCAGGATCGGCAGCACGGCTCCGTCGCGGGCCGGGTTGAGGAACCGGTTGGCATGCCAGCTCGTCGCCAGCGGCCCGGTCTCGGCCTCGCCGTCGCCGATGACGCAGGCCACGATGAGGCCGGGGTTGTCGAACGCCGCGCCGTGGGCGTGCGAGAGCGAGTAGCCCAGCTCGCCGCCCTCGTGGATCGAGCCTGGCGTCTCCGGTGCGACATGGCTCGGCACGCCGCCCGGGAAGGAGAACTGGCGGAAGAGCTGATGCATGCCGGCGGCGTCCTGCGAGATGCTCGGGTACACCTCGGTGTAGGTGCCCTCGAGCCAGCTATTGGCCAGTGCGGCCGGGCCGCCGTGACCGGGGCCGATCACGTACATCATCGGCTGGTCGTGGACGATGATCGCGCGGCTCAGGTGAGCCCAGATGAGGTTGAGGCCCGGGCTGGTGCCCCAGTGACCGAGCAGCCGCGGCTTGATGTGCTCGGGCCGCAGCGGCTCGGTCAGCAGGGGATTGGCCATCAGGTAGATCTGGCCCACGGCCAGGTAGTTGGCCGCCCGCCAGTAGCCGTCGATCGTCGCGGCGTCGGCCTGGGTCAGCGGCTGCTGCCGGGTCGTCATTATCGAGCTCCTTGCCGTTGTCAGCGCTCGGGCTCTCACCATCAGACAGCGGATCCGCGGCCGGGTGCAGGGCCAATGGTCCCCCCTCCGGGGGGACTTCCGGCAGAAGGCGTCGTGGCTCCCGGCACCCGCGTGTTCGCTTCACCCTCAGCCGCCCTCAGCCGCCGTCCCCCTCAGCCCCCTCAGCCCCCTCAGCAAGGTCGCGGAAGTTCGAGACTAGAAGTAATAAGATTCCGACCTCATGCACTTGCGCAGGAAGGGATAATGGAGTCCTTGAGGCAAGGTACTACGTGAATAACGTCCGAATTTCTCATTTAACACCACTCGGGTGATATGGGTGAGTAAATTACCGGGGAAGCCTCTGCCAAGACGCATGCCGAGCGCATATTTCGCTGCAATGTTGATTCCGGCGGAAAGGCAGTCCTGGCCGTGAACTATGTTGAGCTGAAGGGCAACCTGGGCCCGTCTGCGGCTGGGGCGGCCGTCTCTCTCCAGTGTTCCGCACGGCTGGGTAACCCGGCGGGGGGCGGCACGGAGCTCGCGGCCAAGGCCCAGCGGACCACCGCCGACGCCGAGGGCCGCTGGGCCATCACCGCCATCGCCAGTGACAATCCCGGCATGCCGCCTGGTTCCTCCTACACACTCACCATAGACGCGCCGGGCATGCCGCGACGTCAGTGCCGGATAGAGCTGAATTTCGCCGGCGGCAGCGCTGGCCAATCTCGGCGGCGTCAGCCAGTCGCAGGCTAAGGGGCTCATGGCGGCGGTCCAGTCGACTCCGCTGGGCCAGCTCCAGTACGTCGATCAGTGGCAGCAGACCATTACCGGCCAGACCGACGATCCGCTGCCGCCGTTCGGCCTCACCTTCGGCTCGCAGACCTACCAGAACGTCATCTACGGCGACCCGGTCACCGGACCGGCTTTCTGGTTCGGCTACAACCCTCATCTCCTTTCGGCCGAAGCCGCGTCCTCATCCCACGGAGCCATCGGCATCTCCTGCTTCGCTGACGCCGGCGACACCAACGACGGCGCCGGCGGCCATGGGATCGAGTTCAACGTCGCCTTCCGGTCGAAAGACGGGAACCACGCCACGAACGCCATCGAGATCGTCGCGGTCGACGACAACGCGAATGTCGTCTCGCTGGCCTTCCGATGCGGGACCGATCACAACCCTGGCGGCTGGAGCGAGATTAACTTCTCGAACTCCGACGCATCCCTGAACTTCATGACGATGGACGGCGTCACCGGGAACATCACCGTCTACCAGCCCACCATGTTCGCGACCGAGTTCGTCTCGGTTGTCAACAAGGACGGTCCAGGCATCCTGATCATTAACGGGCAGGCCCTGGCTGAGCTGGCCTTCCAGCACCTGGGGGAGAACAAGTGGTTCTTCCAGACGGAAGGCGACCTGATGTTCCTCAGCAGCGCTCAAGGGCCGCACTGGATGCTCAGCCCGGGGGCCACTTACGCCACCGCCAGATCGGACATCCTCAGCGTGACGCAGGTCTTCTCCAGCCTGATCGTCAGCGGGGGCGCCCCGCTCGGAAATAACGCCACCGACGGCTTTCTCTACCTTCCCGCTATGTCCGGCCCCCCGGCTGGAATACCGACACCCCAGGGCGGCTCGGTAGCGTGCGCTTACGACACGAAGGACAACAAGTTGTATGTCTACAATTCAGGCTGGCAATCCATAGCCCTTCAGGGAGGATGAATGAAGAAGATGCGGCTCATTGGCTGGAGCGTACAGCCCGTCATCATGGTGGATGACGGCGAGAATCTTGAGCCCGTGGACATCAAAGGCGAGTTCGTCCCGGCCAGGAAGTGGAATGAGTTCAAGAACGGCGGCGACGAGCGAGGCCTGGCGTCCTTGCGTGCCCGGCTGGAGGGAGAGACCAGCCACACAACTGCCTGACTGGCCGCGCCAGAAGCTGGCTCAGACTATGGAAAAGGCAGCATACGGAGCGTTGTTGTAGGTGACGTAAAGCGTCGCGCTCCCGAGGAGGCCGCCTCTCGTGCTGCAGTACGCATACGATTCACGCCGGTCGCCAGCCCAGCGCGTCGAGCCCGTGGTGCTATAGGTGACATTTGGGTTACTCCGAAGGTAGCACCATGCGACCGTATAATATTTAAAGGCTGGGCCATTGCCGTCGCACCATCCGCCGGCCGTCGCATTGTCGTGCCACCACTGGCATTGGCCCAGCCACCCGCTGGCCGGGCTCGCCAATGCCGGCGCCGGGACAGCCGCTGCGGTGGTCCCCAGAACGATGGGCGGCCGCGCCCAGCACCGCTGATGCTCCCATGCGGATCTTTGACATCTGTGCTCCTGGCTCTCATAGCGCCGAATTAGCTGCTCTAGGCACAGGACACTAAGCCAGGCTGTGGGGAACTGAACAGGAAGTCTGACCGGCAGCCTGACCGGCAGCCTGACCAGAATAGGTCAGTCGCTCTCGACCACGCGGCTGAGGTAGTCGAGATCCTGGCGGAGCTGGGCGATGGCGCCGCGGACGCCGGGCTCGGTCGGAACCCGGTGCTCCGGGCGGACCAGCATGGCGACCGCGGACTCGGCGATGGTCTCGGCCACCGCCTTCGGCTCCGGGTCCCGGCCCGGGTGGTACCACCAGGCGACCCAGTTGCACATGCCGATCACGGCCAGGGCCGCGACACGCTCGTCGGTCTCCCGGAACTCGGCGGCGCGGATGCCGTCGGAGATGATCTCGGTCATCGCGGACAGTGCCGTGCGCTTGGCGCGCATGTGCCGGTCGGCGATCGGGGGCGGCAGGGCCGTCTCGGAGCGGTCCAGCATCCGGAACCGGTCCGGTGCCGCCGCGCGGTCCAGCACCAGCTCCCGGGTGGCGGCTCGCAGCTTCTCGCCCGGCGTGAGGCCGCCGCGCGCGATGTCGCGCAGCTTCTCCGCGGCACCCGTGCTCTCCTGCTCGACGAGGGTGGCCAGGATCTCGTCCTTACTGCGAAAGTAGTGGTACAGGGCCGGGCGGGTCAGCTCGGCCTCCTGGGCGATGTCCATCAGCGACGTGCCCTCGAAGCCCTTCGCGGCGAACAGCCGGGCCGCGTGTTCCAGGATGCCGGCCCGGGCCGCCGCGCCGCGCATGGACGGCGCGCGGCGGCGCCCTGGCTCCGCCGGCGGCACGGTCACGCGGTCACGCCCGACTCGGCCGCGACGGCCGCGGCGATCGACGCCCGCAGGTCACCCTTGAGCACCTTGCCGATGTTCGTCCGCGGCAGCGCTGCCACTTGCTCCAGCCGCTCCGGCCACTTGTACGTGGCCACGCCGGTGGCCTCGAGGTACGCCCGCAGCTCGGGCAGCGTCGGCGGCCGCTGGCCGGGACGGGTGGCGACGAACGCGCACGCGCGCTCGCCGAGGCGCGGGTCGGGCATCGCGACAAGCGCCGCCTCCAGCACGGCCGGATGGCTGACCAGCAGCATCTCCACCTCCTCGGCGTTGATCTTCTCGCCGCCGCGGTTGATCAGGTCCTTGGTCCGGCCCTTGAGCACGTACGCGGGCTGGCCGGCGATCTCGAGGCGGGCGACGAGGTCGCCGGAGCGATAGAAGCCGTCCGAGGTGAACGCCTCGCGGTTGCGCTCCGGCTCGCCGAGGTAGCCGCGGATCGTGTACGGGCCGCGGGCGCACAGCTCGCCGGGCTCACCGTCGGGGACCGGGGTCTCGGTGCCCGGCTCCAGCAGCCGGACCTCGTCGAGCGGGCTGATCGGCACGCCGACGCTCCCGGCCCGGACGTCGGCCGGCGCGTCGTCCGGGGTGAAGAGGAACAGTCCCTCGGTCATCCCGAACGCCTGCGTCGTGTGGACGCCGCGGCGCTCCAGCTCGTCGAAGAGCGGCCGCGGCACGGCCGCGGCCGACAGCACGAGGTTGCGGACCGCCGCGAACGCCGCGTCGAACCGCGGATCGGCCAGGAACCCGGCGGCGAGCCCGGGCGACAGCAGCGCCCAGGTCGCGGCGTGCTCGGCCATGAACGGCAGCAGGTCATCAGCACGCGGCGTGGTCAGCAGCAGTGCCGCGCCAGCTGAGTGCGCCGCGAACAGCCCGTTCGCGGTGCCGGCGTTATGCACGACGGGAAGGCAGAACGCTAGCCGGTCGCCGGGGGTCAGCGACCACCAGGCGGCGATTGCGGCGCCGTTGTACCAGTACTCGGCGTGCAGCCGGGGGATGACCTTCGGGGCTCCGGTGGTGCCGCCGGACAGCTGCAGGACCGCCGGCGCCTCCAGGTCGGTCGCGCGCTCGATGGCGTCCAGCACGGCGAGCTCGGCGCCGGTGGCGTCACGGCCGGCCAGGTCCTCGATGCGAATTCCGGCGCTGCCCGCGGCGGCGCCGACGGTGAGCAGCGTGGTCATCGTCGGGATCTCGGCGGCCATCTCGGCGGCGAACGCGACCAGGTCGAAGCGGGGCAGGTCGGCCTGCACGAGATGGGCGACCGCGCGCGTCTGGTTTCCGATCGCGGCGATCTCGTGGCGGCGGTGGAGGGCGAGCGTGCACACCGGCCGGGCGCCAGCGCGCAGGATGCCGTAGTACGCGGCTATCGCGGCGGCGGAGTTCGTGACCTGCAGCAGCACCGGGTCGCCGGGCCGCAGCCCGGCGGCGACCAGCCCGGCGGCCACGTTGTCGGCGCGACGGACCAGCTCGGCGTACGACCACCCGCCGGCCGGGGTGATCAGCGCGGTGGCGTCCGGGCAGGCGTCGCCGGTCTGCCGCAGCGCGGCCGGGATGGTCCGGTCCTGCCACAGCCCGGCCGCCCGGTACGCACGGGCGAACTCGGCCGGATAGCCGACGAGTTCAGGCGTGGGCGTCATCGTCATCTCGGTTCCTCGGCGTCGGTCGGGACGGTGAAGCGGACAAGGTCGATGCGGCCGGCGATGACCGCGTCCACGACGTCGTCGGCAAGGGCAGGGTCGGCCTCGACCGCGACTGGCACGCCGGCGTGGCGCCGCACGTTCTCGGCCAGCGCGAGCCGGTCCAGCAGGCGCTCCCGGCGCGCCGCCCCGGCGATGACGACGACGTCGGCGCAGGCCCGCGCGGCCGCGACGAACGTGGTCGCCTCGTCGCCCCACGGGTCGCGGATGTCGGCGGCCAGCGTGGTCCCGTCCCGGTCGCCGACGATCCGCGAGGGGAACCTCCGGCCGGCGACGGTCACCGGGGCGTCCAGGACGCTGTCCAGCGGGCCGAGGCCGGCCTGCGCCAGCGCCTCGGCGACCACGCCCGGCTCACGCTCGGCGAACCGGGCCGCGGAGACGGCCCCGCCGCGGCTCAGGTACGCGAGCATCAGCGCGGCCGGCGGCAGGTCGAGCCGCTGGCCGAGCGTCTCCCACCACCACCGGCTGCGGTCGGCCAGGTCCTGGATCCGCTCGACCCGCGGCCGCCGCGCGGTCTCGTACCCGGCAAGCGCCTCGGGCAGCGTGGCGTACGCCGGGTCCTGCAGCGCGCCGACCAGCCCGACGGCATCCTCCATGGCCATCTTCGTGCCGGAGCCGACCGAGTAGTGCGCGGTGTGCGCGGCGTCGCCGAGCAGCACGACATGGCCGGAGCTCCAGCGCGCCGCGGTGACCGTCCGGAACCGCATCCAGCGCGACCGGTTGCCGAGCAGGGTGCCGCCCAGCGTCGGCCCGAACAGGTCCTGCAGGTACTCGATGCTGCGCTTGTCCGACTCGTCGGCCGGGGTGTCCTGCGTCCACCGGTCCATCCGCGCCCGGCGCCAGGTGTCCTCGTCGGTCTCCACGCCGATGGTGCTCCGGTCGGCCGCGTACGGGTAGCAGTGGATGTTGAACAGGCCGTCGGCGCTGCGCACCGGCGCGAACAGGTTGGACTCCAGCCGGCGGTCCAGGCCGAGCCACATGAACAGGCCGCGGCCGGGCGTCACGCAGGCGCCGAAATCACGGGCCAGCTGGCCGCGCACCTCGCTGCCGACACCGTCCGCGGCGATGACCAGGTCGGCCGCGCTCACCTCGGCCAGTCCCGCGGCGCGCCCCAGCTCGACCCGGATGCCGAGGTCGCAGGCGATATCGGTGAGCGCGGTGAGCAGTGCCGAGCGGGCGACGCCGATCGCGCCGTCGTTGCCGGAGCTGAACACCGACCGGCCGCCGACGCGGATCTCCTGGCGCGGCATGGCGATGCTCGCATCGCGCAGCCGGCTGACCACGGCGTTGTCGGCGGACGCGAGCAATTCGAGCGTGCGACGGGTGAAGGCCACGCCGAAGCCGAACGTGCTGTCCGGTACCGAGCGCTCGAACACGGTCACGGCGGTATCCGGCCGGGCCCGCTTGACCAGGATCGAGGCGAACAGGCCGGCTGGGCCGCCGCCGATCACGGACACGTCGTCAAGCCGCATGAGATCAGGAGATCAGTATTTTACGCCTTCGTCAATCAATTGACGCCTGTTTCGATTTCGCGATAGCCTGGCGGCGCCGGTGAAGGAGAGTCGCCATGACGCTGAGCCACGTGGTCCGCGGTGTGGACCATGCCGCATTCCCGACGTTCGCCCCGAAAGAGACGATCCACTTCTACCGCGACGTGCTCGGCTTCCCGGTCGTGCACGCCACGTGCGCGCTGGGCTGGGGGCCGGCTCAGCACCCGGACTTCATCCACTTCTTCTTCGACATCGGCCAGGGCGACCGGCTGGCGTTCTTCTACTACTTCGGCGTCGAGCCGTACCGGGACGGGGCGGTGCCCGAGCTCATCGCGCGCGCCCGCCACCTCGCCCTGCACGTGGAGACCGAGGACGACCTGCTGGAATACCGGCGGCGGCTGGACGCCAGCGACTGGCCGTGCGAGCTGCAGGTCCGCCACGAGACCGTCGAGTCCGTCTACGTCACCGACCCGAACGGCTACCTGATCGAGTTCGCCCGGCCGCTGCGCGCGATCACCCGCGAGGACGACATCGACGCCGACCTCAGCGTCGACGCGCTGCTTGCCGTCGCGGATGAGGAGCGGCCGTCGCTGGAGCGCTTCTACCAGATCAAGGCCGAGCTGATCGCCGAGCGGTACGCCGAGGAGCCGGCCCGGGTGTCGCTGGTATGACCGTGCTGTACGTGCTGGACATCGACGACTTCCGGCCGCTGGCCGTGGCCGCCGCAGCCGATCCGGCCGTGACGGTGGGCCGCCGCGGGCCGTACCTGGAAGTCAGCGCGGCCGGCCCGATCGCCATTGACCGCGCCGCGACCGGCTGCCGCAACGCCATCTGGTACAGCTCGGTCGCCGCGGTCCGCGGCGGCCGCATCGCCCGCTGGGACCGCGACGGCATGCTCATCGAGCCGGTCGATAGTGGCGAGTGACCAGGCTGTCGACCGGCTCGGCGCCGGCCGCGAGGTGGCCGGCGTGCGGTTCCCGGACGGCGTCACGACGACGCACCACCAGCTGCGGACGTTCGACGGCGCGGTCGTGTCCGGGCTGCTGCACCGGCTGGCCGGCTCGACCGCGGTCGTGTCCGTCATGCACCCGCGCCAGCAGCTCACGCACCACCCGATGGTCGGGTACTTCCTGGCCATGGGCCTGTCGGTCTGGACCCAGGACACGCGGTCGCCGAACAACGACCTCAGCCTCGTGCACGAGCAGGCCATCCTGGACGTCGCGGCGGGCCAGGTGTTCCTGCGCGACCTCGGCTTCGCCCGCGCGATCACCTTCGGGCACTCCGGCGGCGGCGCGCTGTTCGCCTACTACATCGAGCAGGCTGCGCTGCCGCCCGAGTTCCGTATCGATATAACGCCAGCCGGGCGACCGGTCGCGCTGTCCGGCGCGCAGATGCCGGTGCCGGACGGCGCCGTGTTCCTCGCCCCGCACCCGGGGCAGGGCCGCGTGCTGGTGCACTGCATCGACCCGTCGGTGGCCGACGAGCGCGACGCCATGTCGGTCGACCCGGCGCTGGACATGTACGACCCGGCCAACGGCTTCGCCCGGCCGGGGACCCCGTCGTCGTACGCGGCTGATTTCCTGGAGCGCTACCGCGCCGCGCAGCGCGCGCGGGTCGAGCGGATCGACGCGCTCGCCCGCGAGTACGCCGCCGCGGCGAGCGCCGCGCGGATCCGGTTCGCCGAGACCGGTGACCCGCGTGACCGCCGGGCCTCGCTCGCCCCGCGGATCATCACCACCTACCGCACCGACGCCGACCCGCGTTACACGGACCCGTCGATCGACCCGAACGACCGGCACTACGGCTCGCTGTTCGGCCGCCGGCCGGACCTCACGAACTACGGCCTGGTCGGGTTCGCCCGGCTGACCACCGCGGACGCGTGGCTGTCCACCTGGTCGGCGACCGCCTCGAACGCCGACTTCGCGCGCTGCGCGCGCGGCATTCACGTCCCCACGCTCTACGTCGAGCTGTCCGGCGACGCGGCGGCCTACCCGGCCGACGCGGCCCGCATGTTCGAGGCGGTCGCCGCCGCCGACAAGACCCGGGCCGTGGTCCGCGGCCAGCATTTCGGCCAGCCGCTCGCGCCGGACGAGCCGACCGGGTACGCCGCCGGCGCCCGCATCGTCGAGCCGTGGCTCCGGCAGCGCTTCGAGCTGGCCGGCGCGGCATGACCGTCCGGTACGCCGAGGACCTGCGGATCGGCGAGACCACGCCGCTCGGGACGTTCACCCTGACCCGCGCCGAGCTGGTCGCGTTCGCCCAGCGCTGGGACCCGCAGGACTTCCACGTCGACCCGGTGGCGGCTGCCGCCGGGCGGTTCGGCGACGTGATCGCGTCCGGCGTGCAGACGCTCGCGATCTTCCAGCGGCTGTCGGTGCTCGCCGCGGAGGCCGACTGGGCGGTGATCGCCGGCACGCGGCTGCTGGACGTGCGGTTCCTGCGCCCGGTGCGCCCGGGCTGCACGCTGTCCGGCGGCGTCCGCGTCGACTCGGTCACGTTCGACCAGCAGCGGCGGCGCGCCGCGGTCGTCAGGGCCGGCTGGCTGCACGACGACGGCCGGGTCTTCGAGATCCGGTCCGAGGCCCTCGTCCGCTGCCGCCCCGAGGAAGGCATGCCATGACCGACACCCAGGTCGGGAAGCCCGTGAGCGCGACCGTACTGCGAGACGTGACCGTCGTGGACACCCGCGACGGCTCGCTCACCCCCCACGTGGACATCACGCTGGACGGCGGCCGGATCGCCGCGATCGGGCCCGCCGCGACCGGGACCGCAGCACCGGGCGCGCCGCCGCCGGAAACGGCCGGCAAGTACGTCGTGCCCGGCTACCTCGAGATGCACGCGCACCCGTTCGAGCTGAAGGACCCGGCCGGCGCGCTGGAGCTGATGCTCAGCCACGGCATCACCGGCTTCCGGCAGATGTCCGGCTCGCCGAAGATGCTGCGCCAGCGGGCGGCTGGCACGCTGCCGATGCCGGCCGACTCGCCAGCCGTGGTCGCCATGCCCGGCACCGTCCTCACACCGCTGAACGCCGGCACCGAAAGCGCCGCCGTGGCCACCGTCGCCGAGCAGTGCGCGGCCGGCGCCGACTTCATCAAGGTCGGCTTCGTTCCGCCGGACGCGTTCTACGCCGCGCAGGCCGAGGCGGCCCGGCTGGGCATCCCGATCCTCGGCCACCTGCCGGTCAACATCGACGTGGTCCGCGCGTCGCGCGGCGGGATGCGCTCGATCGAGCATCTCGGGCCCGGCCTGGGCATCCTCGCCGCCTGCTCGGCCGACGAGCACGGCATCCGGACGACGCTGTCCGGCCAGAAGCCGGTCCGGATCCCGTCGGTCAAGATCCCGTTCATGGACCGGATCGTCGCGGCAATGGTCCGCAGGATGGCGGTCAACCCGACCAAGCTGGCCAAGTCCGCCGACGTCACGCTCATGCAGCACGCCATCGACACCTTCGACGAGGCCAGGGCGCGCGGGCTGGCCGAGCGGTTCGCCGCTGACGGCACCTGGCAGTGCCCGACCCTGATTCGCA
>Ga0080026_10000304_pt1 | contig 12058 bp, 8 predicted proteins | sample OrgsoiDNA2013045_FD_70941 | JGI IMG/M metagenome (GOLD analysis project Ga0080026, IMG submission 70941) | Permafrost soil microbial communities from the Arctic, to analyse light accelerated degradation of dissolved organic matter (DOM) -... | ecosystem: Environmental > Terrestrial > Soil >... | reverse complement strand
GCCATCCTGCAAAGCTTTTTCATATCATTCGCGGCCGCCCAGTTTGGAGGTCCAATATTGTTTGAAGAAGTCGTCGTAAGAAGTTTTATTGCCCGACCATAATAAAAGAGAATCCTCAAATGGCCGGGTCAGGAACAGCGGCGCGATCACCGGCTGCATCATGGATATATGTCCTGTTTTTGCCTGTGCATCACCCCAGCGTTCGAGGAAGTGTGGAGACGGCAGAACGAATTTGCAAAGCTCAGTGGTTTCATCCAGCCGGCCGGAAAAAGACACCGTGGTTTTAACCTTTGCCAAGCCGGAAATAAATTTTTTTGAATCAGGAGAGTCATACACCGGGTTCACATCATAAACGAAAAGAGCCCTGATCGCACCCTGGTTCATATCGTTAACCAGCATTGCAAAATCACTGTCGAGGCCCTGGCGTGTCAGGTTGGTCGCATCCCAGGTAATGGTCGTTCCGTTGGATCCGACGGTTTCATTGATCGCATTCACGATGGTCTGCACCTGTACATTATTGGAGCCGGAAATCACAAGGGTATTCCCTTTATTCGCCAGCAGATCCTTAGCTGCTTTGCTGACACCGGCTTTTAATTTTTCCGGAAGTGCCGGGGCCGTTACATTTCCACCCACAGCTGCCAGTAAGGCAAGGGCAACTGCTGCCGATTCAGAAGGTTTGTGTGCAAAGCGTTCGTCCGAATTAGCGCCGGTCATGCTGAGAAAAGATTCGAACTGATAGTGCCGGTTCATGGCAGGCGCTTTCTCGTCAATCTTTCTTCCTTTGGAATATTGTTTTGCGAACTCGATCGGGGAGAGCCAGGTCCCAAGAAAATCAGCGCCGAGGCTCACAATCACTTTCGCGTTATCGAAATGATAAGCAGGAATTTCTCTTTTCCCATAAGAGGCTTCGTTCGCCAGCAGCATCCCGCTGAAAGAATCTGCATCATATTGTATGTGGCGGCTGCCCTGGTATTTTGAAAGGCAATCCGCAATAACTTGTTTTGTTGTTATCGAAGTAATAGTAGGCGTGAGCAGAACGATTGTCCCGTTTTGCCCGGCCATAGAATCCATAACCAGTTTATCAAAAGCTTCAAAACTGGTCACCTGTTGCGGAACCCCGCTCACCATCTGGATGGGATACCGAAGACGGGCGGTATCATATAGATCCAGGATCGAAGCCTGTACTCGGGCGGAGGTACCACCCCGGGTAACGGGTGACAAATCGTTTCCTTCCAGTTTGATCGGGCGGCCGTCTCGTACTTTTGCAACTATCGAAACCGCGTCACCGCCGGAAACAAAAGTTGTTGCATAATAATCCGCCACACCGGGAACCATGTTCTCCGGTTTATTAAGATAAGGAATAACATGTCTTACCGGTATTTCGCAGCTTGCGGCCAGGGTAGCGGCGGCAGTACTGAAACCAAGATACTTCAGGAAATCGCGGCGCGGATGGGTTGCATCTAGCAAACCCTTGCTGTCGAACGATTCCATTGGAAGATCCTCCCGGAATTCACTTTCCGTTTCCTTCAGATAGGATTCAGTCAGATTGAGTTCCCCAAAACTTTTCCAGTACTTTTTTTCGCTCATTCTTTCAAATTTGAAAATTTGAAAATTTGAAGATTTGAAAATATTGATTTGGATATTCTATTTCCAAATTTTCAAATCTCCAAATTCTCTAATTAGTAGTGGCACTTCTGACATTCCGTTCCACCTATGTTTTCAACCGTAACACTATCCATCTTACCGGTTGCCAGGTTATGGTTGAATCTTTCGTAAATGCTATAGAATTTATTTCCGCCGTTTCCGTTTGCATCCGGGAAATTGACCTTGGTCGTCCGGTGACAGTTTATGCACCAGCCCATGCTGAGCTCGGAAAACTGTTTCACTTCATTCATTTCCGTGATGCTGCCATGGCAGGTTTGACATTGAACTTTTCCTGCGCGGATATGCTGAGAATGGTTGAAATACACGTGGTCGGGAAGATTATGGATCTTGACCCACTCGATCTGTTTGCCGGGCTCGGTATATTTACCGGATTTCGGATCATACCCGGTATATGAATAGAGTTTTTGAATTTCAGCCGTGGCATCCACTTCTTTGCCGTCGGCCCGGGTAAGCGGTTCGCCTTTATACTCATTGATTGCGGCATGGCAATTCATACAAACATTCAACGACGGAACGCCGGCCATCTTGGAATCCCAGGCGCCGCCATGACAATATAAACAGCTGATCTGGTTGTTACCCGGATGCACTTTATGAGAAAAGAAAATGGGTTGTTCCGGCTGATAATTCTGCTGTCTGCCCAGTCCGATGGCCGCCTGAACCACATAATAACCACCCACGACAAAAAGGACAAGGACCAGGAATGTGATATATACTTTATTCCGGTAGAAGGGAATCGGCTCATGTGACGGGATGCCGGATTTATCGTCAGAAAGTTTTTTCAGGTTGCTGTTTACCTGCAGCAGCACCAGCATAATCACCCCCAGGATCAGGGTCAGGATACCATATAAAAGACTGTTATCAGATTCCGTAGCCGGACCCATATCGGGTACGGGTCCTTTTCCGCCGGGGCCCGGTTCCGGATAGGTTTCAATATATTTCAGGATGGCATCAATTTCCGGATCCGTCAGTTGCGGAAACGTATTCATCGGTGTCTTGCTGAACTGAACATATAGGTCGTTGAAATATTTATTTCCGGAAGCGAGGACGGCCGCGTTATTTCGGATCCAGTCGTGTAGTAATTTTTTATCGGGAACCCGGGAAGTAACCCCTTTTAATGCCGGTCCGGTTACCTGTTTAATCGGGTTATGACAGGATGCGCAATCACTCTGGAATAATGCTTTTCCGTCCTGGGCCAATGAAATATTTCCGGAAATCAGGAAAAATGTGGTGAGGAGAGAAATGAAGGATATTCGGAAAGCACTGAGTCTGTAATGATGCATATATACAATCCGTGTATAAATGTGAAAAATCATCTCGGTTGGCTGCAAAAGTAAGTCAGGAAATTAACAATATACCAACATGTTGAAATTTTTTTTTGCCTTATCTGGCCTGCATTTCAGCAGATTATGCATTTTTATTTAAAATGAATGTCATTGCTTTGTCAGAGTATTTTGCAGAAATTATTCAGGTGAAAAACCGATGTTTTAAAACCAATTTTTTATTACAACTTTACAACCTTTCCTGAACAAAACGATCCACCTTTTCTTGTATGAATTACGCTTTCTCAGGCATAAATGAAGCATCCGAACCTGTCCGAACAACAGCTTCTCCGATCCGCGTCGCCATTTTTGCTTCGGGTCAGGGTACCAATGCCCGGGAGATCATCCGTTATTTTCATGAAGGGCAGCATTTGGTTTTAGGAAGACCGGTCGAAATTTCCCTGATCGTCTGCAACAAAGCCGGAGCCGGGGTGCTGGATATTGCAAAAAAAGCCGTCATACCCGAGCTCCTGATCGAAAAAGAAAAATTTTTTCGCGGATCCCATTACCTGGATGAATTATTCGACAGTAATATTTCTTTTATCGTGCTGGCAGGATTTTTATGGAAGTTACCCCTGGAGCTGATCCGGGCATTTCCGGACCGGATCCTGAATATTCACCCTGCCCTTCTTCCTGCTTTTGGTGGAAAAGGCATGTATGGACTCGCGGTGCATGAAGCAGTGGTTGCTGCCCGCGAACAGGAAAGCGGGATCAGTATTCATTATGTGGACGAAATCTATGATCACGGCCGCATTTTTTTCCAGGCGAGCTTCAACCTGTCGCCGGAAGAAACCGCGATCAGTCTGGCAAAAAAAATCCATGAACTGGAATACAGGCATTATCCGGAACAGATTGCCCGCTGGCTCGACTGCAAATTATCGTTAACTCCATAATTGCTTATGCCATTATCCTAAACTGACGTTCGGCCGCATGCAAATTATCGTTAAACCCATTTTTGTTTGTACCCTTCGTCCTATTTTGCCGTTCCTTTTTATTAAATCAAGCTGTTTGGTCCTTTTTTACGCATATTTTAGAAAACCTGCTTTTTTTGCACTGCTTGCTTTTTGCTCGATTCAGGCAGCAGCCCAGCAGGTTTCCATTCATGGAACCGTTTTCAATATGTACCGGACGAGGCCGCTCGACAGGGTGAGTGTGATCTGCAGTTGTGGATCCGGAACCACAACCGATTCCAATGGAAATTATTATATCCGCGTTTACGAGGGAGATTCCCTTCGTTTCTCTTACCTGGGCCGTATGACCCAGATGTTCCCGGTAAGTATGATGAATTCCACTACCGGGTTTGATATTGCCTTGCATGTAAATCCGACAGAACTGAGTGAAGTACGTGTGGCTCCAAGAAATTACCGGATGGATTCTCTTCAGAACCGCGAGGACTATAAAAAGATCTTTAACTATAAAAAACCCGGTCTGGAACTCTCGGATGGTTCCAGCGGTTCGGGTGTCGGGTTTGATCTGGATGAGATCATCAATGTGTTCCGTTTTAAAAGAAACCGCCGCCTGCTCGCTTTCCAGGAAAGGCTGGTCGCCGACGAACAGGATAAATTCATTGACCATCGCTTCACCCGCTATTTGGTGAAAAAAATTACCAGGCTGGATGGTGACGCGGAGGATTCTTTTATGTTTCGTTACCGCCCTTCATACCAGTTTACCAAACAAGCCACCGATTATGAATTCGTTGAATATATAAAACTCGCTTACCAGGAATATGAAAACCAGTTGAGGAATCGGCCGCTTCCCCGAAAAAAGGAAGACCCTTATCCTTTTCAGAAACCATAAAACGCTTAACGCCTAACGCCTAACGCAATAGGTCAATGGTTTATGGTTAATGGTTTATGGGTTTTCCATTTACCATATGCCATTTACCATATACCACAAACGAAAAAGCGTTAGGCGTTAAACGTTAAATTGCACCATGCTGAGACATGTGCCATTTTTAAGAGCGGTTTTTTTTCACAGCATTTCTGCGTTCGGTGGTCCCCAGGGCCATCTCGGTATGATGATGAAAACTTTTGTGAACCGCCGGAAAGATATCACCGAAGAAGAGCTGATGGACTATAATGCGTTCTGCCAACTGCTTCCCGGCGCCTCTTCTACCCAGACCCTGACCCTGATTGGATATAAACGCGGCGGTGTCCCGCTGGCAGTTCTCACACTTATAATATGGATACTACCCGCGTGTATCCTGATGGGCATATTTTCGTTCTTCGTAGAATATATCAATCATAAAAACGGGAGTGCGGACATTTTCCGTTTTGTGCAACCGATGACCGTGGGTTTTATTGCGTACGCGGCCTGGAAGGCCTTTCGCATTTCTGTGCATAATACCATTACGCATTTTATCATGCTGGTCTCGGCAATTTCCACTTTTCTTCTTTTTAAAACGCCCTGGATTTTTCCGATCGTGATTGTGCTCGGCGGAGTCATTACCAACTTAAGCAGCAAACGTATCCCGCAGACCGAAATATTGACGCGCAAAATCAAATGGGCCAACATATGGCTTTTTGCATTTATTTTTATTCTCGCGGGTATCTCCAGTGAACTGGCCAGGAAAAATAACTGGCCCCATCGCCGGCCCATCAACCTCTTTGAAAATACTTATCGCTTCGGTAGCCTGGTTTTCGGCGGCGGACAGGTCCTGATACCTTTTATGTACGAACAGTTTGTAGCACGGCCGGAATCTCAAAAACTCATTCAACGCAATCCCAATATTGTCAAGATCAATAAGGAAGATTTTTATACCGGCGCAGCGTTTGTGCGTGCCATTCCCGGGCCCGTCTTTTCCGTTTCTTCCTATATGGGAGGCACGGCCATGAAGGACCTTGGTTTCTCGATGCAGGTCATGGGTTGCGTGATCGGCTCGGTTGCGATTTTTTTACCCAGTGCCCTGCTGGTACTTTTCTTTTTTCCGATCTGGTCCAATCTTAAAAAATATGCGACGGTGTATCGCGCCCTCGAAGGCATTAATGCCGTGGTTGTAGGCATCATGGTCGCCAGCAGTTTTTATATGATGAAGGATTTTACGCCCGGTTCCAACCTCATGCTCTGGCTCCACATCGGGGTTGGCATTCTGACCTTTATCCTCCTGTTATACAGCAGATTGCCTTCTCCCGTGATCGTGATGATTTGCCTGTTGCTCGGGTGGATTGTTTAGTTGGCGGTTGGCGGTTGGCGGTTGACGGTTGGCGGTTGGCGGTTGACGGTTGGCGGATTATTACGATTCAGTTGACAATTAATTAGACAAGAATGATGAACTAAAAGTCCGCCAACCGCCAACTGCCAACCGCCAACTAAAGCTTTACGCGTTCATTCCGCAAATCGTAAGCATATTGAAACAGTAAGGTCTAAATTTGCCGCCTCTACATCCAGAGCTTTATTGAATAAACGTCAAATACATATTGGCCTCGTTGGAAATCCAAATAGTGGGAAAAGTTCTCTTTTTAATGCGCTGACCGGCCTCCATCAGAAAGTTGGGAATTTTCCAGGCGTAACAATCGACAAGAAAACCGGTTCGAGTGACCTGGGATCGGGTCAGCAGGCAAGTATCCTCGACCTGCCCGGCACCTACAGCCTTTATCCCAAACGCTCCGACGAATGGGTGACTTATAAAGTTCTGCTTCACCAGGATCATGAAGTAAAAGTGGACATGGTGATCCTGCTCGTCGACGCGAGCAATCTGCGCAGGAATCTGCTTTTCTGTTCGCAAATCATTGACCTGAAAATTCCTGTCGTTGTGGCCCTTACCATGATGGACCTGGCGGGGAAAAAAGGGATTGAGATCGATGTGCCCGGTCTTGAACGGGAATTGGGCGTACCGGTGGTGCCTGTCAATCCCCGCAAGAACAAGGGTATTATCCAGTTGAAAAGGATTCTTGCCCAGCGCGCACAACATCTCCACCAGACACCCGTTCGGGATTTTATTCCAAACCGGGCTCTCGCCGAAGATGCCGTTGCACAATTGCATCAGGTAATTCCGGATATCAGTGATTATGGCGCATTGCATTATCTGATCAATCACGAGTCCTTTCAATTCAGCAAGGAAGTGAATCACCGGATTGAAAATATTGAGAAAGTCAACCAATTCAATCATACCCGTATCCAGGCAGAAGAAATCCTTCAGCGGTATACCCGCATCCGTCAGGTGATGCAACAGACGATTTCTGAACCCGATCCCCTGCAAAAGACCCTGTTCACAGAGCGGCTGGACAATATTCTCATGCACCGGGTTTGGGGATATGTGATTTTACTCGCTGTGCTCTTTCTGCTCTTTCAATCTGTGTTCTGGCTGGCCCAGTTTCCAATGGACGGCCTGGACTGGGCATTTACAAAGATGAGTTATTGGGTTTCCAGCCATTTACCCGATGGATGGTTCCGGGACCTTATGGTGAACGGCCTGCTCGCGGGCCTCAGCGGCATCCTGGTTTTTATCCCGCAGATCATGATCCTCTTCGGACTCATCACCGTGCTTGAAGACACGGGCTATATGGCTCGTATCAGCTTTCTAACGGATAAGCTCATGCGAAAAGTGGGATTGAACGGAAAATCCGTGATGCCCATGATCAGCGGATTTGCCTGCGCCGTACCGGCCATCATGAGCAGCCGGAATATCGAAAATAAAAAAGAGCGCCTACTGACTATATTGGTTACGCCACTGATGAGTTGCAGTGCACGTTTGCCCGTATATACTATGCTCATCGCGCTGGTCATTCCAAATAAAAAGGTCTGGGGTTTTTTTAACAGTCAGGGTCTCGTGATGATGGGACTCTACCTGATGGGTGTAGTGGCAGCATTGGTTGTTTCTTATGTTGCGAAAAAATTTATTCATTCAACGGAAAAAAGTTTTTTTATCCTTGAACTGCCAACCTATCGCGCACCCCGATGGAAGAACGTGGCCATCACGATGGTAAGCAAGGCGCGGATTTTTGTCCGGGATGCCGGAAAAGTGATCATCGTGATCAGTATGATCCTCTGGGGACTGAGTAGCTATGGTCCCAAAGGCCGGATGCATGCTGTTGCGGAAAAATATGCGCATGCCCCCGCTTCCGAAATGAAATATAAAAATGCGGCCCTGCTTGAAAATTCATACGCCGGAATTCTCGGGAGAACTATCGAACCGGCGATCAAACCCCTGGGCTACGATTGGAAGATCGGTATCGCGCTGATCACGTCGTTCGCCGCCAGGGAGGTTTTTATCGGAACCATGGCTACATTATATAGTGTGGAGGGCGGCAAAGGTGCGAATCCGCAAACACTGCGTGAAAGAATGGCTTCTGCCAAAACTGACGACGGCGCTAAAGTATATACCCTGGCAACTGGTGTTTCACTTATGATTTTTTATGCCTTCGCGATGCAATGTATGAGCACGCTGGCCGTTGTGAAACGGGAAACCCGCGGATGGAAATGGCCCATTATTCAGCTGGTCTATATGACGGGGTTGGCTTATGTGATGAGCCTGATTGCCTATCAGCTGCTCAAGTAAGCGTTCGGCGTTAAGCGTTGGGCGTCACGCGTAAAATGTATCAATACCGCACAGGCACTGTATCAAAAGCAAACTGGGTTAACCCGGTTTTCATAAATATATTCATTGATAATCATGTAGTTCTCTTCGGCATGTGTTTAGTGCACTCATAGTGCACACCGTTGTTAACCCAAGCATGGAATATTATGTTTAAGAACTATTGTACCATTATATTTAGAAATCTCTGGAAAAACAAGTTATACGCGTTTGTCAATATCATTAGCCTGGGCGTAGGTATTGCTTCGATCGTATGGGGCTTTCAGGATTACCGTTATAGTTTCAGCTACAATAATTTCCTTACGGACGATAAAACGATTTTTCGCGTCCTTACAAAAATGGCAGGTAGTGACAATCAGAATGGCGGCTGCCCGGCATCCGTGGCCACCGCAGCAAAAATTGATTTCCCTGCGGTAAGCAATACGGTCAGGTGGGAAAGCCGCGGGCTCAATGTAAAAGCTGATCAAAGTGAACCCTTCGAATCACTGGCGCATTTTACGGATCCTCAGTTTTTTGAAATCTTTAATTTCTCGCTGGTGCGTGGAAACATCCGGCTGAATGATCATTCAACGGTACTAATTACAGAAAAGGCTGCGAAGAAATTTTTTGGCGATAGCGATCCCATTGGAAAAACACTGATTTTTTATTCCGATGAAGCATTCAAAAAACCCCTGACAGTTACCGGAATTTTGAAGGATCCTCCAGTCAATTCTTCTTTTCAATTTGAATTGATCACGCATTCTGACAACCAGCTGAAAAACGATGGTTCGGTAGTCAGAAATGATGACTGGTCATGGTTTTCAAATGCCGTATTTGTCAAATTGTCGAGTCCCGGAGAAGCCGCGAGCGTCATCAGTGGTTTTAAAAAATATATTCCGCTGCAACAGGCGGCGAGGCGGGATGTAAAAGTGGTTTCTTTTAACCTGCAGCCGCTTTCGCTGGTTGGCGATTACCTGTACATTGACGATAATGCCCTCTACAGACGACCGAGTGATTCAGCCGCATACGGTCCGCTCGTTCTGGCGATCCTGATATTGCTTTCCGCCTGTTTGAATTTTGCAAACACTTCGGTGGCCCAGAGCAATAAACGTCTGAAAGAAATAGGTGTTAGAAAAGTAATGGGTAGTTCATTCCGGCAAATTGTTATCCAACAATTGTTAGAATGCGCATTCATTGTTTTATTGGCTGTCGGCTTATCTGTCATTATCAATAATTTCTGGCTGCCTACTTTCAATAGTATGTTCAGGTATGTCGATGTGCAGGCCCACTATCTCAGCGATTATAAGTTGATTGCTTTTCTTGGCGTCATCCTGGTCAGTGTGTCTTTGCTGGCAGGCGCTTATCCGGCATTTTATGTCAGCCGGTTTAATGCAGCAAATATTTTCAGGGGATCCGTAAAATTTGGCGGCAGCAATCTTTTTTCACGCTTATTATTGGGGTTACAGGTTGCTATATCGTTCATCACGGTCATAGCCGGAGTGGCCTTCTCACGCAATTCATCTTTTCAGAGTACCTATGATTATGGGTATGAAAAAGCAAACGTGATGGGAATGGATATACAAAACGGGACATCCTATACGGCTGTACGGGATGAGCTCAGCAAGATACCGGGCATTGAACAAACAGCCGGCACGGTAAATAATATTGGTTTTTCCTACTATAGTATTCCGCTTGAAGCGAATGGAGAAAAGAAGCAAAGCGTTTTCCTGGAAACCGGAGAAAAATATATTGGTTTGATGAAACTAAAGCTGGCTGCCGGAAGGGATTTCAATGCGACAGGCACAGCGGACTTCGGAAAATCCATGATAATAAATGAGAAACTTGCTTTTTTGTTTGGCTGGAAACCGGCAGAGGCGATCGGTAAACAAATAAAAAGAAATGATACCACGACCTGTACGGTTGTCGGCGTGTTGAAAGATTTTACCCAGGAAACACTTTTTGATCCGATTCTGCCCGTCGCGATGATGCAGGTTCCGCCCGAAAAATATGCACGGATCGTAATCCGCGCAAAACCGGGATCATTAAAAGCTGTATTCGATGAAACCAAAACTGCGTGGGCAAGACTGTATCCCATGAAACCATTCAGGGGCTACTACCAAGACGAGATCGCCGGTGAGGCATCCAGGGTCAATGAGAGTATCGCCACGATCTTTGCCTGGTTCGCGATCATATCCGTTCTAATGGCAGCTACCAGCATGTTTGCATTGGTCTCCCTCAACGTATTGAAAAGATCAAAGGAAATAGCCATCAGGAAAGTGGTGGGTGCTGAAGACAGGCATATTTTCCAGCTTGTATTGAAAGGTTATTTCTGGATATTTCTTTTATCCGCCATCATTGGTTGTTATGGCGGTTATTCGTTGTCAAAATTGCTGATGGATTTGATATTCAGGATCAATGTCGGCGTGAGTACATCATCCCTGGTCATTTCATTCATCGGAGTTTTGACGATCTGTGCGGTTACGATCGGAACCCGGGTTTGGCTGGTATTACGGACAAAAGCAACCGATGCGCTTAAATCAAATTAGAGAATTTGAAGATTTGGAAATTATTTTCAAATTTCCAAATTTTCAAATTACTATGAACGCGGTCTGATAAAAATTATTAACCGCTCCGACCGGGCGCAGTTTCACGTAAAAAGATTCTGTAAAAATTTTGAAGGCGAGAAATTCGTGGTTGGCCACGTTGAATTCGTCAAAGAAAATGATATCGCCCTTTTTTAAATAGGGGTATAATTGGGAGAGAACAAAAATGGTGGAAGAAAAGAGGTCAGCGTCCAGGTGAATGATTTTGGATTTGGTCTGAAGCAGGGATTTATTCGATTCGATGAACGGAAACAGGCTTTCCTGGAAAATGCCCCGGATAAATTCGGCCCTTCCATCGTTCGCTTCTACCTGGTCGAAAGCCATGGCTCCTTTTTTATACCCTCCCCAGTTCTCCGGCAAGCCCTCGAAAGTATCAAAACCGCGAAAAAGAGAATCCGGATGGGTATTTTTCTTCATCCACCAGAAAAATGAACTACCGGAAGCTACCCCAAACTCCAGGTAAAGGATCCCTTTTTCAGCCAGCCCGTAGTGGTCGGACACGGTTTCAAAAAGTTTCAGACGTTTGGGATAATCCCGTTTCCAGGAATAGAAGTCATTGATTAACAACTCGGAGCGATTGGCCTGGCTGATCCATAACCGGAGCAGATTGAAATTTCGAAGAAAGAAAAAAAGGTGGTTGAAAACGGAGAACAGGCGCAAAATGCCAGTCCATAGTAAGAAATCCTTGAGAATTTTGATGACTTTCATCTTCATGGGGCTAAAATACGCTAAAAGCTTACAGCGTAAAGTCCGCCCATTTAGGGCAGTATTCTGCGTTCTCCCTCGCAGTCTCTGCAAAAAACGGGTGCAAGGCCAGAACATAACCAGGCCGGACCAGCGGGTATATTGGATGCCCGAAACTCAAAACAGACTGATAATAAAGGGTTAAAGATTGACAAAAATATTGAATGTAATGAGCTAATTGTAAAATAGATATGAAAAAAACACGAGGCTTGGCC
>Ga0080026_10000301_pt1 | contig 12078 bp, 9 predicted proteins | sample OrgsoiDNA2013045_FD_70941 | JGI IMG/M metagenome (GOLD analysis project Ga0080026, IMG submission 70941) | Permafrost soil microbial communities from the Arctic, to analyse light accelerated degradation of dissolved organic matter (DOM) -... | ecosystem: Environmental > Terrestrial > Soil >... | reverse complement strand
CGGCCAGCCAGGAGGCCAGGCAAGTCAAATCCCATGACTCCAGTTTCCCGGTCGCGGCGATGATCTGGCCTGCAGATTCCGCCGAAGAGCCCGATTTGTGTATAACTGCGCTGCCTTCGGCCTGAGCGGCGTGGCGGAGCAACGACGCTCCGCCGGCCGAACGGCCGCCGGGCCCCGGGTGCCCGGGGCCAGCGGGTCGTCTATGACCAGGTAACGAGGACAGCGTAGCCTCGTCACTGGTCAGATTCAGAATGTATGACATCATCTGGGCCGGCCAGCACCCCGGCCGGCCCCGCGCCGCCTGCCCCCGCAGTCTCGGGAGGCGCCAGGCCGGCGCCGCCGTGGCGCTCGCCCGCGCCGCGTTCGCGACGCGGCGCGGGGCGTGCGGCCGCGGTCTAGGCCACCACCTTGACCTGGATGCGCACCCGGCGGAAATGGTTGTGGTGCAGCGTGGCCGACACCCGGCCCTCCAGGAAGATGCCGTACCAGTTGCGGGAGATGTGATTACCGCTGATGATCACGTGCACGTGGCTGGACGCGCCGACGAGGATGCCGGTGGTCCGCAGATCCGGAACGTTGTGCGCCGGCGGCTTCAGGCCGATCGGGTCGCCCACGACGTTGTTGCGCCCGATCCAGTTGCCGATGATCTTGTTGCCGTTCAGGTTCTGGCCCGGCACGTGGGCGTGAATCGTCACCCCGGCGATGCCGTTGCCGTAAATCCGGTTGGCCTTCACCGTGTTGCCGGAGACTGTCTCGCCGGGAACCTCGGTGGCGATGACGACCCCGGCTCCCGACAGCTTGGGCAGCGTGCCGTTGTCGGTGAGCAGGTTGTGCGCCACCCAGTTGTCCCGGACGCCGAACTTGGCGTGCCCGGCGATGATGACCCCGCAGCCGCCGGGGTTGTGGCTGGCCACGTTCCAGCTCACGGTGTCGTGCCCCGAGGGGCCCACATCATCCGCGACCAGGAACCCGCCGCCGTGGTTGAAATTTGCCACGTTATGGGACGCGACGGACAGCGATGTTCCGTTGAAGTCCACGCCGACATCGCCGTTGTGCTCCAGGACGTTGCCGGTGACGCGCACGTGCGAGCTGAGCCCGACCAGGATCGCGTCGAAACCGGCCCGGATCACCCGGAAGCCGCTGATGGTGACGTGCCGGGTGCCGAGCACCACGATTCCGCTGCCGCCCGGCAGCTTGGGCAGCACGGGCTTCTGGCCCTTCGCGTCGATAACCGCCCGCTCGCCTATCAGCGTCAGCGGTTTCTTGATAACCGCCTGCGTGTGATAAGTACCCCGGCACACGACGACCGTGCCATAGGAATGCACATTGGCGATAGCCGCGTTAATGCTCGCGAACTTGGCCGTCCGGCAGGAGCGCCCCGAGCTATGCGAAGACCCGCGGGGTGATACGTAGGCCTTCGTCCACGCCGGGTGCACGGTCGCCGTGCTGCTGGTTGACGCACTGGCTGCACCGGATCCCAGCAGCGCGGTGATCACCGCGCCGATCGTGACAAGACCGAAGATAGGCCTCTTATACCTGTGCATACTTCCCCCCTATCTTTTGTCCTGCAATACCGAGCTCCCAGCTGACTCCCCCCGGGCAGCTCCCCCTCCGAGTTATATATCTTGCCAGGCAACTGAGCCGCTGGTGAGACTCTAATGTGACGTGAATGTCCCGTTGCTAACCCCAGGGGTACCTACGGGACATCCACGATTTACGCCGGCCCGTGCGCCGGCCAGGGAGCGGCGGGCGTGGAGTCCTGCCTGATCGACAGCCGGCCTTTCTTCATGATGCCGAGCCGCTGCGCCCGGCGGGCGACCGAGCTGTCGTGCGTCACCAGGATGAGCGTCAGCCCGTGGTCTCGCCACAGCTTGTCCAGCAGCTCCATGATGTCGTCGCGGGTCCCCTCGTCGAGGTTGCCCGTCGGCTCGTCGGCCAGCAGCACCTTGGGCTCCTTGACCAGGGCCCGGGCGATCGCCACCCGCTGCTGCTGCCCTCCGGAGAGCTCCGACGGAAGGTGCCTGAGCCGCTCGGCGAGCCCGACAGTCTCCAGCGCGGCCACCGCCCGCGCCCGGCGGTCGGCGGCCCCGATCGCCAGCGGGACCAGCGCCACCTCGACGTTCTCCTGGGCGGTGAGCGTGGGAATCAGGTTGAACGTCTGGAAGATGAACCCGAGCGAGGTGGCCCGGACCCGGGTCACCTGGCTCTCCCGCATGGCGGCCAGGTCCTGGCCGTCCAGCTCGACCGTGCCCGAGGTAGGCCGGTCCAGGCCGCCGAGGACCTGCAGCAACGTGGACTTGCCGTGCCCGGTCGGGCCCTGGATGGCCAGCCACTCGCCGTCCTCGATCACCAGGTCCACCCCGGCCAGCGCGTGTACCGTGTCGCGGCCCTTCTGGTAGTCCTTGGTCACATTCCTCAGCTGGTACATATCTTCCTCTCGCTATCGATCCGGGCCGGGGCGGCCGGTGTTATCGGTCCGGGCCGGGCCAGGGTCACTCGACCCGGGCCAGCGCCGCGGCGGGACGCAGCCGGGCCGCTCGCCAGCCACCGAAGGCTCCCGCGATGAGGCCGCCGGCGATGCCCAGCACGACGGCCAGGACGATCGTCTGCGCGGTGACCGAGGCGACGAGGTGGACCGCGACGGAGTGACTGGCGTTCGCGGCCGCCCGGGCGAATCCGCCCACGCCGCCGCCGGGCTGACCGAAACCGCCGGGCCCGCCGCCACCGAAGGACCGGGCACCGCCGGGCGTCGCCGACCCGGTGGTCTGCCCGACCGATGCCGTCAGGGGCGGGGCCACGCCGGAGACAATCGCAGCCCCGGCGAAGCCGAGCCCGACCCCGATGATGCCGCCGACGATCCCGATGGTGATGGACTCGCCCACCACCTGGCTGACGATCCGGCGGCTGCGCCAGCCCAGGGCCTTGAGCGTGCCGAACTCGCGGACCCGGTGGGATACCGCCGCCATGGTCAGCAGGCTGGCGAGCAGGAACGCGGCGATGAGCACCGCGATCGCGAGCCACTTGCCGAGGTTGTTCGCCAGGCTGGAGGCGCTGGCCAGCGAGCCGGTCACCTCGCTGGCCAGGTCGCTGGAGGTCGTCACGGTCGCCCCGGGAACCAGCGCGGAGATCTGCCTGGCCACCCCGCCGATGTCCGCGGCGCTGGCGGCGGCCACGTAGATCGTGTTGACGTGGCCGGCCAGGCCGGCCAGGGCCTGCGCCCGGGCCAGCGGGATGTAGACATCGGGCGGGCTGCTGCCCTGCGGCACGGCGACGATGCCGATGACCTTGAAGCTCGTCTTGGCGATGGTCAGCGTCGAGCCGACGGTCAGGCTCTTGCTTGTCGCGTAGCCGGAATCCAGCACGGCCACGTTGGAGGTGGCATCTGAGCTAACGAAAGTCTGACCTGACTTGAGCTTGCCCGAGCTCAGCGGACCGACCTGGCCCGATCCCAGGTCTACCCCGCTGACCGTGAAGGAGTCGCTGGTGAAGTTGCCGCTGAAGCCGGCCCCTCCACCTCCACCTCCACCGCCGCCCGGCGCCCCGCCGCCCGCGGCGAACGACGGAATCTTCCCGGAGATCTTCATGTCGGTCAGGGTCAGGCCGCCGGCGGCCGCCGACACGTGGCGCAGTTGGGAGATCGAGGTCACCGAGGAGGACGGCAGGCTCCCCAGGCTGCGACTCACGAGGTTATCCACGCTGATCTTCGTGCCGCCCGGTGTCCCGGAGCGGCCGCGGAAGCCAAACCCGGCGGGCGCGCCCGAGCCGGCCGTGGGGGCCTTGGTCACGGTGACGTCGGTGCCCACCCCGTACAGGGCGTGCAGCACCGAACCCTGCGCGTTGCTGACCCCGGCCGAGGCCGCGGTCACGGTGATGACCAGGCCGATCCCGACGGCCATGCCGATCGCGATGAAGCTGGCCTGCCGCCTCCTTCGGCGCAGTTCGCGCCGCAGGTAGGTGAAAAACATGGAGTTCCTCTTCCTTGCCGGTAGGTGGGCCGATCTCGGCAGCCGGGCGCGGACGCCGGCCACGTGCAGTTCAGCGAGCGAGCCTTGCGATCTCGTTGCGGCCGACTGTCACTTAGCTGAGGGCACCGTCATATTGCCGGCCGGCGGGCCGCCATCGGCCGTCGCCAGGGGCAGCCGGACCCGGAACGTGGCACCGTCGCCCGGCGGGCGGCTGTCGACGGTGATCGTCCCCCCGTGCGCCTCGACGAGCGCGGCGGCGATGGACAGGCCGAGACCGGTCCCGCCGCGCGCCCGGCTGCGGGCCTGGTCGGTCCGGTAGAACCGCTCGAACACCCGGGCCGCCTGGCCGGGGTCCATTCCCGGTCCGTTGTCGCTCACGGTGAGCTGCCCCAGGGCGGAGGTCACCTCGACGGTCACGGTGATCAGCGTGCCGGGCGGGGTGTGGTGCAGCGCGTTACTGATCAGGTTGTCGATGACCTGCCGGAGGCGGCCGCTGTCCGCGGCGACGATGACCGGGTCGGGGACGGCGCGCAGGGTCAGCGAGTGGCCGTCCAGAAGGGCGCGGGCCACCAGGACGGCCTCGGCGGCGATGCTGGACAGGTCGACCGGCTGCAGGTCCAGCGGCCGGTCCTCGTCGAACTGGGCGAGCAGCAGCAGGTCCTCGACGAGCAGGCCCATCCTGGTCGCCTCCTGCTTGATGCGGGTCAGCAGCCGGATCAGCTCGGCGCGGCTGGCGGACTCGCCCTGCTGCAGGGAGAACTCGGCCAGCCCGCGGACCGAGGTCAGGGGGGTACGCAGCTCGTGGCTGGCGTCAGCCACGAACCGGCGCATCCGGTCCTCGGAGTCACGGGCCCGGGCCTCGCCCTCGCCCCGGACTCGGTAGGCCGCCTCGATGCGGCCGAGCATCGCGTTGAGGGCGGCGGCCAGGCGCCCGACCTCGGTGTCGGTGGCGGGACGGTCGATGCGCCGGGACAGGTCCCCGGCCGCGATCGCCTCGGCGGCGGCCTCGATCCGGGCCAGCGGGGCCAGGCTCACCCGGATCAGCGGGAGCCCGATGGCGGCCAGGATGGCGATGGCCACGATCCCGGCTGCCGCGTCGGCGATCTCCAGCCGGGACACCGTGCTGTTCAGCGCGTCGAGGTTGTAGGCGATCACGGCCCGCCGGCCGCCGGGTGCCGGGTGCACCAGTACCCGCCACGAGTGCCCGGGGTCGCCCGCCGCGGCGGCGGTGAACGGCCTGGCCGGGCCGCGGCGGCGCGCGGCGGGGATCTGAGGGGCGGCAACGCCGTGCACCGGGCCGCCGAGCACCTGGACCCGGCCGTCGGCGCTGAGCTGGCCGATGAGGAACAAGGTCGGCAGCTGCGACGGCCCGTGGCCGAACTTGCGCGGCGGCCGGGCCCGGCCGGGGGCCGAGGCGAAGGCCAGCAGCTGCGCGTCGACCCGGTCGAACAGGTAGCTGCGCAGCATGGTCGTGCCCAGCGCGCCCATCACCGCCGAGGTGACCGTGACCAGCACCGCGGCCGCGACCATGATGCGTGCTCGCAGCGACGCCCTGGCCAGCAGCGATCGCAGCCCAGGGCGCGGCCGTGACCTCACGGAGGCGGGATCCGCAGGACGTAGCCCAGGCCGCGGATGGTGTGAATCAGCCGCGGATCGCGATCGTCGACCTTGCGCCGCAGGTAGCTGACGCAGGGCTCGACGACATTGCCGTCGCCGCTGAAGCTGTAGTCCCAGACATGACCGAGGATCTGCGACTTGCTGAGCACCCGGCCGGCGTTCATCATCAGGTAGCTCAGCAGCCTGAACTCGGTCGGCGTCAGGCTGACCTCCCGCCCCGCCCGGCGGACTTCGTGGCGGTCCTCGTCGAGCTCGAGGTCGCCGACGACCAGCCGCGAGCCGGGTTCCTGCTGGCCGCCGCTGCGGCGCAGGACCGCCCGGATCCGGGCCAGGACCTCCTCGAGGCTGAACGGCTTGGTGACGTAGTCGTCACCGCCGAGGGTAAGCCCGGCTACCCGCTCGCGGACGGCGCCGCGGGCGGTCAGGAAGACGACCGGGACGCGCCGGCCGCCGCCGCCGCGGATGCGCTGGAGCACCTCGAATCCGTCACCGTCTGGCATCATCACGTCCAGCAGGATCAGGTCGGGCCGGGCCGACGCGGCGACCTTCAGCGCCTGCGCGCCGCTGGCCGCCGTCACCACGTCGAAGCCGGCGAACCGCAGGGACCCGGCCAGCAGCTCCAGGATCGTCGGCTCGTCGTCGACGACCAGCAGCCGCGCCTCCCCCCGGGCTGACGCCAGGGCAGCGGCACCGGTACGTGAGCTCATGGCCTCACGCTGGCCGCCCAACGTTGCGACCAGCTGGATGCCGGCTGGGAGTTTGGCTAGCGGCCGGCGCTGCCGCCGTGGCCGCCGGGGGCCCGGAGCCCGGCCGCGGGCCGGCCAGGTGGCAAGATGACAGACCGTGAGAGCAGGCAGGCCGCTGACGGGCTCGCGACTGATCGCCATGGCAGGCGCGGTGGCCGCGCTCGCGCTGACTGCCTGCGGGACCAGCCAGCAGGGCTCCGGTACCGCCGCGAGCCCGGCGCCGGGGGCGATGTCGCCGGCAGGCGGCCAGGCCCGCGCCGCGGCGGCCAATCCGAACCTCGACCCCGGCAGCACGCTCAGCGGGATCGCGGCCCCCGATTTCCGGCTGACCAACCAGTTCGGCCAGCCCATCTCGCTGAACGCCTTCCGCGGCAAGGTCGTCATCCTGGCGTTCACCGACTCCCAGTGCACCACCATCTGCCCGCTGACCACGGCCAGCATGGTGGCGGCCAAGGAACTGCTCGGCCGTGCCGGGGATCAGGTTCAGCTGCTCGGGATCGACGCCAACCCGGAGGCGACCGCGCGATCGGACGTCATGGCCTACTCCCAGTCGCACGGCCTGGTGAACCAGTGGGACTTCCTGACCGGCTCCGCGGCCCAGCTGCACGCGGTCTGGAAGGCCTACCACGTCTACGTGCAGATCCAGCGGGGCCAGATCGATCACACGCCCGCCCTGTACGTCATCGACACCCGGGGCCAGGAGCGCGAGCTCTACCTGACGACGATGGCCTACACCAGCATCGGCCAGGCCGGCCAGCTGCTGGCGCAGGACGCCTCCCGGCTGCTGCCCGGCCACCCGAGGCTGGCGCGGGCGGGCTCGCTGGCCTACATCGGGGGCATCTCGCCGGCGGCGCGCACCACCGTCCCGGCCGTGCCCGCCGGAGCTGCCGGCGCGACCTCCGGATCGATCACGCTGGGCCCCGGGCGGCCCCGGCTGGTGCTGTTCTTCGCCACCTGGCTGAGCGAGACCTCCCGGCTCCGCGATGAGCTGACCGCCCTGAACCAGTACGCCCAGGCCGCCCGCCGGGACAAGCTGCCCGGCCTGGTCGCCCTGGACGAGGCGGTGACGGAGCCGTCGCCCGGCGCCGCCGCGTCCTATCTGAAGCACCTCCCCGCGCCGCTCAGCTACCCGGTCGGGCTGGACACGACCGGCCGGATCGCCGACGGCTACGGCGTGGCGGACCAGCCATGGTTCGCGCTGGTCTCGGCCAGCGGGAAGATCGTCTGGAAGCATGACGGGTGGCTCCCGGTGGCCGCCCTGGAGGCAGCGGCCCTCCGCGGCTGACCACGCCGATCCCAGGGCGCCGCCGCACTGGCGCCGGACCGGTATTAGAACAGAGTTTCGCTTACTGGCCGGATGGGCTACGCTGAGCCTATGGAAGCTCCTCCGGCCGCTCCCCAGGTGGCACGTGTCCGGGTCGCGCCGTACCAGGCCCGCCCGGGGCGGCGGGTGCTCGTGGCGCTCGACCTGGGTGACCTGCGGGGACCGGTCACGGGCCTGGTCGAGCTGCCGCTCCGGTTGTTCTGGTCCGGCACCGGCGCCACGTTTGACCTGGGTGATCCGGGCACGCGCCAGTGGGTCTACGAGACCGTGCTCCAGGAAGCGTCCCGGCCCGAGGACCTGACCAGCTTCCTGGACGGCCAGACGCTCATCGCGCTGTGGCCGAAGCTGTTCGTGCCCAAGGGCGTGCGCCGGGCCTGGCAGGACGAGCACCCGGTCCTGCGTACCGCCGTGGCTGCAGCCGCCTGACCTGGTGCCGGTCAGCGAGCTGCACCGGCAGGTGGCCGCTGCCGCCCTGCGGGCCGCGGCCCGGCACGGCTTCGCGCTAGGCGGCGGCAACGCCCTGATCGCCCACGGCGTCATCGACCGGGTGACCCAGGACGTCGACCTGTTCACCGATGAGGAGCACGGCGTCGAGGCGGCCGCCGGTGCGGTGCAGGCGGCGCTGACGGCCGCGGGCTTCGCGGCGGAGCGCGAGGACAAGACCAGCGGGCTCGCCGATGTCTTCGAGGGCATGGGCGAAGGACTGGCCGAGTGGACCGTTACCGCGCCTGGCGGCCAGCAGATGATGCTGCAGATGGCCTACTTCGACCGGGCCAGACGGCCGGTGATCATGGAGTTCGGCCCGGTCCTGGATCTCGAGGACGCCATCGGCGGCAAGGTGAGCGCGCTGGCCACCCGCGCGGTACCGCGGGATTACCTGGACACGGCCGCCGCCCTGACCCGCTACACCGTAGCCGAGCTGATCGGCTTCGCCAGGCGCCTGGACCCGGGTCTGACCGACCAGGACTTCGCCGACGCGGGCCGCCGGCTGGACCAGGTAGCGGATGGCTGGTTCGCCTCGCTCGGCCTCAGCGGGCGGGATGTCGCTGCGCTGCGGGAGCGGTTCGCGGCCTGGCCCCGTGACTGACGAGCGCCGTGACTGACGAGCCCCGTGATTGACCGGTCGCCCCCTCCTTTCACCTGGGAAAATTCGGGCAATAACGGCAGCGCAGTGTCGATGCTGTGTTCTAATACGCGGATGAGTACAGTGCAAAGGCCGCAGTGGTGGTGCTATCCGTCGCAGTGCTCGGCCGGGCATCCGTGGGCTCCCGGCCGCGTCATCGTGGGGTGGATGCCCTGCGACTGCCCGGCCGCCGCACGTGAGCCGGGCCGGGGCCATCTGTGGGTGCGCTGCCGCACCGCCGGATGCTCATCGATCTGGTACCGGCCCCGGCACAGCGAGCCGGACGCGCCGGACGCGCCGGCCGAGAGCGGCTTAGGACGGTGCCGGTCCCCGCCGCGAGCGGCCATCGCCGCTGGCGGGCACAGGAGGGCCCTCCGGGCCCACCCGGCCGCGGCGCTCCGTAACCTGATCGCGTGGCCGAGCCGGAAGCATTCCTCATCGATGTGTACGAGACGATCCTGACCGCGGGCCTGACCGAGGGCTTTGAGCAGCGCAGGCGGGAATTGGCGACGATGGCCGGCGTCCCGGTAGCAGCCTGGAGCACGGGGCTCGCCGGGCTGGCGCACGAGCTCAACATCGGCCGGCTCACGCTGGCCGACGCGTTCGAGCGGGTCATCCGGGCCAGCGGCGGCGACCCGCGGCCGGAACTGGTGCACGAGCTCGTCCGCAAGGACCGGGACCTGCTCCTGTCGTCCGCGCGGCTGTACGACGACGCCCTCCCCTTCCTGGAACTGCTCCGGTCGCGCGGGGTCCGGATCGCGATCGTCAGTAACTGCAGCGAGAACACCCGCCCGCTGCTGTACAAGCTGGGCATCAGCGACCGGGCCGACGCGCTGATCCTGTCGTGCGAGGTCGGTTACGCCAAGCCGGCGGCGCAGGTCTACTGGCACGCCCTGGACCGGCTCGGCGTGGCCGCCGGGGCCGCCGTTTTCGTGGACGACCAGCCGGCCTTCTGCGCGGGGGCGGCCGCGCTCGGCATCAGCGCGGTCCAGATCATCCGCGATGAGGCCAGCGGGCGGCCGCCCGCTCCGGGCTCAGCGGTCGTGCGCTCCTTCGGGCAGCTCGAGGTGATGCTCTAGCTGCTAGGCCACGACCCTCGTGGTGGAGGAGCCGTCGGCGAGGCGGCGGATCTCCAGGCGCTCGTAGACGCGCTCCTTGAGATCGGCCACATGGCTCACGATGCCGACCGCCCGCCCGCGGTCGCGCAGCTCGTCGATGACCGACATCACCTGGTCCAGAGTCTGGGCGTCCAGGGTGCCGAATCCCTCGTCGATGAACAGCGTGTCCAGCTCCACGCCGCCGGCCTCGGCCTTGACCACGTCGGCCAGGCCGAGGGCCAGGGCCAGGGAGGTGTAGAACGTCTCGCCGCCCGACAGTGACCTCGGGCTGCGCTCCTCGCCGGTGTGCCGGTCGATGACCGCCAGGGTTAGCCCGGTGCGCTGATTCTTGCGGTCGCCCTCGTCGGTCCGCAGCAGCTCGTACCGGCCGGCGGACATCGCGCCCAGGCGCAGGTTGGCCGCCTGGACCACCTGCTCGAACCAGCGGCGCAGCACGTAGGTGGTCAGCGTGATCCGCCGGTGCCCGTCCATCCCCCGCGCCAGCCCGGTCAGCCGGAGCACCGGATCGGTCTGCTCGGCCAGCCGGTCGGACTCCTCCTCGGCCCGGCCAAGCTCGGCCAGCCGCTCGCGGAGCCGCTCATCGGCGGCGGCCAGGGCCTGCGCCGCCTCCCGTACCTCCCGCTCAGCGGCCAGCGTGCCGTCGAGGGCGACCGCCGCCGCCGCCGCGCGCTGCTGGGCCTGCGCGCAGCCGGCCGGATCCAGTCCGGCGAGCTCGTCGTCGCGCGTCCCGGCCGTCAGAACCGCCAGCTCCGCCGCCCAGGCCGTGACCTGCTCGTCCAGGGCGGCCTGGTCCTCCGGCGCCAGCACCGCGGCCTGAGCGGCGGGCAGGCTGGCGAAGCCGCTGGCCGCTACCTCCTGGGCGGCGCGCGCGCTGGCCCGGTCGACACCGACGTAAGCAGCTGACAGCCGGTCGAGCGCCCGCGCCAGCTCCCGGTCGGCGGCCGCGGCCTGCTGCAGCGCGGCCTGCCGGGCCGCGACCGTCGGGTACGGCTGGGCGGCGGCGGCCAGCCCGGCGCGCAGCTGGTCCAGCTCGGCCGCGGCGCGGCTGGCTTTCTCCTGCGCCGTGGCGCAGGCGGCAGTGGCGGACGTCAGGTCCTCGCCCAGCTTCTCCTGCTCGGCCCGCAGCTCGGCCAGCGCCGGCTCCAGCTCGCTGAGCTCGGCCGTCCCCTGCTCGGCCAGCGTTACTCGCTCCTGCCAGGCGGCCAGCTCAGCCGCCAGGCTGGCCTCGGTGCCGCCACCCGCGACGGCCGCGACGCCGGCCAGCTCAGCCGCCAGCGCGTCCCTGGCCGTCTCGGCCTGCTCGCGCGCCGCCGCCGCGGCATCGCGCCGCCGCGCTGCCGCGCTGACATCCTCGGCCGACACCGCGCCGTCCAGCGGCGTAGCCGGCCCGGGATGCTCGGTGGAGCCGCAGACCGGGCAGGCGGCACCCGCGGTGAGCTGGTCGGCCAGCTCGGCGGCCATGTTCTCCAGCCGGGCCGCCATCGCCTGCTGGTGGGCATCGACGAGCTGCTGATGGGTGTCAATGGCAGCGCGGGCCGCCTCGTCTAGCTCGGCCAGCGCCACCGCGAGGCCGGCGCCCCGGACGGCGGCCTCCAGCCGGTCAGCGGCGGCTGCCCGCTGCTCGAGGGCGCTGGCCAGCCCGGCCGCGGCGATCCGCGCCTCCGAGATCCGGGCGGTCAGCGCCGCGACCCGCTCCGGCAGCTCCTGCCGGGCCAGCTCCAGCCTGGTAACCCGGTCCGCCGCCAGCGCCGCGGACGCGGCCAGGGCTCCCAGCTCGGTCTCGCGGCCGGGCAGCGCCGCCTCCTGCTCGGCCAGGTGCTGCAGTTCCGCCGCGCCGCGCTGAGCCTCATCGGCCCGGGCCCCCGCCTCGCCGCCGCGGGCCGCTGCCACACCGCCTGCCGCCGTGCTGCCTGCCGCGCCACCTAGTGCGGCCTCGGTATCCGCGTCATCGCCGGCTACCTCGGCGAGCAGATCGGCGGCTGGCTCCGGGTGCAGCCCGGCCAGCGCGGCGCGGGCCGCGAGGACCGCCGCCCTGGCCTCGGCTAGCTCGGCCAGCAGCGGCCGCACTGGCTCGGCTCGCCGGGCGTCGGCCAGGCGGGCCGCGCACCGGTCGTGCTCCGGCCGTGTCGCCTCGTGCTGGCCCAGCCGGTCCAGCGCCTCGGCCAGCCGGGTCAGCAGGCCGGCC
>Ga0080026_10000298_pt1 | contig 12127 bp, 8 predicted proteins | sample OrgsoiDNA2013045_FD_70941 | JGI IMG/M metagenome (GOLD analysis project Ga0080026, IMG submission 70941) | Permafrost soil microbial communities from the Arctic, to analyse light accelerated degradation of dissolved organic matter (DOM) -... | ecosystem: Environmental > Terrestrial > Soil >... | reverse complement strand
GGGCGCCGCAGCCAGTGGCCGAAGCCATGTCGAGGTCGCCGGCGGGGTTTGCGGGTGCGAGCTGGCTACAGGTGCTCGCGGAACCAGTCCAGTATCAGCTCGGCGCGGGCAACCCGGTGCGCGGGCGACCCGGTGCGGGTCAGGTCGTGGTTCTCGCCGGGGAACCGGATCATCACCGGCTCCCGGCCCAGCAGCCGCAACCCGACGAAGAGCTCTTCCGCCTGGTTAATCGGGCAGCGCAGGTCATCTTCGGAGTGAATGATCAGCAGCGGAGTCGTCATCTCGCTGACGTAACTGACCGGCGAGTGCCGCGTGTATGCCAGCGGAGCCGTCAGGTGATCTCGCCCCACGTAGCTGCGGACGAATCCGGCGATATCGGCGTTGTGCTCCATGGCGAGCAGATTGTTACAGGCTCGCTCCGAGCAGGCGGCCTTGAACCGGCCGGTATGGCCGATCGCCCAGGAGGTCATGAAACCGCCGTAGGACCCGCCGAGGATGCCCAGCCGCTGCGAGTCGATCCAGTCGAAACGCTGGCAGGCGGTCTCGGCGCAGGCGATCACGTCCTCGTAGTCGACACCTCCCCATCCTGATCCAGGATCGTTGTCGCACTCCGGCCACCGGATCGCGCGGCCCCACTGCTCGCTATAGCCCGCGCTCCCCCGCGGGTTGCAGTACAAGACCCCGAAGCCGGCCGATGCCTGGAGCTGGAAATCGTCAGCGAAACGGTTACCGTACTGCGTGAACGGCCCGCCGTGGACATTCAGCAGCGTCGGATAGCTGGTGCCCGGCCGGGCACCGAGCGGCGGAATCGCCCAGCACTCCACCTCGCTGCTGTCGGCCGAGCGCGCCCGGAACCGCTGCGGGCAGCCGAGGCTGACGGTTTCCGCGAACGGCCGGGTCAGGCTGGTGAGCGGCCGCTCCCGGTCCTCGTCGTCTCGCGGTACCTGACGTCCGGCGTCCAGCGGCCGCACGACCAGCTCGCCCGGACTGGCCGGCGTGGCCGCCACGAAGGCCAGCGTCCCGGCCGTCCAGTGCCATTCAGATATCCACCGGTCTCCCCCGGCCAGGATCGCCGGCGCCCCGGTCCCGTCGGCCGGCACCTGGTAAAGGTGGATATTGCCGCCGTCCTCCGCACCGAACAGCAGGGAGCCGCCGACCCAGGACGGCCCGACGGCAATGCCGAACGGCGCGCAGTTCCGGTCCAGGCTCGCGGTCAGGTCCTGCCGCCTGCCAGAGCCGATGTCGAGCACGCCGACCTGACGGTGCCGAGGGCTTTCCAGCGGCGTGGGATTGACATAGTAGGCCAGGCGCAGGCCGTCCGGTGACCACGACGGGCGGGAATAACTGGCGCCGCCTTCGGTCAGGCGCTCCGGCTCCGCCGCACCGTCGGCCCGGACAGCCCAGAGGTCGACGGCCAGGTCAAGGTCCCAGGTGTCGTGGCGTCCGGCCGCGAAGGCGATCCGGCTACTGTCGGGCGACCAGGACAGTCCGTCCGCCTGGAATGGCCCCGGCGTCACCGGGCGCGGGGCCGCCGATCCGTCAGCTGCGACCACGAAGACCCTGTTCGGGCGATCGACAGTCCAGCCTGCCCCGTTGAGGCGATACAGCAGGCGCGTCACGCGCCGCGGCGGCATGTCCTTGCCCTCCCGCGGCTCACCGGGCTTGCCGTACTGCCCGGCGTCCGCGTCGCGCGCCACGAACGCTAGCCGGCTGCCGTCCGGTGCCTAGGCCAGGTCGCTGACCGGCCCGTCCCAGCAGCACACCACCATGCGCTCGCCGCCGGCCGCGACCGGGAGAACGCAGATCTCCGACCGCCGGTCGCCGGGCGCGGAGGAGACGAAGGCCAGCCGGCGCCCGTCCGGAGCCCACCGAGGCAGGTGCTCTGACCCCTGGCCGGTGAACGGATACGGCTGGCCGCCGTCCGGGCCGACGCAAGCCAGCCAGATCCGGCGACGGTACCGGTTGGATTCCGCATCAGGGTCAGTGACCGTGAAGGCGATCGCAGATCCTGTCGGCGACACCTGCGGCTCCCCCGCCTGGCGGAGCCTCCAGATGTCCTGCGGCGCCATGGGAACCGGTGTCCTGGTCGTCTCAGTCACTTGTCGCCTTTCGCCTGGCCGGGCCTTCACCATCCAGTGGGTCTTCGCCTGAGACGGCCCCGCGTCGCCGACCGAGTCACCTGCTGCGGCCGGCCACTCGGGGACTTTCGGGCCAGGCGTGCAGAGCGGCACGCGCGAAGACCGCTCCGTCGGCGGTCGGCCTTGCGGGTCCGTATGCAGGCCGATCGTCGGCGAAGCCGCCCAGCCGCAGCAGCACGGTCTTGGTGTCCCAGGCGGCGTGAGCGGCCATCGAGCCTGTCAGCGGCCTACCGTCCATGCTCGTCCATCCCATGGCGCTCAGGAACCGCGCGATCGTCGCATCCAGGTCAACCGCGGACTGCGCGGCGACCGCTGCCAGGAGCAGGAGCCCGGCCTGCGTCTCGCAGGCATCGGCCGACCTGAGCGGCATTCTCTCGGCGAGCTGCCACCACAGCGCAAGCGGATCAGCAGCCGCGGCGCGTCCGCGGGAGGTGAGAACGAGCCGGCCGCGGTGCTTGCGCAGCAGGCCCATCTTCGTCGCCGATTCCCGCAGGTGCAGCACGGGCATGGTCTGGTACTCGCGGTTGCCCTGGCCGATCCACTCCTCCCCCAGGCTCAGCTCGGCCATAGCGGCGGCCACATGGGCCGGCGGGAGGTAGCCGGCGCTGGTCAGCGTTATGCCGCCGACGCCGACGCGGTCCAGCAGCCAGGTGTACGGAGCGACCATCCGGGCCGCGGTCTCGGCCCCGACCTTGGGCGGCTCCCGCAAGGCGTCGTCGATCAGCCGCCGCAGCTGCCGCCGGTCCGCGGTTGTCCCGGTAGCGCCGACCAGCCGTTCCAGCGGCTCGGGGATGCTGCTGGCTCTGGACCGCGCATCATCAATGCCCAGCGCGGCAATCGCATCGTTGATCTCGTCGATGTCGAAGGGGCTGAGGTCGAAGACCTCGGGACTAACGTCGCCGCCATAGAAGTCGTCGAAGTCGGCGACGGCCCCGGCATGATCGGGATGGTCCAGGTCGGTGGCCGCGCTGATCAGCTCGTAGGCGTGGACGCCGCCGCAGTCCTCGGGCGGCCCCGGCCGCCGCCCGCCAGCGCAGGTCGCCCGCCGGGCGGACTCGTCGCGGGCAAGGACAGCTTCGAGCTTGATGAGGTGCTGCCAGTCGTCACCGAAGTCATAACCGTAGAAAAGCCTGCCGCCCACGTCGGAAAGAACCTCGTCGAGGCGCACCTTGTCCTCGGGAATGCCGGTCTCGCCTTCTTCGACTTCGAACGGGCAGAGGTAGTACTCGGTGTCAGGGCTGTAATACTCCGGGCCGGAGCCGAACCGGTGCAGATGGCTGTTGGTCCAGCCGAACGCGGCCTGCAGGACGTCGTGGACCTCATCGAGATATAGGTCAGAAGCGAGCTCGAGCCGCCGCCAGAGCGGCGGCTTTGTCCCCTTGAGATCGACGCGCATCCGGTAGGTGACGACATCGGAGCGGCCAGGGCGCCGCCGCGAAGGCGGCCGTGCGGGCTCGAATGGCCCGGCATCAAGCCCGGCCGTGAGCAGGCGGCGCAGCACATTCTGGAGGTCACGGGAATCGGGGCCGGACAGCGCCGCATTGAGCTCGGCTAGGACGCCCGCCTGGCCGGCCTGAGCCTCGTCCGAGTCTTCGCCGAGCACCATGGGGGTCACAATATCGGTGCGCTAGCCCTCCCGCGTCACAGGCCGGGGCGCCGCCACGAACAGGCCGGACCTGAGCAGGCCGCGAAGGTCCTCGGGACGCGCGGTGAGCAGGCGGTCAGCCGGCGACGACGCCCGGTATATCCGCCCGCTGACCTCTCCTTCTACCCGTACCCGGCCCGACCCGACGAACCGCACCGGGACCCCTGGCCGGGTGTCTGCCTCCGGCTGGGGGCGGGCGGCCGACCGCCTCAGATACCAACAGTGGTCATGATCACAACCGCAGGTAAGAGCCCCGTTACTTCGGGAGAGGGTCTTCTGACATCCACGCCAGGGGACGGAAGCAGCCCAGGATGGGAGCGTGGCAGCAGGTTCCCGGCTTCCGGGGGAAAGGCAGGCCAAGCGATGACCGAAGTCACGCCGGAGACGACGACCCCGTCGACCACCGAGACGGAGAAGCCCAAGGAGAAGAAGATCAGGTCGGTGGAAACCGTCACCAAACGCGACCTTATGGATGCGATCCAGGATGCGATCGCGCAGCACCGCAGGCTGCCGGTGGCGAAGCTCTGGAACCCGTACGGATACCTGGCCACCGACGGCGTCGAGAAATCGGCGATCGAGGCGCCGAAGTCGCTGTCCATCGACGTGCCGGAAACGATCACCGACGATGTGGTGCTGTCCACGCTGAAGCGTCAGCAAGCGCTGCACTACGGGCTGGTGAAGGCCGAGATCCCGGCCGAGGTCACGCAGGCGCAGCTTGAGCGGGAGCGGGACCGGCGGCAGCGGGCGTACGTCCTGTTCGGCACCGAGCGGCTCCCCTCGTTCGCCTCCGGGAACTGCTCGTTCTTCGCGGCCGTGACGCTCGGGCTGCTCTCGAAACAGGTGTCCGAGCTGCTGCCGAAAGACGCGTACGTGGAGCTGTTCGGATTCTGGAGCTCGGATGGGCATAACTTCCTGGTGGTCAACCGGGCTGGCGGACTGAGCAACGTCGGGATGAACGCAGGCACGGTCGCCGACCCGACGAGCTGGGGAGCCGAGTGCTTCGTCATTGACCAGTGGTACGCGCGTCAGCTGAAGCAAACGCCCGGCTGCTACGCGGTCAAGGATGTGACGGGCACGGAGGGCGACAAGTACTACGACCCTGCCTTCATCAAGTTCATCTCGGTGAGAATGCGGGCGCCGACCCGCTTTAGCTATGCGCTCCTCGCCGACCCGCGGCAGCCGAAGTGACCCTGCGGGCGGTGGAGCCCATCCGGCAGGGACGGCATGGCCTCAGATGACCATCCAGGACAGCACCGGGGTTGACTGCAGGTAGACGAGCAGGCACATGAAGGCCACGAACGCGATGCTCCAGACGACCACGCGGCGGAAGATGTCGCCCTCGCGCCCTTCGAGCCCGACCGCGCCGGCCGCGATCGCGAGGTTCTGCGGCGAGATCATCTTGCCGAGCACGCCGCCAGAGGAGTTCGCCGCGGCGAGCAGCGTGGGCGACAGATGCGCCTGCATCGCGGCAGTGACCTGCAGGGCTCCGAATAGTGAGTTCGAGGAGGTGTCTGAGCCTGTCACCGCGACGCCGAGCCAGCCCAGAATCGGGGACAGCAGCGCGAACAAGCCTCCGGCTCCCGCCATCCACAGCCCCAGCGTCTGAGTATCGCCGGACTCGTTCATGACGAAGGCCAGCGCCAGCACGGCCATCACGGTAAGGATCGCGGACTTCAGCTGCGCGAGCGTACGTCCGTAAGTGCGCAGCGCCCGGCCCGCCCCTACTTTCAGCACGATCATCGTGAGCAAGCCGGAAATAATCAGCAAGGTGCCGGCGGCCGACAGGATGTTCAGCTTGAAGATGGTGTCTACGGCCGTTCCCTTGCCGCTGATAATGTGCAGGCCCGGCCAGTCGTAGATGCGGGTCACCGACTCCAGGCCGGTGCCGGCGGCACCGGGCTTGGCGGGGGCTACGCCAGTGATGGCCGGTATGCGGGTGGCGACCACGAAGATCACGATGATGATCAGGTACGGCGCGTAGGCCCTGAAGGTATCGCCCGGCGTGTCGCGGACCGCCGTGCCCGAGTCCGCGCGGGCCACGGCCACCTCGACCGGGCGGCCCTCGCCGGTGTCGCCGGAAATGCGCGGCTGCTGCGAGGCGGAACCGGCCGGCGCGGGCTCATCGGCGGCGCGCTCGACGTAGCCCTCCTTCGGGTGCCAGACGCGGGTGAAGGCCAGCACGGCCAGGGCCGAGGCGAGCGAGGCGACGATATCGGTGAGCGGGACCGACCAGAAATTGGACGCGACGTACTGCAAGACGGCGAAGGTCACGCCGCATACCAGGGCCGCAGGCCACACCTGCCGCAAGCCGCGTCGCCCGTCGACGAGGAACACCAGGGCCAGCGGGACGAAGACAGCCAGGACCGGCGTCTGGCGGCCGACCATGGCCCCGAGGTCGCCGACTGGCAGCTTCGTAACGGCCGCGAGCGTGGTGATCGGCACCGCGAGCGCTCCGAACGCGACCGGAGCGGTGTTGGCGACCAGCGCGACCGTTGCTGCCTTGAGCGGCCGGAAGCCGAGCGCGATGAGCATGACGGAGCTGATGGCCACCGGCGTTCCGAAGCCTGCCAGGGCCTCCATCAGGGCTCCGAAGCAGAAGGCGATGATGATCGCCTGGATGCGCTGGTCGTCGCTGATCGAGGCGAAAGACCGGCGGAGCACGTCGAAGTGGCCGGTCTCGACGGTCAGGTTGTAGACCCAGATGGCGTTGATGACGATCCACATGATGGGAAAGAACCCGAAAGCGGCACCGAGCAGCCCGCTGTTCAATGCGTCGCCGACGGGCATTGAGTAAACCGCCACCGCGACTATCAGGGCGACCGCCAGCCCGATGATCGACGCGAGCCAGGCACGCATGCGCAGCACTCCAAGCAGCACGAACAGAGCGACCAGCGGTAGCACAGCCACGATCGAGGACAGTCCGAGCGAGTGGCCGAGCGGGTCATAGACCTGCCGGTAGACCGCGAGCATGGACGGGCTCCCTTCCTCGTCGGGCCAGCGTCACAGTAACGGCTTCCCCGGCCGGAGGAAAAGACACATGTGATCCCCGGCAGATGTTTGCCGCTTGCGGCCGGGACCGGGCGTGTACCGAGAATCCGGGCGCCGGACTCAAGGCTTCTTGCTCAAGGGTTCTTGATTATGTAACCTTGAGCAAGGTATCTTGCTTACCATGACTCGCGAACCTGAACCCGGATCGGCGCCCGACGCCAAGGCGCTGCGCGCGCTGGCGCATCCGCTGCGCTGGCAGCTGATCGACCTGCTGGGAAGCGAGGGCACCGCCACCGCGACCCGGTGCGCCGAGGTGCTGGGCGATAGCGTGGCCAGCTGCTCCTACCACCTGGGCATCCTGGGCAAGTACGGCTACGCCGAGATAGTCCCGGACCGGCCGGGCCGGGAAAAGCCCTGGCGGCTGACCAGCGCCGAGCAGAACCTGTCGACAGACGGCCTGGACGACGAGGGCGCCCTGGCCGCCGAGCAGGCTACCGAAGTCTTCCTCGATCACGAGATCGGCCGGCTCAAGGACCGGCTGAGGCGCCGGGGCCTCGAGCCCGAGCAGTGGCGCCGCGCGTCGCGCACGCTGGGCGTGACCACCTGGATGACCGCGCTGGAACTGCGCGAGGTCAGTGATCAGCTGATGCAGATCCTGGTGCAGCACGAGGATCGCCTCGCAGATCCCTCGATCCGCCCGGAGGGAGCGCGCGAGGTCCGGCTGTTCGCCGCGACATCGGTGGCACCGCCGCTGCCGCCGCGGGGGGCCCGGCCATGAGCGCATTCCGGGATCCGCGATTTCGCCGGCTGCTGGCCGGGCAGTCGCTGTCCACCTTCGGCGACACGGCCATGTACCTCACCCTCGGGATCTGGGCCAAGTCGCTGACTGGCAGCAACGCCGCGGCCGGCGGCGTGTTCCTGGCGCTCGGCATCCCGGCGCTGTTCTCGCCGCTCGCCGGGCACCTGGCGGACCGGGTCCGGCGCCGCCGGCTGCTCCTGATCACCGAGGCGGCGACCGGGCTGATGGTGCTCTCGCTGCTCGCCGTCCACTCGCGAGCCCAGCTGTGGATCATCTATCTGGTCGCGTTCTGTTACGGGATCTCGTTCAGCCTCCTGTCCGCCGCGGGAGCCGGGCTGCGCAAGGACATGCTGGCCGGCGATGACCTCGCTGCCGCCAACGCGGCGCTGCAGACCGCCGGCCAGGGCCTGCGGATCGTGGCGCCGCTGGCCGGCGCGGCGCTGTACGCGGCGGTAGGCGGCGGGGCCGTCGCCGTCATGGACGCGGTCACCTTCGGTGCCGCGATCGCGGCGCTGGCCAGCATCAGGGTGACCGAGTCCGCTCCCGAGGCCACCTCGCCCGGGTCGTTCCGCCGCGACTTCACGGCCGGCTTCGCTCACATCAGGGCGGTCCCGCTGCTGGCGCAGATCACCCTGGTCACCGCATGCGCCTTCGCCGTGATCGGCCTGGTCGAGACCATTGTCTTCGCCGTCATCGACCAGGGCCTGCACCGGCCGCCCTCCTTCCTCGGAGTGCTCAGCAGCGTCCAGGGAGCCGGGGCGATCGCCGGCGGGCTGGCGGTGGCGTGGCTGCTGCGGCGCATCGGCGCGGCGCGGGTCATTGGCCTGGCACTGGGCAGCTTCGCGCTGGCCGCGGTTGGCTACGGCACGCACTCGCTGGCCCTGTGCCTCGCCGGGGCCGTGGCGGACGGCATCGGGCTTGTCTGGCTCGTGGTCGCCTTCGGCACCGTCGTCCAGCTCCACACCCCGCCGCGACTCCAGGGCAGGGTCAACGCAGCGTGGTCCATGCTGATCCTCACTCCGCAGACCGTGTCGATTGCGGCCGGCACGGCCCTGATCTCGTTCATCGACTACCGGGTGCTGCTGCTCGTCATCGCGGTCGTCATGACAGCCTGTGCGGCGATCCTTCTGATCCGGCCCGCTCCCGCGCCCGGGTTCGAGGCGCCGCCCGAGCCCGAGGCGCCGCCCGAGCCTGCAGTCGCCGCGCGCGGCGATATGACGGGAACTTCCGGCTAAATCGAACCTCGCAGGGCATCCGGGACGTGTGATCGGAAGATGCACAAGCCGACGACGGCGCGCAGCGTGCTGCCCGCGTCCCAACAGAACGAGGTATGACATGCGCAAGATCGGATGGGTGCTGGCCGCACTCGGCAGTGCGGCACTGGTGAGCACCGCGGCGGTGCAGGGCGCCGCCGCCTCCTCGACGGACCACGGGCACGGCTTCCGGCACAGATCGGACACGGTCCTCAGGTTCGACACGATGGCTCCCGTCACGGGTCCCTACGTAGGCACCGCTAACCCGCTGCGCGGGGTGCCGGGCGGCGGGCTGCCATGGATGATCAGATCCGCGAAGGGGTCCCTCGAGCACGACGGCCGCCTGGTCGTCAGGGTGCGCGGCCTGGTCCTGGCCGACGAGGCCCCGGTTCCGGCCGCGCTGCAAGGCACCAACCCGCTCGCGGACTTCCAGGCCATCGTCAGCTGCCAGAGCATCGGCGCCGGCGGCACGGCCACCGTCGCCAACGTGACCACCGGTGACTTCACGGCCAGCCCGGCCGGGAACTCGACGATCGTCGCCAGGGTGAAGCTCCCTCGCCCGTGCATCGCCCCGATCGTGTTCGTGACCGGTCCTGGCATCTGGCTCGCGGCGACCGGGAGCTGAGCCCGGCTAGCTCCATCACCGCGCAGCCACGCGGCCCTGGCCGACGGGCGAAGTGCCGTCGGCCAGGTCGGGAGCAGGCGGCAGTCGGCCATGTCTGGCACGGCTAGCGCACGCTGCGGCCCGCGGCCAGCTGAATTTCGCCGCCAGGCGGCGGTCGGCCAGGCGGCGATCACGTCGGCGCCCGCCCGAGCCACCTGGACTCAGGCTCGAGCGAAGCTCACGTCCGGCTCGACGGGAGCGGTACTGGCGCCCGGCAGAATGTCCAGCGTGAGTCCGCGACGCGCTGATCCCCAGACGCCGACCGCACTGATGGAGGCGGCAGCCAGGCTCCTCACGGAGCAGGGGCCGGCCGCACTTTCTACCCGGCGCCTGGCCGCAGCCGCCGGCACGTCGACGATGGCGGTGTACACCCATTTCGGCAGCATGGATGATCTTGTGCGGGCCATGGTCCACGAAGGGTTCGCCCGGCTGCACCACCGGATGATCCAGGTCGGCGCCACTGACGACCCGGTGGCCGACGTGGTGACGCTTGGCTACGCCTACCGCGGCAACGCCCAGGACAACCCGCGCCTCTACGAGGTAATGTTCGGCGGCTCGGCACTCGGGGGGTTTTCGCTGACCGACGATGACCGCCAGCACGGCCGCTACACGCTGGAGGTGCTGGTCGGCGCGATCGGCAGGTGCATTGCGGACGGCCGTTTCCAGCCGGCCGACGCTCTCCTGCTCGGGCACCAGATGTGGATAGCGCTGCACGGCCTCGTGACCCTGGAACTGGGCAGCTACCTGATCGGCCCCTACGATGCGGATGTCTGCTTCGAGGCTCAGGTATCCGGTCTCATGCTGGGCGCTGGCGACAGCGTCACCGCGATGTCCCGGTCGGTCCGGCGTGCTTACGAACGGTACTCAGGACTGCGTGCCGGGCGGCCCGCCGCTGCGCGCTAGGCCGCAGAGCGCCCCGCCTGACCGCAGTAGCGGCTGCCGTGGCCGCATCCACCCGCACACCGGGCTCCCTGGTCAGGCGCCCTTCTCTACAAGGGCACGTTGCCGTGCTTACGCTGCGGCGGCAGTTTCCGCTTACTGCGCAGCATGGCCAGTCCGCACGCGACCGCGGATCGAGTCTGGGCCGGGTCGATCACGTCGTCGACCAGTCCCCGCTCGGCGGCGTAATACGGGTGCATGAGCTGGTCGGCGTACTCAGTAACCAGCTCCGATCGCAGCCGTGCGGGGTCCGCGGCGGCCGCCAGGTCCTTGCGGAAGATGACGTTCACGGCGGCTTCAGCGCCCATCACGCCGATTTCGTTGGTCGGCCACGCCAGGGAGAGATCTGCGCCGATGGAACGTGAGTCCATCACGATGTACGCCCCGCCGTACGCCTTGCGCACGATCACCTGAATGCGCGGCACGGTCGCCTCGCAGTACGCGTACAGCAACTTGGCGCCATGCCGGATCACGCCGCCGTACTCCTGGTCAGTGCCCGGCAGGAAGCCCGGCACATCGACCAGCGTCACCAGCGGGATGCCGAACGCGTCACTGAACCGCACGAAACGGGCCGCCTTCTGTGACGCGGCCGCGTCCAGCACCCCGGCCAGGACGCTGGGCTGATTCCCGATGATCGCAACGACCTCGCCGTCGATGCGAGCGAGCACGCAGATCACGTTCCGTGCCCAGTCCGCGTGCAGCTCGAGGTATTCCCCGTCGTCCACCAGCTCCGCGACAACCGACCGCATGTCGTACGGGCTCCTTGGCTCATGCGGGACGATCTCGGCCAGTCGCGGCCTGTCGTCGGTCGTCGCGCCGCAGGGCGGCGCGCTGGGCGGCGGATCGAGGTTGTTGCTCGGCAGCATCGAGACCAGGTAGCGCACGTCCTGAAGGCAGCTCTCCTCGTCGTCGTGCACGAACGTGGCCACTCCTGACCGCTGGCTGTGCACGTCAGCGCCGCCGAGCTCGGCATGGCTGACCCGTTCGCCGGTCACCGCCGCGACGACGTCCGGCCCGGTCAGGTACATCTGCGCGGTGCCGCGGACCATGAAGGTGAAGTCGGTCAGCGCCGGCGAGTAGGCCGCTCCTCCGGCACACGGCCCGAGCACGACGCTGATCTGCGGTATGACGCCTGATGCCTGGACGTTGCGGCGGAAGATCCCGCCGTAGGCGTCCAGCGCGATCACTCCCTCCTGAATCCGGGCGCCGCCGCCGTCATTCAGCCCGATGAGCGGGGATCCGGTGGCCAGGGCCAGGTCCATCGTCTTGTGAATTTTTGCCGCATGCGCTTCGCCGAGCGATCCGCCGAAGATCGCGAAGTCCTGGGCGTAAACGAAGACCCTGCGGCCGCCGATCGTGCCCGAGCCCGCGACCACGCCGTCGGTGTGCGGCCGGTAGCCGTTGCTCTTCAGGCCGTGGGCCTGGTGGCGGCGGTACATGTCGATCTCGGTGAAGGAGCCCTCGTCCAGCAGGAGGCCAAGGCGCTCGCGGGCCGTGCACTTGCCCAGCGCGTGCTGCCGGTCGATGGCCTCACGGCGGCCCGCGGTGATCAGCTCGCGCAATTCAGCGCGCCGCTCGCGAAGCTGCCGCATCGACCGGGCCGGCGGTGCCGGGGGGTCCGGCGGTGCCGGGGGGTCCGGCGGTGCCGGGGGGTCCGGCGGTGCCGGGGGGTCCGCCGGAGCCTGGAGCGCCGCCGGAGCC
>Ga0080026_10000295_pt1 | contig 12199 bp, 9 predicted proteins | sample OrgsoiDNA2013045_FD_70941 | JGI IMG/M metagenome (GOLD analysis project Ga0080026, IMG submission 70941) | Permafrost soil microbial communities from the Arctic, to analyse light accelerated degradation of dissolved organic matter (DOM) -... | ecosystem: Environmental > Terrestrial > Soil >... | reverse complement strand
TGTAGCCGCCCCCGTCGTGCTGAAACTATAGCAATTTCTGACGCCGCAAAGAAGCCGTTCGCCAGAATGAGCAGCAAAATGATCAACATCTCAATAGCGCTTGACATAGGCTCTCGCCTCTCTTTCCCTTGACTGAGAGCGGCCTGTCGTGCAGCGCACTACTTAATATCGCTCCATAACTGAGGTAATGGTGCCAGGCCCAGCTCACGAACTACCATCTGCGCCGCCATCCCCACAGCCTCGGTGAACGTCGGGTACGCCAGTTGCAGTTCAGCCACTTGCTCGACGCGCATACCGCCTGCCATGCAGGCCGCCACCATCTGGATGATTTCCACCGAGTATTCTCCGATGACGTGTGCCCCTAGAATAGTCCGGCGACGGCGTTCGACGATCAGTTTGCAGAATCCCTCGGGATGGGCATCGACCACGGGGCGCACTAAATTATCGTAACGCACAATCGCAACGGCGCAATCGTATTGCTGGCGGGCCTCGGCCTCGGTCAATCCAACGCTGGCGTATTCAGGATCGGTAAAGCTGCCGCTGGGCACAATCTCATGCGTGAAGTAACGATAAGGTCCAAGCACCGCGTTTTCGGCGGCAATCCGGCCCTCGTAGCGGGCACTTTGCGCAAGCATACTCTGCCCGTTGATATCTCCTGCCGCGAAGATATGCGGCACGTTGCTCTGCAGGTAATCGTTGACCGGGATATAACTGCGTTTGGTCGCAACACCGGCTGCAGCCAGATTGAGTGCATCTACATTGCCGGGCCAGCCAGCGGCAAAGAAGACCGCGTCTACGGTCAGACTGGCTGAACGCTCCTGCCTACGGTAATGGAGTTGGATGCCGCTAGCGGTTTTTTCCAGGCGCTCGGTTCCTGCGTCAGTAATGACTGTAATCCCTTGCTTGCCGAATGCCTCGGCCAGGGCCAGGGCGATCTCCTCATCTTCCTGGGGAATAAGTCTAGGAGCAAGTTCGAGCAGGGACACCTGGCAGCCGAAATCCTTGAGGATCGACGCCAATTGGCAGCCAGTGGCTGCGCCACCGACAACCGCTATCCTGGTCGGCAACTGCTCCAGGGTCCATATATCGCTGTATGTCAGGCCCAATTCAGCTCCTGGTACTGGCAGTACGCGCCCATGCCCACCCACAGCGATGATAATTGCATCAGCCTGCCACGTTCGTCCGTCGGCAACGCCCAGCGTATGCTGATCGAGAAAACGTGCCGGGCCAGCTCCTTCGATAAGCTCGACGCCTGTGCTGCGTATATATTCTGCCAGGTGTTTTTTCTCGTGAGCATAGCGCGCCACCCGTTGGGCATTAGTTAGCACAGCAGCAAGATCGATGTGGGGGCGCGCTCCCTTTAACCCGAACGTCTCCCAGGATGTCGCATCACGGGCCAGTCGCGCAGCACGGGCGAGTGTACGTACTGGTGCTGGTCCCTCGTTCACACTGGTCCCTCCAGCGCGCGTGCTCTCAAGCAAGGTCACCTCTGCATGCAGCTCGCGCGCCTGCAGGGCCGCTGTCAATCCGGCGGGTCCTCCACCTAACACAATCAGCTTCATGACGATCCTCCTTCACGAAACACGCGCCCTGTCAAAGGAGATTAAGCTTTTAATACCGGTCGGTCTTCCGAGGATCAGTTCAAAAGCCTGCTCTGGTGGATAGCGCCCCGCGATGAGTGCGCGAACGGCAACGGGCCAGCGTTTGATGAAGACATCAAGATCCTGGATAGCCGCTGCGAAGGCTTCTGGCCCCGCATTCACTGTGCCAAGAAGCACCTGGTTCTTCAACACCATATCGCGCATCAGGCGAGCCGGGTCTGCCTCGATAAACGCCTGCAGGCCGGGGACACCAGTGAGCACAAAGATGCCGTTGATCCCGAGCACCCTGAGCACCTGGAACGCGAAGTGCGAGTGGCCTACCGCCTCGTAGACGAGGTCAATGTTACCGATCTGCTCGCGCATCTGATCGATATTCGTAGTCTGAGTGGAGAGATAGGTTGCTCCAATTGAGGAGACAAGATCGATTCTTGGATTAGGGGGCAGCTCGCGTGAGTAGACATAGGTCTCGAAACCAGCCATAACCAGCATCATCGCCCCCAACAGCCCGACAGGCCCCACGCCGAGCACCAGCGCCTTTTGTCCTCGTCCCCACTGCGCGCCCGGTGTCTCTGCACTAATCCACGGTGGACGATGCTGCATCAGCCAGAAAACCTGTGCCATAGCCTTTTCAGCGATAGTTAAAGGTTCAACCAGAACGGCCACTTCGCGCAGGTCTCCTGGCACGAGATTCATATTTCGCTCGTAATCAACCACAAATTCGGTCATGTAACCGTGCGCTTCCTTAATTCCACGCTCGGTAAAATCTCCAGTGTAGCAATAGTCCTGGTGCCCTGAACGACAGGCGCGGCACTCTGGATGAGAACAGGGGCGACGTACCGTTGGCACAACCAGATCGCCCGGTTTCAGGCGGTTGACGGCTGAACCGATTTCCGTGACCTGGGCAAGCGCCTCATGTCCGATCACCAGGTAGTCAGAGCCCTGTGGTGGCGTGCCGTATTCAAAGGAGCTGATCTCTTTGTCCGTGCCGCAAATACCGACATCGAGGATGCGAAGCTTTACCTGATCGGGCAGCGTGATAGAGGATTCTGGATGGTCAATAACCTTGACCTCTTGCTTCCCTGGAAAAACCGCAGCTGCTTTCATCTGATTCCACCTTTGTTAGAGCGGCCAGAAGGTCGCCTGGGAGAACACGTCTTATCTTGCTAGAATACAGCGGAAACACCTGGAAAGGCATCGCTCAAAAGGGTGATACTGCAAACGCCCTATTTGGGTGACTAGGAAATCATATGTATGAGGGATGTAGAGGGATCTCCGCAAACTCTATACTTGAAGCGAACGCTGCGCATCCATCATGGGATGGCGCTAGAAAACACTCTGAAAAAGAGGAAAAAGGAGAATATGCATGAGCAATCTATTTGTTCTTAAATGCGCCAATGAGGCTACCGGAGAAAACATTATCGGTACGCTGAGGCGCTTACAGACTCAGCATCTGATCGTTGTTGAGGATGCGGCTCTTGTGACACTAGGCTCGAACGGCAGGCCAAAGATCCGTCAGGCCCATGACCTGGTAGGAGCAGGAGCGCTGGGCGGAGCCTTCTGGGGCATGCTGATTGGGCTGCTGTTCCTGAACCCTTTACTAGGCGCTGCGATTGGCGCGGGCATGGGTGCTCTCTCGGGGAAAATGAGCGATATAGGCATCGACGATAACTTTATCAAACAGGTTGGCAGCGCGATCCATCCCGGCGAAGCCGCTCTGTTCTTGCTCACCCGTGACGAGATTGCCGACAAGATCCTGCCTGAATTGAAGCAGTTCCAGTTCGAGGTGATCCAGACCTCACTCTCTGAGGAGAATGAGAAGCAATTGCACGAAATGCTGGGGCCAGCAGCTTACTAGTCTGTCAGCGTTCGACTTGCAAAAATCGTTTCACTGGCAAGATCGTGCACGTGGATGGTCGGCGGCGAGAGCAGTCTCGCCGCCGACCAAACGGTAATTAGAGCATAGGAGATGAACATGCTTCCGCGTTTTTCATCCACAACTGAAACGACACAGGTTGCCACTATTCCCTGGTGGCTTGTCATGATCGTAGGGATCGCGGCGTTTCTTGTGGGATTGCTGATCCTCATTTCGCCAGGAATGACGCTGCTCATACTCGTCCAGCTCTTAGGGGTCTACTTCCTGGTGACTGGCATCCTCTCTCTCGCCAGTATCGGTATTGATAGGACGCTGTGGGGCTGGAAGCTTATCTCGGGTGTTTTAGGCGTGCTCGCAGGTATGGTTGTCTTACGGGACCCGTTATGGAGCGCGATCTTAATACCAAAAATATTGGTGATCTTCCTGGCGGTGGAAGCGCTCATCATGGGTATAGCACAAGCCATTCACGCGTTCAATGGTGGCGGTTCCGGCCTTGCTATCCTGAGCATCCTGAATATCGCCTTTGGAGTGATCTTACTGTTCAACCCACTTATTGGAGCGTTTGCTCTGACGATTATTCTGGGCATTCTTGCAATAGTCGGAGGAGGTCTCACAGCTATTCTTGCTTTTGTTTCACGTCCTCGCGAGGCACCCATACACCCGTCAGGGACGCAGCGTGCTTGAGGTACACCCCTTACTACTATTGTTTGTCTCATCGAACACTCGGTTAAGGAAAAGACGATGCTCACAGCAAAACAAGCGGCACAGCCCCTCACAGAGACGCCCTACCTTCCCATTGAAGCATATGGGATGATTGGGGATCTCTCGACGGTTGCCCTGGTGGGAAAGAATGGTTCCATTGATTGGTGTTGCCTCCCCGATTTTGACTCGCCCAGCATCTTTGCCGCCCTGCTGGATGCGGACAAAGGGGGTTCCTTTCACCTGGCTCCCGTCGAGCAGGAACATACAGGAACGAAGCAAATGTATCTTCCTGAGACAAATATTCTGATCACTCGCTTTATGACCGACAATGGAGTTGGTGAAATCACCGATTTTATGCCCATCAAACAACCAGGCACCGAGCGCTATCAACATCACCTGGTACGCGCAGTCCATATGGTACGTGGTTCACTCTCATTCCAGCTAGACTGCCATCCTGCATTTAACTATGCACGAGACCCTCATACCCTGCATATTTCCGAGAATGGTGCGGTCTTCCGCAGTGCAGCCTTGAGCCTGGCACTCTCTTCGTCCGTACCCTTGAGCGACGATGGGCAGGGTGGTGCGCACGCGACCTTTACGCTCTCCGAAGATCAGACTGCCTTCTTTTTTCTGGATAGTTCCCAGGGCCAGAATGCCCTCCCACACCCTGTTTCGCAAGAGGTGTATGAAGCTCAGTTTCTGGAGACGCGGCGCTACTGGCTGCACTGGCTCAGCCAGTGTCAGTATCAGGGACGCTGGCGCGAACAGATCTATCGTTCCGCGCTGGCCTTGAAGCTGCTCACCTTCGCGCCAACCGGGGCCATTGTGGCCGCGCCGACAACCAGTTTACCTGAAGGGATTGGTGGCGAACGCAACTGGGATTACCGCTTTACCTGGTTCCGCGACGCGTCATTTACCCTGGAAAGCTTACTTGCGCTGGGCTTTACTGAGGAGGCTGAAGCCTTTATGGGCTGGGTGAATGCACGAGTGAGCGAGTTACACGAAGGCGGAGAACTCCAACCTATGTATACCATTCGTGGGTGTCATGAGATGCCCGAAATCAACCTGGATCATCTAGAGGGCTACCGGCAGAGCCGCCCGGTGCGGATTGGCAATGGAGCCGCCACGCAGCGACAACTGGATATCTATGGAGAGCTCATGGGTGTCATTTTCCTCTATACTCGTCATCGCGGTATGCCCTACGATAGCTGGCTCCATCTCTGCCAGCAGCTCGATTGGCTCGCCCAGCATTGGCAGGAGCCGGACGAAGGGATCTGGGAAGTGCGCGGTGGTATGAGACATTTCCTGCATTCCCGCCTGATGAGTTGGGTAGCCTTTGATCGAGCCATACGCATCGCCCGCGAGCGCGGCTTACCCGCGCCGCTTGAGCAATGGCAACAGATCAGTATGCAGATTTACCGCGAGATTATGGAAAAGGGTTGGAACGAGCAGAGACGCAGTTTTGTGCAATATTATGGGGGCGAGGCGGTCGATGCCAGCTCTCTTCTGCTCTCGCTCACCGGCTTCCTCGACGGGCGCGATCCACGCATGCTGGCAACTATTGATCGTATCCAAAAAGATCTGACTCACGACCCGCATGTGTTTCGCTACGATATCGATGCTGCCGCAGATGATGGACTGGCGGGCCACGAAGGGACGTTCAGTATCTGTAGCTTCTGGCTGGTGGAAGCCTTAGCCAAAGCGGGTCGTCTGCAAGAGGCGAGGTTATCCCTGGAGCATATGCTGACCTATGCCAATCATCTGGGCCTCTATTCTGAGGAGATCGCATCTACTGTCGAGGCATTGGGGAACTTCCCGCAGGCATTTACCCATCTTGCCCTGATTCACGCCTGTATGAGTGTGAATGAGGCGATGGATAAAGCCTCCTCGCGTCCCTCTATCAATCTCTAATCATGCGCGTTTCCTCGCGCTTCCCTGTTGGGAGAGTGCCTCATGGTGCCTGAATAGGGGAAGCGCGAGGAAAGCGCTTGCAGTGTTTCCAGAAAGCCGAGAAGGGAATAGCATTGAGCAAGTAGAGCCGGTCTTCATGCAACCAGATCAGGTCAAACTTCGCATGCTAGATATCGGGATCTGCTGCACCGATAGCTATCATAAATGATAGCTGGGGTATATGCTGTACATTCAATGAACGAGAGGCCAATACAAGACGAGGATGAGCGTAGAGACATCCCTTCACAACAAATTGATAGTTCCACGCAACAGAACGTTCTCTCTACTGATTTGAGTGAACAGGAGACGAGCGCGCCCGCATCGTTCAAGCGACGACAACGGCGCATTCTCGTTGCCTGCTGTGTGCTCATCTTCGCGAAGATGGCAGCTCCGCCACTCTGGGTCCTCATTCCACCAGCGCCTCCACAGGCGTTCGGCGCACAGAACCTCGCCCTTCGTTTGGCAACCAGTGGGAGTACGCTGGTCTTCATGGCGTTTCTGCTGGTCGGGGGTGTGCTGGGCGATCTTTATGGTCGTCGCCGTCTACTCCTGGTGGGTAGCATCTGCTTCGTACTGGCAAATATCCTATGTATTTTCGCGACGGGACTGACTCCATTTATCGTAAGTCGCTTGCTCGTTGGTGCGAGCAGTGCACTCATGACGCCGCTCATCCTGGCTGTTATTCGCCTCGCATTTCCACCACGTCAACGCATCATAGCCATTGGTATCTACACGGCGGTTGTAGGAGTAGGCACGGCGGTTGGACCGCTGACGGCCCAACTGCTCATCCAATTTGCGGACTGGCGTACCACCTATCTCTTGTCAATTGTCTGTGGAAGCGTTGGAACGGTCCTGGCATGGCGCAGTATTCAAGAGAGTCGTGTTGCTGGAGGAATGCGACGCGGCGACGCCATCGGAACGGTCGCCTGGTCTGCCGTGCTCCTCTCGTTGCTGTTTGGCCTTCTCGAAATAAATGTCGGTGTCTTTGCCCGTGTCTATACGACTCTCGCAATTCTGCTTGGGATCTGGGGCCTTGCTGTTCTCGCATGGTTAGAACTGCGCCCTTCAGCAAGAACCTTGTATCGTTCCAGGGTGAACAAGCGTGCTCTGGCTATCATAATTGTGGCGGGCTGTGCACTCAATGGAGTCTTTATAGGCAGCTGCCTGGAACTCTACAGCTTTCTGCGCTCGATCCAGGGCTATAGTGTGATCCAGATTATCCTGGCCTTCGCACCCATCCTGCCAGCCCTGCTCGTTCCCATTTTCATATCAGCGCGCCTCGGTGGAAGGGTGGATGAGCGCACGCAGACCTCAGTAGGCTTTCTGCTGTTGGCTGCGGGAACCTTTGGGCTGTCGTTTATCGGACACCAGACATCGTATTGGTGGCTATTATTTCCCCTCATTGTCTTAGGAATGGGGTTCAGTGCTACATCTGCGCACCTGACCAACGGATTCATGAGCATTGTTGCTCCAGACCTTGCCGGAACGGCGGCGGGTACGAATAATGCGTACACGCAGGTTGGGAATTCCATTGGTGCGACCGCCCTGGCCGCTGGAATCCTCTGGTTTGGGCATGCAGCCTATGCAGCCGCGTCCAACCTCCCGCCCAAGGAGATACGGCAGCACCTGGCCTATATGAGTGACCTTACACTGCGTACATTCACACTAGTACCCCCTCCCGTAATTAACCCACCACCTGTGGTATACTGCTGGGTAGTATGAAACAAATAACACTCACCCAAAACCAAACAAAATTCCTCAGCGACCTTACGCATGCCAGTACCAGCCCACAGGGTATCGTCTCCCGGGCAGGTCTTCTGCTGGACTATGCCGTATCGGGCAACAAGACCATAGTGGCTAGCAAGCACGGCGTTGGCCGGGATACAGTCCGTCGTTGGTGTGATCGCTGGCAGGAGGCTCAGCCAGATCTTGATCGCCTCGAAGCGGCCTATACGGAGGGCCTCTTGAGCGCTGTTCGATATCGCCGGGAACTGGAAGCTCTCCTGACCGACGCTCTGCGTCCCGGTCATCCGACTATCATTACTGAAGAGCAGAAAGCCAGGATTATTGCTCTGGCTACAGATAAGCCAGAGAACGCCAACGTCCCGATCACCCACTGGACTGGCGATACCCTCAAAGATGCCGTCATCGCCAAGGGTATTGTCCCAACGATCTCCCGGGCCCATGTCAGTCGTTTTTTAAAACAAGGCCGCATTACAGCCGCATCGGAGCAGGTACTGGGAGAACCCGAACATCGATGACTGGGAGACGTTTGCCCAACAGACCACGGAAATCTGTGAGCTTCACGCCACCGCCCAGGAGCAGTACGCTCACGGTATCCACGTCGTGAGTGTGGATGAGAAACCGGGGATGCAAGCCATTGAACGGGATGGCAAGACCTTACCGACTGCGCCAGGCAAGTGTGAACGCCGGGAGTTTAACTACATCCGGCACGGGACCCAGGTCCTCACCGGCAACATTCATCTGGCTACCGGTAAGCTCCTGACGCCCACGATAGCCGATACCCGGACCGAAGCCGACTTTGTCGGACATATTGACCGGCTGATCAAGACCGATCCAGCCGCTTCTTGGATCATCCTCAGCGATCAGCTCAATACCCACAAGAGCGAATCTTTGGTTCGGTATGTCGCCAAGGCCATCGGGGATAATCAGGACTTAGGCATAAAGGGTGCCTCGGGCATCCTTGAGAGCATGGCAACCAGACACGTCTACCTGAGCGACCCGTTACACCGTCTCCGCTTCGTGTATACGCCCAAGCACTGCTCCTGGCTCAATTCCATTGAAGTCTGGTTTAGTATCCTCACTAAGCATGTCATCAACCGGGGGAACTTTAGCTCCATACAGGACCTGAAGCAGAAGATCGAGCGCTACATTACCTACTATAACGACCATATGGCCAAAGCATGGAAGTGGTCAGTGGTGAAGACCAAGGACATACAAAGACTCATTAAGAAGGTTATGCTGATAGCGGGAGCACCGAAGACCAGAGAAGTGACCGCATGACTGGTGGGCTAATTAGGAGAAGGAGTACTAGCATATTTACGCTGTCTGGCCGTATTGATAATGGCAAGTAAAGCACCCATTATCTCTTTTGGGCTAGTAAAGGCTCTTACATCTTGCTCTGCTCTGATAAGTACATCCTCGATTTCGTCCATACTATCCGCCTCCAATCCCCATATCACTTGAAGATTACTACTGCTGAGGGTTGTAATTACTTTGCCACGAAGCTCTTTCAAACGTTGTGAGGCAAGCTCAAAAGAAGTATCATCCAAATGACTTACCTTATCGGCATATTCTGCATAGCGCGTCAGGTGGCTATCAAGGGTGCGCCGCGCATCTGATTGTAGTTCTGAGACGAGAGATTGTAGGGACTCAACCAGCACAACTTCATTGCCACTATCAACACCCAGGGGAAGGGCTTTGAGTCGCCACTCCTCCTGGCTCGTGGCAATTTCTCTCTCAAGCCTTTCAGTATCAGCAAATACGTCCTTACGGCAAAGATCGAATAAATCGTAGAGAGATTTTTCAATCTCCATCGATACAAGTGAAGAGCCTTGAAGAAGCCATTCAGAAAAGGCACCTGAATAACGCATACTATTGCTCCTGTCCGTCTTACACCTATTTTGCCCACTACTTGTCATGCTAGTATAGATAGCAATCATAGTATATTTGCACGGCAAAGTATAGTGTAACAGTGGCAATATGTATAGGGGTATCCCCGGCATTTCTGATCCTCGTTATCTCTTCCCACCTCACCCTGTATAAGCAACCATGCGCTGCACCTGCGCCAGGAACTTCGCGCGCACCTGCTGATCCTCTATGCCGTTGGCAAGCTCGCGCGCAATCTCTTCGGCGCGCGCGAGGGTGCTCTGCGCCTCAGCTTTATTGCCCTGTGTTCGGTATATATCGCCGCGTGCCACCTCTATCAACCATTGCTCGCCTGGCAGGCCAATCTCTTCTGCCAGTAGTGCCGCCTCTTGCAGAAAATGTTGTGCCCCCTCAACATCATCCCGCCAGAGCGCCAGTGCAGCCTGGGCGCGCCAATAAGGGATACGATAGCGACGACTCTGTTCTACGAGCCTGCCAAATCGCTCCAGATCGGCGACGACGCGCTCGCTGTACCCGGTTCGCACCAGAATCTCGCTCTCGTACCAGCGCGTTAGACCGGAGTAGAGAAGGGTGCTGTCACTTCTATGTACCAGCGCCTGCACAGCGTAGGATTGGGCCTCGGGCCACTCGCCGACGATGGCGCAATCGGCACAGAGCGCTGCCGCTACTGCCCCTTCAATGCATGAAGGAATATATGACCCGAAGACGCTTAAGATTTCCCGGTGCAGACTATACGCGGCAGCCGCGTCCAGCAGCGCCCACTGTACGCGAGCAAGTGCACTGAGTCCCAGATAGAGTAACGTGCGCGTATTGGAGGAGCGCGCCAACGCGAGTGCCTCCTGAGCCAGGGTCAGTGCTTCTTCGTACATGCCAACGTCCACTAGGGCCGCGACCAGGTGATGCGCCGCGTAGACACGCCCCCAGTCATGCCCAGGCTCAGTAAAGACGCCGTAAGCCGCGCGCGTGGCGATGATACTATCGCGTGGATACCCGGCATTCATCTTTGCCTGTGCGACCTGTACCAGGCAGCAGGCTTCCATTAATCGATCCTGCTGTCCTTCGTAGAGCGTGCGTGCTTCCTCGGCACAGCGTTCGGCATCCCGCCACTCATTAGCCAGCATCTTCGCGCCCGCTACGGTGAAAAGGGAGCGCGCTACCAGCTCCGGCACGCCCTGTTCGCGCGCCAGTTGTAGCGCTCGTTCACTCTGCGGCAATGCACGCGTACCGTCGAAGCGTTGCACACTCAGTTGCGCCAGTTGCCACGCGGTCTCAGCGGTCGCGCCACGTTCATCTTCCTGCTTATCCCGCGCCAGACCTTGTTCCAGCAGGGTGGTGTCCTCGTCCTCTGACGTGTATGGTTTCACCAGCGCGAGCAGATTGAGGGCAATACATTTTGTAGCCGTCGAACTCGGCTCCCTGGCTAACATGGCCTGATAGATGGCTACAGCGCGCTCCCGTTCGTTTGTAAGCTCGCAGACATGCCCGGATTGGATATAGAGATGCTCGATAGCCGCTAATGCTGTGTCTGGCAGAACCATTGGCAATTGCTTCTCCGTCAAAAGCTGGCGCGCGCTTTCGTAATAGGCGCTGGCATCGCGTAGAGCGAAAAGACGCAGCGCCTCATCGCCAGCAGCGACGTACTGATGAAATGCCTGCTCATATACTCCCGCCTTCTGCGCGTGATACGCTAGCAATCCGGCGGGCACAGATTCCGAGCGCAGCACTTCCAGCGCCCGACTGTGAAGAGCACGTCGTTCCGCCGCAGCGATCTCCGCGTATACGGCCTCGCGAAGCTTATCATGTGTGAAGGCATAAAGGTCCCCTATTGCATAACAGAGGTGCCGCTGCAAGACTTCATCGAGCGCGGCCTGCCCCTCGTGCTCATTCAGCCCCGCGATACGGCATACCTGCACAAAGGTAAAGCTTCGCCCGAGGATTGCCGCCGCCGCCAGCAATGCGAACGCTGTAGATGTCGCCTGCTTGATTCTGGCAGAGACGACGGTGCGGACATCGAGAGGGAGCAAGTGCTGTAGTTTTTCGTTTGTTGTCGACGTGAAGTCAAGCGCCCACGCGCCATCTCTCTGCCGCTGCACCGGCAGCAGGTTACGCTCGGATAACGTCTTGAGCACTTCCGTCATATAAAACGGTTGCCCACGCGTCTCGCTATACAGCCAGCGTCCGCAGCTCTCAAGGCGCGCATCCAGGCCGGACGCATCTTCCTCTCTGGCGGCTATGGCCTGAACGAACTGGAGCGTCTCTTCGGGCGTAAACGCGTTGAGAATAAAACTGGACACGCGCAGTTCACGTTCCAGCAGTGCGAGCCAGGCGGCAAAGTTGGGAATAGTGACCAGAGCTTCTGTACGCACGGTCAGGACGACCAGAAGCGGCGTGCCGCTCTCTGTCCAGCGTCGGCAGGCGTAGCGCAGCATATCCAGCGAGGCCG
>Ga0080026_10000294_pt1 | contig 12202 bp, 9 predicted proteins | sample OrgsoiDNA2013045_FD_70941 | JGI IMG/M metagenome (GOLD analysis project Ga0080026, IMG submission 70941) | Permafrost soil microbial communities from the Arctic, to analyse light accelerated degradation of dissolved organic matter (DOM) -... | ecosystem: Environmental > Terrestrial > Soil >... | reverse complement strand
CCGGTGGCACGTGCCCGCGCTGCGGCGCCGAGATGACGCACGGAACAGTTGGCGGCCGGTCGACCTGGTGGTGCTCGCGCGAGCAGGCCGCCCGGCCGAGATCGAGTCCTACGCGGGGCAGAACGTCGGCTACATTGCGGTCCTGAAAAATATCCGAAAAGTTACCCGTTAGATACCTATTTACGCGCTGGGCGCCGCAACGTACTGTAGCGATTGCCAGCCCAGTAGAAACGGAACCCGGACGATCGCGGCGGGGGGAGTCTCACAGTGGCAGTACCGCGGATCCTCTTTGTCGTTCCGGGGTTGTTAGCAGGCCTGCTGATACCGAGCCTCATCGCCGCACCTAAGCCGCCCCCTCATGGTGCGGTGGGCATGCTCGGTCAGGACTTCACCCGGGATGTTGTAACGCTCCACCGCGGTGAGCGGCTCACTCTGGTCAACGACTCGAACGTAGTCCACGTGATCGGCCCTGGCCGTGACACCCACATCAGCAGCCCCGAGCACGGGGCGCCGGTAACTGGCTTTCATCTCATGCAGACGAACAAGGTCTTCACGACCGGGCGGTGGATGACGCTCGGCACGTACTACCTGACCTGCTCGGTTCACCCCGGCATGACACTCAAAGTCGTGGTCACCCGCTAACCATGCCACCTGACGAATCGGCCATCGAGGATTCGGAGAGGAGGTAGCCATGTCGTCTCTCATCAGCAGCGTCAAGCACGTTCGCTATGTGCTGGGGTCGCTGAGTGCGGTGATGTTCTCATCCGCCAGCTCCGCCACCTTCTAACCGAGCCCGGCCGGCGGGGCAGCGACCCTGGCCGGCATGGTCTTGGCGGGTCGGCGTCGCCCCGAGTGGACGGCGCCGGCCCGTGCACCAACATGAAACGGAACGGCTATGTTTGAGACCGGCGTTAGGCAGTTCCGGATGGCGATGGGCATGGTCTGGGGGCGTCGGCTGGACGCGCGTAACATCGGCCGGCTGGTCGATGACGTGCTCGCCACGCTCGCCGAGTTCGGTGAGCCGGGCACAGGCGCGGACGAGCAGCAGCTGCTGGGCGGGCCACTCGCCGAGCCAGCGGCGCAGCGGGAATTCGCCGTGCGCGGGCTGCGCCATACCGCCCGCAGGCTCGCCGTGCGGTCGCCGTTCTACGCGCGCCGCTTCGCCGCCGCGGATGTCCAGCCTGGCCGGCTCGACATGGCCGGGCTGGGAGCGATACCGGTCACCACCAAGCAGGATCTGATCGAGCGGCCCGGGGACTTCCTGTGCACCGATGCGGCGGTCTACCTGACGACCCGCACAACCGGCACCACCGGCCGCCCGGCGGAAGTCTGGCTGTCACGGTATGAGATGGAGCTGTGGCCCGCGCTCGGCGCGCTGGGATCTGTGCTGCGCCAGGATCTGGGGCCCGGCGACATCATGCAGGTCAACGTCAGCTCCCGGGCGACCGCCGCCAACCACCTGGCCGCCGCCTCCTGCCGCCTGGCTAAATCCGGGTGCCGGCTGCTCGGGATGGTGTCACCGGACGATGCTCTTGACAGCCTCGCCGAAGGCGGGGCGACGGTGCTGTTCACCTACCCCAGCTACCTCGCCGAGCTCGTAATAGCCGCCAGGCGTCGCGGCATGAGCCCGGCCGACTTCAAGCTGCGGCGCGTGACCCTCGGCGGGGAAGTCCTGTCCCCCAGCCTGGCCCAGGCCGCCCGCCAGATGCTCGGCGTGACGCAGGTCGAGGACTCCTACAGCATGACCGAGGTGATCCCGGTCACCGGGCGGACCTGCAGCCAGTCCCACCTGCACATCGACCTGAGCACCGGCCACACCGAGCTGCTCGACCTGCAGACCGGCGAGCCGGCCGCTCCCGGCGCGCTCGGCACCGTCGTCATCACCCCCTATTTCCCCTATCGCGACTGCATGCCCGTCTTCCGCTACGACACCCGCGATATCGCCCGCCGCCTGCCCGACGAGGCGCTGGCCTGCGAGGTGTCCGGCATACCCGCCATGAGCCAGATTCTCGGCAAGGCCGGCAGCCTGCTGCACCTGGGCCCAGCCGACGTGATCACCCCCCGGCAGCTGATCGACGCCATCGAAGCGCTGCCCACCGCACCCTGGCCCGCCCGCTACCGCGCCACTGCCCACGGTGGCCGGATCCAGCTCACCCTGCCCGCCGCGGCGATCACCGGCTACGGCGAGGCCGCGGCCCGCGCCCACTTCGCCGAATCCGGCCTGGACGTGGACCTGGCCATCGTCAGTGACGACCTGGCCGCCTCGCTGCGCCATACCCGAAGCGACCTGCGCGAAATTACGTTCGCCACCCCGCACGCACTCGTGGAAGCGTGACTTGCCCATGACAACTGAGCCGATTTCCCTGCTCCAGCAGACCCTCACCGAGTTTGGCGTCATCCTGTTCGGCGTGACCGCGGTCAGCGCAGGTTCCCTGTTGTACTTCCGGCGGGTGCGCATGGAACGACCACCGATAGGCACGTTCAACGGCCGCGACATCGTGATCTTGCTCGTGTTCATCTCGGCCTTGCCGTTCCTGTACGGGACGCTGCCCAACTGGCTGATTACCTGCCTGCTGGTGCTGACCTTCACCTCCTCGCTGTTCATCGGCTACCGCCCGGTGCTCGGAGCGACACGAGCGTGGCTGGGCATCGGGCTGCTGATCGGCCTGAATTTCTGGACAAGCCGCTACCTGATGGGCACCACCGCCGGATGGCAGCTGTGGTGGGCCGAGCTCAGCATCCTGGTGGGACTCGGCTCGATTGCGGTGGCCAACCTGTACGTGCAAGGCGGGATGAGGCTGCAGCACGTGGCCTGGTTCGCCCTTGCGCTCGCCGCCTACGACATAGTTTTCGCCACGATACTCCCGCTGACGGACAAGCTCGTCGCGGGCTACCTCGCGCACCCGCTCGATCCATTGCTGGGCATGCGGTTCGGCGTCGACAACTACGGCGTCGGCCTCGGTGACCTGCTGATTTACTCTATGTTCTTGGTCGCCGCTTACAAGGCATACGGTCCGCAGGCAGCCCGGCTCGCGTTCGGCCTGATCGTGGTAGTCGGCGCCTGCGTGAGCGCCTTCATTCCGTTCCTCATTAACTTCCTCGATACCGAGCTTGACCTACTCGTGCCGTCGCAGGCGTTCTTCGGCCCGGCGGCGTTCCTTTGCTACCTGTGGCTGAAGCGCCGGTACGGTCGGGAGCGCACGATGGCGGAGTACCGGGCCGGCGCCGGCATCACGCCGCGCAGCACCGCCACCACGCAGCCAGCCCCGGCACCCGAACCTGCCTCTGTCTGAGCCGGAGGCTGCAACGGTCAGCATGCGACGCGGGCGTCACGGAGATAGCGCTCGACGTCCAACTCGGTGGAGTCGCCGTAGCTGCCGTGAAAGCGCATCGGCCGGTGGCGCGCCCTGCCCGCCGAGCACGCAGCGGTCGCGACAACCCCGCAGGCGGCCATGCCCGGGATGAGCTCCGGCCTGGACATCAACGACCCGATGGTGGTCGCGGCGTTCAGGACCGCGCTGCTGCACCAGGGGCTCATCGCGCTGCTGGTCTTCGCCGTGCTGGGAGTGGCCTGGGTCAGCTTGCGGGCCTGGGGTCCCGCAGGAGCAGGCGGGAGCCCGATGGCATCAGGCCCGGCGGCATCAGGCCCGGCGGCATCAGGCCCGGCGGCATCAGGCCCGGTCGTCCCCGCTGTGGCCGAGCCTGCCGGACGGCAGCTGCTACTGATCGGCTTCGGCAACCTGTGGCTGTTCGACGGGTTCCTGCAAGCCCAGCCGAAGATGGCGATCGGCCTTCCAGCACTGGTGATCGAGCCGACCGCGGCGAGCTCGCCGCCATGGGTGCAGCACGTGGCGAACTGGGCCGGGACCGCCTGGTCGTATCACCCGGTCCAGGCCGGCGCCGCGACGGTCTGGATCCAGGTGGGGCTGGGCATCTGGATGCTGGCGGCGCCGCGCGGCGCCATGTCCCGCCTCGCCGGACTGGCCAGCGTCGGCTGGGGCCTGGTGGTGTGGGTGCTGGGGGAATCGTTCGGCGGGATCTTCGCCCCTGGCCTGTCATGGCTGTCGGGCGCCCCCGGTGCGGTACTCATCTACATGGTCGCGGGAGCGCTGATCGCGCTGCCTGAGCGCGCCTGGCGCTCCCCGCGGCTCGGCCAGCTGACCCTGGCCGGGCTGGGCCTCTTCCTGGCCGGGATGGCGGTGCTGCAGGCCTGGCCGGGCCGCGGGTTCTGGCAGGGGATCGTGCACGGGCAGCCGGGAACACTGGCCGGGATGGCGCTGTCAATGTCGGTGACACCACAGCCCGGCTTCCTGTCCGCGCGGGTATCTGCTTTCGCCATGTTCGACGAGGCGCACGGGTTCGCGGTCAACCTGCTCGTCGTGGCCGCGCTCGCTGCGACCGGCGCCGCCTTCCTCAGCGGCCGCCCGCGGCTGATCCGCCCCGTCCACATCGGATTCATCGTGGTGTGCCTGGCCGACTGGGTGCTGATCGAGGACCTGGGGTTCCTCGGCGGCGTCGGCACCGATCCCAACAGCATGATCCCGTTCGCCTTGCTGGCGGCCGGCGGTTACCTGGCCCTGACCCGGGTCGCCGCCTTCCCGGTCGATCTGGCGGCCAGGCAGGCGGCGCCCGCCAGCGCGGCGCCCGCCAGCGCCGCGCCCGCCAGCGCCGCGCCCGCCAGCGTCCGGTGGCCGCGTGTCCGGCCGGCCGTGCTGCGCCAGCAGGTCGTCACCGCTGGCCTCCCGTTTGCGGCCGCGCTGGGCGGCGCCGCTCTGATCGTCCTCGGCGTCGTGCCGATGGCAGTCGCCCAGGCCAGCCCGAACGCCGACCCGATCCTGGCCGAGTCCATCGCCGGGTCGTCCGCGCCTCTTGACTATCCCGCCCCCGGGTTCGCGCTGACCGACCAGTACCGCCGGACGGTGACGCTGGCCAGTCTGCGCGGCAAGGTAGTCGTGCTCAGCTTCTTCGACCCGGCCTGCACGACCGGCTGCCGGCCGATCGTTCGGGAGTTCCGCCAGGCCGCCCTGATGCTCGGCGCGAGCGCGCATCAGGTGGAACTGGTCGGAATCGTGCTCAGCCCGGCCTACCGCCCGGTGAGCGCCGTGCGGGCGTTCGACCGGCAGGAGGGCCTGAGCCGGGCGCCCGGCTGGCTGTCCCTGACCGGGACGCTCGCCCAGCTCCGGCGGGTATGGCAGGAGTACGGGATAACCGCGCAGGATCTCGCGGACGGGGCGACGACCCGGCACGCGCAGGCCTACGTGATCGACCGGACCGGGCACGTCCGGCAGAAATACAGCACCGGCCCCGGCCCCGGAACCGCCGCCATCAGGTCTTCGTTCGCGGTCCTGTTCGCCGACGCCGCGCGGCGGGCGCTGAGCGTGCGATGAATCAGCGCCGGGACGGGGCCCGGCGGCGATCTCCCATGCACCTAAACGAAGTCATCGGGGGAAATGCCGGTGAAGCCCAGCCACTCCTGGTCGGAGAGCGGGATGACGTGCTCCGCGGGAGTGGCTCGCGACGTGACGATTGACCTGATCAGGGATTGTGCGTATTCACGCATGGCCTGCGCGGGTCCGATGATGCCATCGCCGATGAAGCCGCTGACCGTGGCGATCTGTCGGATGATCGTTTCATCTGCCGTCCCGAAGCCGAACGCCACGATGTTGGGGTGTGGACGCCAGCTCGGGTCCGTGATGCGCTCAAAGGAGCCGATCCAGCTGTCGTCGGGCGGGCTGCCCGACAGGAAGAACACGGCCGGGCGCAAGACCTGCTGGCCCTTGGCTTCCAGCTCAGCTACATCTCTGGTAATGGTTTCGTACAGCAGATCGAAAACAGGGCCATAAGAGGCCCCGCCGAAGGCGCTGAACTTTGGCACAGACGTAACGGTGCTCAGGTCGACCAGTGGCTGCAGGACCTCGGCCTCGTCGGAGAAGCCGATGAGGCAGAACTGGGTCTTGTCAGCCACCACGGGGTTCGACCCGATCTCGGCGTGCAGTTCCGGGAGGGAAGCGTTGATCGCGTCGATGGGCGCGCCCGCCATCGCCGAGGATTCGTCGCACACCAGATAGAAGGGGAGGACCATCCGACCTGCGTGCGGCTCAGGGCGCGCCGGCGAATGAGCCGCATGGCCTCGTTCCCCGAGCGCCTCCACCCAGCGCCAGGCTTCTGGTCGGCTGCCGTAGGGCAGGGCGGCCTGCGCCCACAGGGACCGGACCCCGGCCGCGACGCGGGCCGGGATACGGGGCAGGATTGACAGGTCCTGCCCGGGGCGCACATACGGGTTGCGGCTCAGCACACGCCCGATCAGCAGCGCCAGCTTGTACCGGTCGGTGTCGAGGTCTAGTCCGGCCGGGGGCCGCTGCGGGTCGCCCCAGTCCGGCGTCTCGGCCTGCGGGAGTACCGGGCGCGACCCGAGCAGGCGGGCGCCGTCGCAATCGGTCAGGAAAATACCTGGCGGGTCACCAGGCGCCCAGAGCAGGTTGCGCATCGAGACGTCGCCCACCACCAGCGACTGTGCGTGCAGGAACTGCAACATCGCGGCGCACTGGTGGGCCATCGCGACCCGGCCGTCCGCGTTGAGCGGCACGATATCGCCCCACAACGGTCTCGGCTCGTACAGCAGGTACTGAACTTCGCGCTGCCTGTCGCCTGCCGCGGTTCGGCCGATGAACTTAGCCGGGAGCTCCCGCATGAGTATCCCGCTGATCGTGCCGTCACTGAGCACGCGGGCCAGCGGCCATGCGGTTTGCTGGCCTAGGCGCTCTCGATCCCGGGGCGACAGCGTCGCGGGCAGGTTCACCAGGCTCTTCAGTGCTTCCGGGTTGACCGGGCCGTAGTACCGCTTGTAGACGAAACCTGGCCGCGGTCCCTCGACCCGGATCACCCGCCCCTGCCCGCCCGCGCCCAGCTCGGCGCCGAGCACCAGCTCGCTCTCCTCGATGTCCCGTCCGCCAGGCCAGGGTCGCGTCATCGGGTCTTCGAGGTCCGGCCCGGCGTGACTCACAGAATTCGCAGCGTGCCGCAAATCGGCGATCTGGTCGCCGGTGTCGTCGGGGAGATGGCGCATCAGCTGGGCCAGGAGCCGAGCTAGCCGGTCCTCCAGGTCGTCCGACCAGGCTGCCGCCGTCCCGTCCTTGGCCGCAGTGCCGGGCGGGCGCTGCGGCATCGGGTCGAGGACGCGGACTTTGATTCGGATGGTCTTGACCTCATGGGTGAGACGGTCGCGAACGTAGACGTTCGCGCGTCTCGCGCCCGTGGTCGGGGTGAGGTGCAGGGAAAGCCCGTCGTCGTCGGCGTCAACCCGCACCCACGGTTCACTCGCCTGTGCCGTCCAGCCGAGCGAGTGTCCACCCCAGTTGCTGACGCCGACACGCTCGACCGGCAGGTGCTCGCCTACCTCAACATCCCCGAGGTCAATCTCCAGGGGGGAAACATGAAGCTTCGATTGCGAGAGTGCATCTCGGAAGGCAGCCGCAGCCTCTGTTGATCCGCCAGGAGCTCGCCGGGCGATCGGCGGGTTGCCGACGCCATCGAAACGCTTATACGGAATCTGCTTGCCCCCGGACCGCAGCCGCCCGTAGACGTAACTGTAGAGATCGTCAAGGCTCACCAGGCCATCGCCGTCCGAATCGCGGGCGTCGCCTCTGAGGCCCTCCACCAAAGCGGCCGTAAAGAGGCTGGCGCCATTACGGGTACCAGCGTCCCTGGCGAGTTCGGCCGCGCGGGAGCTGGCGAGGACGAAACGCCCCTGGCCGCTGAGCCGTTCGGCTGCATCACCGCCTTTAAACGCGCCGCTGTGGCAGCAGTCAAGGACAATGATAGTGACCGCGGCCGCTGAGCCGTCGATCACCTCGCCGATCCAATTCGAGCCCACCGCCGACGAGTGAAGACGATCGCTCCTTGTATTACTGGCGCACAAGTAGAGCTGGCCGTGCAGGCCTCTCCGCCCATGGCCACTGTAGTACAGCAGAATGGTATCGCGGCTGGACGCGTCGGCGAGCAGGCTCTCGATCTCTGCTCGTACTTCGCTATCCTTACCCTCGTGCACGATACGGATATTGTCCTGCCCGAATAAACCGAATTCCTCATCGCACAGCGCCTGACTCAGGATAACGGGATCGTTTCTCGGGCCAGCAAGCTCCGGCAGGTTGTGCGGATCTTCGTCAAATTTTGCGTTGGCAATCAATAGCGCATGATAGGTGGGATTGATCATACTCTAGTCCTCGAGACGGGATCGGAGTCGCTCGAAGACGTCCTCGTCAGCCGCCCGGCCGCTCAGCTCGATGGCCTGCGGACGGCCATTTTCGAAGAATTTGACGATGAGCTTACGATTGCTATCCCTGCCCAGCCAGGACTTGACAATCTCGATCGATGCGGTGAACGCTCCCGCCGAGCCCAGGGAGATCACTATCTGGTCGAGAGCCCCTTTGGCACCGGCTTCCGGCACCGAGCGCTGCAGCAAGACGCCGGCTTTACCCAGGCCTTCGGCCAGTTCTCGTACCTGCCGCAGCCATCGCTCGTCGGCAGCATCGAAGCGCGCGGTTATGGCCTGCAACTCCACCTCGACGCGCTCCATCGACCCGCCCCTCCCATGAGCGATAAGCCCGTACCTCACAGGCATGAGCCAGCGTACTGCTGCCATCGCCACGAAGCGGCAGCCAGTGACGATGTCCCTGGAGCGATAAGCCGACTAGCCGGAGCGGGCCGGCGGATGGTAGTAGATGCCGAGCCGGACGACCCAGACGTGCAGGCGCAGGGGACCGGCGCGCAGCGTCCCGGCGTGCGTCCGGACCGGCCGGAATGGGGCCAGGTCGCGCAGCGCCGCGGGAAATGACGCCGCCGAGCTGCCGATCAGCAGCACCTCGGGCGCTCGCCGGAGCTTGAGCACATCGCGGTCGCCCGCGGTGAGGACCGGCGAGTGACTGGGCAGCATGTTGAACCCGCCGTGATACATCCCGGAGTACTCGACGTAGCGACCGGGGGCGGCTGTCGGCCGCCAGACGAGAAGCTGCTCGCCGCGGTAGTCGGCCGGGCCGACGAGCACCGGCAGCGCGGTAGCGATCCGGTAGTTATCGATGTACGTCGTCCCGTTGCCGCCGAGCGCGGAGGAATAGGGCGGGGCCGGGTCGCGCGCGGTCAAGGGCAGCCGCGGGTGCTGCGGGATGGGCGCGACGGTGAGCACCAGGATGACGCCGGCGAACGCGACCAGCGCCAGCCCGGTCGCTGCCGCAGCAGTCAGCGGGCGGCGGAGCGCGGCGCCGCCGCGCGCTGCCGCTGCCGCCGCGATCACGGCTGCGGCCAGGATGAACCCGGCCGGCGCCCAGCCGAACGATGGCACGTGCGGGGCGGCCTCGTAGCCGAGCGGGACGGCGAGCAGCACCGCGGCGGGCAGCCACCGGGCGATCGGGCGGCCGGCCAGCGGCCGGGCCAGCTCCGCGATAGTGATCGCTAGGGTGAGGCACACCCCAGCCCACAGGGTGGAGGAGAAGTACTCCTGCTCCAGGGCCTGCAGGGTGCCGGCGAACTGCAGCACGGCGTAGACCGTCAGCTGCGCTGCGGCCGCGACCCCCACCAGCAGCACGGGCGTCGGTATAGTGCGGCCGCGGCGGGTGACCGCGACGGTGAAAGCGCCGAGCACGGCGGGCGGGACCATCAGGTAAGCCACGTACGGCGCCCACCGCCAGTTCGCCGAGTGCCACGTCGCGACCTGCGCGGGCGTGGACAGGTAGCGGAAGGCCTGCCAGGTCAGGCCGATGAAGTTGGCGTGGCCGATCAGTACCGCGGAGGCCGCCATCAGCAGGCCGGTGACCGCGACCGCGACGCCGGCCAGCAGGGCCACGTCGCCGGGCAGCCCGGCCCGGTCCCGTACCAGTCTGACGCCCGCGTAGCCGACCAGCGTCGCCGCCACCAGCGGCACCGCGACTCCGTGCGACCACACGGCCAGCACCAGCAGCACCCCGGCGCCGGCCAGCCACGCGCGGCGCCACCGCGGCGCGCACGGCATCGCCAGGCACGCCAGGGCCCCGGCGGCATAGGACACCACCGCGCAATCGGGGTAGTCGGTACCCCACGCGGTCACCAGCACCGGCGAGGACAGCACCACCAGGATGCCAGCGAGCCCGGCGGGACGACCGTAGAGGCGGCGCAGCAGCAGGTAGACCGGGATCACCGCGATCAGCGCGAACACATACCGTGTGACGAAGAACCCGGGCACGGCGCCGAAAGCCAGGTAGTCCAGCCGGGCCGGCACCAGGAACCCGACCCTGGCACCCTCGCGCAGCCGGGCAGTCGAGGCATAGACAGCCGCGTATCGGGTGAACACATCGCGGGGGTCAATGATGTAGCTGGTGTGGATGGCCGGGTCGGGCAGGACGCTCACTGCCATGAGCCGAAGCCGCAGCACCAGCGCGGCGGCGAGCGGGGACAGCACCACCCCGAGCGCTTCAAGCCACAGCCAGGCCGCCGGTGCGGACCGCGACCGCGGACCGCGCGCCGGGCCGGGCTCGAGGCCGACCTCGACAGACCCGGCGCGTTCGGAGACAGCACCCATGATCCCAAATTATCGCAGCGCGCCAGGCCGCCCGCGCCAGAATCCGGACACGGCGCCAGGCCGCCCGCGCCAGAGTCCGGACACGGCGCCCGGCCGCCCGCGCCAGAATCCGGACACGGCGCCCGGCCGCCCGCGCCAGAGTCCGGACACGGCGCCAGGCCGCACCTATACTGCCGCTGTGCTGAACGGATGCCGGGTTGCTGTGGTGCTGCCTGCTTATAATGCCGAGACGACGCTGATGCGCACGATCGCGGAGCTGGACCGCGTGGTTGTCGATGAGATCGTGCTGGTCGATGACGCCAGTACAGACCAGACCGTGGCGCTGGCGCGGCGGCTGGGCCTGGAGCCGATCCGGCATGAGCGCAACCTGGGGTACGGGGGGAACCAGAAGACCTGCTACCGGCGGGCGCTGGAGCTCGGCGCGGACATCATCGTCATGGTCCACCCGGATTACCAGTACACCCCGCGGCTAGTCCCGGCCATGGCCTCGATGATCGCCTACGGGGAGTATGACCTGGTCCTGGGGTCCAGGATCCTGGCCCAGGACACCGTTGCCCGCGGGATGCCCCGGCATAAGTACGCCGCTAACCGGGTCCTGACCCTGGTGGAGAACCTCGTGCTGGCCCAGAAGCTGTCGGAGTACCACACCGGCCTGCGCGCCTACAGCCGCAGCCTGCTGGCCGCGCTGCCGTTCGAGCGCAACTCCGACGACTTCATCTTCGACAACCAGATCATCGTCCAGGCCACCGCCGCCGGCGCCCGCATCGGCGAGCTGTCCTGCCCGACCCGCTACGCCGACGACTCCTCCTCGATCGACCTGGCGGACAGCATCCGCTACGGCCTGGGCGTGCTGCGCACCTGCGCCCAGTACCGCCTCCGCCAGCACCGCCCGCACCGCTACCCTTACCTCGACATCGACCCCGCCGCCACCATCACCCGGCTCCCGCCGGCCCGCAACCCGGCCGCGCCCGCAGCCCACGCCAGCGAGCCAACCCAGACCGCCGGGTAACGCGGCCGACCCGTGCCCGCGGTGTCAGGCACGCTCCCGACCTGGCTGCCGCCTGACTGCGAAGATGCCCGGCGGGGGAGCCAGTGAGGGTTCCGCCCGCGCGTCAGTGATCGGTCTCGATCCCGCGGCGAACCGGTCCAGCTCCCGGCCATGGACCAGCCGCCCGGGGAACGGGTCACCCGCCACCCGCCGGGTCAGCCCCTCGACGGGAAGGCCGTCGCGCGCAGCGGCCACCACCAGATTGCCGAACCTGCGGCCCCGCAGCACCGCCGCGTCGGCGATCAGGCAGGCATGCGGGAAGACCGAGCGCACCGTCGCCACCCGTGCCCGCGCATGCGTCAGCGGCGGGCCATCGCCGACGTTGGCGGCGTAGATGCCGCACGGGCTTAGCGCACGGGCCACCGCGACGGCGAACTCTGCCGACGTCAGGTGCGCCGGAGTACGTGCCCCGGCGAAGAGATCCGCTACCACCACATCAAAGGATCCGGCCGGCACCTGCTCGAGAACGGCGCGGGCATCGCCGACCCGAACGCGTACCCGGCCCGCCCCGCTCCCGCCGGCCCCGCTCCCGCCCGCCCGGCTCCCGCCGGCCCCGCTCCCGCCCGCCCGGCTCCCGCCGGCCCCGCTCCCGCCCGCCCGGCTCC
>Ga0080026_10000292_pt1 | contig 12219 bp, 8 predicted proteins | sample OrgsoiDNA2013045_FD_70941 | JGI IMG/M metagenome (GOLD analysis project Ga0080026, IMG submission 70941) | Permafrost soil microbial communities from the Arctic, to analyse light accelerated degradation of dissolved organic matter (DOM) -... | ecosystem: Environmental > Terrestrial > Soil >... | reverse complement strand
GTGCTGTTACAAGGCGAATTCCGTCAGCGCCTGATCAACGGATCGTATCAAATCCGCGCCTATGGCATCGATCAGCTCGATCGCGGCGCCTTCGCCGGACAACCGGGCGACCGCCAGTTCCGCGGTGGCGTCGATACCAAAGGCCAGTTCGCGCTGAACGACAAATGGGTGTGGGGCTGGGACGGCGTTCTGCTGTCGGACTATTTCTTCTTCTCGGATTACAAGCTTGCCCAGTACAGGGATCCGCTGGGGTCGTTCCTGACCCTGCCGACGGAGGCGATTTCCCAGCTTTATCTGACCGGCGTCGGCAACCGCAGCTTCTTCGATGCGCGCACGATCTATTATTTGAGCTATTCCGGCAACCAGGACAAGGTTCCGGTGATTCACCCGGTCGTCGATTATTCGAACGTGATCAATCATCAGATCCTTGGCGGAGAGTTCAGCTACAAGACGAATTTCACCAGCCTGACGCGGGAAACCGCGGCGTTCGACCCGATCACGACATTGGCGAATACCAATGGCCTGTGTCTGACGGCGTCTGCCGATCCGATGGCGCGGCTGCCGACGCAATGCCTGCTTCGCGGCATGCCGGGCACCTACACGCGGGCGACAGTTGAGGGGCAATGGCGGCGGTCGTTCACCGATTCCGCCGGCGAAATCTGGACGCCATTTGCGATCCTCCGCGCCGATGCGATCGATGCTTCGATCTCGAACCAGCCCGGCGTTTCGAACTTCCTCCCGGTCGGCGACACCCAGGCGCTGCGTGTGATGCCCACGGTCGGTCTTGAATACCGCTATCCCTTCATCAACGTGCAGCCCTGGGGAACCACGACGATCGAGCCGATCGGACAGGTCATCATTCGTCCCAACGAAACCTATGCGGGCAAACTTCCCAACGAAGACGCACAGAGCATGGTATTCGACGCCAGCAACCTGTTCGCCGTCGACAAATTCTCGGGCTACGACCGCGTCGAAGGCGGCGGCCGGGCCAATGTCGGCGTGCAGGCGACGACGCAATTCGACCGCGGCGGCGCCGTCAACGTGCTGTTTGGACAGTCCTATCAGTTGTTCGGCCTGAATTCATTCGCGGTCGCGGACGCGACCAATACCGGTATCGATTCCGGCCTCCAGCGTGCGCGATCCGATTATGTCGGCAGCGTCAACTATTCGCCCAACAGAACCTATACTTTCAGCGTGCGCTCGCGCCTGGATGAGCAGACGCTGAACATCAACCGTTTCGAGGCTGAAGGCCGCGCAAGCTTCGACCGTTGGTCGGTCGCCCTGACGTACGGCAATTATGCCCCACAGCCGGACCTCGGATACCTGATCCGTCGCGAAGGACTGCTGGGCAGCGGCTCGATCAAGGTGGCCGCGAACTGGGTGGTTTCGGGAGCCGCCCGTTGGGATCTTGAAGCCAACAAGCTCAACCAGTACATCGTCGGCGCGGGCTATGTGGACGACTGCTTCGTGCTGGCGGCCAACTACGTGACGTCCTACCAATATTCGGCAGGCACCACGCCGCCCGTGCTCAGCCACGCGTTCATGCTGCAGATCGGCCTGCGGACGCTCGCCAACACGTCCTCCTCGGCTACTGGGGCCGGCCTCCAATAGAGCCCGGCCTTGACGCTGCCGGAGGGTTGTTCCCGCGGCACGGATCCAGTTCGAATCGGTTGATATAGCGAATATGATCATGACGACCATTAGGATCTTACATCACCTTTCGCCTCTGATTCCGGGTTGCGCCGCGGCGCTGATCTTGATCGGTTGTGGTTCGCCGTTGCATGCGCAAACCGTCGCCTGCATGGTCAATGGCGAACCGATCACCAACTACGATATCGATCAGCGCAGCAAGCTGGACTTCCTGACGACGCACAAGCCCGCCGTGCGACAGCAGGTGATCGACGTGCTGACCGACGAAAAACTAAAAATCAAGGAAGGCAAGAAGTTTGGTGTCGACCCTACCGCTTCGGATGTCGAGCAATCGTTCGCCGGCATGAGCACACGGATGCGCACAACGCCTGAACAGCTCGCCAAATCCCTCGAAAGCCAGGGCATTCGGCCCGATACGCTGAAGGCCCGCATGAAGGCCGAGATGGTTTGGACCAGTCTGGTCCGCGGGCGGTACAAGGAGAGCCTGCAGGTCGGTGAGAAGGACGTCGCCGCGGCCGTCCAGGTCAAGGGCGACGATAAGGATAAACAGGAGACCGAGAGCTTCGAGTATCAGATGCGGCCGATCGTCTTGATCCTCCCGCGGGGATCCGCACCGGCCGCCGTCGAATCCAGGGTCAAGGAGGCCGAGGCCTTGCGCGGCCGTGTGCAGAGCTGCGACGAGGCCAACGCTTTCTTCAAAGCCATGCCAAATGCCGCGATCCGCGAGACCGTGACCAGGACTTCCGCCGATCTGCCGGCCGCTGTTCGTGACGGGCTCGACAAGACCCCGATCGGCCATTTGACTGCGCCCGAGGTGACAAAACAGGGCGTGGAAATGGCTGCGCTGTGCGCCAGGAAGCCGACCACCGTCGACACACCGAAAAAGAAGGAAATCCGCGAGAAGATGTATGCCGAGAAATACGAAGCGAAGTCGAAAGCGTACCTGCAGGACATCCGCAAAGCCGCGATGATCGAATGTCATTGACGCATGGCAAAGCCCCTCGCGCTGACATCCGGCGAACCCGCGGGTATCGGGCCTGATATCACCATCAAAGCGTGGCTGCGCCGCAACGAGTTGAAGCTCCCGGCGTTTTACCTGCGCGGCGATCGCGACTTGCTCGCCGACCGGGCGGACAGGCTCGGACTAAAGGTCAGGTTCGCCGAAGTTGCCCCCGAGGATGCCTGCAAGGCATTCGCGGACGCTTTGCCGGTCGTGGCCACTGGCCACCAGGCGACCGCACGGCCAGGCCAGCCTGACGACACCAGCGCGGACGCCGCCATGGCCTCCATTCGTCAGGCGGTCGGCGACGTGATCGCCGGCCGGGCCGCCGCTGTCGTCACCAATCCGATCGCCAAGAGCGTTCTCTACCGCGCCGGTTTCCGGCATCCGGGCCATACCGAATTTCTCGCCGAGCTCGCAGCCACCGGCGGCCACACGCCGCAGGCTGTGATGATGCTGTGGTCGCCGGCCCTCGCCGTGGTGCCGGTAACAATCCACATTTCGCTGCGCGAGGCGATCGCGCTGCTGTCGAGCGACCTGATCGTCACGACGGTTCGCATCGTGGCCGCGGCGTTGAAGGCGCGCTTCGGCGTCGCCAAGCCGCGCCTCGCGGTGTCCGGTCTCAATCCGCATGCCGGCGAAGACGGTTCGCTCGGCACAGAAGACCTCACGATCGTTGCACCGGCGGTCGAACGGCTGCGCGGCGAAGGCATCGAGATCAGAGGACCGCTGCCGGCGGACACCATGTTCCACGACGCTGCGCGCAAAACCTATGACTGCGCGATCTGCATGTATCACGATCAGGCGCTGATCCCGGTCAAGACGCTGGCATTTGAAGACGCCGTCAATGTCACATTGGGGTTGCCGTTCATTCGCACGTCGCCGGACCATGGCACGGCCTTCGACATTGCCGGCACCGGACGGGCCAATCCGTCGAGCCTGATCGCGGCTCTGCGGCTTGCCGCCCGGATGGCGGCAGCGCCACCGGCATGAGCGCGATCGATGACCTCCCGCCGCTTCGCGAGGTCATTCGCCAGCACGCGCTGTCGGCTCGCAAATCGCTCGGTCAGAATTTCCTGCTGGACCTCAACCTGACCGCGCGGATCGCGCGGGCCGCGGGCCCGCTCGAAGATGCGACGATTATCGAGATCGGCCCCGGCCCCGGCGGGCTGACGCGCGCGTTGCTGGCGCTCGGCGCGCGGCGCGTCATCGCCGTGGAGCGCGACCAGCGCGCACTGGCGGCGCTCGAAGAGATTGCAAGGCGATATCCGCAACGGCTCGATATCATCTGCGCCGACGCGCAGTATTTCGACCCACGGCCGCTGCTCGGCGGCGGCAAGGCGAAAATCGTCGCCAACCTGCCCTACAATATCGCAACCGCGCTGTTGATCGATTGGCTGTCGATCGAGCCGTGGCCGCCCTGGTACGACATGATGGTCCTGATGTTCCAGCGCGAAGTGGCCGAGCGAATTGTCGCCCGCGAGAATGACGACGCCTACGGACGGCTCGGCGTGCTGGCGAACTGGCGCGCCGAGACCAAGATCCTGTTCGATATTTCTCCCGCGGCATTCGTACCGCAGCCCAAGGTCACCTCGTCGGTCGTGCGATTGGTGCCGCGCGGCACGCCGGAAGCGTGCGACCGCAGGGCGCTGGAACAGGTTGCGGCGGCAGCGTTCGGCCAGCGTCGCAAGATGCTGCGGCAAAGCCTCAAATCATTGGCCGTCGACCCTGCCCGGCTGGCGACGGCAGCGCATGTCGATTTGACGCGGCGCGCCGAGACCGTTCCGGTGAGCGGCTTTGTTGCCATGGCCCGCGAATTGACCGATATACGAAATACAAAATGAACGTCCCTTAAGGAGAGAATGCCATGACGCTCATGCGTCGTCAGTCGCTGGTGAAATTCGATGCGCCGCTGTGCGAAACCATCATCGAGACGCCGAAGCCGTCGGCCAAGGAAGTCCTCGTCCGTATCGAGCGTTGCGGGTTGTGCCATTCCGATCTGCATATCCAGGACGGCTACGCCGACCTCGGCGGCGGCAAGAAGCTCGACACCACGCGTGGCATGACGCTGCCGTTTACGCTCGGTCACGAGATCGCCGGGGTCGTCGAGGAAGTCGGCGCGGACGTTTCGAAGGAGCTGATCGGCGCGAAAAAAGCGGTCTTCCCCTGGATCGGCTGCGGCCAATGCCGCGACTGTCTCAATGGCGATGAAAATCTGTGCGTCAAGCAGCGTTTTCTCGGTGTTGCCATCGACGGCGGCTTCGCCAGCCATGTGCTGGTGCCGGATGCAAAATATCTGCTGGACTACGATCCGCTGCCGGTCAATCAGGCGGCAACCCTGATGTGTTCCGGCGTGACCGCCTATGGTGCGTTAAAGCGCCTGGTCGACCGGCCGCGGCAACGCAATCTGCTGCTGATCGGCCTTGGCGGCGTCGGCATGATGGGACTTTCGTTCGCGCAAGCCATGTTCAAGCAGAAAATCACGGTTGCGGATTTGAGCCCCGCCGCGCGCGAGGCGGCGTTGAAAAACGGCGCCGATGTCGCCTACGATCCCGCGGAAGCAGACGTCGCCAAACGCATCATCAGGGAAACCGAGGGCGGATTCGACGCGATCGTCGATTTTGCCGGCAACGAAAAATCGATGGCCTTTGCGGTCGCTGCGGTCGCGCGTGGCGGCAAGATCGTGGTCTCTGGATTGATGGGCGGTAATTTCAGCCTGCCCATGGTACAATGGATCTACAAGCGCATGACCATCGAGGGCTTCATGGTCGGGACGCTGGCCGAGGCACACGAGTTGATGGCGCTCGCGCGCGCCGGCAAGATCAAGCCGACCCCGATGACAGAAGAGCCGATGGACGAGGTCCAGAAATGGATCGACGAGTTGCGGGCCGGAAAAGTCGTCGGCCGTATCGTGCTGAAAAACTGAGGCAGGGCGCCTTTCAAGCCTCACCAAAAGAGGCGGAGTGCCATGCAAGCCTCGCGTGAACTGGGAGGACTTCCGATGGCCTGGAGGAATCGTTCGACATTGGGCGCGGTTGCGGCGCTGGCGCTGATGCTGGCTGCGACGCCGGCCTTCGCGCAGAAGCAATACGGCCCCGGCGTCACCGACACCGAAGTCAAGATCGGAACCACCACGCCCTATAGCGGCCCGGCATCGGCCTATTCGGCCGGTGCGGTCTCCGCGACGGCCTATTTCACGATGATCAACGAACAAGGCGGCGTCAACGGCCGCAAGATCAACTACATCAGCCTCGACGACGCCTACAGCCCGCCCAAGACGGTGGAGCAGATCAGACGGCTGGTCGAAAGCGACGAGGTGTTGTTTCTCGTCAATCCCGTGGGCACGGCGACCAACATGGCCGTGCTCAAATACATCAACCAGAAACGTGTGCCGCATCTCTTCATCGGCACGGGTGCGACGGTCTTCAACGACCCCGAGCATTATCCGTGGACCATGAGCTGGACGCCGCATTATGCATCGGAAGGCGAGATCTACGCCAGATACATTCTCTCGGCGAAACCCGACGCGAAGATCGGTATCCTGTCCCAGAACGACGATCTCGGCCGCGACTATCTGTTGGGGTTCAGGCGCGCGCTCGGTGACAAGGCATCGACGATGATCGTGTCGTCGTTGACCTACAACACCAGCGACCCGACCATCGATTCCCAGGTGGTTTCGCTGAAGGCGTCGGGCGCGGACGTATTTTTCATTGTCACGGTACCCAAATTCGCCGCGCAGGCCATTCGCAAGGCCTATGACATCGACTGGCATCCGCAGGAATTCGTGGTCAGCGTCGGCTCCTCGATCGCGGGCGCGATCAGGCCGGCCGGATTTGAAGCGGCCAAAGGCATCATCTCGGCGGCCTATCAAAAGGACCCGGCCGACCCGCAGTGGCGAGACGATCCGGCCATGCAAGCCTGGAACGTCTGGATGGACAAGTACAACCCGCGCGTCGACAAGAGCGACTATTACGCCCCCTATGGCTACAACATCGGTTTCGCGGTGGTCCGGCTGCTTAAGCAGTGCGGCGACAATCTGACGCGCGAGAACATCATGCAGCAGGCTTCCCATCTGGATATGGAGCTGCCGTTGCTGCTGCCCGGAATCCGCCTGAAGACCAGCCCGACCGACCTGCGCCCGATCAAGCAGATGCGGCTGGTGCGCTTCGACGGCCAGCGCTACGTGCTGTTCAGCGACGTGCTCGCCAGCGAATGATGCGCCAAAACAACAGCTTCAACTTTTGTTTCTCCTGAACGCCGCCGGTCGCGCAAATCCAGGCGCAAGCCCGAATTAAGCCTCATGCTGTCCGGAATTGCGGCTCATTGCGACCCAAGTTTTTGTTAACAATTGGGGCACGGAGTGTTGCGTAAGCCGGAGATACCCATGCCAAACCGAACCGCGAAATTCGCGTCAGCGATCTTCGCTGGCCTCCTCGCGGGGACTCCGCTAACGACAATTTCACACGGCGCAGCGGCGGAGGAGGAGTGCCTTTCCGGCCCGAACGACAAAGCGCCTGGGGGCGGCCATTGGTACTATCGTATTGATCGTGCCACCAAACGCCATTGCTGGTACCAACGAGAAGAGGGAGAAAAGCTTTCCCCGTCCAATTCGGCTGCATCGGCGCGTCCGATTGCGGCGAAACCGGCACCAGCGGCGCAGCGTTCGGTCGCCGACGCTCACGCCGAACTACCCTGGCAGTCGCGTATCGAACAGCCACGCCGCGATAGGTCGGTTCCGGCAGTAACCGCCGATGCAGCGGTCGGCGAAATTAACCCGGATGTGAAATCACCGGTTGCAGAGGGACAGCAACCGAACCTCGTTTCGCGGTGGTTGGGTCGGTCGGACGCGGATCCTTCGAACAACCCGATTTTCCTGACCAGTCCAACCCCCCTGGCCGGTCCTTTGCCAAATGGTTCTGTGCCAATCAGTCCCGTCGCAAACAAGGACGATCCCGATACGAACGCGAGCGCTGCCTCGCCAACTCAGCCGCCGACCGCTGCCGGTCAGTTCGCCGCGACCGATCTGTCGTCTCCAACCCATTCCGTGCAGATGCTGTTGGCCGCTATTTTGGGCGCGCTGGCGCTGGCCGGCGTGATGGGACGCGCTATTTTCAAATTCGTGGGCCCCCGAAGCCCTGCAAAGCTTAAAGGCCGCGATCGTCGGCGCGCGATCTGGAAATCGACGGGCGGCGGTCGCACGACATCAAACGCCTATCCGGGAGCGGATGCCGTGCCGCCGGATTTCCCTCGTGACCTCGATCAGGTCGAAGACCCCGGTGACAGGATTGCGGAATTGTTGCGGGATTTTTCCCGCAGGGGTCGCAAGGGCGGAAAGACGCGCCAACCCAGCCCAACCTAGAGCCGTTTTGCGTTTGATAGAATCGAAACGGGGCTCGGGATTCTCGATTTGACGCGTTTTGAACGCCGGGCTGGGCTATTTCTCTAATCCGAAGTTTTCACTCGCAAATTGCACAAGTCGTTGACGGAGCTTGATGATTGCTCCGAGCGGCTTGTCAGTTACTGGACACGGACGGGATCGAGCCCGAGCAGTTCGAAGGCAGCCTCCTGGAGGGCGGTTGCTGTTGAGTGAAGGGTGAAGCGATGCGTGGGGCGCGCGAGCACACGCATGGTGTTGCGAACGAGTGTTCCGAGATGCGCCATGAGGTCGGTGAAGCTCATGACTCGCTGACCTTCTGCCGAGCGCTTTGTTGCCTTCTTGGCCTTGACCGCATCTGACGGTTCGGTCGACGCAACTGGAGAGATTCGCGCCGCCTTGGCTGCCGCCAGATCGGTGTCGTGGAACAACAGCGGCGCCAATACCTGCCGCAGGTGCCACTCGACATGGTAGGCGAGCATGCACAGGAACACGTGGGCGCGCACTCTGTCCGCGGTCCAATGCCGGATCGGCCGGATGTCCAGATCAACGCTCTTCAAGGACCGGAACGCCCGTTCGACACGCGAGAGGTCCTTGTAGGCCTGAACCGTTTCTGCGGCGGCCATATGATCGGCCGGCACGCTGGTTCGGATCACATAGATGCCGTCGAGGCGCGCCTCGGCCTCGATCTGATCGAGCCGCCTTTGCCAGGAGAGATGACCGTCGGTGATTGTGATGGCGAAGTGCTTGGCCATCTTTTTCTTGTTGAGAACCGCACCGACCGCCAAACCAATCTCCGCCGCGCCAGGCACGGCTGTCTTCTTGCGGTGAACTTGCGCTTCGATCCGGGCCAATTCGCGTTCGGTCGCAGCCAACAACTCCTCACGCTTGCGTGCCCGTTCAGCGGCAAGCTCGTGATTGCGGCACACAATCAGTCGTTCGCCCGGGAACAGGTCCGGCGCGCTGATTTCCGCAAGATCGCGGTCATCGAACAACGACAGCTGCAACGGCCCATCCTCGGCAGCCAGCGCCTGCACCGCCGGCGCACGCAGGCAGGTGATCCAATCGAGATGCGCCGGCCTGAGGTCGTCGCGAATGCGGGCCGAGGTGATCATGCCACGATCGCCGACCACGACCACACGGCTGATGCCGAAGCGATCCTTCAGCTTCTCGACCTGTACGCTCAGGGTCGACGGGTCCGCGGTGTTGCCGTCGAACACTTCCACGGCGATCGGCAATCCCTCGCGCGTGCAGAGCAGTCCATAGACGATCTGCAGCCGGTCCCTTCGGTGATCCCGGCTGTGACCATAGCGCGCCAGCGGGCAGTGGCGCCCCTCGAAGTAAGACGAGCTGACGTCGTAGAGGACCAGCACGCCGTCTTCGAGATGGCGCCGCGCCAGGCCGGTCTCGATGCGCGCCTGACGTTCGAGCAGCCAATCCAAAGCCTCATAGGCCTCCCGCTCCTTGATCCGGCCAAGCTGCAAGACCGCGCCCAGGCTCGATGACGCCGTCTCCTCATCGACCGCTCGTACAAAGCCTAGCTTCGATCGCGGCGCAATCAGTCGATCAACCATCATGGCGACGATCAAATCGCAGCAGCGTCGCGAGGTCGGATCCTTGGAGGCGCTCAGGATCAACCGATCGAGACCGATCTTGCGGATCATGCCAAGCGCCGCCGCGACGTGGCCGTGCGGCAATGAGCGTTCGACTTCCAATTCCTGCGGACCTGTGCCGACGACCGTAGCGCCCTTGAGCACCGCCTTCAGCGTATCGATCATATCGCGCGGCAACTTGCTGAGATTGGCCAACGTCCGCTTCTGCGAACGGCCTTGCTCGTCACGATAGCTCTCCCGCAGCAACACCGCAGGCGGAGAGTCTCGATTGGGCACCGTCTCGATGAACATGCCCGAATCGAATCACATCTTCGCCGATTTGGGAATCCCTTACATGGACACAGTCACAGGATCATTTGCAGCCCAAACCCCTGCAAAGACTCAGTTCTCACCGATCAGAAGCGCAAACTTCAGACTAGCTCAAAACTCTCTTGCGATCGTCGCCAGCATTTCCAGCAGCGCGGCGCGGTTGGCGGGGCCCAGCAACTCGTTGAGACGCGCTTCGTGCTTGATCGCGACGAGCTTCTTGGCGCGCGCCAGCACCGCACGGCCCTTGTCGGTCAGGACAAGAATGTGGGAGCGGCGATCGTTGGTCGAACGCATCCGTACGCACAGGTCGCGGCTCTCCAGGCCGTCAAGCATCGCCACGAAATTCGGCCGGAGGATGCCGAGCGTAATGGCGATCTCGGTCTGGTTACGTCCCGGATTCTTGTCGAGCAACAGCAGCACGGAAAATTGCGCCGGGGTAAGCTGCAGCGGCGCGACGCAGCGCAGAAAATCCTCGAAGACCTTCAATTGCGCGCGCTTGAGCGAATAGCCGAGCAACTCGGACAATTCGCCCATCTGCAGCGCCGGGCTTTCAGCGGCACCTTCGGCGGGATCTTTGCGGCGAGACGCCTTGGCGAGATCCACGGCGGCGGTCTTGGAAACAGTCATCGCTCGAAGCTCGCAATCGCGCTAGGGTCCGATCCAGCCTCGCTGAATCGGGCCCGTCGGTCATCTCTTTGTTTGGGCATGATCTCTTCCGAAAACCGGTTCCCCTGCTTCGGGATCATGCCGCAGGCTTGCAACGGCCCGGCAGGCGTTACGGGCTTGAGATTATATTTGATAATTGTTATCCACCATACCAAATATCGACAGCCTTTTTCAATGGCTGTGATCGACGGGCCGGCGTCCTTTTTGGGACGCGATCGGCCCGACGCGTGAGGGGGAGCGCCCGGTCTTGAACACGACGATCATGCTGTTCCTGGTCCAGGACGGCATTACCAACGGCGCGATCTATGCGCTGCTCGGCCTTGCGCTGGTGCTGGTGTTCGCCGTCACGCGCGTCATCCTGATTCCGCAGGGCGAGTTCGTTACCTACGGCGCGCTGACCTACGCCACGCTGTCGGCCGGCCAGGTGCCGGGCACCGCGCGGCTGGCGGTGGCGATGGGCGTGGTGGCGTTTGGCCTCGATTTGTTCGTCGGCCGCAGGTCGCTGCACCTCATGCTGGTCGGACGTGCGTTCGCGGTCAACATCATGCTGCCTGTGGCGATCCTGGCCCTGACCTGGTGGCTCGCCGGCCAGAAGACCCCGATCGCGATCAACATCGCGCTGTCGCTGTTGATCGTCGCGGCGATCGGGCTGTTTCTCTATCGCATCGCGTTTCAACCGATTGCACACACCTCGGTGCTGGTACTCCTGATCGCCTCGGTAGGCTGCCATCTCGCGCTGCAGGGTTTTGGGCTGGTATTCTTCGGCGCCGAAGGGCAACGCGGCCCGACGATATCGGACTTGGCCTTCAGCGCCGGCCCCTTGCGCTTCAGCGGCCAGAGCATCGCCGTCTACGCCATTACCGTCGCCTTCATTATCGGCCTGTGGCTGTTTTTCGGCTTTACCCTCACCGGCAAGGCGCTGCGCGCCACCGCGGTCAATCGCCTGGGCGCGCGGCTGGTCGGCATCCGAACCACGCTGTCGGGACAGATCGCGTTCCTGCTGGCCTCCGTGATCGGGGCGATCTCGGGAATCCTGATCGTGCCGATCACGACGCTGTATTATGACACCGGCTTCCTGATCGGCCTCAAGGGATTCATCGCCGCCATCATCGGCGGCCTCGTGAGCTACCCGTTGACCGCGGTCGCGGCCCTGGTGGTCGGATCCGTCGAGGCATTCTCCTCGTTCTATGCCAGCAATTTCAAGGAGGTCATCGTCTTTTTCCTGATCCTTCCGGTGCTCGTATTGCGGTCGCTGGCAGCGCCCGCGGTCGAGGAAGAGAAGGATTGACCGCGATGATGCAGCGGCTGCCCATCGTCGTCTTCGCAGCTGTGATGGCGGCGATTCCGTTCATCCCCGGCATGCCGCCGTTCTGGATCGTGCTGCTCGACAATATCGGGCTCGCCGCACTGGTGGCGATGGGGCTTGTGCTCCTGACCGGCGTCGGCGGCCTCACCTCGTTCGGCCAGGCCGCGTTTTGCGGTTTTGGCGCCTATACGACGGCGGTGCTCACCACCGCCTATGGCGTGTCACCCTGGCTGACATTGCCGTTGTCGCTGCTGGTCTCAGGCATCGCCGCGGTGGTGCTGGGCCTCGTCACCGTGCGGCT
>Ga0080026_10000290_pt1 | contig 12280 bp, 7 predicted proteins | sample OrgsoiDNA2013045_FD_70941 | JGI IMG/M metagenome (GOLD analysis project Ga0080026, IMG submission 70941) | Permafrost soil microbial communities from the Arctic, to analyse light accelerated degradation of dissolved organic matter (DOM) -... | ecosystem: Environmental > Terrestrial > Soil >... | reverse complement strand
GGCCGCAGGTAGATCAGTGCCCGGTTAGCCAGCTGCACGGGCAGCCCGGAAGGCAGCGGCGGCGCGGGCAGGCTGGCCATCGCTGCCTGGCCCAGCGTGGCCGCGGCCGGGTCCTTGTCTGCCGCGGCCGGGTCGCGGCCGTCGCGGTGGTCAGTCATCACTGGCCTTCCCTTGTCCTGATTCAGCCTCGGCCTGTCCGGCGAGCGCGCGGATGACGGTGATGGTGGTCCCTGCGGCGGCCGCCGCAGCCTCGATGCTGCCGGTCACATTGACGGCCTCCTGTACCAACTCCTGCACGACGGCCGGGTGCTCGGCAGGCAAAGGATCAGGCTCGCTCGTCCGCCAGCCGAGCGCGGAAATCTGCGCGCTGATCCTGCGGTACTGGGCCTCCCGGATCACGGCCAGGTCGTGCGCTCGGTACAACACCGCTGCAGCCGAGATCAGCCACTTGCGCTTCAGCTGCAGCAGGCGAGCAGGGGTGATCTCGGCTGCCTTCAGGTCGGCGTACAGCTGCCGGGCGGGTGCGAGCAGTTCCCCGGAGAATTCCTGAGCGGTCTTCTCCGGATCGGACCCGAAGCCGGCCTCGCAGGCCACATGGCCGAGCTCGTGGCCGAGGGTGAACCGCTGCCGGTCGGCCGAGACGTCGGAGTTAATAATGAACAGCGGCGGCTCGCCCGGCGGATGCAGACTTGTCGCGTCCACCTCACGGCCACCGAGCGGGAGTGCAACCACCAGCGCACACATCTGTTCCGCGACCTCAGCGACCGACCGGATCGGTCCGTCCCCGATCCCGCATCGCTCGCGCACTGCTCGCGCTGCATCGACCGCGCTGTCGATCCCGCCGGTGACGACCGGCGCCCAGGTGAAGTCCGGCAGCGGCCGGCCCGCGGCCACCGTCAGTCGGTGCAGGTACAGACGCACCAAGTTCACCTGGGCATGTAGCTGCCGGAGAGTAGATGCCCTGGTCGACACCCGGTTGCGGTGGTACAAGCACCCGTCCCCCAACGACCAAAGCTTGGCGTCCGATGCCAGCAGCTCAGGCGTGCACATCAGCGCTTCAGCGAACAATGTCAGCCGCTCGCCGCTCACCGTCAGGGCGCCCTTTTCGGCCCGCGAGACGTAACCCTGGCTGATCGGCTGACCGCTACCGGCCAGCTGGCTCAGTCGCGTGGCCAGCTGTGCCTGCGTCAACCCAAGCGCCTCGCGCGCGGCGATCAGCAGGTTCTCGTTAGCCGTTCCAGGGCCGGATCCATGTACATCCACTCGAGCAGCATACAACGGCTGCCGACCGTACATGCGCAACATGATGCGTCAAAATATTCCGATCTTTACGCACCGTACTCTGAGCCTGCAGTACCGAGATCGACTCGGAGACCATCCCGTCTGTAGGCGGCGGGCAAGCAGGTTGCCTTCGCGTTCCTACTCGATCAGTCCGAGCCCGGTCGGCCCACGACGCGACAACCTGCCGCGCCTGGCGCGAAGGATTGATTTATGTCGCCTGGTGGCGTCGTGTCCTGATGACAAATGGGTGACAAATGATCTTGAGGCCAGTTGTCCGGAGACGAAACTGGTGCTGTGACCTGGTGCTTTGAGTGGGCCTGGGAGGACTTGAACCTCCGACTTCTTCCTTATCAGGGAAGCGCTCTAACCGAGCTGAGCTACAGGCCCGTCACATGCCCGGCACGATGCTGCGGGGCATGCCGGGATAGGTTACCGCAAGAGGGAGCCCGGAGGGTCAGTCGGTCTCCTTGAGCGTGACCTCAATCCCGCCAGCCAGATGCGTAACGAGGTTGTAGACGACCGCGCCCACGGTGGCCAGCGCCGTAATCAGCACGACGTTGATAGCTCCGACCAGCATCGTGTAGCCAAGGACCCGCGAGGCGGCGAACCAGCTGGACGCGTTGGATCCGGGGTGTCCCTTGCTGAACGTGACCTGGCCTATCGTCTTCTCGATGTCGCGGAACACTCCGATCCTGGCCAGCACGAAATAGATCCCCGCGACGGCGACGAACAGCACGACCCAGCCCACCAGGGAGATCATGAAGCTGAACTTCATGACCGACCAGGGCTCGATCCTGGACAGGACCAGTTGCGCCTTGCGCGTTGAGGCTGGCCCGCTGGTCAGGCCCTGCTGCGCGGGCGACGGCCTGGCTGCCTGCGGGCGCGGAGCTGGCTTCGTCTGGACCTTCGCTGGCCTGGGCTTCGCCTGCTTCGGGGGCTTGGCCGGCTTGGTCCTCGTCTTGGTCAGCATGGAGAACGGCGCAGTGATCTTGGCAGCAGGTCCTGGCGGCGCGCTGGCCGGATAGGGGGGCGCCATCCGCACCGCTCCGCTCGCAGCCGGCGGCGGCGAGCCCACTGGCGGAGCCGGCGGGCTGAAGTCACGGTCGGCGGGCTCCTGGACAGTGCTGGCTGGCAGGCCCGCCCCGCTGTTGAACGGCGTGTGGTCGGGAAAGCCACCGCTATCCCCGGCGGGACCGCCAGTATCGAAGCCAAAGGCGTCCGGCTCGGGAGGAGCAGCCTCAGCATCACCGTCAGTCAGCCACGTCGGTGGCTCTACGCGGTTTTCCACCCGGTCCTCCTCCGGCACGTTTCCTGACATGAGGTTATCCCCAGATGAGTGTTCCGGGTCCGCATCAGGCACCCAGCCGTCATCTGAGACGACATCTGTAAGACGCCGCACCCCCCCACCGCGTTGCTCTTTGCGGCTAACAGCCATGCCTGAATCTCCCTGCGTCTCATTATCCCCGGAACTGTCCGTCATCATTACGTCACTCCCGGCACATCACATGTCGTAGCTATCTGCCTCCGAAGGAGGATCGGTGCCCGCCTCCGCGGCGCTCACACCCTCGTGATCTGCAGAGACGTCAGTGTCCTCGGCTAGGACTCTCGCGCTGGCGCCTCCATCTCCCGCGTCGTCGATGCCCTCAGGGCCACCGTCGGAACCATTTCCAGGATTGTCGCCTTCAGGATCGTCCAGTCCGCCGCCCGGCTCAAGCGCCTCCGCATTCCGCGCCAACGCCACCAGGCTCTGCCCGGAGGCCAGATTCACCAGCCGCACGCCCATGGTCTGCCGTCCCGACAGCTTGATCTCGGCCGCCGCTGTCCTGATCACTCCGCCTGCGGAGGTGATCGCGAACACCTCGTCCTCGGGACGCACCATCAGCGCACCGACAAGCTCGCCGCGCGCTTCCACGATCCTGGCGGTCAGCACGCCCTGCCCGCCCCTGCCCTGCACCGGGTACTGATCAGCGGGGGTCCGCTTGGCATAGCCGCCGCCGGTCGCGACCAGGACATCCGCGCCCTCAGTGACCACGTGCATGCCGAGCAGCTCATCACCGTCGCTGAACCGCATCCCGATCACCCCCGATGTCGCTCGCCCCATCGGCCGGAGTGCATCGTCGTTCGCGCGGAACCTGATGGCCTGAGCATGCCTGCTCACCAGCAGCAGGTCCTCCTGCGCAGAGACCAGCCGCGCGGCAATCACCTCGTCGTCCTCGCGCAGGTTGATCGCGATGATTCCGCCGGCCCTGGGCGAGTCGAAGTCGGTCAGCCTGGACTTCTTCACCAGGCCGGATGAGGTGGCGAGCACCAGGTACGGAGCGACACCGTAGTCCGAAAGCGCCAGGACCTCGGCGATCCGCTCATCCGGCTGGAACGCGAGCAGGTTGGCTACGTGCTGGCCGCGGGCATCGCGCGCCGCATCGGGCAGCTCATAGGACTTGGCCCGGTAGACCCTGCCCTTGTTGGTGAAGAACAGGATCCAGTTGTGCGTGGTAGTGACGAAGAAGTGCTCGACGATGTCGTCGGTGCGCAGCTGCGCGCCGCGCACGCCCTTGCCGCCGCGCCGCTGGGCCCGGTAGAGATCTGTCTTGGTGCGCTTGGCGTAGCCGCCGCGGGTGATCGTGACGACCACGTCTTCCTCGGCGATCAGGTCTTCCATCGACATATCGCCGTCGTAGGCGATGATCTGCGTCCGCCGGTCATCACCGTACTTCGCGACGATCTCGCCGAGCTCGGTGCTGACGATCTGCCGCTGGCGCTCCGGCGAGGCGAGGATGGCCTCGTACCCGGCGATCTGCGCCATCAGCTCCTCGTACTCATCGACGAGCTGCTGGCGCTCCAGCGCCGCGAGCTTGCGCAGCTGCATGTCGAGGATGGCCCTGGCCTGGATCTCGTCGATCTCCAGCAGGTCCATCAGGCCCTGCTGCGCGGCGGACGCCGAGGCGCTGGCCCTGATCAGCGCGATCACGGCGTCGATCTGGTCAATGGCCTTGAGCAGCGCGCTCAGGATGTGAGCCCGCTCCTGGGCCTTGCGCAGCAGGTAACGGGTCCGCCGGACGATCACCTCGATCTGGTGGGTGACCCAGTACCTGATCATCTGGTCGAGCCGCAGGGTGCGCGGGACGCCGTCGACGAGAGCCAGCATGTTCGCGCCGAAGGTGTCCTGCAGCTGGGTGTGCTTGTAGAGGTTGTTCAGCACGACCTTGGCGACCGCGTCCCGCTTCAGCACGATGACCAGCCGCTGGCCGGTGCGGCTGCTTGTCTCGTCGCGGACATCGGCGATGCCGGTCACCCGGCCCTCCCGGACCAGCTCAGCGATCTTCAGCGCCAGGTTGTCCGGGTTGACCTGGTAGGGCAGCTCGGTGACGACCAGGCAGGCACGGCCCTTGTGGTCCTCCTCCACCTCGACCACGGCGCGCATCGTGATCGAGCCGCGGCCGGTGCGGTAGGCCTCCTGGATGCCCCGCCGGCCGACGATCAGCGCTCTGGTCGGGAAGTCCGGGCCCCTGACCCGCTCCATCATGGCCTCGAGCAGATCCTCATCGGTCGCGTCGTAGTTCTCCAGGAACCACTGGACTCCGGCCCCGAGCTCGCGCAGGTTGTGCGGCGGTATCTTGGTCGCCATGCCGACCGCGATGCCCTCGGAGCCGTTGACGAGCAGGTTGGGGAAACGGCTGGGCAGCACCACCGGCTCGGCCGACCGGCCATCGTAGTTCGGCCGGAAATCGACGGTGTCCTTGTCGATGTCCCGCAGCATCTCCATCGCCAGCGGGGCCAGCCGGCACTCGGTGTACCTGTGCGCCGCCGCCGGGTCGTTGCCGGGCGAGCCGAAGTTGCCCTGGGGATCCACCAGCGGCATCCGCATCGCCCAGTGCTGGGCCAGCCGGACCAGCGCGTCATAGATGGCGCTGTCACCGTGCGGGTGGTAATTGCCCATCACCTCGCCGATGACGCGGGCGCACTTGAAGTACCCGCGGTCGGGCCGGTAGCCGCCGTCGTACATCGCGTACAGGATCCGGGTGTGGACGGGCTTGAGCCCGTCTCGCACATCGGGCAGCGCCCGGCCCACGATGACGGACATCGCATAGTCGATATAGCTGCGCTGCATCTCGACCTGGATGTCGACCGGCTCGGTGCGGTCATGCCCGTCCGGCGGTGCGTCGGGGGTGTTCACGTCGGCCACTGTGGCGCTGCCCTCTCAGTGATATGAGTCGTTTCCATGATCAGGCGGACGCGGCAGGTCATATGTCGAGGAACCTCACGTCCTTGGCGTTGCGCTGGATGAACGCGCGCCGTGCCTCCACGTCCTCGCCCATCAGCACGCTGAACAGCTCGTCGGCCTGAGCGGCGTCATCCAGCGTGATCTGCCGCAGGACCCGGCCCGCGGGATCCATCGTCGTCTCCCACAGCTCGTTGGCGTTCATCTCGCCCAGGCCCTTGAACCGCTGCACGCCGTCCCGCGGCCTGGGGTCCTTGCGGCCGCTGGCGATGCCCGCCTCGATCACCGTGTCCCGCTCCCGGTCGGAGTAGGCATAGCCGGGCTGGACACCCCGGCCCTCCCACTTGATCTTGTAGAGCGGCGGCTGCGCGAGGTAGACGTGCCCGGCCTCGATCAGCGGCTTCATGAACCGGAACAGCAGCGTGAGCAGCAGCGTGGTGATGTGCTGGCCGTCGACGTCGGCGTCGGCCATCAGGATGATCTTGTGATACCTGAGCTTGGCGATGTCGAACTCGTCGTGGATGCCGGTGCCCAGGGCGGTGATCATCGCCTGGACCTCGTTGTTCTTCAGGACCCGGTCGATCCTGGCCTTCTCCACGTTGAGGATCTTGCCGCGGATCGGCAGGATCGCCTGGAACTGCGGGTTCCTGCCGCCCTTGGCCGAGCCGCCCGCCGAGTCGCCCTCGACCACGTAGATCTCGCACAGCGCAGGGTCCCCGGACTGGCAGTCGGCCAGCTTCCCCGGCAGCCCCGCCCCGCCCATCACGCTCTTGCGGGTCAGGTCACGAGCCTGGCGCGCGGCCATCCTGGCCCTGGCCGCCTGGGTGGCCTTGATGATGATGGCCTTGGCCTCGCCAGGGTTGCTCTCGAACCAGTTCCGCAGATGGTCGTTGCACACCTTCTGCACGAAAGAGCGGGCCTCGGTATTGCCGAGCTTGGTCTTGGTCTGGCCCTCGAACTGCGGCTCGGCCAGCTTGACGTGGATGATCGCGGTGAGCCCTTCCCGCACGTCCTCGCCGAGCAGGTTGTCGTCCTTCTCGCGGAGCAGCTTCTGCTCCTTGGCGTACCGGTTCACGATCGAGGTGAGCGCCGAGCGGAACCCCTCCTCGTGCGTGCCGCCCTCGGCGGTGTTGATCGTGTTGGCGAACGTGTACACCGATTCTGAGTAGGAGCCGCTCCACTGCATGGCGATCTCCGCCGAGATGCCCTCCGCCTCGTCACCGAACTCGATCACCGTGGCGTGTGCCGCCTCCTTGGTGGCGTTCAGGTACCGGACGAAGTCCGCGATGCCGCCCTCGTAGCAGTAGCTGGCCACATGCGGCTCGCCCGGCTCGCCGTCAACGTGATCGGGCCGCTCATCGGTCAGGATGATGGCCAGGCCGCGGTTGAGGAACGCCATCTCCTGCAGCCGCCGGGACAGCGTCTCGAACGACCACACGGTCGTCTCGAAGATCTGCTGATCCGGCCAGAACGTGACCGTGGTGCCGGTCTCGCTCGTCTCCTCGCCCCGGGCCAGCGGGCTCAGCGGCTGGACGTGGTACGCCTGCCGCCACGCATAGCCGTCCCTGCGGATGTCGACCTCCAGCCGGGACGACAGCGCGTTGACCACCGAGATGCCGACGCCGTGCAGGCCGCCGGAGACCGCGTAGGACTTGCCGTCGAACTTGCCGCCCGCGTGCAGCGTGGTCAGCACGACCTCCACCGCGGGGCGGTGCTCGACCGGGTGGTCGTCGACCGGGATGCCGCGGCCGTTGTCCCAGACCCGGACGCCGCCGTCCGCGAGCAGGGTGACCTCGATCCGGTCGCAGTAGCCCGCCAGGGCCTCGTCCACCGCGTTGTCGACGACCTCTTGGACCAGGTGATGCAGGCCGCGCTCGCCGGTCGAGCCGATGTACATCCCCGGGCGCTTGCGGACCGCTTCCAGGCCCTCGAGGACCGTGATCGATTGCGCGTTATACGACAAAGTGGAAGCTCCTCCTGAAAACAGGGCAGGCACGCGGGCCGATGCGGCACCCTCGACAGCCGTCTGCCCGGTACGCTTCCTTATTTTACCTGGGACAACCGTCCGGCTCAGCCGTACGTGTCACGTGGTCCCCGGCCGCCGCGCACCCGCCACTCGCCGGGGCGCCTCGGCGCCGTCGCCGGCCCGCGTACCTTGACCTTCTTGACGACGCCGTCGCCCAGCTCGGCGTTCAGCCTGCGCACCAGCTGGGCCGCCAGCAGGCGCACCTGAGTGGCCCATGCGGTCGAGTCCGTGCTGATCGTCAGCTCGCCGTCGGCCAGGCCGTCCGGCGTGGTGTGCGCGGCGAGCTCGGGGCCGACGATCTGCGCCCACCGGCCGAAGACCGATCCGGTCGCGGCGGCCAGCGCCCAGCCCTGCGTCTCGATCAGGCCTGAGATGGCGGCGTTCAGCGGCTGCGGGTCATCCTGGCGCTGCCGCCGCTGCGACCGGCCCGGCGGGGCTGAGCCGCCGGCCGCGGTGCGTTCTGAATGGGTCTTGTCACGCGAGGCAGGCCTGTTCCCCCTGGCCAGCGCGTCGGCCTTGGCGCGGGCCAGTGCCGCGCGGGCCAGGCCCGCGCGATCGTCGCGCCCGCCCGGGCCTGGCCTGGCCTCAGGCATGCTCGATCACCCCGCCGGACACCGTGAATCTCGCTCCGGCCAGCCGCGGCGGCACGTCGACGGGCACCGCGGCGGTCACCAGGACCTGCTCGGCGGTGCCGACCAGCTCGGCGAGCCGCTCGCGGCGGCCGGAGTCCAGCTCGGCGAAGACGTCATCCAGCATCAGCACCGGGTCCTCGCCGTCGAGCCGCAGCAGCTCGTAGGCGGCGAGCCGGAGCGCCAGCGCCAGCGACCACGACTCGCCATGACTGGCGTAGCCGCGCGCGGGCAGGTCGCCGATCCGCAGCTCCAGGTCGTCCCGGTGCGGGCCGACCAGGCACACGCCGCGGTCGAGCTCGGCTCGCCGCGAGCTTTCCAGCGCGGCGCGCATCGATTCCGCGAGCTTCACCCTGTCCGCATCCGGCTCGCCCTTCACGCCAAACGCCTGCCGGTAGCTGATGCCAGCGCTTAGCTCTTCGCCGGACACCCGCCCGTATGCCCCTGCCACCAGCGGGCGGATCGCCGCAGTCAGGCCCAGCCTGCCCGCGGTGAGCTCCGCGCCCTTGGCGACCAGCTGCTCGTCCCACACCTCCAGGCCGCCCGGCGCCGTGACGCCCCTGGCCCTGGCCGATTTCAGCAGGGCCGTCCGCTGCCGCACCACCCGCTCGTATTCCGCCCGGATGCCGGCATACCGCGGCCTGGTGGCGACCAGCAGGTCGTCGAGGTAGCGCCGCCGCTGATCAGGGTCGCCCTTGACCACGCTGAGATCCTCGGGCGCGAACAGGACGCAGGTCAGGGTGCCGAGCACATCGCGCGGCCGCGGCACGGGAACCCGGTTGAGCCGGACCCGGTTCGCCTTGCCCGGGTTGACCTCGATCTCCACCAGGCTGTCGCGTGCCGTGGAGGTGATCCCCGCGCGCAGGATGGCCCGGTCGGCGCCGCGCCGGACCAGGGGAGCGTCGGTGCCGACCCGGTGGCTGCCGAAGGTCGCCACGTATCCGGCCGCCTCCACCAGGTTGGTCTTGCCCTCGCCGTTCGCGCCGGTGAAGGTGCTCACGCCCGGCTGCAGGACCACCTCGGCCGCCGCATAGGAGCGGAAATCGGTGAGCGCGAGCCGGGTCAGGTGCACGCCGCAGACAGTACTGGCCGGGACCGTCAGCCGCCGATCCGGATCGGCATCAGCAGATAGCGGTAATCGGCGTGGCCGTCAGGTCCGGGCTTGCCGGTGATCAGCGCGGGCTTTCCCGGCTCGGTGAACGAGATCCGCACCGTGTCGGAGTCGAGCGCGGCCAGGCCGTCGAGCAGGTACTGCGGGTTGAAGGCGACCGACAGGTCCTCGCCCTCGTAGCTCGCCTCGATGATCTCCTGCGCCTGCGCCTCGTCGCCGCTGCCTGCCTCCAGGACGAGCTGGCCGGAGGTGAAGGCGAGGTGGACCGCGGTGTTGCGTTCCGCGACGAGCGCGACCCGCTTGACGGACTCGGTGAGCACGCTGGTGGACAGCTCCGCCGTCGCCTTGAGGCTGCTGGGCAGCAGCGCGTGGTAACGCGGGAACTCGCCGCCGAGCAGCCTTGTCGTGGTGCGCCGGCCCGCGCCCTCGAAGCCGATCATCCCGTCGCCGCCCGGCCCGTCATCTCCGGGCAGCGCCAGCGCGATCGATACCTCGGCGCCCGCCGTCAGCGACCGGGCGGTCTCGGCCAGCGCCTTGGCCGGGACGAGCACGGCCGCCGACAGGTCCGGCCGGGCCGGAGTCCACTGCAGCTCGCGCACGGCCAGCCGGTAGCGGTCGGTGGAGACCATCTTCAGCGCGTCGCCCTCGATCTCGATCCGCACTCCGGTCATGGCCGGGAGGGTGTCATCCCGGCCCGCCGCCGTCGCCGACTGGCTGACGGCAGTCGCGAACGCGTCGCTGCCCACGCTGCCGACCGCGGGCGGCATCTCCGGCAGCGCCGGATACTCGTCCTGCGGCATCGTCAGCAGCGTGAAAGTGGCGCTGCCGCAGGTCAGCACGGCACGACCGCTCTCGGAGCTGATCTGCACGGGCCGGGCGGGCAGGCTGCGGCAGATTTCCGCGAGCAGCCTGCCCGAGACCAGCACGCTGCCCTCCTCGTCCGTGCTGACCGCGACCGTGGCCTGCGCGGACACGTCGTAGTCGAAGCTGGACAGGGTGAGGTCCGCGGCCGCCTGCAGGCGGATTCCGGCGAGCACCGGGACCGTGGGGCGGGCCGGGAGCGCGCGCGCGGTCCATGCCACGGCCTCGGCCAGGACATCACGTTCGACATGGATCTTCACAGGAAGCTCCCTCCTGTTCGCAGGACGAGTGCGCAAGTGCGCAGGCGCGGGCCGCTCGGTGCGGGCCGGGCTCTTGGTGCCTGCTTGGTACTTGGCATCTCATGGAAATACAGAAAGGTAGTCGTCATAGGGTCGGTGGATCCCGGGGATATCTGCCGCCGCCGCAGCTCAGGACCGGTTTCGGCGTCCACAGCGGCTGTGGCCTGGGCGCCAGGACGCGGTGCCGGCCTGTGGACGCGGCGGGCCGGCCCTGCGTTCATCGGCGAGTTACCCCCCGGACCCACGGAGTTTTCCTCCCGCTGTCCCAAGCCTGTCCACAGTGTTGTCCACAGCCTGTGTGCGCAGATTGTGACCTCACAATCCCACATGTGACCTCACCCCGACAGCGCCTGCTGCTTGATGCGGTTGGTGAGCTCGGTCACCTGGTTGTAGATCGACCGCCGCTCGGCCATCAGGGAGCGGATCTTCCGGTCGGCGTGCATCACCGTGGTGTGATCGCGGCCGCCGAACTGCTGGCCGATCTTCGGCAGCGACAGGTCGGTGAGCTCCCGGCACAGGTACATCGCGATCTGCCGCGCGGTGACCAGGACCCGCGACCGGGACGTGCCGCACAGGTCGTCGATGGACAGGCCGAAGTACGAGGCGGTCTGGCCCATGATCGTGGCGGCGGTGATCTCCGGGCCGTGCGCCTCGGGGATGAGGTCCTTCAGCACGAACTCCGCGAGCTGAAGGTCGACCGTCTGGCGGTTGAGGCTGGCAAAGGCGGTGACCCGGATAAGCGCGCCCTCAAGCTCGCGGATATTGGTCGAGATCCTGCTGGCGATGTACTCCAGTGCCTCGGGCGGGGCGTTCAGCCGGTCCTGCACCGCCTTCTTGCGCAGGATCGCGATGCGGGTCTCGAGCTCGGGCGGCTGCACGTCGGTCTGCAGGCCCCACTCGAACCTGCTGCGCAGCCGGTCCTCCAGCGTGACCAGCCGCTTGGGGGCGCGATCGCTGGAGATCACGATCTGCTTGCTCGCGTTGTGCAGCGTGTTGAAGGTGTGGAAGAACTCCTCCTGGGTTCCTTCCTTGTTCTCCAGGAACTGGATGTCATCCACCAGCAGGACGTCCACGTCGCGGTAGCGGCGGCGGAAGCCGTCCTGCTTGCCGTCCCTGATCATGTTGATGAAGTCATTGGTGAACTCCTCGGAGCTCACGTACCTGACCTTGACGCCCTGGTACAGGCTCTGCGCGTAATGCCCGATGGCGTGCAGCAGGTGAGTCTTGCCCAGGCCCGAGTCGCCGTAGACGAACAGCGGGTTGTATGCCTTGGCCGGGGCCTCGGCGACAGCGACCGCCGCGGCGTGCGCGAACCGGTTGCTGGAGCCGATCACGAAGGTCTCGAAGGTGTACTTCGGGTTGAGCCGCGCCTGGGCGGGACGCGGCGCGCCGTGCCCGCTCAGGTGGGCAGAGCCGCCGCCGGGTCCGCCGCCGGCCAGATGCGGCAGGCTCGCCGGCCCGTTCCCGGGCGTCAGCGACCCGCCCGAGCCCGCTGACCGCCGCGCGATGTCACCGGGCTCCGACAGTTCCGAGAAGTCTGCGCGCTCGCGCGCGCCGGTGCGGGTCAGGCCGTCGGGAACTGCCCGCCCGATGACGCGGCCCAGGCGGCCGTCGCCGAAGCGGGTGCCGGCGTCGCCGAAGCGGGTGCCGCCGTCGCCGAAGCGGGTGCCGCCGTCGCCCGGCCGGCCGTCGCCCGGCCGGCCGTCGTGGTCGTCGTCGTGGTCGTCGTCGTGGTCGTCGTCGTGGTCGTGGCCGCCGTTTCCGCCGGGGACCGGCATGCCATGGCGCGCCGGGTCCACGACGGCATCCATCGGCGCGGTCGTGGGCTCTGCCCCAGCGCTCCCGGTGCCCTGC
>Ga0080026_10000287_pt1 | contig 12443 bp, 12 predicted proteins | sample OrgsoiDNA2013045_FD_70941 | JGI IMG/M metagenome (GOLD analysis project Ga0080026, IMG submission 70941) | Permafrost soil microbial communities from the Arctic, to analyse light accelerated degradation of dissolved organic matter (DOM) -... | ecosystem: Environmental > Terrestrial > Soil >... | reverse complement strand
CTGGACCCCGAACTGCTTGCCCAGCAGCGCGACCGTGATCTGGGCCTTGTAAGCACCGAAACCGGCCAGCTCGGAGAGTCTGCCGATGAGGTCCTTGCCCGAGGCGGCGCCGCGCCAGACCGCGGCTGCGTCGCCGTCGTACCGCTCGACGAGCTGCCTGGCGAGGTCCTGAGTCCGGGCAGCCATCGCGCGCGGGAACCGGTGCAGCGCGGGCCGCTCGGAGAACACCGCGACCAGGGCGTCGGCGTCATAGCCGGCCAGCTCGGCGGCCGTCGGCGCATGCCCGAGCCGCAGGGAGAGCTGATAGGGCGAGCTGAACGCCTTCTCCATCGGGACCTGCTGGTCTAGCAGCATGGCGATGAGCAGTGCGAGCGGATCACGCTCGAGGAACTCGTCGGCTGCCGGATCCTGAGCCAGAAACATCGGGGACATGACGGCAGCATGCCAGACGCCGACTTCAGCCGACAGCGGTCAGGGCCAGCTTGTTTGCTATCCGACCAGCCCGCCGTCCACCGAGAGCGAAGCTCGCCTGGCGCAGCGTGGGATCTGAAAGCGCCAGAAACGGCAGCCCCGCGGGCAAGGCGGCCCCCCGCGGGCGCACCCAGCCTGTCGTTTCCGCAGGCCCGCCACGGCGCGGGGGCGCGGTGACGCCGCGCGGCGGAACTTCGCCGGCCTGCCCGGAGTTACCGTAACGACTGCCGATGTGGTCTAGTTGGCTGGTCAGCGCAAAGCGGGACGGTCCGCCGAGATAAGGAGCCCGGTATGACGCCTCACATGAAAGTCGGCATCGCGGGGGTCATCGTCGGGATTCTTCTGCTGATCTCGCCGCTGCCCTGGTACGTGCCTGTGCTCATCATCGCGCTGGCGATCGCGATCCCGATTGCCGCATACGCGATGCTCGATCCATCCCAGCGGCGGCGGCTGCGCCAGGCCCGCAGCCGCAAGCAGCTCGGCCGCTGACCCGGCCCCGTCAGCTGAGCAGGTTCGGGTAGAGCAGGGACAGCTCGCGGGGGTAGGCGGCGATCAGGCGCAGCTCGTCGTCGGTGAGCGGCTTGCCCGTCGCCGATGCGCACAGCTGGACCAGCCGGAACACCAGGTCCTCCTGACCGCCGGCATCGATGCCGAGTCCGTCCATCACGTGCCGGAAGCCGGCCATCCCGCCGTACTCCCCGGTCAGCACGACCCGGCCGGCCCTGGTGTGCCAGTCCTGCGGGAACGGGCCGAGGGTGTCGTCGTCGTACAGCTCGTAGTTGTGCCGGTCCTTCAGCGCGCCGTCGGCGTGGATGCCGGACTCGTGCGCGAACGCATTGCGGCCGGTGCCCGGCTGGTTCTGCGGCAGCGGCTGCCCGAACGCGTAACTGGCCCACAGCCCGAACCGCCGCGCCCACGACAGGTCCACCGCGTCGCCGATCTCGGCCCGGTCGGCGATCCCGAAGCCATGCTGGAAAGCCAGGATGCAGGAGAGCAGGTCGGCGTTGCCCGAGCGCTCGCCGATGCCGTTGATGCAGGTGTTGACCCAGGCGTCCTGACCCGCGTCAAGGTCGCCGAGCGCGCCGGAGACCGAGTTCGCCACCGCCATGCCCAGGTCATTGTGGCAGTGCGTCTCCACCGGGATTCCCGTGGCGCTCGCGAGCTTGGCGAACCGCTCCCGGATCCGCTGCGGCGAGTCGCCGCCGATCGTGTCGCAGTAGCGCACCCGGTCCGCTCCCGCCTCCTTCGCGGCGAGCGCGAAGTCCAGCAGGAACCCCTCGTCCGTGCGCGACCCGTCCTCCGCGTTCACGCCGATGGTCTGCGCTCCGCCGCCCTTGGCCGCGGTCACTGCCGCGGTCATCTCGGCGATGATCGCCGAGCGGTCGAGCCTGCCGCGGAACTTGTGGGCGATCATCTGGTCGGAGGTGGAGATGGACAGGTTGTAGTGGCTCAGGCCGAGCGGGAGCGCGCGCTCCACATCGGCGGTGACGGCGCGGCACCAGCCGGACAGCCGCAGCTCGCCGAATGCTCCGGCGCGGGCCAGCGCGACGTTGGCCCGGACGTAGGGCATCTCATGGAAGAGGAACGGGAAGCCGATCTCTGACTGCGCCACGCCGAGCTTCGCCAGGTAGAAGTTGACCATCGTCTTGCCGAACTTGGACAGCCCCGTGCGGGCCGTCTGCACGCCGTCACGATTGGTGACGTCGAGGAAGTGAATGGCGGGCATGCGGTGCCTCCATCGCGGCGAGCTTCCTGTGCTGAACTCGATTATCGGCAGCTCGTGCGCAAGTTCGTCAATATTGATTAAAATCAATACCCTGAACGGGCCGTGGACGCCGGTGCCCGCGGCCGGCCAGCCAGCGCCTGGCTCGCTCACATGGCGCAGGACGGGCAGCGGGAGGCCTGCGGTGACGGACTGGATCGGTGCTGCCGAGGCGGCGCGGCGCCTTGGCATCAAGCAGGCCAGCCTGTACTCCTACGTCAGCCGGGGCGTGCTCACCCGGCGCAGGGCCGAGGACGGCAGGGCCAGCCTGTTCCATGCGGGCGAGGTAGAGGGGCTGGCCCGCCGCGGGCGGCCGCGCCGCGGTCCCGCCGCCACTGAGCTCGTCATCGAGACGGAACTGACCGAGATCACCGGTGACCAGCTGCGCTACCGCGGCCGGGACGCCATCGTCCTGGCCGCCGAGCGGAGTTTCGAGGACGTCGCCGGCTTGCTGTGGACGGGCTCACTCGACGAGCCCCGCCCGGGTGCGGTATGGCAGGCGACAGCGGAGGCGATTGCCGCCGGGCGGGGTGCCCAGGCCGCGCTGCCGGCCGGGACGCTCCCGCTGGAGCGGCTGCAGGTGATCGTGCCCGCCATGGCGGCCACCGACCCGCTGCGACTGCACCTGGACCCGTCCGCGGTGATCGCCGCGGCGCGCTGCCTGATCTCGGGCATGGTGGACTGCCTGCCCGCGCTGGCGGGCGAACCCGGGCCGGCGGGAGAGTCCGGGTCGGCGGGAGAGTCCGGGTCGGCGGGCACGACCATCGCCGAGCGGCTGGCGCCCCGGCTCTGCCCCGACCCGCTCGCGCCGGATCTGACCGCCGCGCTGCGGGCCGCGCTGGTGCTGGTCGCCGATCACGAGCTGGCCGCATCCACGCTCGCGGCCCGGGTGGCCGCCTCGGTGCGGGCCGACCCGTATGCCGTGGTGGCGACGGGCCTCGGCGCGCTGGGCGGGTCGCTGCACGGCGGGGCATCGCTGGGCGCGGAGGTCATGCTCGCATCGGCCAGCGGCCCGGCCGGCGCGGCACGTGTCGTCGGCGACCTGCTCCGGCGCGGTGAGCGGATCCCCGGCTTCGGCCACTTCGTCTACAAGTCCGGCGACCCGCGAGCCGTTTTGCTGCTGAAGATCCTCCGGCAGGCTGCGCCCGGCTCGGAGCGGCTTGCGGTGGCCGAGGCCGTGGTGGCCGAGGTGCGCAGGCGCGCGCTGCCGGAGCCCAACGTCGAGTTCGCGCTGGCCGCGCTGGCCGCGGTGGCGGGGATGATTCCCGGCGCGGGCGAGGCGGTCTTCGCGGTGGCCCGCGCGGCGGGATGGCTGGCGCACGCGCTGGAGGAGTATGCCCGTAATATGCCGATCCGCCCGCGCGGCGTTTACACCGGGCTGCCCGCGGCGGCATGCTGATCCTGGCCTGATGACCGTGCCCGGGCGGCCGCGGTCGGCCCGGTTCGCCGCGGGCCGGGTGGTGCCAGCGGGGCACTTGCGGATGTATGGTGCCGCCAGCCGGTCACGAGGGGAAGGGGCGGGCCGCCATGATCGAGATAGTTGCCATCGATACTCCGTCGCTTGGCGATCGGGGGTATCTGGTCACCGACGGCACCGTGGCCCTGGTCATCGACGCGCAGCGTGACTTTGACCGGGTCCTGGCGCGCGCCGCCGAGTGCGGGGCGGCCATCACGCACGTGTTCGAGACCCATATCCACAATGACTACCTCACCGGCGGCCTCGCTCTGGCGCGGGCGACCGGCGCGTCGTATCACGTGAACGAGGCCGACCCGGTCTCGTTCGACCGGACGCCGATCGCGGACGGTGACGTGATCGAGGTCGGAGCCATGCGGCTGCGCGTAATCGGCACGCCCGGCCACACGTTCACGCACCTGTCCTACGCACTGACCGGCGACACCGCAGTGCTCGCGGTGTTCACCGGCGGCTCCCTGCTGAACGGATCGACAGGGCGCACCGACCTGCTCGGCGGGCAGCACGAGGCCGAGCTGGCCCGGGCGCAGCACGGCTCGGCCCGGCGCCTGGCCAGCGAGCTCCCGGACGACACGGCGCTCTGCCCGACGCATGGCTTCGGCAGCTTCTGCTCAGCCGCGCCGACCGCCGGCACCTCCTCCTCGACGATCGGGGCGGAGAAGCGCTCCAATCCCGCCCTCACGCTGGACGAGGCCGAGTACGTCGAGACCCTGCTGGCCGGGCTGGACGCCTACCCGGCGTACTACGCGCACATGAGCGCGGCGAACTCGGCCGGCCCGCTGGCGCCCGACCTCTCGCCGCCGCGGCAGGCAGAACGGGCCGAGCTGCGCTGCCGCATCGACGCGGGGGAGTGGGTGGTGGACCTGCGCTCGCGGGTCGCCTTCGCCGCCGGGCACCTGCGCGGCTCGCTGCATTTCGAGCTCGGCGACAGCCTGGCCACCTATCTGGGCTGGCTGATCCCCTGGGGCACGCCGCTCACGCTCATCGGCCAGACACCGCAGGACGTGACGGCGGCCCAGCGTGAGCTGGCCCGGATCGGGATCGACAAGCCGGCGGCCGCGGCCACCGGCTCCCCCCGGCAGTGGGCCAGCGGCGAGCGGCTTGAGGTCTTCCCGATCGCTGACTTCGCCGGTTTCGCGGCGGCGCGCCAGCTGCGGCCGGTTGTGCTGCTGGACGTCCGGCGCCTGCCGGAATGGCGGGCCTCGCACGTCGGCGGCGCGCTGCATATCCCGCTGCATGAGCTCGCCGGGCGGATCGGCGAGATCCCCGATGGCGAGATATGGGTGCACTGCCAGGCCGGATACCGCGCGTCGGTGGCCGCGTCGCTGCTGGCTGCGGCAGACCGGGACGTGGTGCTGATCGACGATGATTTCGGCCGGGCGCAGCTGTCCGGGCTGGCTGGCTCCGTCGCCGGCGGGGCGCCTGCCGCCTGATCCCGCGCCTGGCCCCCGTGCCTGGTCCCGCGCCTGCCCCCGTGCCTGGTCCCGCGCCTCCCCCGTGCCTGGTCCCGCGCCTGCCCCCGTGCCTGGCCCCGCGCCTGCCCCTGCGGCCTCCGGTGCCGGGAATCAGATCGGACATGGCGGCCTTTGTCCTTAGCAGGACTGCTATCTGGGAGATCTGACATGGCCGTACGCCGCCTGAACCACGCTGTTCTCTACGTTCGTGATCTGGCCGGCACCGTCGAGTTCTACCGCGGCGCGCTGGGCTTCGAGGTCCGTACCGAGATTCCGGGCCGGGCTGCGTTCTTGCGGGCGCCGGGATCGGCGAACGATCACGACCTCGGCTTGTTCGAGGTCGGGGACGCGGCACAGCCGCAGAGCCCCTACCTCGGGCTCTATCACCTCGCCTGGGAGGTCGGCACGCTGGCTGAGCTGGCGGACATCCGGGCCGCTCTGTCGGCACGTGGTGCGCTGGTCGGGGCCAGCGACCACCGGGTATCGAAATCCCTGTACGCCAAGGACCCGAGCGGCATCGAGTTCGAGGTGATGTGGCGGGTGCCTGCCGAGGACTGGGAGCAGGAGCTGCAGGGCGGCAGCATGATCGCGCCGCTCGATCTGGATGGCGAGCTTGCCCGCTGGGGAGACCGGGTGACCGGCGCCGCGGCCGGCTCCACGACCTGATCCTGATCGTGCGGCTCCGCGGCCTGATCGTGCGGCCGCGCGGGCGGTCAGCGGCCGGAAGCCAGGGAATCGGTAAGTCAGCGGCTGGAATCCAGGGAGTCGCGGCCGGGGGGCCTGGTGCTGGTCTCGATCGTGCCCTTGTAGGCGATCCCCTTGATGTGCACGACGGGCGCGTCCTGTGGCAGCTGGCTTTCCCATTCCTCGTCGGCCGACCAGCCCTTGGAGACCCCGAGCCCGCTCATCTCGACCCGCACTCCCGGCGGCAGCAGGATGTCGATCTGCGACTTGTAGGCGACGGCGGTCACCGTGGTCACGGGTGCCGTGAGCTGGCCGGACGACACCATGGCGGATCTCCTCAGGTCAAATCGAGATGTATCTTATCCTGGCGCGGCGCTCAGGATCGCAGCGCACTACCGACGACAAGCTCGGCGTACAGTTCCGCGGTCTGTGCCGCGATAGCGGACCAGCTGAACTCGGCTGCCGCCCGCTGGCGTCCCAGCTGGCCCATGATGGCGGCCCGCGCCGGATCGCCGACCAGGACGTTGATGGCATCGGCCAGGGCCGCCGGGTCGTCCGGCTGGACGAGCAGGCCAGTCTCTCCGTCGGCAACGACCTCAGGGATGCCGCCCACCCGCGACGCGACGACAGCGGTGCCGCAGGCCATCGCCTCGAGGTTGACGATCCCGAGCGGCTCGTAGAGCGAAGGGCAGGCGAACACCGTGGCATGCGTCAGGATCTGGATCACCTCGGGCTTGGCCAGCATCCCGGACAGCCAGATCACCCCAGACCGCGTGGCCTGCAGATGCCGGACCAGCTCCGTGACCTCGGCTTCGAGCTCGGGCGTGTCCGCCTGCCCGGCGCACAGGACTAGCTGCGCGGCAGGATCGAGCCGCCGCGCCGCGCGCAGCAGAACGGGCACGCCCTTCTGCCTGGTGATCCGGCCGACGAAGACAGCCGAGGCCCGGCCAGGATCGATGCCGTAGCGCTCGAGTACCTCGGTTCCGTGGTCGGGCGCGTACTGCCGGGTGTCGATGCCGTTGCGGATGACCCGCACGCGATCTGCCGCTACCGCCGGGTAAATGGCCAGGATGTCCGACCGCATGCCGTGAGAGACAGCAATGACCGCGGCCGCGGACTCGACAGATACGCGCTCGCACCATGAGGACAGCGCATAGCCACCACCGAGCTGCTCGGCCTTCCACGGCCGCAGTGGCTCAAGGGAGTGGGCCGTGACGACATGCGGGATCCCGTACAGGACGGAGGCGAGGTGACCCGCCAGGTTGGCGTACCAGGTATGCGAGTGCACCAGGTCGGCGGCGGGAACCGCCGACGTCATGGACAGGTCGGTCGAGATCGTCTGCAGCGCGCTACTCGCTCCCGCGAGCCTTTCCCACGGCCGGTGCGCGACAGCGCCCGGCCGGTCGGCCCCCTGGCAGTGCACGGTCAGGTTCACAAGGCTGGCCAGCTCGCGCGCCAGGTATTCCACGTGCACCCCGGCGCCCCCGTAGACCTCCGGAGGGTACTCCCTGGTCAGGAGCGCCACCCGGAGCCCGGGATCCTGCCCGGCGGCGGTCACGGCGGCACCTTCTGGCCCTTGCCGACGACGGTGATCCCGCCGGCGGACACGATGAAGCCGCGGTCCTTGTCGTGCTCCTTGTCCACGCCCACCACGACGCCCTCGGGAACGATCACGTTCTTGTCGAGGATGGCGTCCTGGATCACGGCATGGCGGCTGATGCGGGTGTTGTGCAGCACGACGGCCCGCTCCACGCTGGACCAGCTGTCCACGCGGACACCCGGCGACAGGACCGAGTCGCGCACGACCCCTCCGGAGACGATGACGCCATTGCTGACGACGCTGTTGATCGCGTGCCCTATCCGGTCGCCGCTGTCGTGCACGAACTTGGCGGGCGGCTCGGACGGAACGTAGGTCAGGATCGGCCATCGGTCGTTGTACAGGTTGAACACCGGGTGCACGGCGCACAGGTCCATGTGGGCGTCGAAGTACGAATCGAGCGTGCCCACGTCGCGCCAGTAGCCGGCATCGCGCGGGTCCGTGCCGGGCACCTTGTTCTCGAGGAAGTCGTACACCTGGGCGCGGCCCTTGCGGACAAGCATGGGAATGATGTCGCCGCCGATATCGTGTCGGCTCCGGTCGTCATCAGCGTCCAGGCGCAGCGCCTCGACCAGGACGTCGCTGGTGAAGACGTAGTTGCCCATGGAGGCAAAGGCCTCGTCCGGGCGGCCGGGAAGCGCTGGCGGATCAGCGGGCTTCTCCAGGAACGCCTCGACGGTGCGCCCGTCAGCTCCCGTCTGGATAACGCCGAACTCAGTCGCCTCCAGCCGGGGCACCGGGATGGCGGCGACGGTCACGCCAGCGCCGGACGCCACGTGCTGGTCAATCATCTGCATGACGTCCATGCGGTACACGTGATCAGCACCGAAGACGACCACGATGTCGGGCCGGTCGTCGTAGATCAGGTTCAGCGACTGGTAGATGGCGTCCGCCGATCCGGTGTACCAGTGCGGGCCGAGCCGCTGCTGGGCGGGCACCGGGGTCACGTAGTTACCGAGCAGGCTGCTCAGCCGCCAGGTCGTAGTGATATGCCTGTCCAGGCTGTGGCTCTTGTACTGGGTCAGGACGCAGATGCGCCGGCACCCGGCGTTGACGAGGTTGGACAGGGCAAAATCCACAAGCCGGTAGAGCCCGCCGAACGGCACCGCCGGCTTAGCCCGGTCCGCCGTCAGCGGCGCCAGGCGCTTTCCCGCCCCGCCCGCCAGAACGATGCCCAGGATCCGCTGTTCGGCCATCTCAACCTCCTGGAGCTCGACCTAGGTGTCCTCCCGGCGTCGCCGCGGGATACAGGCGAGCCGTCCGGTCGCCCGCATGAGCCGGGACGCGGGAACCAGTTGGCTTGCCTGCCTCTTCGAGTGTCCGGCCGCGCTTCCTAGTGTGGTCCGTATGCCCGCCGAAAAGTATCAATGACGGCCTTCCGGTCGCCGAAACTTGGATCTGTCCTCTGCGAGCCTGCTCCGGTCGATTGCCTCTCTGTCTGATCACCGCATCTCTGCCTGCTAAATGGGTGGGTGTCGGGGTGGCGGTGTATCGCCGGCCGGCTGGGGTGCCCCAGGTGGCTGCTGCCGAGGCCATGGGGATCGGTCAGCCGTACCTGTCCTCGCTGGAAGGAGGCAAGTTCGGCAGCTCGCTGACCCACGTGCTGCGGCTGCTGCGCTTCATCGGCTGCGAGGTCATCGTCAGGCCAAGGACACCCCGTGGCTGACCGGCTCGTCGCATGGCTCTTTGACACGCCAGTAGCGGTGCTGACGGCCAGGCCGGAGTTCCGGATCCAGCTAGAGTGGCGCGCCGAGGGGATCGAACGATGGGGGCTTGGCAGCCCTGTCCTCTCCGTCGGGCTGCCGATTGGCGCCCCGACCGGTCCCCGGGACATGCGCGGCCTGGACTTCTTCGAGAACATGCTGCCCGAGGGACCCGCCCTCGCCCGGCTGGCGGACTTGGCCGGGGTCCGCCCGGTGGACACCTACGGCATCCTCAAGGCTTTCGGCCGGGACTGCGCGGGTGCGATCATGCTGCTCCCCGACGGGGAGCAGCCCAGCGGGAACGGCGGCAGCGAATACTCCCCGACGACGCCCGACGACCTGCGGCGGGTGATCAGCGCACTCGACGTCGCCCCCCTGGGCGCCGCACCAGAGCGCGGCTTCCGCCCGTCGCTGGCGGGCTTCCAGCGTAAGGCGCTGCTCGGCCGCAGCGCGGACGGGACCTGGCAGCTTCCTTGCGGCGACGCTCCCTCGACGTGGATCCTCAAGCCTGACGGCCAACGCCCGATGGCCGCCAACGAGGCCACGTGCCTGCGGCTCGCTGCCGCCTGTGGGCTGTCGGTGGCGGAGGCAGAACTGCTCGACGTCGCCGGTCTTCCCGTGCTGGCGGTCAGGCGCTACGACAGGGAGGACTCACCTGCCGGGCGCATTCCGGGCCGAGTGCACCAGGAGGACGGCTGCCAGGCGACCGCTACGCCTCCTGGGCTGAAGTACGAGGAACAGGGCGGCCCGGCGCTGCGCGACCTCGCCGGCCTCCTCAGGAACTTCGGCGATCCCCGCGAGGTTACCGGCCTGCTACGCCGCACGACGTTCAACATGGCCGTCGGCAACGCGGACGCGCACGCCAAGAACTTCTCCGTACTGCACGACCCGGACAGCCCCGCGATCAGGCTGGCCCCGCTTTATGACGTGCTCTCGACGATCGCACTTGATCTGACCGACGGCGCGGGACAGCCCATGGGTGCGGACACGCACCTGGGCCAGCGAGTCGGCGGGCAGGCCGACATCCGGAAGGTGACCATGGCCAACCTCATCGACGAAGCGATCACCTGGGGCATCCGGCGACGGGCCGCATCGGCCGTCGTGACCGAGATACTGGACCGGGTGCTCACTGCCATCCCGTCAACGCCAGGCGATGAGCGGGTCCTCGCCGCTATCCGCGAGCAAGCCCAGCGAATCAGACGCGGCTAGCGCTGGATGCGCAGCGGGGGAGCGCAGGCCCAGAAGACCTCGCGCTCGCCTGCCGGATAATGTCGGCCCGTGACTGATCTGTACAAGTGGGTGATCCAGGGCGAGCGGCTGGTGGACGACACTCCTTACGTCCGCGTCAGTCTGGTGGACGTCGAACTGCCCAATGGTGCGCGCTTCACTCAGTACGTGGTTCAGGCCAAGGTCAGCCCGAATGCGACCGGCTCAGGGACGACCTGCGCGCGATCGCCGAGAAGCGCCGATGGCGTGGCGGCTAGTCAGCCGGGGTGCCGGCCGCGAGATCGGTGATCTCGTCGGGCGAGCTATTCGTCATCCGGCTCACGGCGCGAGTCGCCAGCATGCGCGCGGCGCCCACGCCCGCCCCGGCGATCAGCGCCCAGCCGAGCGCCTCGCCCAGCGCGACCTGCGGGTCCTCGGGGTGCTCGGGCGGCTCCTTGCCCGCAATCCGGTTCCACGCGAGCGTGATGGCCTTACGCGCGAGGTAGGCGGCAGCCGCGCCAGCTATCGCGGACACAGCCTTGGTGAGAAGATCACCGCGCTTGCCTGCCATTGCAGTCCCTTCCTAGTGCCAGTCGGCATCATCCCACGGGCGGCGGCGCCGCACGGCTACGGCCGTGAACTCTCGATCGCGGCGGCCAGCTCGGCCGGGCGCCTGGTGCCGATCAGCCAGTACGGCCTGGCCGAGAACTGGCCGGTGACCTCGACATACACGGCCCACTTGAGGTAGGGCCTGATCAGCAGGAACGCCGCCGGATCTGCCCGCGGGCCGCGCAGCGCGCGCGCCTGAGCCTCATCGAGGGCCGCCACCTCGCCGGCCTGGCTCAGCGACATCGACGCGGATCCGGCCCGCAGCTCGCCGCTGGTCACCTCAATGGTGGCGCTGCCCCACAGCAGCAGCGCGGCCGCGCATCCCGCGCCGAGAACGCCATAGACCGCAAGGGCGGCGAGCAGGCTGAACCCCGCCCACAGGGTGGTCCCGAACATGGCTACGCAGAGCAGGCCGAGCAGCCACCAGGATGTCGGCGCGCTGAGCTGTTCGCGGTAGTTGCGCATTGCTCTACGGTAGTTGGTTACATGGAGGGCATGAGTCCCCGACGTAGGTGGCGCGGCAGGCAGGCGCGCGATGCTGAAAGCCGCGCGGCTGCGGACCAGGTTAGCGCCGACACTGACAGCACCGGGGCGGCGGGCCTAACGGGGGAGGGCGGCCTGGCAGCGGACGACGCTGCGGCGGCCGATGGCGCTGCGGCGGCCGATGGCGCTGCGGGACCCGATGGCGCTGCGGGACCCGGCGTTGCTGCGGGACCCGGCGTTGCGGGACCCGATGGCGCTGCGGGACCCGGCGTTGCTGCGGGACCCGGCGTTGCTGCGGGACCCGGCGTTGCTGCGGGGTCCGGCGGAGCGGCCGGGGAGGGGCTGGCGGCGGACGGCGGGGAGATCCGGCCCGAGCCCTCCGGCCAGGCGGCGGCCAGGACCATGTCAGCGGGAGGCGCGCCGGGAGATCACGCCAGCGGCCGAGCAGCCAGACTGCGGGCCGTCGCGATGACCCTGCTCCAGCGCGGGCAGGGGGGCGCCCCCGGTCCGCGCGATGTCCTGCCCGCAGCGCGGTCAGGCAATCGGCCGCCGGCCCCGGCGCCCGACTCGCAGGTGCCGCGCCTGCTCCAGCAGGCGGCCGCCTGGTCGTGGCGGCTGCTGCTGGTCGCGATCGTGATCTACCTGGCGTTCAAGGTAGCCAGTGCGCTGCGGCTGGTGGTCCTGCCGTTCATAGCGGCGCTGCTGCTCGCTGCCTTGCTGCAGCCGCTGACCGCGCGGCTGCGGCGGGTCGGGCTGCCGCCGCTCGCGGCTACCTGGTGCACGGTCCTGGCCGCGGTCGTGTTTCTCGCCGGACTGGGCGTCCTGACGGCCAACAGGGTCAGCGCGGACTACCCGACCCTGGTGACCGAGGTGAATCACACCGTCAAGGAAGTCCAGGCATACCTGGCCGGGCCGCCTTTTCGCATTAACAGCGTCAAGCTGCAGAACTTCTCCAATCAGGTCGTCACATTCCTTGTGCAGCACAAGTCGGACATAGCCGGCT
>Ga0080026_10000285_pt1 | contig 12577 bp, 19 predicted proteins | sample OrgsoiDNA2013045_FD_70941 | JGI IMG/M metagenome (GOLD analysis project Ga0080026, IMG submission 70941) | Permafrost soil microbial communities from the Arctic, to analyse light accelerated degradation of dissolved organic matter (DOM) -... | ecosystem: Environmental > Terrestrial > Soil >... | reverse complement strand
AGCGGCGGGTGATGGCGCGGATGGCCCGGCGGACCCTGCTCGGCAAGCCGGACGCACCGGAGCTGACCGCGATCATCGACGAGGCTGCGATCCGGCGGCAGATCGGCGGGCCAGCTGTCATGCGCGATCAGCTTCAGGAACTGCTGCGCCGCCGGCAGAACGTCACCGTGCGGGTCGTCCCGTTCCAGGTCGGCGCCTTCGCGGGCCTGGAGGGCGCCTTCACGCTGCTGGACTTCTCCGATCAGGGCACGTTCCCTACCGAGGTCTATGCCGAGTGCATCGCCGGGGACCTGTACCCGGAGAGCGCAGGTCAGGTCGCGCGGATCACCCGATCCTTTGACAGGATCCAGGAGGTAGCTCTGCCTCCGGATGAATCGGCTGAGCTGATCAGGCATAGGGTTGAGCAGATCATCGATTGAGCAGATCGCCGAGGAGGTGACGTCGGCATGACCAGTGACAGCAGCCCGGTCCTCTGGCGTAAGTCGAGTTACAGCGGCAGCGGGAATGACTGCGTGGAGATGGCTGCGGCCGACCGCGTCGTCCTCGTCCGCGACAGCAAGGACCAGACCGGCCCCCAGCTCAGGCTCACCGCCGAGCAATGGCGCTCATTCACCGCCGCCGTGAAAGACGGTGCCCTCGACCTGCACTGAACTCTCAGGCCGCGACCAGCAGGTGCACTTCCTGGTGCAGGGGCCGCGCGGGTGCGCCGTAGCGGTTTTCCCACACGGCCTGAGAGCCTCGTCGCTGACCTGGAAGTGGGTGGTGGGTTTGGCTGTTGGTCAGAGTTGGGCTGTCCACTCGATGATCAGTTGACGGCCGCTGCGGGAGGCTTGCCTGTTCGGATCTGGGACCTTTCCCTTGAGGGCGGCAATCTGCACTGCTAACGGCTCGCATGTCCGGGGTGCCGGAATCGTGCGCAGGCCGGCTGGCCCGTGCGCCGTGGAAGAATTGCGCCGGTGATAGAACGAGCGAACCCGGCAGGTCTGCATGAGCCGCCCGGCTACCACCATGTGACCGTCGCCGACACGGCCCGGCTGGTATTCCTCGCCGGTCAGTGCCCGCTCGATGAGCAGGGCGAGCTGACCTGGCCGGGGGATCTTCTGGCCCAGGCCGGGCAGGTGGCCCGCAACATCATGATCGCGCTGGCCAGCGCGGGCGCGGCGCCGGCGGATGTTGTCCGCACCGTCATCTACGTTGTCTCGGCGGACCGAGCCGATCTCAGCGCTGTCTGGGCAGCCCTGCAAGCCTCACCCATCGCCGACGCGCTGACCTCGGCGAGCACTCTGCTGGGCGTGGCTCAGCTCGGCTACCCCGGTCAGCTCGTCGAGGTCGACGTGACCGCTGCCTTGTCGCCCTGAGCGGGATACGGCTCAGCGAGGAATGCTGCCTTCCTTCATGATCGTGGAGGGTCCGGCGTGCTGGGACCGGCTGCCTTCCTCCACGATCGTCAATGCGGACGGTGATCAGTCGATGGGAGCGCTGATGCGATGCTCCTGGAGTTCCGGCACGACCTGGGCGGCGGTACCGAAGTCGGCGTCTTCGTGCAGGATGGTCAGCCGGTGGTGCATCGCGGTCGCTACTACTAGGTGGTCGGCCACCGACAAGCCTTGGTGGCAGCTGCGCTGGGCCAGGCGGGTGCCTACCAGGCGAACGGTTTCCCACGCGCCATCTGGCACCGGCACCCACAGATATGTGCTGAGAAGGTCGGCCAGGACTCGTTCATATTCGGTGGCCCGCGCTATCGTCAGCGTCTCGGTGATCACCGGCTCGCAGATTGCCACCAGGCCGCGGGCCACGTGGCCGTGCCAAACCTCATCCACCTGATGGCGGAGAATCCGGACCAGCGCGCTGGTGTCGATCAGGTACTTCATTCGTCGAGTTCTTCGAGGCGGTCGAAGTCGAACCCGCCCGCGTCGGCGACCGCGATGAGGTCCGCAAGTCCCTGGGCCCGCCGCGTGCGGGCATCATCAACGACCCGCTGGAGCGCCAGCGTGACCGCTTCCTTCTTCGTGCTCGCACCCAACGCCGCTCCGGCCTCGGCCAGCAAGCTCTCGTCTACGTCCAGCAGTGTCTTGGCCATCGCCGTACCTCCTCCTGCCCTCTATATGATATACGCAATGCAGGTAGATATCCATGGCTCTGCTAGATATCCACGGTGGCCATACCTCCAGCATCACCACTATCCGCGGGCTGGCCACGGCATGGCCGCCGGGCGCTGATGCCGAGCCAGGCAACCGGGCCAGCGTCACCTACTGCTGGTTAGGCGCGGGCGAGGTCGGCGAGTCGGGACATGAGCCGTGCATTCGATGAGCAGCCGGCCCAGGTCGGCGGTCTCGGCCACTTCGGATTTGAGATGCCATCCTGGAGCCCCCTACATCCTCCGCGATCACAGATGTAGGCGTGCAGTGACGACCCCTTGTGGGCATAGCCCATTTGGGGCTACCCTTACTGTATGAGTGCAGACCTGTCCCGCGACCCCCTGATCGAGCTGGACGACCGTGCCCGCGCAAACCTGCGGTCGCTCGGAGCCAAGCCGCGAGGTCGCTATGTGGTGACCACCTGGTCAGACGGAACCCTGGTCTTTCACCCGGCCGTGGTCATGTCCGTGCAGGAGGCCGCTATGTGGCGCGAGAAGCCTGATGTGATGAGGCGGATCACCGATGACATGGCGCATCCTGAGCGTGCCGTCCCGGTGGATCTGGACAACGACCTATGACACATGAGATCCGGCTCTATCCGGACCCCCTGGCCGCCTACCGCTCACTGCGAGCTGACACTGCGGGCGAGTTGGGCAAGCGGATCAGAGACGGCCTGCAGCGGCTGAGGGACGAGCCTGGCGCTGCTCGTGCTGACTCTGGCCGCTGGACCGCTGTCGATCTCTGGTCGCTGCCAGTTACGTCGCCTGACGGGATCACATGGCTAATCCTGTGGCGCGAGGCGCATGAGGATGTGATCGAGGTTCTGTACCTCGGTCCTGCCCCAGGCGAGGCAACTTCTGGTCCAGCCTGGACATCTGAGACGCGCCCCTCCTAGCCGCTCTAGTCGGCTTGTAGGTGGCCCCCGCCTGCACGTCCGTGGTGGCGTTGATGGCGCGCCAGGCGGCTGATCTCCTCGGCCAACTTGTGGCAGGGTCAGAGCCGAGCCTGCCCGGAGGCTCTCGACTGTCCCCGCGAGACCGCGCGGGGATAGTCTGAGCTTCCAGGTCTGGGGCGGTATGAGGAGTGGCTGCCGGTGGCTGGGGATATCTCGGTGGTGGGCTGCATTGGCGTCCTTACCATTGCCACCCGCGGGGAGACCGGACCCGGGGAAGTGCAGGTCAAGGTTCGCGGCGGCTCGGAGAGCTTTATCGCCTGGTCGCCCAGGCCGCTGGCCAGGGGGACCACCGTCCTGGTGATTGAATCGCGCGGATCCAGGACTGTCGATGTCAGCGACTGGCAAGACCCGCTAGAGCCCTTTCCCCCCGTGATGCCGGCCGTGCCGTGAAAGATCCGCAAGAGGACCCGCGAACACACAATTTGGAGATGAGAGATGTTCGGTTACCGCGTTCCAGCACCTGACGAGGCCATGCTGGTCTCCGGCGGCAAATACGGCCGCAACGGCGCGCCGTTCCGGGTTGTCACCGGCCATGGCGCCTTCATCGTGCCGTTCTTCCGCAAGACCCGTTTCCTGACCCTGGCCATGTGCGAGGCCGAGGTCTCCGAGACGTGCGTGACCAGGCAGGGCATCTCGCTGAACGTCCGATCCGTCATCGCCTTCAAGGTCGGCAACGACGAGGAGAGCATCGTCAACGCCGGGCAGCGGTTCCTGTCTGACCAGGACCAGATGTCCACGCTGACCGGGCGCATCTTCGCCGGCCACCTGCGCTCGATCATCGGCTCGATGACCGTCGAGGAGATCGTCACAGAACGGCAGAAGCTCGCCAGTGAGGTGCTGGACGGCTCCAAGGCGGAGATGGTCAAGATCGGCCTGTCCGTCGACTCGCTGCAGATCCAGTCGATCGACGACCTGAACTCCGGCTACATCGACGCTATGGCCGCTCCGCACAACGCCGCGATCCAGCGGCAGGCGCAGATCGCCCAGGCGCAGGCGAACCAGGCTGCCGCCGAGGCCCAGCAGCAGTCCCAGCGCGCGCAGGCAGAGTACGCCCGGCAGACATCAGTCGTTCAGGCGCAGTACAAGGCCGAGGTGGACAAGGCCCAGGCCGAGGCGGCACAGGCCGGCCCGCTGGCGCAGGCTCAGGCCACGATGGGGGTCCTGCACGCCCAGACCGAGCTGGCCCAGCGCCAGGCCGATCTGCGGCAGCGCCAGCTGGTCGCCGAGGTGATTAAGCCCGCCGAGGCCGAGGCGCAGAAGGTGCAGATCCTGGCCCAGGCCGACGCGCAGCGGGTCAAGCTGCAGGCCGAGGCGGCGGCATCGCACAGCCGGATCGCCCTGGACCGGATGATGATCGAGCAGCTGCCGCTGATCGTCAAGGAGGCTGCGACAGGATTGTCAGGCGCCAACCTCAGCGTGCTGAACGGCGCCGACGGGCTGAGCGAGATCGCGGCCGGCCTCGTCGCCCAGGGACTGACGATCCTTGAGTCGGTGAAGAAGAGCATGAGCGATCCAGGCGCGGCGGGCGGGGCTGCGGCCATCACGTCCTTCGACCGGCCCGATACCTCGCGCGGCGGCGCGGTGACCCAGAACGGCGAGGAAGGAACAGCCTGACCGAGGCTGTCGGCTGAAGGAAGGAACAGCCTGACCGAGGCTGTCGGCTGAAGGAACAGCCTGACCGAGGCTGTCGGCTGCCCGCCCGCCGGCCAGCCGTCGGCAACGCGCCAGGCTAGATTTCCGTCGCGTTCCGTTGCAATCCGAATACCCGTGGTAATGTAGCGCCTACTGACTGGCAGGGCGGGATTACTTGTAGTAACTAGAGCCAGCACGAACACGCATGCCGCGACCGGCCCGAGCTTGACCGCCCGAGCCACCGGATGATCGAAGTCGGTGTGGCGAAACGACAGGAAGGAACCACCCATGCGTCACCGCTTTACAAGGGTGTGCTACGCGCTGGCGGCTACTGTGGCCGTCACGACGACGCTCGGGCTCTCCATGCAGGGTGCCGCGAGCGCGTCGACGCACGCCGTGAAGCCGAACGCCACTCCGTCGTGCGGGTTTACCTGTGCGAATCTGTTCAGCGAGAGGTTCGGCTTCTCTCTGGTGCAGGACAGCAATCACGGCAGGTGGGCAGTCGGCAACCCGCTGATCCTCAAGCAGGCCAGCAACTCCAACACCGGTGAGGACTTCACTGTCACCGACATCGGTGCTGTCAGCACGCTCTGCTCTGAGTGGCCTGACCCGGGCAGCTTCAGCCCGACGTCATACGCTTGCCTGAACTACGGTCTGACTGGTGACACATTCGACGTCTTTGAGGCTAACTTCTCGCCGGCTGGCCTGCCCAGCGACGTGTGCGCTGGCCTGGCGACGAGTGCCCACACCGGCGAGGCCGTGACCCTGCAGACGTGCGGCAACCCGCGCACCGAGTGGATCGCCGATGTGGACAACGCGACCGAGGACTTCTTCTTCGGGTTCTTCCTGACCCCGTGGATCAACTCGTCGGACTCGCCGTCCAGTCACCCGCAGGTGCTGAGCGTCTCGACTCGCAACCGCTCACCGCGTCACCCGCTGACCGTCAAGCCCGAGCAGCAGTTCAGCGACGGCACTGTGAACGACGGCCAGGAGTGGGGCGTTATCCCGGGAGTTCTGTTCTAGTCTCAGTGGCGCCGGCGCCCGCGTCCGTCGCGGGCGCCAGTCACTAGCGACAGCGGCCGCCCCGGTTCCCTGCCCTCACGGGCAACGGAGCCGGGGCGGCTTCGCGTCGCCCTCGTCTTCGACGTCCCGCTGATCCGGATGGTCACTTGGGCCCCCTCCGCCCCGCGCCGACGGACGCGCAGCTACTCTTGAGTGGTTATTGCAAGTAAGTTGCAGCGCATCTAGGCTGATCGACACTGAGCTCCGAGGGGAAGGCGTCCCGCCGATGGCTGATCCGTGTGCCCGCTTGGTCAAGATACGTAACGGGCTCACCCCGCGTGAGTGGGCCAGGGCCGGAGCCATGGCCGGGACGGTTATCGGCCTGAACGTGCTCGGGTGGGCGCTGCTGTCGGCGGCCGTCAGCGGTCACTACCACGTCAGCGCGAACAAGATATTCGGCTTCGGGACCGGAATCCTGGCCTACACCCTCGGCATGCGGCACGCCTTTGACGCCGATCACATCGCGGCTATCGACAACACCACCCGCAAGCTGGTCAACGACGGCAAGCGGCCGCTATCGATCGGTTTCTTCTTCTCCCTCGGGCACTCCACGGTCGTCTTCGTGCTCGCGCTGCTGCTGAATTTCGGTATCCGCGCCCTCAACAGCCAGGTGAAGAATCACAACTCCACGCTGCATAACGTGACCGGAATCTTCGGCACTGCCGTCTCCGGTACTTTCCTTTACCTGATCGCCGGGCTCAACCTCGTCGTCCTGCTGGGCATCCTCAAGGTGTTCCGGGAGATGCGGTCGGGCAGCTACGACGATCAGGAACTCGAGGAGCAGCTGAATAAGCGCGGCCTGATGAACCGTGTCCTCGGCCCGCTGGCCCGCCGGGTGGATGCCCCGTGGAAGATCTACCCGGTCGGCGTGCTGTTCGGCCTGGGCTTCGACACCGCCACCGAAGTAGCGTTTCTGGTGCTGGCGGGAACCGCTGTGGTCAGCGGCCTGCCGTTCTACGCGATCCTGTCGCTGCCGATCCTGTTCGCGGCGGGCATGTGCCTGTTCGATACCGCAGATGGCTGCTTCATGAATTTCGCCTACGACTGGGCATTCTCCCGCCCTGTCCGCAAGGTATTTTATAACCTAACGATAACTGGCCTGTCCGTGTTCGTCGCCATGTTCATCGGCACCATCGAGCTGCTCGGCCTCATCAGTCAGGAAGCCAACCTCACCGGCGGATTCTGGAACTTCATGGCGAACTTCAACATCAATACGGCCGGCTTCGTCATCGTCGGAATGTTCGTCTTCACCTGGGCCGTCGCCCTGTCCGTCTGGCACTTCGGCAAGATCGAGCAGAAATGGGACGGCGCGGCCGCCAAAGCGGGAGCCCGCGACTAGCCCATATCCGCGAAGGGATTCATGGCCAGGTACGCACTGCTGATCCTGCCATCGGCCAACCGCGTCTACGCGGAGGCGTCGATCGCCCTGACGCAGGCTGAACTAGAGGTGTTCAGCCGATCCGTCCTTGGTGGCCGGCTTTCGGAGGTGTCCGCGAGCACGATCGGCGGCGTGCCGTATGTCACGTTCGTGGCCGACGCCATTGGCAGCCGGGACGCCGCGTTTCTTGCCAACCTCTCCTCGATCTATGCGCTGTTCCAGGTCGAGGAAGGCCTGCTCCGACCCATTGAGCTGCACCCACTCGACCGGTATGACGATGACATCATCACCATTCAGAAGTACCAGGGAAAGACCAACGAGCAGTTCACCAGGCTCCTGCTCAACGTAACCCTGCTGGCTTCAGCGTTCGCGGGCGACATGCTCGACCGGAAGTTCGCCGTGATCGACCCGCTGTGCGGCCGCGGAACGACTCTCAACCTCGCACTCATGCTCGGGTTCGACGCTGCTGGCGTTGATCTCGATCAGAAAGACTTCGAGGCGTACTCGACGTTCATCCAGATATGGCTGAAACGAAAGAAGGTCAAGCACCACGCGGCGTACAACGGGCCGGTACGCCGCAACGGGAAGGTGGCCGGGAGGCGGCTGCACATCAGCCTGGCGGCGACGAAAGAGGAGTACAAGGCCGGCGCGACCCAGCATCTGGATATGGTCAACGCCGACACGACAAGAGCGCTGGAGTTCTTCAGGCCGGGAACGTTCGACCTGGTGGTGGCCGACGCGCCGTACGGCGTCCGGCACGGCAGCGCAACGGCCGCCAAGGGCCTCGACCGTCGCCCGCTGGACCTGCTGGCGGATGCGATCCCGGTCTGGGCCAGGCTCCTGCGCAGCGGCGGCGCGCTCGGAATCGCCTGGAACACCTTTGTCGCCCTTCGCGACGAGGCGGCACAGATCCTCGCCGATGCGGGGCTGGACACGATGGACTCAGGACCTTACCTGGCGTTCAAGCACCGGGTGGATCAGGCGATCATGAGAGACATTCTCGTCGCCCGCAAACCGTAGCCTGGTGCCGGCGGCGTCTGGCCGATTTTCGCCCTGGACAGGCGAGGTGCTGACGGTCGACGCGACACGGCGCTATGAGTCAACCTAGCCGCGGTTCTCGACTATCTGAGTTCCTGATCGCCTGCCTGGCCGGGCACGTCCTCGGTGCACAGGCAGAACGGGTGGCCGGCCGGGTCGGCGTACACGCGGAAGTGATCGCCCGGCTGGAACGCGTATCTCGTCGCGCCGGCCGCCAGCACCCGCGCCTCGGCGCCATCGATGTCCTCGACGTCGAAGTCCAGGTGCATCTGCATCGAGGAGGTCTTGTCCGGCCAGGCCGGGGCCGCGTAGCCGGGTGAGGTCTGGAAGTCGATCCGCCCGCCGGGCCCCCTGACCGTCGCCCAGCCGTCCTCGGCGAACGTGACCTTCCCGCCGGTGATCTCGGCATAGAACGCGGCCAGCGACGCTGCGTCCGGGCAATCGAGCGCTACCGAGCTGAGCTTGATCGAGTCAGACATGAAAGGTCCCTCCCAGGAGATCAGCACTGACCGGGTAGTGAGCACGTCGACCGATGCCTCACCTTTGCGATGGTCAAGGTCGCGAGCAAGTGGGTTCGAATACTTCCGCCTCGGGCCTCGATCCGGCTTCGGATACGCGCGAACAGCTTACGCCGCGCGGCTGGCTCGAATCTCTTGATGCCTGACTGGGTCGCCAAGTTCGTCAGGTAGCCCTCGGTGGTGAATTCAACGTCGAAGCGGTAACGGCGATTGACCGGCTCTTCGAAATAGCCTGATGCCAGGAGTGACGAAGTGATGTCGCGTACCCGATCGGGATGGGTAATTGTCGCGTCTCTCGTGCCAGTATCTGGGCTTGGTGGAGCGGCTGTGCAGGTGCAGCACGCCAGGCTCCCGCTTGACAGGAAGCGTCCATACCTGGTTACGTAACCAAATGTGAACGCTTTGGATGCCCTGGCGGATCCGACCCGGCGCCGGGTCGTCGAGATTCTCGCCGACGGCGAGCAGACCGCTGGCCAGATCGCCGAAGTGTTCCCGGGAACCTCGCGGCCAGCGGTGTCGCGTCATCTGCGGCTGCTTCGCGAAGCGGGCCTGGTCAGCGTTCGTCCGGAAGGCACCAGGCGGGTCTACACGCTCGAGCGCAACCCCCTCCTAGAACTGGAGCAATGGCTGAGCCAGCGTCTTGACGCCCTCGACACCGAGTTGACGAGAGGCCGCCGTGAGCGACGAGCTACGCCGTGATGGATCTGTCCTGGGCGTTCACCTGGAGCGGGACTACGCCGCGACGCCTGAGGAGTTGTGGCAATGCTGGACCGACCCGGTGCGCCTGGCGCGCTGGCTAGGGTCGGCCGGTATCTGTTTATCTCCAGCCACGCGGCATATCGGCACGCCGGGCTGCAGCCGGGTTCCACCGAGGACGCTCCTCGCCGTCCGCCGGTCCGGGACACCGAGGAATTCGACGACGCTACTTACGGTCCGCTCAAGGTCGCTTGCGACGCCGGTACTGCGCTGCCCCGTTTTCCCGATAACTCCCGGTAGCGGCTTGGTTGTGCGGGACCTACGACATCGGGCAAGTGTGTGGCACGAGGTCGGCTGGTGATGCCGCCTGGCGCAGGCTGCACGTGCACGGCGCAGCCGCTGACCTGCGAAGACGGATCGGAGCGGGCGAAGGGAATCGAACCCTCATGACCAGCTTGGAAGGCTGCGAACCGCAGCGCACTGACCTGCTACGGCCCAGGTCGAGGCATGTGCACCAGTTGCCGTGAGCGCGCCCGTGAGACACCGCTGATGACCGCCCTATCGGGCACGTAGCGGGCACGACACGCTCACCGGGCGGTCAGCGACCGTCGTCTGCCTACACTGATGTTTAATGAGCATGCAGCGTGAGGGGGCCACTGTGATCGGGTTGGACGCCGTCGGCGCTGCCCTGCTCGCAGATGATCTCCTGCGCGACGGAGAGACGCTTCAGTCTGTCTGGCGCTACGTCATCGTCCAGCTTCTTGACGACTACTCACATGATCTTGCCCGAGCTGGTACCGCGGTCGCATCCCGGAGGTTCATTCACGAGCCGTCGGCGACGCGTTCCACCGAGGTGGACGCCGCGCTCGCCGCGCTGGCGGAGTACCTCGCTCGACGTGACAACTGGCCGCTCCCCCTCTGGGCGCGCAAGCCGGGGCGATACTCCAGCAAGTGGTGGTTCGTGACGCCGCTGCGTGGGATGCACCCAACCGCACTCCAGGAGTCTCCTCCGTCCTTCCGCACCAGGGGCGTCTTCATCACCGTCGGCGCTCTGAGCCGGGTATGACTCAGGGCCCGCTCTCCGCCGATGACATCCGCCGGTTGTTCGGAGAACTTGCGTCTGAACTCGATGCAGTCGGCCAGCGGGCGGAAATTTTCCTCGTCGGTGGAGCCGCGATCGCGCTCTGCTTTGACGGCCGCCGTGCTACGCGTGATCTAGATGCGGTTTTCGTGCCAACTGAATCTGTACGACGGGCCGCGGCGAGTGTTGCCGATCGTGAGGGACTCGATCCGGATTGGTTGAATGATGCGGTCAAGGGTTTCCTCCCAGGACCAGATCCCAATGCGGTGCGGTACTTTGAGGCGCCAGGTCTCCTGGTGGATGTGGCGTCAGCCGAATATCTGCTGGCAATGAAGCTCTTCTCGTCCCGCGTGGAGACCGACGCGGAGGACATCGCACTGCTGTACCGCGAGGTCGGCTACCACACCGTGGATGAAGGTCTCGCTCTCGTGGAGCGAAGCTATCCGGGGCGACCAATTGCGGCAAAAGTGCAGTTTTTGCTTGAGGAGATCGTCCAATCACTCGACGCCGAGTGATTGCTTCCGCGGGCACGACGCACTGACCGGGCGCGCAGCGGGCAGTCCGCGTTCCTATAGGCCTAGAAGGACGCACCGGCAGAGATCCAGCCGGTCGGGCACGGACCGGGCACGCCAGGTGGAAACCAGCTGAGATCGTCTTAAGAAATAGCCTCTGACCTGCGGTTCCTTGGAGCGGGCGACCGGGATCGAACCGGCATGACCAGCTTGGAAGATCGGTAGCACGGTGTGCCAGGTGACCTGCGGGGACGGCGGTCCAGGTCGCTGGCTCGCGAGTCCCCGCGAGTACCCGTGAATGACCGCAGGTCGCCGTGGTGTGTGGCACGTATGTGGCACGCGCGGAGTGGCACGCGCGGAGTGCATCGTGCCGATTGAGCCCCCGTCTCGGAGTCGGGGGCCCTCACGTGCTTCATGTCTTCTTGGTCCGGCTCGTCGTGCCGGTGGGGTCGCGACGGGTGCGTGGTCGCGTTCTCGGCTTGGGGGGAGGAGCTGGTCGGCGTCGGCTGTTGCCTGGTCGAGTTGTTCACTGAGTCGTGCAGTTCGGCTCGTGCGGTGTCGAGGTCGCCTTCTGCTGATCATCCATCTGCATCGACTCGGCTCGGTACCTGCCGTGGGCCGTTCAGCCTGCGAGAGGTCCCAAGGATGTCCGTCGTCTGACATTTGGTACGCACCGTGATAGTCTGGATACTCTGGGGAGCCGGGTTTTAGGCTCTAGCGTTAGGCAGAGCGCAGGCCCGGCTAGCACGCCCAAAATACAACTTCGGGCTGCTGATTCACAGCAGACGCGTGAAAATTCGCCGCTATCGGGGGAGGCGCTGTGAGCGCGCAGTCGCTGTTCATTCTCGGGGGACTGTTCCTTCTATTAGCAGCTCTGGCAGGTGGTGGTCTAAAAGTCAGGGAAATCGATATCCCGAAGCTGGCGACGTGGGCTCGCGTCGTGGCAGGCGTGGCAGGAGTGAGCGCCCTTGCTCTCGGGCTCCTCCCTAGGCTCTACAGTGAGTCAACCTCTCCCGCTCCCATCTCTGCGCCTACGTCTAGTACATCTACTCCCTTCGAATCCGGCGCCAGTCCGTCAAATTTAACACCAAGCTCGACCACGACGGGGAAGTCGACGACAGGCAGCGGTTCCGTAGGGACGGTGAAGATTCTGCGGCCGTTTGACGGAGGCACAGTCAAACTGCACGACAAGGTCAGGATCGAGGCAAGCAACGTTCGCTCCGATCAGCAGGTCTGGATCGTGGTTCAGTTCGAGGGGGCCTCGAAGTGGTTTCCTCAAGGACCTTGTAACAAAGTAAAAGTTGGATTGTATGAATGCAGTTCGCAGATCGGTGATCCGTCCACCCTGAGAGGGGTTCTTTTCTCCCTCTCCGCACAGGTGGTCACGTCCAGTTCCGCCGTCGCCTACCAGCCGTTGTACGCAACTGGTTTCGAGGCCAGCGATCCTCCCGTGACCCCCGTGAGCGTGTCAGCGACCATGACGGTTCGCCGGGCCTGAACACGGGCTGCTCCACCGGCTAGTGCGGGAGGCGTTCCCGTCCGCCGATGCGTCGAATCCCTGCGGTTA
>Ga0080026_10000283_pt1 | contig 12591 bp, 9 predicted proteins | sample OrgsoiDNA2013045_FD_70941 | JGI IMG/M metagenome (GOLD analysis project Ga0080026, IMG submission 70941) | Permafrost soil microbial communities from the Arctic, to analyse light accelerated degradation of dissolved organic matter (DOM) -... | ecosystem: Environmental > Terrestrial > Soil >... | reverse complement strand
CCTTCTTGCAGGACGATCTCGTACACGCGTGCCCGGTCGGCGCGCGACCTGAGGTCGAACACGCGTCCTGGTGCGGACTAGTTAAGGTGCAACGGCAGTTCCACCACCGCGCAGCCGGGCACACGGCCACCCGGAACGGCGGGTCAGATGCCCAAATTTTCACGCCACGCGGCGTCACCCCAGGCACCGACGACTGTTAGGGCGCGACCAACCCCCAGCGCTGCCACGAATCCGCAGGGCCGAGGGCTGGCCGCGCTCTGTTGAGTTAGTACGCGGCCGCCCCTTGAGCGGCCTGCTTGATGAGGTCCGCCACAGGGCCCGGTTGCGAGACGTAAACGGAGTGACTTGCCGCCACCTCGACTACGGTCGCCCCAGTCCGCTGGGACATGCTGCGCTGGGCTGCCGGGGGGATCATCCGGTCCTCGGTCGTGATCATGTACCAGCTCGGCTTGGTCCGCCAGGCGGGGTCGGTGACCTGCCCGGCGGGGGCGTCCAGGCCCCACGGGACCTGCGAGTCGGCCATGAACGCAGCCACGTCGGCAGGCAGGTCAGCAGCGAATGACGCGTTGAATTTGTCCCGGTCCAGGAACAGGAAGCCGTCCCTGGGCGGCAGGATCGGCGGCTGCGGCCCGTCTGCCGGGAATCCGCCGATGAGCGTGTTGACCGACTCGTCCTTGTCCGGCGCGAACGCGCAGATGTAGACCAGGGCCGCCACGTTCGGGTCGGTTCCCGCTTCGCTGATGACCGCGCCGCCGTAGGAGTGGCCGACGAGTACACACGGGCCGTCTTGCGCGTCGATGATCATCCGCGTCGCAGCGGCGTCGCCCTGGAGCGACAGGGTTGGGTTCTGCACCACGGCGACGTGGTAGCCGTCCTGGGTGAGCAGGTCGTAGACGGGCCTCCACCCCGAGCCGTCCACGAAGCCTCCGTGGACGAGGACCACGTTCTTGATCGTATCGGACATGACCTTCTCCTTCTATTGGGAACGAACTGACGGCTCGTTCTGCCTGTGGAAGGAGCATCCGGCTGCGGGAGGTCTCAAGGCATCAGGGATACCCCTCGGCTGAGGATGAGTGGACCCTCGATTGGACGTGTCCGTCAGAGGATGATGACCTCATGGGCGAGGTATCGGCCGCGTTCGGGTTGTTTGGCCGCGAGGACTCTCTGCGGGTCGTGAACGACGTCCTGGTCAGTGGTGGAAGCGTGGTCGCGATCGGCGATCCCGGTGTTGGCAAGAGCAGCCTGCTGCGGGTCGCCTCTCAACTGGCCAAGGTCCGCGGCCGAAGGGTGCTTTCTGTCACTCCGACCCAGTTCGATCGGGGATTGCCCTTTGCGGGGCTCGCCGAACTGATCGGCCAGTTTCCCGAGGGAGCGGACAGTGGCCTTCCGGGTCCACAGCGCCGCGCCCTTGCAGTTGCTTTGCAGCGTGCTGAACCCGGCGGGCGTGAGGCCGATGCCCTGGCAGTACCCCTGGCGGTCCGGGGATTGCTGACGCAGCTCACCGAGTCCGGCCCGGTCGCGCTCATCATCGACGACTTGCAGTGGCTGGACCAGGCAAGCGCTGGCAGCCTCAGCTTCGCTCTCCGCCGCATCTCCGTCGAACCACACCGCTTGAGCGTCCTGGTCGCAACAAGACCGGAGCCGGGCGCCGGTACCGACCTGATCCGATGCTTGCCCGGGCCGGGGCATGAGTTCGTGCTGCGACCTTTGGAGGACTGGGCGGTAGGCCAGCTGCTCCGGAAGCGCCTGGGTCCGCGGTGGACTCCGCCCATGAGTGCCGGGGTGGCCGGGGCGAGCGGCGGGAATCCGTTCTTGGCCCTGGAGATTGCTCGGGCGATGCAAGCAGACCTGCCGACCCGGGGTGGGAGCGCCCAGCACGGGCACGATCCCGTTGTTCCCGTCCCTCCGAGCCTGGCCGAACTTCTCCGTGAGCGGGTCGCGCGGCTACCGCAGGACTCACGCGAGGTCCTCTTGCTGGTCTCCGCGGCGGGGCGACTCACCGTGGCGCAGTTGCGAGGGATCGTCGAGGAGGCCCGGCTCTGGCCGGCCCTTGAAGCCGCCGCAGATGCGGACATGGCGATCGTAGGCGCCGAGTCGGTGGTTGCATTCACTCACCCGCTGCTGGCTTCGGCCATCTACGACGCCGCCGCACCGGCCGAACGTCGTCGCACGCACCGCGTCCTTGCAGAGAGTCTCGAAGACCCGGTGGAGCGTGCCCGGCATCGCTCGCGGTCGATCACCGCCCCCGATGAGACGGTCGCCGGCGAACTGGAACGGGCAGCCGAAATCTCCCGGGGCCGTGGAGCCCCCCAGCTGGCTGGCGAGTTGATGGAGGGAGCGGCTCTGGCCACCCCGTCCGATGTGGATACTGCCGCCAGCCTGGGCCGCTGGCTCCGCGCAGTGGATACCTACATCGCCGCCGGCGACCAAGTGGCGGCCCGCGCGGCACTGGACAAAGCGTCGGCGCTGGCCACACGTCCGGAGCAGCAAGCACAGGTGCTGGCGCGTCGGCTCTGGCTGACAGACCAGCATTCAGGGATACGCTCCCTCGCCGAGCAGGCACTTCGGCTGGCGCCGAAAGGCACCGAGGTCCGCGCCGAGATCTTGCTCAGTCTTTGCACGGCTCACCGCATGGAAGGCAACGGCAAGGATGCTCTGCGGCTAGGTCGGATGGCGGTCGAGGAGGCAGCCGCAGTAAAACGTTTGGACGTTCAGCTCACGGCGCTGAACGAGCTCCTAGCTTGCGAGCTGCACTGGGGGGAAGGCCAGCCCGAGCAGTCGTTGCGCGAGATCGAGCGGCTAGTCGCCAGTTCTGCGCCGAGCCTGCCCGCAGCGCAGATCGCTTGGACTCACGGCTTCTTTGCAGCCTGGAACGACGAAACAGCTGAGGAGTACGTATGGGACGGCATCAAGTCGGCCGTCGATGCTGGTCGGTATGGCGACCTGTCCGACCTGTACATCTCTCTGGTTCTTGTCCTCATCCGCGGCTCGCGGGTGCGTGACGCCCAGGCTGCTTTGGATGAGGCGGACCGTTCAGGTGCGTGGGCGACGTCTAGCCTCCAAGAGGACATGGCCCGCGTCCTGGTCAAGGAATACTCAGGCGACCTCGACGGGGCACGTGAGCTGGCCCAAGGCGCGGTAGCACGGTCGCGAATCAGCGGGTCCACGTATTGGCTTAGTGGTTTCCTGGCGCAGCTCGGATTCGTCGAGACCTCCGCTCGGAACTGGCACGCAGCACTCGAGGCTCTACGCGAGGCCGCAGAAATCTTCGTGAGCACCAAGATGGTCGACCTGGAACAACTGCTGTGGGGCGTCGACTACGCCGACGCCGCTCTGCAGATTGGCGCAGAGCATGACGTTGAGGTGGCCATCTCTGTCCTGCGGCGCCAAGGTGCGTCCGGCAGGGCGGAGGCGGCGGTTGCCGCGGACCGTTGCCAAGCGTTGCTGAGTGCCGCGCGCGGGGATGTAGACAAGGCCCTCAGCGTTCTTCGCAAAGTCGTCGAACAACCCGGATCTGAGTGTCCGTTCGAGGCAGCCCGATCACAGCTGGCCTTGGGACAGGTCTACCGTCGCGCTGGATACAAACGCCTGGCCAGCGAAACCCTGAACGCGGCGAGGGTCACCTTTGAGGAGCTGGGCATACCGCGATGGGCGGAACGAGCCCGCGACGAAGCCGCCCGGGTGGGCCTGCAACCCACCACGAGCACGCTCACAGAGACAGAACGCCGAGTCGCCGAACTCGTTGGATCAGGACGCTCAAATCAAGAGACCGCCGCGGAACTCTTCATGTCCGTCAAGACCGTGGAAGCCAACCTGACCCGGATATACCGCAAACTGTCTGTTAGGTCCAGGACAGAGCTTGCAAACCACATGAACAACCTCGACTCCGCACCGCGAAGGGACTGATACCGCGCGACCCCTGCCCGTAATGCTTCGTAGGCCACTGAATTACTTAACTAGCGATCACGGCCCCACTGAGACGTGCGCGTTCTCCATGACCTTCCTCATCACTCAGCGTGATGCTGTCGATCAGCGTAGCCCGAGGCTGACCTCGGACCGATTCCACCGTGAGAGATCTGGTGGAGGTCACAGCCGGTCGTTGGCCGAGGTGCTTGTCGATCTAGCACGGCGGCCGTCAGGCGGCTACATCATGCCTGACCTGATGCGGCATGAGAGTGCGTGCCCGTGGGTTGCTCTGGTCGTGAGATGCCCTCCGCATCAACGGTAATACCCGGTTATACTGGTGACATGAAGACAGCGATTTCCCTGCCGGAGGACACCTTCGAGCAGGCGACTAAACAAGCGGCAGAGCTGGGCATCAGCCGGTCAGAGTTCTTCGCTCGCGCCGCTCGCAGGTACCTGGACGATCTCGCTTCACGTTCCCTCACGCAGCAGATCGACGAGGCGCTCCAGACGGCTGGCCGCGATGATTCCGCGGCTGCAGCCGCCACGGCCGGCCGCAGTCGCCTGGCACGCCAGGACGACTGGTGATCCGGCGCGGCAGCATCTGGTGGGCCGACCTCGGGGAGCCGCACGGTAGCAAGCCCGCCAAGCGCCGCCCTGTGCTGGTCATACAGTCCGGCCCCTTCAACGCCAGCCGCCTGAATACCACTGTCGCTGCCGTCATCACCTCCAACACCGGCCTGGCAGCCATGCCCGGCAACGTCTTCCTGCCCGCAACTGCCTCTGGCCTGCCAAAAGACTCCGTCGTCAACGTCACAGCCATAGTCACCCTCGACAAGACCGACCTCGACGCCGAGACCAGCCAGCTGCCAGTCTCCCTCATGAACGACGTCGACCGAGGTCTCCGCCGCGTACTCGGGCTCTGATCGGAACGAGCCCGCAGCGGCAGAAGCGGTCATTGGGGTGCGCGGCGGCCCTGCATATTCATGCAACCTGTGCCCGGTCGTTAGTGTCTATCGACGGCGTGAACGATCGTCCGGGGCAGCCTAAGCCCACGCGCACGGAGCCGCCGTTATCTCCAGCCCGTTTCGGGTGTCCTTGCTGTAGCCGCTGCGGGTGTTTTGTATGCTTTTGCTGCGTGGTGGACGCGTTATCTGAACAGTGTCTCCGCCGCAGACCCCGTGCAAATCCCCTTGTCGCTGCTGTTTTTAGAACTAAGCGGCTAATACGTGAACGCTGTTCAGCTACATGTCCACGCCGCAGACGTCCTGGTCAGGTGCGGCATATACAGGGAGGGCTTTAGAATAACCGCCGATCGGCGCGGTCAGCGCAACGTTGCCCTCGGTCATCAAGCTGGCGCATATCGGTTGTTCGGTGAGTGCCGTTGGTGCTGCCCGAGCGTCGCGAGGACGAGCGCGGAGGAGGCCGGCTTCCGCAAGGGCCCGGCTCCTTAGAGCCCGTCCGGGGGACCGGCGCGGACGCCGGTCTTCGTATCGTATGAGCCGACGGCAGCGATCGACTCACGGCCGTCAGGGGCAGTTGCGCGGACGCTGATTTCCTGGATTCCAGAAGATAGTGCACGGACGTCCAATGTTCCGCCCGTCTGGCAGACCTCGCCGTCAGCGAGCCAGGCTATGTCTTCGCTAGTAATAGGTCCGTGTTCGCGGGAGAATCCTTGCGCGAATAGGATGGGTCCCTCATTGGCCCCCATGAGTAGCTCCGGGGGCTTCTGGGGAACTTCGAAGTGCTGCGTGCGGGCGTAGGAGGTGCGGTAGCCGTTGGTGGCGATGACTTCTACGACACAGCGCTTGCCACCAGGCATTTCGCGAAGGTCGACGTAGTAGTCGTTGCTGTGGAGATTCACGCCTGGACGCAGCCAGTCACGTTCGTTATGGGAGTAGCGCACGAAGAACGTCAGGGGGTGCTCGGAGTCGTGGCCGGCCCAATGCAGATGCAAGACTCCGGTGGGGTCGATGAACGTGTCCGCGGTGGGGCGCAGGAGGGTGAAGAACGGCCGATCGGTGGGAACGTCGAGGCGTCCGAGCTCCTTGTCGCCGCTGCGCAGTACCACAGCCTGGGTGTGGGGGTGGTAGGGCAGGCGGATCACGAAGGTCGCCTGGTCCTGGTCTTGTGCGAAGAAGTCGGGTGTCACCGTGCCGCTTTCGAGGACCTGGCCCCGGTAGTCGAGAAACGCGACCGTCTGCGTTCCCCGCTTGACGGCAAGCGCCTCGGCGGCCAGCTTGGCAAAGCGGTCGCCGGCGGCGGGGCGGGCGCGACGGCGCTGCTCTGGCGGGGTCTTCTCGGTCCGCAGGCAGGGGCTCCAGGTGACCTCGCCCGAGCGGGTTACGCGGCCGCGGATGCGGACGTAGGGTCCCGGGAATTCTTCACTCTCGATGTAGTCGTTTGTGTCCATGTTCAGATCCCCAGGTAAAACCGGATGAACAGCTTGTCCCAGTCGTAGGCGCTGATCCACTCGCCTTCATACGGCGGAGTCAGGTTGCCGCAGTAGCTCATGATGTCGCCGACCGTCGCCGGGAAGGCTACCTGCCCGGCGACGTCGACGCCCACCTCGCCGACCTTGCCGCTTGCCGGTACGAAGTTATCGTCGGTGTTATCGGGAAAGTTCCCTGGTGTGCCGCACGGCGCGTGGTCGAGACCGTAAACATGGCCCAGTTCATGCCCGACAGATTCCATGATCAGCGGCAGCCCGAAGCCGATGTTATCGCTGGGCCGTGAATCCCCTGTCCTGTTGGGATTGGCCGCCGGGTCTAGCAGGCCGTACAGCTTCTTGTTGTCGTCGTCGGTGTCTTCCTGGATGTCTTCAAGATCGTCCAGAAAGTCATCCATCCCGCCCTGCGTGGTGAGATTGTGATTGGCGACGACCTGCTCTGATCCTGAGACAATCCAGTACTGGATCGCCACTGCGGGGTCGGTGGGGATCGGGTAGATACACGGCAGCCTGTTGACCGCGCCGAAGTACTGAGCGCGTGTCGGCGCGCTTGAGATCGCGGTTTGCACCCGGACCATGACAATCTGCAGCTGCGGGACCGGGAAGAATTCAGCGGCGACCTTCTCGGGATTGCTGACGTTCGCACCGGCGGTGGCCTGCGCGACCAGGGTCAGCTTCCCCTTCGCCTGGTCGGCCGGGATCAGGAAGTTCAGTGTGTCGGTGAAGACCGTGGGGTCGAGGTCCGCCACAGGTTTGGCGGTCATCGGCGCGATCGGCGCGAGCGTGAAGCTGGCATCGCCGCTAACGGTCAGGGTGCCGCTGACTCCCGGCACCTGGCCGTTGTTGACCGACGGGTCAACGCCCGAGTCGAGGTAGACGCGGACGAGGGTCAGCTTGCTGGCCACGAGCGGGACAGTGTTGTCCTCTCCGAGCGTGGAGTGGAAATGCTGGATCGCCTGCGTTACTTCCACGCCGGCGATCGAGAGATCGGGCTGTGGTGTCGCTGGCAGGATGTCGACGCCGAGGTTGACGACGTAGCCCTGGTTGCCGTTGTCGGTGATCGTCGGGCCGAGCTGCCGCTGACCCGCCTCGCCCGGATCGCTGGGATCGATGACGATCAGCGCTGTCCCCAGCGCGTTCTCGTTGCTCGCGGCGGCGGGCCAGTCCTGGTCGTCGTCTGCATAGCCCTCGACAATGACCGCGGTTGGGCCGGTCATCAAGACGGTGACTTCCTGCGGGTCTGGGCTGTTGTCGAGCCCGTAGGCGTTGACCTCGTCGACCTTGTTGCCGCCGTTGTTCCAGCGGAACAATTCCTGATCGATCCCCGGGCCCTTGGCGCGGATGTAGATCGCCATATGGGTGTCGCCGGCCTCTTCGTCCTCAAACAGGACGAGGTTCTCGAATTTCAGCCGCACGTTCGCGGCGGTGGTGGGAGCGACGACCCTGATCTCCGAGTTAACGAGATAGCCCGTATTCCCGTTGTCGGTGGTCGTCGGGCCGATTTCCACCGACCCTAGCGTCGCCCGAACGCGCGGATCGAACGTAACGTTCGCGCTGCCGAGAGAGTTCTCGTTCGAGCCCGACGTCGGCCAGTCCTGGTCATCGTCAGCGTAGCCCTCGACCGTCAGCGTGGCAAAGTTGTCCAGCTCAACATCGATCGTGCTGATGTTGCCCGGATCGTCGTTGAGCGGATAAGTGTTGGTCTCGTTGACCTTGTTACCGCCGTTGTTCCACTTGAACGACCCGACGGTCGTCCCACCGCTGTCCCGCACCGTGGCGTACATGGCCATGTGGGTGTCGCCAGCCTCCTCGTCCTCGAAAAGAGTCAGGCTTCGAAAGTCAATCCGTATCCGCGCCATGATTGCCCCTTCACCCCCCTACAAGTAAGACCTTCCCCGCTCGAGTAGCGCGTGTCAACAGGCTCGAGGTGCGCAGGATTTCTCGCATACTTCCGTGACCTAATTTATCGTGTCGGACCTTGGACGGTGATACTAGCCTGCCGCGCACTGAAGCCCCTTATCCTTAGCCGATTTCCGTGCCCGGGTTCGCCACCACGACCTGGCCGGCGCCCGGGGCGGTGTCGTAGATCTTCTCCCAGCGGTAGTGCGGCCAGGCTGGGCCGTCGGAGGTGAGTACCGTCGCCTTACTGCCTTCGTCACCGCAATCGATCGAAAGCGTTGCCGTGTTTAGCGGCGCGTCCGGTCCAAGTGGCACGTCCACAGCGACTCCTGTCAGTTTGCGCCCCAGGCTGCCTTGTCCCGTCAGTTTGCCGCGCCCCAGGGTGCCTTTGAAGACGTTCGCGAAACTGACACCGTCGTCCCGGCTAATACCGAACCACCAGACGTCGTCGCCCGCCTGCTGCAGGTAGTACGTGCCGACATCGGAACAGGCCCAGACTCCGCTCAGGTCCGCATCGCGGGCGCGGGCGGCAAAGTCCTGGAACCGCTCGACTTTATAAACGGGGTGGATCTCCGTGTTGTGGGTGTCGGCGTCCCCTTCATGACAGTCGTTGAACAGCCCGTGGCAGTCCAGGGCCAGGAACCCGGTGACGCGGACCCTGTCCCCGGTGCCGAGCGGGGGGCCATCGCCGAGGGAGACCGGGAGACGGTCCCCGGTTTCAGCCAGCGGCGTGACGGAACAAGGTTTGCCGTTGTACAGGACCCGGTTGCCGCCGACTTCCATCCAGCCCGGCAGCAGAACAGCCGCATCGCCCGCAGGGTGGTCCTCGTCGGCCGCCCGGCAGAATATGCACATCTCGCAGTGCAGCATGTTGTTGGTTGAGGATCCGTCTGGACCGACGTGGTTATCGTCGCTCGTGGTGGTGTCGTTCAGCTTCGCCTGGATCGCGGAGGCGCTGTTGAACCACCCGTCGGACCAGAAGCCCAGCTGGGCATCGAGATCCGCCCGGTCGATCTGGATGTTGAAGTTGATGTCACCATCGGCTGGATCGTCGTGATCTAGGAAACCGCAGTCAAACCAGTCGCAGGCATTGATGAAGCCCTTATAGGTCTGGTGGGCAGGATCCTGAAAGCCCGGCTCACCTCTAGGCGGCCCCTCCTCCCCGCCGCCGATGCGCCCGGTCACTACGACCCAGTCCTTGTACATTTTCAGGTGGTCGTGCATCGTCCCCTCGTCGTTACGCCAGGTCAGATTGAACCGCGTCACGATGTCCAGGTGGTGCACCGGGTCTCCAGTCAGGCGCCATATCGAGGCGCCGAACCCTCCCGTCTCGGCGACCCGGATCAGGCGCATCGGCTGCGAGGTCGAAGGATGCCTTCCACCTGGCCGCCCTTCGCCATTCGGCTCCCTTCCTCCGTTAGGTTCGCGAGCTTTCAACGTCACCGCTGGGAGTTCGCCCTCGGCCTGTAGGTGCCGGGGACTCTGACCCGCCGAGGGGGACTGCACCTCGAACGGCTCTTTCAACAGCTTCGGCCTCACCGGCCCGGTGAAGCCCAACGGATCCCCGACCTGCAGGACGAGCGTCCCCGCATGACCAACACTGCCCCGAGGCAGGTCGATCCACGATCCATTGATTGTTATACCGCGGAGCGGAGACACCTCAAGCCGCCCGGAAAAGACATTGGTGAAGCGAGTGCCCCGGTGGAACTCGAACGGATCGCTCAACCCCAGCCACCACACGAGGTCGCCGACCTGCCGGACCGCATAGATGCCCCCGGTGTTGGCGGTCCAGATGCCTGTTAGATCCATCGCCTCTACCGTCCCAAGGTTGCGGCTATTCTCAAAGGTGCCCTGCGCCATGCGCGACGAGCCAAAGCCGCGAAGAGTATCGTGAGCAAGGCGCAGACAACGACTAGCTCCCATTCGAAGGAGCCATTATGGTGATCCGGCTCAAAGCCAAAAACCCCTTCGATCCAGTCCCGCCACCCGAGAGTAAGGACCGTCAGAAAACCGGTAAAGGAAGCCAGAAAGGATTCAGCCCAAAAGGCCAATCCCAGCCGTTTCTTCTCCTCGCTGCTCACGCCTCGCGCCCTGACTGCCTTTGTCATTGTCGGACCTCCCCCTTGTCACCCGACGGCATCGCTCACGAAGAGCAACCACCACCCGCCACTTGCTACCCCGCCCAGGGTCCCACTAAGTAATGCATTGGTCAAGGCCAAGCAACGCATTGGCAAGATCGTAAAACCGAGACACCGCTGAATGGATCATGCGAGGTCGCTGTGAACGGCCAACGTAGTGCTACCACGTTCGCTGGCCGTGTATCGCTTCAAATCCACGCACAGCGCGTGCGCTGGGGTCTTGCGAGGTCAGCTACGATGCCCGGTAGTACTCGCTGATCATGCCGCCGAGCACTTTCCGTCGCTGGATTGGTGCGTCAAGCACCACTCTGCTCAACGTGCCGCGGCCTCCTGCCAGCCGACCGGCGACACGGGCACCCGCCGTCGGCCGGCTTGGCTGCGCGCGGACAGAACCGGGCAAGTCCTTCAAAACGCCCAGCTGGGAGCGGGTCGACGATCAGGGCGATTCCGGCTTGCCCCGGCCGCGGTAGGGAATTAATGCGTGCTCCCGGCGCCGGTGTAGCCCCTGTCGGCCAAGACGATGAGCCCGGCGGCGGCCAGGGCGCGGATGATGCCCAGATGCGGGCCGCGGTCAGATCGTGCACGCTGCCGGCAGCGGCCCGGATACCCACAGGATGTCACCGTCCGGGGAGGAGATGACCTGCAGGTTCATGCCGTGCTTCTTGTGCTTGCGGAGCAGGACGGCCGGCCCCTGGCGACCCGGTCGATGGCGATCAGGGTCCCGTCGATCACGACGAACGCGTGCCCGGCCTTCCTGGCGGCGTGCAGCGCCGGGGCCAGCCTCGGCGCGCGGGCGGCCAGCAGGCGCACGGTCTCGGTGACATACCGCCAGGCCGTGGCGGTGCCGACGCCGAACCGGCGGCCAGCGCCGCGAGGGTCTCGCCCTTGCGCAGGCGCGCCAGGACCAGCAGGGCCTGCTGGCCGGGGTTCAGCTTCCGCCAGCACGATCCGATCGCGGCCCGGTGCCGCCAGATCACCCCGACGACGTAGGACAAGGTTCGGCGAGACAGCGGCAGCGCAGCACGATAGAACAGCATCGAGGCCCCCGGGGGCAGATGAGGGATTGTGGTGATCGCTTCACCTACCAGGGGCTTCGCCGTGCCGCCAACCGACATGCCGCCCGTGATCATCCTGTATCCAGGCCAAGCCCATGTTCAGGATGAAAAAGGCTCAGTGCGCCAGGTGGTTCCGACGCACAGAACTGACCGATATGCCGCTTGGCCGCGCCGAACCCGGCCCACCTGATACCCGCTCGTAATCGGCAGGCGTTAGGCGTGCCCTGCATGAGCTTCAACGCTGTGCCGCGATCCGTGCGGATCTACGTCCAGGCACGCTGGAGTACGAGTGAGCATGCTGATTGGTGCATGAATATGCGCTCGGGCCACGCACTCAATTCGGCAGATCCGGTCGGCCGGTTGGACTACGGCCAGCCTGCGCTGGATCCATCAAGGACTTATAACGATCTTATGGTTGGCCACAGCCAGCCGAACGGTCCTCGCTCCTCGCGTACCGAACGGCTGCTCGGGGCGCGTTTCTCTGATTCCTCCCGTCACTCTGTGCGTGATGCCAGGGAGGTGGTCGCGTGAGATGTCTTTCAGCCCGGTCCAGCGGGACCGAGCTGGGCTGGGGCGACGCGGAGCCCGGCCGGCCGGCGGCCGGCGCTGGCCGGCCGGGCCACGCCCTCAGCGGCCAGCCGCTCGAGCGTGGCCGTCGCGCCCACGCGCCGCGCCCGGGCGCTGCGCACGCTCGCCATACCGGCGCAGCATCGGCCGACGGAACTCCAGCCGTTCAGCTCCACCAGCCCCCTTTAGCGCCGCCTCGTCCTGCGGCCGCGGCCCTTACCCGCCCCACAAGTGCCCACTTAAGCGGACGCTCATCGGCACGACAGGCCGGTGGTTGCCCTCGACGGTCGGATCAAAACTGGAGCGAGCGGCCGATGACCAGCGGGAACGCCGCCGCGGCAGACCGCTCACCCTGCCGGGACGCCGCGCCGCCACACTCATAATTGCCTCTGCTCCCGCAGATGAGCGGAGCCAGCGACCGTTCCCGGAATCAGCGTTTCCTCAGGTTAAAGAGGTCCGAGTGGTCAGGGACAGGATCGAACTGTCGACCTTCCGCTTTTCAGGCGGACGCTCATACCGACTGAGCTACCTGACCTTGGCCTGGAGTCACGGTGCCGAACCAAGGCTCCTGGCTCCGACC
>Ga0080026_10000281_pt1 | contig 12608 bp, 14 predicted proteins | sample OrgsoiDNA2013045_FD_70941 | JGI IMG/M metagenome (GOLD analysis project Ga0080026, IMG submission 70941) | Permafrost soil microbial communities from the Arctic, to analyse light accelerated degradation of dissolved organic matter (DOM) -... | ecosystem: Environmental > Terrestrial > Soil >... | reverse complement strand
CCACCTCACCAGCGTCCAGCGGACCATCCTCGCTCACCTCGGCATCCCGCTGCCCTGGCCCGAGAAACCCGCATAAACGCCCAGACCATCACATGTGATCATGCGGAAAACGGGCCTAGCGGCCCAGCCCCATGACCCTGCGTTTGTGTTAGTACCAGCCGTTGCCCTGCCAGAACGACCATGCATCGCAGGGAGTTCCGTAGCGACCCTGAATGTATCCGAGACCCCATTTGATCTGCGTCGTAGCGTTCGTCTGCCAGTCGGGCCCGGCGCTTGCCATCTTCGATCCGGGCAGGGCCTGCGGGATGCCGTAGGCGCCGCTCGCGTTCTCGGCGGTGGTGCGCCATCCGCTCTCGCGTGTCCAGATATTGTTCAGGCAGCCGAACTCGGTCTTCGCGTTCCAGCCGAACGACGGCAGCATGTTGTAGGCGATGGACTCGGCCGTCCCCGGCGAGGGCGCGGGCTCGTCAACGACCGGTGCCGGTGATCCCGAGGCTGATCCCGACGCTGACGCCCCGGGCAGCGGCGCGGCCGTCGTCGGGCGCGTCGCCAGCTTGGGCGCGCTGGCCAGGTTCATCGTTCGCGAGGCGGAGGCCAGGAGGATCATGTGCTGCCGCGCCTGCTCAAGCCGGGCGGCTGGCTGGCTCACCGGGATTTCCGCTACGACATCCGCGACGGGATCGGTGCGCGCATTGTGGTGACCGATTGCGTACACAGCTCCGAAGGCGATAGCGACGGCTGCCGTGACGGTGGTGGTCAGGAACATGCCAACGCGCCTGCGCGGGCGGCGCCTGACGGGCGACCGTCTCCGGTGCTGTGACAATGCGGTCCTTCCGTCGGCCAGGCGCGCCGGGCGGAACGCCCAGCGCGCAGACCGCTGCGGTACAGGGCAGCGAGTCGCGTGACGGCCAGACCAATGCGGCGGGCCACTCCGGCTACTGAGCGCTAACTACTGAGCGCAGAACCGCTGACATTGAGATCGAGCACCGTCGCGGCATAACGTTGCCAGAACCAAGGGACCCGCCCGAGCGTTTCCGCGGAAAAAGTTGTGCCGCACAGCCGCAATTTGTGTCGCGCACATCACAGTTTGGCAATACGTACTGTAACAATTACCAAGTGTAATGACCGCCATGCTGTGATCACCACTTACGCCCAGGCGCCCGGCGCGACACGCCGGGCACTACCGTTGCGCGCTGGATGGGGCTAGCTTTCAAGCATGGCCTCGACGGGCGGGCGGACGTGAAGATGAGGGACAAGCCAGCATCGCCGGGTGGCACGAGCGCCCGCCAGGGAGCACCGGGCAAGGCGTGGAGCCTGGGCGCAGGTGATGCCGAGACCATCGTCGCGGAGGCGCGCAGGGCGCTGTACGTGATGGTGGGTATCCTGGCCGTCCTGTGGATTATCCAGATCCTGAACGTGGCCGATCACTATCACCTCACTTTCAGCTACGGGATCCGGCCGCGAAGCGCAGGAAGCCTGCCCGATATCCTCACGGCACCGTTCCTGCACTTCAGCTGGGCCCACATTGAGGGCAACTCGGGGCCGCTCTTTATCTTCGGTTTCCTGGCTGCGTATCGGGGCGTGCGGAAGTTCGCGGGAGTGACCGTCCTGGTGATCCTCACCAGCGGCCTCGCCGCGTGGTTCACCGAGAGCCCCGGATCGGTCGGGGCCGGGGCCAGCGGGGTGGTCTTCGGCTATTTCGGCTACATCATGGTCCGCGGGCTCTTCGACCGGCACGCCATCGACGTCCTGATCGGCGTGGTGATGGCGCTGTGCTTCGCTTACCAGTTCACAGTCCTGCTGCCAGCGCACGGGATCGGCTGGCAGGCACACATCGGCGGCCTCGCGGGCGGAATCCTGGCCGGCTGGGTGTTCAGGGACCGGCGGACGCCTGTCGCCGGCGGCGCGGCATCCGCCCGGCCGGGCCTGCCGCGCCGGCCTGGCCGGGACGTCGCCGTGTCACCGGTCAGCCCGCGGGCTGACCTGCACAAGGAACTGGACGACCTGGGCCTCTAGCCTCGACGACCTGAGCCTCTGCCTGGACGACCTGAGCCTCTAGCCCTCGACGACCTGAGCCTCTAGCCCTCGACGACCTGAGCCTCTAGCCCTCGACGACCTGAGCCTCTAGCCTGGCGGCGTCCCGGCGGCGTCCCGGCCTGGGCCGGCTTACGGCGACCGGTCCTGCGGATCGGCAGGGTCCTCGCGCAAGCCAAGATGATGCTCGATGGCCGTCAGCCGGTCAGCAATCGAGGACAGCGCGGCTCGGACCTCCTCCACCATTGAGTGCCGCGACAGGCTCGTCTCCGGGCCCCGCTCTTCCGCCGCTTCCTCAGCCGGACGGCCCAGAAGCTGGATGACCTGCTGGCGGACCCGGCTCAGGTCAGCACCCAGCCGCACCAGCACGTCGGCGGCAACGCCCTCGCCCTCCCGGATCAGGCCGAGCAGCAGGTGCTCGGTACCGATGTAGTTGTGGCTGAGCTGCAGCGCCTCGCGCAGCGATAGCTCCATGACCTTCTTGGCCCGCGGCGTGAACGGGATGTGCTCCGAAGGGGCCTCGACGCCCTTGCCGATGACCTGCTCTACCCGCTCGCGCACGGCCTCCAGGCTGATCCCCATCGACTCCAGTGCCTGGGCAGCCACGCCTTGGCCCTCATGAATGAGGCCGAGCAGGAGGTGCTCGGTGCCGATGTAGTTGTGATTAAGCATCCTGGCCTCTTCCTGAGCCAGGACCACTACCCGCCGCGCCCGGTTTGTGAACCTCTCGAACATGTCTCGCTCCGCTCTCGATCCGGAGGGCCGCCTGCCAGCATCGGCCTCCGCAGGCGGGCAACCTGGTGAGGCAGTCGGCCATGCCTGGCGACGCCTGCTTCCAGTTTGCGCCCGTTTGCGCCCGCTGACGTCCAAGTTTTGCGCCGCGGCAGGTAGCGGCTGGACAAAGCCGCCGACGTCAGTATTGTCAGCGCCATGCCGGGCCGCAGCCGCGGCCATCGGCTCCGGGCTCCCGGCTCCCGGCTCTGGGCTCCGGGCTCGGGCCAGCCGACGAGTCCGTACGCCCCCTGCGCAGAGGAGCCAGCAGAGCCCATGACCATCGTCGATGCTCACCACCACCTGTGGGACTTGTCCGTCCGCGACCAGCCCTGGCTCGCGCATCCCGAGCTCGCGCCGCTGCGCAGGAACTTCACGCTGCCGGATCTGGAGCCGATCGCGCACGCCGAAGGCGTCACCTCGACGGTCCTGATCCAGACAGTGAACGACCCTGCCGAGACGCCTGAGATGCTGGCTCTCGCCTCAGCCAGTGACCTGGTGGCGGGCGTGGTCGGCTGGGTCGACCTGGCGGCCCCCGGCGTCAGCGCCGCGATCGGCGCACTGCGCCAGCTGCCCGGCGCGGGCTTCCTCGCGGGCATCAGGCACCCGGTGCTGTTCGAGCCCGACCCGGGGTGGCTAGCCCGGCCGGAGATACTCCGCGGCCTGGCTGCAGTCGCCGACGCTGGCCTGGTCTTCGACCTGGTCGTAACGCCGGCCCACCTTCCCGCCGCGGTCGCGGCCGCGGCATCGATGCCGGACCTGACGTTCGTGCTCGACCACCTCGGCAATCCGGACGTCGTCTCCGTGGTGGATGAGCAGTGGGCCGGGTCCGTAGGTGATCTGGCCGCCCTACCGAACACGGCCTGCAAGCTGTCCGGCATACTCGGCGAGCCGGCGCCCGGCGGCGCGAATGCCATGAACGGTGCCAGCGGTCCTGATCTCGCGGACCCGGCGGCGGAGGCCACGGACGTCGCATACGTCGCGGGCACTGGTGGCCACACGGCCGCGAGCGTGGCGCATATGCGCCCGTACTACCAGATCGCCCTGGACGGATTCGGCCCGGACCGGATGATGTACGGCTCGGACTGGCCGGTCTCCATGCTCGGCTCCCCGTACGCCATGGTCATCAGCGCCGCGCGGATCCTCACCGCCGACCTGAGCGCCGCGGAGCGGGCAGCGATCTTCAGCGGTACGGCGCGCCGCATCTACGGCCTCAGTGACCCGGCCACGCCATAACTCGGAGCCCCTCCCTGCCCATGATCATTACTGGCCTATGCGTCCGTCGATCCGCTCGCGCAGCAGGTCGACGTGACCCATGTGGCGGGCGTACTCCTCGATCATTCCGACCAGCACCTCGCGCAGCGACATCAGCCCTCCGCCGCTGCCATGCTGATTCAGGGGATCGTCGCCGGTGATGTCGAGACTGGGCGCCCCGGCCACAAACCGCGTGGCGAAGTCCACCTCCGCACGCCATGCGTCCCACGCCTCCGCAACCACCCGGGGGTCGGGAACAGCACCATCGAAATCACCGTCACGGTCGGTGCCGGAGCAGAACAGCCGGGGCACGTCCTGTCCCGCCATCATCACCCGGAACGTCGCACGCTCCTCCTCGGCCAGGTGTCGCACCAGCCCCAGGAGCGACATCGTCGACGGCTCGACGGAACGCCGCGCCATAGCCTCCGCATCAAGCCCTGAGCATTTCATCTCCAATGTGAGGCGCTGGCAGCGCAGGGCTTCGACCAGCGTGGTGCGCTCGTCGCCCAGCGCTGGTCCGTTCTCACGCGGGTCGTCGTCAGACGGCTTGCCGTCCGCGGTGAACATGTCGGCTCGTCGGGTCGTGGCCATGGCCGCAATCATCGGCGATGCGCATGGCGGCCGACAAGGGATTTAACGACACCTGCACTCATGGTCAACGGGCTCGGGCCCGCCCCACTCATGATCACTCAGGATGACCACCACCTTGCGCGGAAAGGCTCATTCGACGCACGACCCCGATGTAGTTGATCTGTGAGAGGACCACCTTCATACCGAGGTTCGCGTCTTTTACGTTGCACCGCAACGGATCCGGCGCGTCACAACCACTGGCGAGCTTGACTACCTATCGTTCACCGACCGTTGCGGGGAATGGCTCAATGCCTTCGCCGGCACAATATTCGGTCTTCGCTACCCCGTGTGATCGGCGCAGATCAGCGCAGAGTGCCCTGCTCGCCCAAGCACACGGCAGGCCATCGACCGACGGATGTTCAGATCCGCGCGGCCTCTGACGTCACGAAGACGGAACAGCCGCCAGATGAAGGTCACCTCAGGAGCTGGCGGGCCATCACCACGCGCTGGATCTGGTTGGTGCCCTCGTAGATCTGGGTGGTCGTGGACCGGGCGGCAGTTTCCGCAGGTAGACGGTCTGCTGGCTTACGGGCATCAGCGCGCGATAGGCCGCCTGTTACCTATAAAGTCCGGATTTCGGTGCGGATTTTCACGCCTGGCGCGTTCCGCGTTTCGATGCACTGCGATCGGAGGTGTCCGGCCGCGCTGCGACGAGCAACGCCCGCCCGTAGGTCCATCGATGGTCAGCCACAGGTCCATCCGCGGCCCAGCCAGCCTTATCGCCCTGGCCGGGACGAGCGGGCGGCCGGCCCAGGCCCTATGCCCCGGCCGGCCGCTCTAGTGCCCGGGTCAGCTTGCGGTGGCCGACGGGCCGGCATACCGGTACCGCCGGGCGCCTCACTGGTCAGCTGCGCCTGGCCGAGGGCGGTCAGCCGGTCCAGTGCGTTGGCCACCGCGCCGGATGACCGCCCAGGACCCGGCCGATCGCGGGCGGGCCGAAGTCCTCGGCCGGGTAGGCGGCCAGGTGCGCGGCGGGCGGCACGGCCGGCGTCTCGCAGCAGCCGCCGTATCCGCGCCGCTGCCTGCGTGAGGTGATCGGCTGCGGCGAGCGCGCACCAGCGAGGTCCCCGGCCTGCAGTGCCGCCTCGGCCTGAGCAGCGGCGGCAGTGGCTGAGCCCAGCGCCTCGCCCGCACCGGGTGCGATGCCTGCCGGGCCGACCCGGCCGACGGACCCGGCGTTCTTCTCAGGGTCCAGGTCCCCGGTGCCTTGTAGTTCCGTGTCCTGGGTAGCTGTGCCCGCCGCGCCGATCGAGGAGCGGTGAGGCTGGGCGAGGGAGTCCGTGCTGTCCGGTCCTGGCGCCTCATCAGGGACGTCGCGTGCTGTCCAGGTGGCCGGAGACGCGTCCCGGTCCCGGCTGGCGTGACCCGCCTTCTCGAGGGCGGCCAGCTCTCGGGCGGCGGCCGTGCGGGTGATCCCGGCGGCCTGGGCCAGCTGGGCCGCGCTAGCGCCGGGGCCGGCCACCAGCGCGGCCAAGACGGCCGCTGCCGGGCCGCGGGGCGGCGATGCGGCCGACGGGCTGGGCTGGGCGGCCGGCGGCGTGTCCGGGGCACTGGTCGCCGCGCCGGCGGCGGGAGCGACGCCGCAGGCTCCGGTCTTCGTGGTGCTGGCCATCTTGGTTATTCCTCTCGTCGCATTTCCCGGTTCTATTTTCCGGCCGCAATTTTTCTTTTCCTGATACGACCATCCCTCTGTGCGCCTGGGAAGGCAAGCCATCATCGCGCTTAGCGGCTTACCTAACGGCTGAACGCGGTTGCCCCGCAACAAACTCACAGGAATGTCGCCTCACCGGCACGCTCGCCTTTCCTGCGCGAGCGCCTTTCGCCAGGGTGCTTGTCGCACAGCCGCCCGCGCGGCCAGGGCAGCGTCGGCCCACGCACGCGACGAAGCAGATGACCTGCCCTCCCTGGTGCACGAGCCAGCTGCGCACAGCAAGGCTGGGAGCCCTTCCTGGAGCATGGAGACAGCTCGCCACGGCCACGTTCCCCCCCGGCCCGGCGCGCGGAGATTGTTCTTACAGGCTTTCCTGTATTCAGTCTGGGAGTCCCCCGGCATGCCCATCAGGGCAGCTACCAGGAACTCCCGCCGGGGCCGCTATTCCGATCTCAGCCGGAATACCGAAAGGAACATGACCGGCTGGTGGAACGGAACCCCCAAAGCTGGCTCCCCCGCATTGCGCGGCTGAGCGGTCAGCGATGCTGGAGCTCGAACCAGGTTGTGGTGTGACGGCCAACCTGCTCGAATCCCCAGCGGGCGGCCAGGCAGTCCACGAGGTACAGTCCCCGGCCGCCGCCCTCCAGGCCGGAGCCGCCCGGCCGCAACGCTGGCACGGTGACACCGCTCTGGTCGGCGACCTCCACCCTGATGACCTCGCCCGCTACGAGCACGGTCACAGTGACGGTCCGGCCGGGCAGCCCGGAAGCACTGTGCCGGACGCTGTTGGTGACCAGCTCGCTGAGCAGGAGCACCGCCGTCTCCCCCGCAGAATGCTGGCCGAGCACCGCCGCCGCGAACGCCCGCGCAACTGCGACGCGCTCGGGGCGCCCGGCGATCGTCACGCTCTCACGAACCGGCCCTCTGGCCATGACGGCGACATCCCTTCCGAGCCGCCTGCCGGAGCGCAGCCGAAAGACCGCGAGCTCACAACCGGCAGGGAATCCGACCCGGGGCCCATGCACGCTCCACTCGCCGGCCACCGTCAAGCCAGCACCGGCCCGGCCCGCGCCATCCCGGCGCCAGGGTCAGCACCGATCCAGCACACGTGCTGGGAACGACCGGAAACAACCAGCATGAACCGGACAATACCGGCACGAGGCCGAACCGACCGACTCGAAGGCCCGGTGGCCCCGCTTCACCCGAAAACATCAAGAAACCGCAGGTCAAGACCCCGGAATTACCCCTTGAGCAGCTGCCGCGCCATGACCATCCGCTGGATCTGGTTCGTCCCCTCGTAGATCTGGGTGATCTTCGCGTCGCGCATCATCCGCTCGACCGGGTAGTCGCTGACGTAGCCGTACCCGCCGAGCAGCTGGACCGCGTCCGTGGTCACCTCCATGGCCACGTCGGAGGCGAAGCACTTGCAGGCCGACGACATGAACGTGAGGTCCGAGCTGGCCTCGCCGGACATCGCGCGCTCGGACCGGGCCGCGGCCGCATACGTCAGCTGCCGGGCCGCCTCGACCTTCATCGCCATATCGGCCAGCATGAACTGCACGCCCTGGAACTCCGCGACCGCACGGCCGAACTGGCGCCGCTCCTTCACATAGCCCGTGGCGTAGTCCAGCGCGCCTTGCGCGATGCCCAGCGCCTGCGCGGCGATCGTGACCCTGGTGTGATCCAGGGTCGCCAGCGCGGTCCGGAAGCCGCTGCCCTCCTCGCCGATCATCCGGTCAGCCGGGATCACGCAGTTGTCGAAGTACAGCTCGCGGGTCGGCGATCCCTTGATGCCCAGCTTGTGCTCGGGCGCCCCGAACGAGAATCCCTCGTCATCCTTGTCCACCACGAACGCGGAGATCCCGGCCGGGCCGGCGGACGGATCGGTCACGGCCATCACCGTGTAGAAGCGGGAGACGCCAGCGTTGGTGATCCACCGCTTGGTCCCGTTCAGCACGTACGTCTGGCCATCGCGGACGGCCCGCGCCTTCATCGCGGCCGCATCCGAGCCGGCCTCCGGCTCGGAGAGCGCGTACGAGAACATGGCCTCCCCGCTGGCCACCGGCGGCAGAAAGCGCTGCTTCAGCTCCTCCGACGCCGCCAGCAGCAGCGGCACCGTACCCAGCTTGTTGACCGCGGGGATGAGCGAGGAAGACGCGCAGGCCCGCGCGACCTCCTCGATGACGATCGCGGTCGCGATCGCGTCGGCACCCGCGCCGCCGTATGCCTCGGGAATGTGCACAGCGTGCAGGTCGGCCTTGACCAGGGCGTCATGCGCCTCCCACGGGAACTCGGCGGCCTGGTCGACCCTGGCGGCATGCGGCGCGATCTTGTCGTCAGCCAGCTCGCGTACCGACTCGCGGAGCGCTTCGTGCTCGGGTGCCAGGGCAAAGGCGGGAAAGTCGAGGCTCATGCCCTCGATGGTAAGAGATTCCCTCCTAGCGCCGGCACTACCCTGGGCAAGGCACGGCTGCCGACAGCAGTCCTGGCCGGGCCGGGCGGACGCGGCTATCGTGATCGTCCGGATCAGATGCGACCGCGGGAGGACGCCCATGCGGCTGGAAGGCGTCGGCAAGCGCTACGGGCTTAGCTGGAGCGCCGCGGTGCTGCTACCGGCAGTCGCCTGGCTCACCCGGTCCATGCTGACGGCAGAGCCGCCGCAGGCCCGCGCCTGCGTCGCTGCCGCCAGCGGGCCGCGGCGCGCGCACCTGTCGGCGCTGATCGCTGCCCTGGCCGGCGGGATCGCCTTCGCGCTCGCCGGGGCTGCCTACGTACTGGTCAGATGCCAGCATCCGGATTCACTGACCCGCACTATCGGGGTGCTGGCTTCCGGGCTCGCGGCGGCGGGCGTCTGCGTGCTCGTCGGCGGGGCGATCGGCGCGTTCTGCAACCCGCCGCTGGTGCGCAGGCCCGCATACGGGATTCTCGGCACCAGCGGCGCGGTGATCCTGGCGCTGGTCTCGGATGTCTCGCCGGCCAGCGCAGCGCTGCGCGGCACTGGCTCGGCCCCGCAAGGTACCTCCTGGCTGCCCGGACTGCCGGTCATCGTGGCCGCCGCCCTGCTGGCCGCATCCTGGACCGCGTCCACAATGATCGCGGCACGCCGCGGCGGCGGATAGCGGCCGGCGGGCGAGACCACGATCGAGGACCTGGCCCGAAGTGACGCGGGCACGACGCCGCAGCTGTCCCTGCTGTCACAGCAGGGACGTGAGCTGCTGGCGCTCCTGGCCGACGAGGACGTCGGCTCGCAGCGGGCGCTCCAGCTGGCGCAGGCGCTGCGAGGCAGGTACCCGCCGGACCTCATTGCCGCCGCGCTCACTCAGCAGGCGCTACGCATCCTGGCCACGGCCAAGTTCAGCCGCGCCGGCGCGATGCTGTTCACCCGGGCCGGCCTGGAGCAGGCGTCCTCCGAGGTCGCCGCCCGTCATAGTGCCGCCCGCTACGCCGGTGCCCGGATCGTGGCCGATCTGTGCTGCGGGATCGGCGGGAACCTCTCCGCCCTCGTCGCCGGCCGGCGCGCGATCGCGGTGGACCGGGACCTCACCAGCCTGGAGTTCGCCCGGCACAATGCCGCGGTCTGCGGCGCGGCGGACGGACTTGCGACTGTGTGCACTGACGTCCGGGATCTGGCGCTGGCCAGCGTGGATGCCGTGTTCATCGATCCAGCGCGCAGGGCCGGAGGCCGCCGCCTGCGGGCCGGGCACAGCGAGCCGCCGCTGACCTGGTGCCTGGAGCTGGCCAGCCGGATCCCTGCTGTGGGGATCAAGGCGGCACCAGGGCTGCCGCACGAGCTTGTCCCGGCGGGCTGGGAGATCGAGTTCCTCGCGGTCGGGCGCAGCCTGAAGGAGGCACTGCTCTGGTCGCCGGCGCTGGCCACCACCCAGCGCCGGGCAACCGTGCTCGTCCCCGGCGCCGCTCCTGGTCCTGGCCTCGGTCCTGGCTCTGGCGCCGGTCCTGTCCCTGGCGCCGCTGCTGGGCTGCCGTCTGAGCACACGCTTGTCCCGGTGCCTGGCGAGCAGGTTCCGGTGGCGGCGCCTGGCGCGTTCCTGCTGGACCCGAGCCCAGCGATCACCAGGGCCGGCCTCGTCGAGGATCTGGCCCGCGAGCTGGGCGCCTGGAAGATCGACCCGATGATCGCGTTCCTGGCCGCCGACACCGCGCTGCGCACGCCTTTCGCCCGGACACTGCGGGTCCTGGAATCGGCCCCATGGAACGAGAAGCAGTTCGCGCGGACGCTGCGCGGGCTCGGCATCGGTGCCGCCGACATCCGCCGGCGCGGCCTCGCCGGGGACGTGCGGCAGATCCATCGCCGTCTCGGCCTGCAGGGCGAGGGCAGCGCCACGATCGTCATCACCCGCATGAACGGCAAGCCCTGGGGCTTGATCTGCGCCGCGGTCGGCGACGGCAAGTTCAGCTAGTACAGCGTCGAATTTGACCTGACAGGGCTCATGGGGCCTGTGAGCGGGCCGTTGTGTTCCGGCGGGGCGACTTTGTCGCGGCCGCAGTGGCCTACGGGGCCTGCCGGTGAGCTCGGCGGCCGGCCCAGGGCATGGCGCGGGAGAATGACCTCGCCGTGGGGACCGCGGCAGGGCCGCTGCCGCCGCGATGCGAGCCCAGAACGGGAAATCGGTGGCCTAGGAAGGGCTTGACGGAACGGCTGGCGAAACCGGCAAGATCGTTAATTCTTACTCTGGCCGAAATAGAATCCGAGGGCCGAGCCGAGGAGTCCGGTCTCGGCCGGTAATAGCACCTGTAACAGTTCCTTGACTTCAGCCCAATGCGAGCTGAACGCGCCGATGAAGCCGCCGACGATGGTTGCCGCGAAGGCTATAGCGAACATGCGCGACAGGAAGGTTCGCGCCCGATCCTCTACCAGTCGCGACCCCACCAAGCGCTCGGTGCGGAGCGAGGGCACTGTCAAGGGCCCCGTTACTGCGGTTGTCGCGGGCTTAGACGGTTCGTCTGCGGGCTTTGATGGTTCGTCGGCCACGGGTCAGCAAACCCTTCAAGGGGGATAGGTTCACGCCGACCGGACGATCTGCTGCAGATCGGGCACCACCAGTTCGTCAACGCGGCCGCGCTTCTCGACCAGGAGGCGGCTGCCAGAGAGCAGTGCGTCCACGAACACCTGCTCCAGGCCGATCGCCTCAGCCAGAATCCCTGGTATGTCCGTCTTTCGTGCCGCAGCTAGCTTGCGGAGGGTTGTCATGACCTCTTCAGATACTGTGATTGTCGGCATCTGCGCCCCTCCTGCCTCAGCCGCTACGTAACACCCTGTCACTCATTGTGACGCTCCTGTAGTCAGTCAGTTACCTAACCCCAGAGAAACATGCCACGCAGCAGCCGTCTAGTGTCCGGTTCCCTACGGAGACGTCCTGAGCGTGGCAATGGTTGACTTTTCACGTCATTACGACAAGAATTTTCATGACAAAAGCATTATAGGCACCCATCCAGGACGCAACGCGGCTCCAGTGGCAGATGCCGTGGCGCAGGGAGGCCGCCTGCTACGCAGCCTGTGCGACTCCTGCCCTGATCACGGCATCGGCAAGCCGGGCGAGGATGGTCAAGTCGATGTGCAGGGCGACGCGATCAAGCCGCCGGACGCGCAGCGGGAGCGCGCCCCACCCGTGCTTGAGGGTGCCGAACTCGCGCTCGACAGCGCCGCGCTGATGGTAGAGCGACTTCCACCGGGGAGTGCTGCGCGGGATGAGCGTGTGCAGCCGTCCGGCCTTGATCCATACCGAGGCGGGCGCGCACTCGCCGGACGGGCAGCGCGCACCACGCCGCCGCCACCCCCAGCCGCCGGGGCGGTCACCCCGCCAGCCACGCCATCCCGAACGCCCACCCCGCCGCCACAACCAGCGGCCACCACACCGGCCCTGGTCCCAGCCGCCCCGTCTCCGCCAGGCCCGCCCGCCGCCACCGCCCGTGCAGCTACCGCACCACATCACCCGAGACCCCCAGTAACGACGCCAGCAGATCAGCGCGAGCCCCGTACATCTCGCCGCACCACACCAGCGCCGTGATATCCCGCGCGGTCAGCCGCACCCCGCCCGCGTCCGCCCGCAGCCCCGCACCGCCGGGCGCGCCCCGCTCAGCCTGTAACCCGCCTGCACCCGCCATGCCAACATCGTGCCCTGCCACGGGCAAACCGTCACAGTCCCCTCACAACCACCGCACACCGGCAGCACCGCGCTCTCACCCGCCGTGACGCCCCTGTGAAACCCCATCCCGGCCCGAACGTGCTGCCTGCCTGCAAGAGCCCCTC
>Ga0080026_10000280_pt1 | contig 12619 bp, 12 predicted proteins | sample OrgsoiDNA2013045_FD_70941 | JGI IMG/M metagenome (GOLD analysis project Ga0080026, IMG submission 70941) | Permafrost soil microbial communities from the Arctic, to analyse light accelerated degradation of dissolved organic matter (DOM) -... | ecosystem: Environmental > Terrestrial > Soil >... | reverse complement strand
CCCGCGGGCCAACTTCGATGACACGCCGCCGGTCATCTTCTTGCCACTTAAAAAGGCCCGCGCAGGTCAACGGCACACTACCGGGCCGATATAGCTGTCACCGGACAGCCCGGCCGCCACGAGGGCCCGCAGGAAAAGCTCCTGCGCGTCCTCGTCGAGCGGGTCGAGCCTGGCCGCGTGTCCCGCCACGCCGGTCGCGGCCTCGACATCACCGGCGGCCAGCAGGCTCAGCGCGTGCCGGCGAAGCTCTTCTGTCAGGCGGGCCGTGCAGTGCAGGCGGGCCAGCATCAGCCACGTGTCGAACCCCGGGCAGTTCCGCAGCTCGATCCCCTCCAGCAGGCTGCCGCCCACGTCATCGGCCGGCAGCGAACCGTCCTGAAGGGCCCGCACATCCAGCCACATCTCGCCTGGCGCCAGGCTCAGGGGATCACCACGAAGCAGCGCGGGCATGTTCAGGCCCCGCCGCAGGTCCGCCAGGCACCAGCGCAGCGCGCCCAGCGGATCGTCCGCCTCGCCGAACAGCTCGCCGGCCAGTTCACGCCGCTCGACCGGACGCTCGGCCAGCGCGACCCGCGCCAGCAGCGCCCAGGGCTTCATGCCGCGCGGCGGCGGGCACCGCTGCCCGTCGTCCTCGATGCGAGGGTGCCCGAGCAGCCGTACCCGCCGTGTCACCGCCGGCCAGCCTCAGCCCGCGACGGTGGCCGGAGCCTGGCCCTGCAGAGCGTGCACATCGGCGGTGGTGAGACCGTTCCCGCCGATGCCCAGTCACCACTCTTGATCTCCTCGACGATCACCCATGTCACCGGACGCAGGCTCTCCCCCTCGATCTCCACCATCGTCTCGGTCAGCTTGTGGATTATCTCGCGCTTCTGGTCCGGGGTGAAGACCCCCTCGATCAGGCGAACATTGACGAGCGGCATGGCTTGCTCCTTAGGCTTGTTGACCTCCGCTTGCCCCGACCATGCCCGCCTGCCGTGTGACCTGGCGTGGGACGACTGCGACCACCGCGCCGCACGAGCGCCGGCCGGCAGTTCGAGGGTGGAGCGCGCCGGGCCGGCAGTTCGAGGGTGGAGCAGGCAGGGTGGAGCAGGCGACGGTGGAGCAGGCGAGGGTGGAGCAGGCTATGTGCGTGGGTAGGAAGCTCCCGCTACCTCCACGACGACAGGAGCCTGCAGATGACCGCAACCGTGCACGAGTCAGCCGCCGCAGCTGCCGTGACGACCTGGCTATCCGCTTTCGAGGACGCGCTGGTGGCCGGCGATCCGGATGCGGCGGCTGCTCTGTTCCTCGCCGACTGCTACTGGCGCGACCTCATTGCTTTTACCTGGAACATCAAGACCTTCGAGGGACGCGATGCGATCGCGGGGATGCTCGGCGAGACGCTGTCCCGGGTACAGCCGAGGGACTGGAAGATCACCGGCGGCGAGGAACCCGCGGACGCAGGGGGCGTGGTCGAGGCCTGGATCGAGTTCGAGACCGCCGTCGGCCGCGGATGCGGACAGCTGCGCCTGCGTGACGGTCTTTGCTGGACGCTGCTGACCACCCTCGACGAACTTAAGGGCCACGAGGAGCCGCAGGGCCCGAGCCGCCCGAAGGGCGTGGCCCACGGCGCGAATCGCGGACGGATCACCTGGCTGGAAGAGCGCGAGCATGAGGCGTCCGAACTCGGCTTTGCCGAGCAGCCGTACGTGCTGGTCATCGGCGGCGGCCAGGGCGGCATAGTCCTGGGCGCACGGCTCCGTCAGCTCGGCGTGCCCACGATCATCATCGACAAGCACGGTCGTCCCGGCGACCAGTGGCGCAGCCGCTACAAGTCGCTCTGCCTGCATGACCCCGTCTGGTACGACCACCTGCCCTATCTGAAGTTTCCTGCCAACTGGCCGGTCTTCGCGCCCAAGGACAAGATCGCCGACTGGCTCGAGTCCTATACGAAGATCATGGAACTCAACTACTGGGGCGCTGCCGAGGCGAAGAGCGCTGCCTACAACGAGGCAACCCGTGAGTGGACAGTGAACGTCGAGCGGGACGGCAAGCCGATAGTGCTGCGCCCGACTCAGCTCGTCCTGGCCACGGGCGTGTCGGGCAAGCCCAACCTGCCGTCGTTCCCCGGCATGGAACTCTTCCACGGCGACCAGCACCATTCGTCTGCCCATCCCGGCCCGGACGCGTACCGAGGGAAGACGTGCGTGGTCATCGGGTCCAACAACTCGGCCTTCGACATCTGCGGCGCGCTGTGGGAGAACGGCGCGGACGTGACGATGGTGCAGCGTTCGTCCAGCCACATCGTGAAGTCCGACTCGCTGATGGAGATCGGCGTGGGCGCGCTCTACTCAGAAGAGGCGGTCGCGTCCGGGATGACGACTGAGAAGGCGGACCTCGTGTTTGCCTCCCTGCCGTACCGGATCATGCACGAATTCCAGATCCCGCTGTATGACCAGATGCGGGAGCGGGACAAGGACTTCTACGATCGCCTCGAGTCCGCCGGCTTCGACCACGACTGGGGCGACGACGGCTCGGGGCTGTTCATGAAGTACCTGCGCCGCGGCTCCGGCTATTACATCGACGTGGGTGCGGCCGACCTGGTCGCCAACGGGGACGTGAAACTGGCGAAAGGCCAGGTCGACCATCTCACCGAGAACGCTGTCGTCATGGCGGACGGCACCGAGCTGCCGGCCGACCTCGTGGTCTATGCGACCGGGTACGGCTCGATGAACGGCTGGGTGGCCGACCTGATCTCCCGCGAGGTGGCCGACAAGGTCGGCAAGTGCTGGGGCCTGGGCTCGGATACCACCAAGGATCCGGGACCGTGGGAAGGCGAGCAGCGCAACATGTGGAAGCCGACGCAGCAGGAGGCCCTGTGGTTCCACGGCGGCAACCTGCACCAGTCACGGCACTACTCGCTCTACCTCGCGCTGCAGCTCAAGGCGCGCGAGGCCGGCATCCCGACACCGGTATACGGACTCCAGGAGGTCCACCATCGCAGCTGAAGCAAAGGCGCCGCTGGCCCCTTGGGTAAAGTGTCCGTAGCGAGGAGCCGGCCGTGCCCGCCGACAACGAGATCTACAACCAGCCCGGCGACCTCTGGTGGGATGAACACCAGCCGCTGCACGCCATCCGTACCGCGCTGAACCCCGCGCGGATGGAATATTTCACCCGCGTCTTCGCCGCCCGTGGCATCGATCCGGCCGGCAAGATGACGGTCGACGTCGGCTGTGGCGGCGGCCTGCTCGCCGAGGAAGTGGCCCGGCTAGGGGCGACGGTCGTCGGGATCGATCCGTCACGAAACTCGCTCGCCACCGCGCGGGCGCACGCTGGAGCCGCAGGCCTGGCCATCACCTACCGAGCCGGGTCCGGTGAGCACCTTCCGCTGGACGATGTGTCAGCCGACATCGTTTACTGCGTTGACGTTCTTGAGCACGTCCAGGATCTCGACGCTGTCATCCGCGAGACGGCCCGGGTGCTCAAGCCCGGCGGGTTGTACATCTACGACACCATCAACCGCACGCGCCTCAGCAAGCTCGTCGTGATCAAACTTGCCCAGGACTGGGCAGCCACGGCCTGTATGCCGCCGAACCTGCACGACTGGAAGCAGTTCATCACCCCGGCCGAGCTACGCGACATCCTCAGCCGCCACAACCTGTACGACCATGACATCGCCGGAATGTCGCCGAGTCTCGCGGTGCCCGCGTTGTTCCGCATAGTCCGCCAGCTGAAGAAAGGAAAGATTTCCTACGCCGAATGTGGCCGCCAGGCTTCCTTCGTGCTGACCAAGGACCTGCGGATCAGCTACATCGGCCATGCGACCAAGAGGCCTCAGGCCCTCAGGCGACGGCCGCGCCAGCGTCGGCAGTCTCGATATCCTTGAAGAAGCGCGATGCACCCGGAGTTTCTCGGTTCCGACCGGGATCACGTGCCAGAGGGGGGCGGAGTTTGCCTAGTGCGGCAGCTCACGGCCCCGGGCGCGGCTCCGCGGTACTGTCACCTAACTGCACAGTCAGGTGGCGGCTCGGCGATCGCCCGGTAGACTTCCCGCCTACCGGATGCCACGACTGGACGTTCCAGCTGGCCCCGGCCCCCAACGGCAGCGGCCGCGGCTGCGGGCTGCCCTCCACAGGCGGGACACGATGGGAGTCGGTATGCGCGTTCTGGTTCTTGGCGGCGACGGGTTCTGTGGCTGGCCCACCACCCTGTACTTGTCGGATCGCGGTCACGACATCACCATCGTCGACAACCTCAGCCGCCGGAAGATCGACGTCGAGCTTGAGGTGGAATCCCTGACGCCGATCCGCCCGATTGGCGAGCGGATCCGAGTCTGGCGCGAGGTCTCCGGGCGCGAGCTGGGCTTCGTGGACCTCGACCTGGCCACGGAGTACGACCGGCTGGTCGCGGTCCTGGAGGAAGTTCGGCCGGACGCGATCGTGCACTTCGCCGAGCAGCGCGCGGCACCGTACTCCATGCGGTCAACACGGGCCAAGCGCTACACCGTCGACAACAACGTCCGGGGAACGCACAACCTGCTGACCGCGCTGGTCGACACCGGAATTGATGCCGCGCTGGTGCACCTGGGCACGATGGGCGTCTACGGCTACGGCTGGTCCGGCACCGCCCCCATCCCTGAGGGCTACCTGACCGTGAAGGTGCCGACCCCGGACGGCGAGATCGAACGGGAGATCCTGCACCCGGCCAACCCTGGGTCGGTCTACCACATGACCAAGACCCTTGACCAGCTGATGTTCTCGTTCTACGCCAAGAACGACCGGGTGCGGATCACCGACCTGCACCAGGGCATCGTCTGGGGCACGCAGACCCCCCAGACCAGCCGCGACGAGCGGCTCATCAACCGGTTCGACTATGACGGCGACTACGGCACGGTGCTCAACCGCTTCCTCATGCAGGCTGCCATCGGGCACCCGCTGACGGTGCACGGCAGCGGCGGCCAGACCCGCGCGTTCATCCACATCCGTGACACGGTCCGGTGCATCGAGATCGCGCTGGCCAATCCGCCTGAGGCAGGCTCCCGGCCGCTCGTCCTGAACCAGATCACCGAAACGCACCGAGTCCTCGAGCTGGCCAAGATGGTCGGCGACACGATGGGCGTGGAGATCGCGTACCTGCCGAACCCGAGGCAGGAAGCCGACGAGAACGAGCTGTGCGTCCGCAATGACCAGTTCCTGGCCCTGGGCCTGGAGCCGACCACGCTGTCCGAGGGCCTGCTCGAGGAATGCACCGAGATCGCCGCCCGCTACCGGCATCGCGCCGATCCGACCAAGATCGTGTCTCGCTCAGTGTGGCGGGCCGGGATGGAGACGTCGGGCGACCTGCTGACTGAGCTGCCCGCCCAGTAGGCAGCTGTTCCCGCTCACAACCGGCGGAATGAACCGGCGGGCGGACGGGGGCGTTGAATGGTCATGAAGAAAACGGAGCGGGAACTGAGCCAGCAGCAGCAGCTCGGATTGCGGCTTGGCGGGGCGGCGCTCCTGGCCGTGACCGGGGCGATTCACCTTGACCTGTACCTGACCGGCTACAGCTCGCTATCGGTCATCGGGCCGCTGTTCCTGCTCCAGGTGATCGCCGCCTTCGGCCTCGCGGTGGCCGTTCTCGTGCTCGGCGGCCGTCCGGTGGGCCGGCTGGCCGCTGCGGCCGGAGCCGGGTTCGCCGTGTCGACCCTCGTCGGCTACCTGCTGACTGTCTGGGTCGGCCTGTTCGGCTTCCGTGAGGTCCGCACCACCCCGGGGATCGTCGCCGGGGTGATTGAGATAGCCGCCTTCGCCGCGCTAGCTGTCCTGGCTGTCGTGCCTGCCGCGGGGGACAGGCAAGCCGGGTCAGCCGCCAGGCCGGCCGGGTCAGCGGGGCCAGCAGGCGGCAGCGCGCTGCTGGCCAGGCTGCAGGCGGGCGTTCCGGGCACCGGACTAGCGGTCGCGGCCGTTTCCCTGGTCGCCCTGGTGGCGCTGGGCATCGCCCTTGCCGGGGCAGGAGCGCCTGCCCCGGCCGCCGCGGGCGGCGGGCTGCAGACGACGAAGATCGGCGGCGTGCCCGTGGTGACCAACGCCAGGGGCCTCACGCTCTACTGGTTCGTCCCTGATACCCGGACCACGTCGAATTGCAACGGGTCATGCGCTGCGTACTGGCCGCCCGTCAAGGCACCCGTGACCGCGGGCCCGGGCGTGACCGGCAAGATCGGCACGATCAAGCGGGGTGACGGCTCGAGCCAGGCGACCTATGACGGCCGCCCGCTGTACACCTACATCGGTGACGACCAACCTGGCCAGGCTCACGGCAACAACATCAACCTGAACGGCGGGGTGTGGCACGAGGTGACCGTATCCGGCTGAGGTGCGCGCTCAGGTCCCGGCCAGCAGGACCCGCCCGCCTGGAGGCCCCCGGAACCTCAATTCAGGACTATCTTCGTAAGCTGTAGTAATGACCAGCAACCGCACCTCCGGTCCTGACGCACGTGCGCGCGACTTGCTCAGCCGGTTTCCTGTCGTCGACGGCCATAACGATCTCGCCTGGGCACTGCGCCAGGCAGGCTCGCTCGATCCTGGCCGGACAGATCTTGCGGCACCGGTTTCCTTCACCCATACGGACCTGCCCCGGCTGTCGGCAGGCGGGGTCGGAGCCCAGTTCTGGTCGGTCTACGTGCCCGCCGAACTGCAAGGCGAATCGGCGGTGATGACCACCCTGGAGCAGATCGACCTGGTTCACCAGCTCATCGGGCGCTATCCGGCGGCTCTCGAGCTCGCGCTGACCGCCGCGGACGTCGAGCGGATCACCTCGGCCGGCAAGATCGCGTCCATGCTGGGCGCGGAGGGCGGGCACTCGATCGCGTCGTCGATGGGCACCCTGCGGGCCCTGCATGCGCTGGGCGTCCGGTACATGACCCTGACCCACAACCGCAATGTGCCCTGGGCCGACTCGGCGACGGACGAGCCCGCGGTCGGCGGGCTGACGGAGTTCGGCCGTGAGGTGGTCAGGGAGATGCAGCGGCTGGGCATGCTCGTCGATCTGTCCCACGTCTCGGCCGGCACCATGAACGACGCGATCGATGCCGCCGAGGCGCCGGTCATCTTCTCGCACTCATCGGCGCGGGCGATCTGCGACCATCCCCGCAATGTGCCCGACGACGTTCTCGCCCGCCTGCCCCGCAACGGGGGGTTGTGCATGGTGACGTTCGTGCCCGCGTTCGTGTCGCAGGCCTGCCGGGACTGGGAGCGGGAGTTCGCGGCGGAGCTGGAGCGGCGCGGGCTGGATCCGGGGAACATGGCCACCCGCTATCAGCAGAAGGACGAGTGGGCCGCCGGTCACCCGAGACCCTCGGCCACCCTCTCCCAGGTCGCCGACCACGTCGAGCATGTCCGGGAGGTCGCGGGTTCCGATCACATCGGCCTCGGCGGGGACTACGACGGCACCGACCAGCTGCCCGAGGGCCTGATGGACGTGTCCTGTTATCCGGCCCTGTTCACCGAGCTGATCAGCCGCGGCTGGAGCGAGGCCGACTGCGCGCGGCTCGCGAACGGCAACATCCTGCGGGTGATGCGCAAGGCCGAGGCAGCGTCCCGCGACATCGCCGCCAGCCGGGGCCCGTCCTTCGCGCTCATCGACGACCTGGACAAGAACTAGCCAGCCCCGCTCGCCAGCGCGCCCCCGCGAGGCACGCCGATCCAGCGCGCCCGCCCTGCCCCGCCCTGCCCGCCAGCGCGCCCGCCCTGCCCGCCAGAGATCAGCTGAAGACCGTGACCGGCCGGGGCTGCAGTTCTCCCTCCAGGAACACGTCAACCCTCTCGTCGAAGAAGCAGGCCAGGCCGGCGATCTTCTGGCTCTCCGGCAGCGGAGTGCGGTAGATCCACACGATGTCCTCGTGCAGGCCGCTCCCGGTGTCCACCGACCAGTAGCCGGACGTCCCCTTGTACGGGCAGTGCGACTGCGTGGCGGACGGTCGCAGCAGGCCCATCCGCACATCGGTCAGCGGGATGTAGTACCGCGGCGTCATGCCGGTCTCGAACAGGATCCGCGGCTGCCGCGAGTCGGCCACGGTGACGCCGTCCACCTCGACCCGGACATGCCGCGAGCTGCCCAGGATATCGATCCGCGAATAAGGGTCGCGGGGGTGCACGTAGACGGGCTCGTCCTCCTCGAGCCATTCGCTCATCGCATCCCAGTCAAAACACACGGCATCGCGCAGCTCCGGCACCGGCGAGTCGCGGTAGCGGCGTGCTGCCCGCTGCGCCGTCGCCGTGGCGACCTTGACGTTCAGCAGCTCCGCGTCGCCGAGCCCGGCCACGCTCTCGGCCTGGCCGGAGCCGATCAGCTCAGCGCGGACGTCAGCAATGGGCAGGTAGTAGTCCGGATAAGACGGCCATCTCTCCCACACCAGCAGCGGCCGCCGCGAGTCGGCGACGAGCTCTCCGTCCAGGTAGGCGCGTACCCGCTTGCGGCACTGCTCGACCTTGACGGCGCCGGTCGAGGTCTCGGTCACTCCGGTCTCCAGGGGATAGAGGATGACGTCCGGATACCCGAACATACCGTCCCGCGGCGAGCAGCTAAATGCTGTTTGGCCGCTAGTTGAGTAGCGTCATGGTATGCGACTTGGGGTCCTGGACGTGGGATCGAACACGGTGCACCTGCTCGTGGTGGATGCCCACCAGGGCGCGCACCCCATACCGGCGTACTCGCACAAGGCCGAGCTCCACCTCGGCGACCATCTGGATGCGCGCAACCGGCTGACCAGGGAGTGCGCCGTTCAGCTGCGCGCGTTCGTGGCGCAGGCGCTGCAGATCGCCGAAGACAAGGGAGTTCACGAACTGCTTGCCTTCGCCACGTCCGCGGTGCGCGACGCCGCCAACGGCGACGAGCTGCTGGCCTGGATCGAGGCCGAGACCAAGGTGCATATCCAGGTGCTGCCCGGTCCTGACGAGTCCCGGCTGACGTTCCTTGCCGTCCGGCGGTGGTTCGGCTGGTCGTCAGGCCGGCTGCTGATGCTCGACATCGGCGGCGGCTCGCTGGAAATCGCCTCGGGTCAGGACGAGGTGCCCGACGTCGCGATCTCGCTGCCACTGGGCGCCAGCCGCCTGACCAGGGACTGGCTGGCCGGCGACCCGCCGTCAGGCAAGGAGGTGCGCCAGCTCCGCAAGCATGTCCGGGCGGAGATCGCGGCGACGGCCAGCAGCGTCCTGCGCGATGGCGGTCCCAACCATGCGGTTGCGACGTCGAAGACATTCCGCCAGCTGGCCAGGATCGGCGGAGCGGCGCCGTCCAGCGACGGCCAGTATGTCCGGCGTATCTTGCGGCACGCCGATGTCAAAGCACTCGCAGAACGGCTAGCAGGGACCACTGTCGCCCAGCGCGCGCAGCTGCCGGGGGTTTCTCTCCTGCGGGCACCGCAGCTCGCGGCCGGCGCGATTGTAGCGGACGCTGCCATGGACCTGTTCAGCCTGCCTGAGCTGGAGGTCTGCCCATGGGCGCTGCGCGAGGGCGTCATCCTGCGGCGGCTGGACGGTCTCCCCGGATAGCCCCAGCCACCCTGTCGCCCCGGGGACCGACCGCCCGCCAGCAAGCAAGGGGGGCGGGTTCCCGTGTTACCGGGAACCCGCCCCCCCTTGCTCGGTTCTTTCGCCTGCCCGATGCCTGGCCGCGGTGAGCGGCCGGCGTGCTTCGCTGGCCGGGCTATTCGATGATCCGGGTGCTTTCCGCCGTGTCGTCGGCTGGGTCAGACGGGCGGGGCCCTGCGGCGGTCACGTGCTTTGCGGTCTCGGCCTCGGCCGGGTGACTCGCGCCCTGACGGCTGTCAGAGTCGGACTGATGCCCGTTTCCCGCCCTGGCTCCGGAGACCATGCCCTGCCGCCCGCTGCCCTGGGTCGTCCCGTCGCCGGAGCCGCGCCCGTTTCCCGCGCCGTGTGTCTCGCCCCTGTGCTCGCCGGGCTTTGCCGACCCTGCTGCCGCGCCGACAGGCACAGTGCCGGGGCGCGGGGCAGCGGCCGTCTGGGCCGGGCCGGCCGCAGCGGCCGCCGCAGCCGTGGCGTGCCGGCCCTCAGCCGGGCCGGCTGACTGCGCGCCGGACTTTCCGTCTGCCGCGCCGATGGCACCGGCCACGGTCTTGTTGACCTCGTCCTCCAGCGACCCGCGGGAGGACTCGCCGGCCACGAGCGTGGTGACCACGTCGCGGATCTCAGTGAGCCGCCGGATGGCCTCGACGTGCCGGGACATCAGCAGGTTGAGGCGGCGCTCCGCACCATCGTGGATCGCGGTCGCGCGTGCCGTGGCCTCGTCGAGCTGCTGCTTGGCCTGCGACTTGGCGGCGGCGACCGCGCTCTCGGCATGCTTGTTGGCGTCAGCGACGGCGCGCTCAGCCTCGGACCGCGCGGCACCCCGCGTCTTGTCCGCCTCGGCCTTGGCCGTGGCAATGGAGTGCTCGGCCTGCTCCTGGGCCGCGCTCAGCATGCGCTCAGCCTGCTCGTGCGCCTCGGCCCTGACCTTGTCGGTGTCCTGCTTGGCGTCGCCGCGGAGCTTGTCCGTCTCCTGCTTGGCGTCATTGCGGAGCTTGGCCATCTCGTCGTTGGCGCGATCACGCTGCGCCTTGGCCTCGTCGTCGGCCAGCTTCAGGATCTGGCCGACCCGCTCGCTGATCTCCTCGTGCGCCGGCTTGTCTTCTGATGCCTGCCGTGCCGAGGAGAGCTCAAGCCGCAGCCGCTCGTTATTGTCGAGCTCGCGCGACAGCCTGTCTTCCAGGTCGCGGATCTGGCTCCGGTTCTTGGCTACGAACTCATCAACCCGCCGGCGGCTGTAGCCGCGCATCTCTTTTTCGAACAGGTCTTCCTGGCCTGCCTCGGCAAGGAGGTCGCTGTGCTCGCTCATCGTGTCACCCGTCAGGTAGTTCAGGCAGATCCTGGCCGGCTCGGCTGGAGCGCGATCTGGGCGGGCTGGGGCGGACCGGGTCTGCAGTTGGCGTGCATGGGCTTGTCGGCGGCGGCTGGTGTCCGCCGGCGGCCGGAAATGCGTGAGAAGTCGTGCGTGAGACGTGCTGCATTGACGGGGTCGACTATTGTCCCGAAGCACCTCACGCGCAACCGAAACGGCTGACTATCCTGTTTTGTACCTATTCGTCGTGTTGTCCAAACCGGCCGCCGACCGAGCACTATCAGTGTCGATAACGGCCAGGCTCGGGCTGGCGCAAACACGTGTACCTGAGCCAAAATGCCATCGGACCGCCTACGGAGAATGCCATCGGACCGCCTACGGAGCCTAGTGCCTGAGCTGACGCCCCGTGCCAACCGCTGACGCCCGGCGCTGGCCCGCCCCGGTGCCGACCCGCCCGGCCACCGGTTCACGTCGGCTCCCCGCACCGGCCTCGGCGCGAGCGACCGCAGACGTCACCGTAGGCTTCGGGCTGGCCATTCCCCGCGGCTGATCGCGACGTCCGCCACACTACCGGAGAGAGGGTACGCGGGTCATGAGCGACACGAGGATGAGCGGGTCCCTGGACGGATTCGTTCCGTCGGTCCATCCAGAGGCATGGATCGCGCCAGGCGCCGTGGTCATCGGCAGGGTCACGCTGGGCCGCGCGGCGAGCGTCTGGTACGGAGCAGTCCTTCGAGCCGATGAGGACGAGATCGTCGTCGGCCCCGAATGCAACATCCAGGACCTGTGCTGCCTGCACGTGGATGCCGGGGAGCCGGTGATCCTGGAAGAGCGGGCCAGCCTCGCGCATCGCGTGACGGTTCACGGCGCGCACATTGAGACCGGGGCACTGGTCGGAATCGGCGCGATCGTCCTGTGCCGAGCGCGGATCGGGGCCGGCTCGCTGGTGGCTGCCGGCACCGTGGTCCTGGCCGACAGCCGCGTCCCGGCGGGCGTGCTCTTCGCCGGGGTGCCGGGCCGGGTCGTCCGCGAGCTGACAGAAGCCGACCGGCGGCTGTTCGCGCAGACTGCGCAGCGGTACGTCAGGCGCGCGGAGCAACATCGCGCCGCCCGATGGTCCGGCGGCCATGCCCGGACTGACCCGTCCGAGCCATCTGGGATGACGGATGTCCTGGCCCAATAGTGATCAAACCCACCCGAGGGTGATCTCAAAAATGGTTCTGATGGGTCATGCGGGGACAGCAGTCTCGACGTAGCCTGGTATCAGGTTCCGCAAATCCGCTCGGCGATGGAGGTGGACGCGGTGCGAGGACAACTCGATCTTCGTGTCCCCGACTATGTGGCGCTCGACGAGATAGACCTGTACGCCGAGGTTCTCAGCGCCGTTGCCGCAAGTGACCGGCCGCTCACGGCCGAAGAGCTGGACGAGGTTCTCGGCATACGTCCCGCTGCCGCGGCATCTGTCGGCCCCGGCTGACTGCCCCGCCTGACTGCCACGGCCTGACTGCCACGGTCCGACTGCCACCGCCTGACTGCCTTCCGCCCAAGCCGACTGCCCCCCGCCCCCCGGCCCCGCTGCTGCTCCACCGCCTCCCTTCCATGATCACGGAAGATCCGACGTGCTGGGACCGTCGGATCTTCAGTGATCATGGAAAGGGGAGGGCAACCCTGTCCGAGCGTCAAGAAGTGCCGGGGCCGGGAGCGGGAGTTCTGCCGAACATGACATCGGTGTCCCAGTGCGCGAAGCCCAGCGACTCGTACAGCC
>Ga0080026_10000278_pt1 | contig 12633 bp, 11 predicted proteins | sample OrgsoiDNA2013045_FD_70941 | JGI IMG/M metagenome (GOLD analysis project Ga0080026, IMG submission 70941) | Permafrost soil microbial communities from the Arctic, to analyse light accelerated degradation of dissolved organic matter (DOM) -... | ecosystem: Environmental > Terrestrial > Soil >... | reverse complement strand
TTACGAATGTTGCGGCGGGCAAAACGGCTACTACGCTGACGAACGTCAGCGGTTTTCCGGCCTCTAATGCCACGGACGGAAATATAACGACCAGTTGGAGATCCATGATTCATGATGTCGATTCCATATACGTTGACCTGGGTGCCGCATATGATGTCTGCAGAATTGCAATCAATTGGGAGAGTAACCGGGCCGGACAAGATTTCGATATTAAAATTTCGGACGATAAAATAAACTGGACGACGGTCAGATCCATCAGGGGGAATTCGGGTCTCTATAACGAAATCAATGGCGGAGCTACAGGACGGTATGTGAGTATGGTTGGGATCAAACAGGAAAATCCGTTTGGCGGGTATGGTATTTTAGAATTCCAGGTTTTTGGAAATCCGGCAAGTCCCTGCCGGCCCCCAACCGGTCTGACCGCGTCTTCGCTGACTGCCAGTTCGGAACATATCAGCTGGGATGCGGTGTCCGGAGCGAATCAATATATAATAAAATACAGGCCCAATCTTTCCGCCAGCTGGATAAGCCGGACGTCCAACACGAATTCCCTTGATCTCACGGCTTTAACCTGCGGATCCATTTATTATTATACTGTTCAGGCGAACTGCGGAGCGATTACCGGCGCCGCCAGTCCGGGTTCTTTCACTCCAACCGGTTGTCCGCTAAATTCATGTGATATTTTCCCTGTCCGTTATTATAATGTCGATCTGGGCGATATCGGGTTGGCCGGTTCCACCTGTAAAAATGGGAACATTTATACGGTCACCGGATCAGGAACGGATATCGGTGGTATATCCGATCAGTTTCAGTTTGCTTATACCAATAATGATATTGGTGATTACGATGTTTCCGGACAAATCATACAACAGGATCAGACGGATCCGGTAAATAAACTAGGTATTATGGTCCGGGACAGTTTAACCAACACTTCCCGGTTTGCATTTGTGGCTTCTGTTGGTAACGCAAACAATATTTTCTTTGTGTACCGTAATATCCCGGGCGGTACGGTAACCACTGTTCCTTTGCCCGGCCATTTTGTATTGCCGTATTGGATGAAAATAAGCAAACTGGGAACCAGTTATGCTGCTTTTGGATCGCCGGATAATATCCACTGGTCGCAGATTGGCAGTGCGGTTGATCTGCATTTTGGAAATGATCCAAATAATATTCCAAATTATGGCATGGCGATCACGAGTGTCAACAACACCATATTGTCATCGGGGAAAGTGCAAAATTTTAACCTGGTGGTAAGCACTCCGCTACCTATCCGGTTACTCAGCTTTTCGGCGAAGAGCATCAACCAGGATCACGTTTTGGTTTCCTGGGCCACCTCCATGGAACACCTGGCTGATCATTTTGAGATTCAAAGAAGTGTCGATAATAGCAGCTTTACAATGATAACCAGGGTGAATGCGATTGGAGAAAGCGAAACACCGCATTATTATTCAGTGAATGATAACAAGCCGGCACCGGGATTAAATTTTTACAGGTTAAAGGAAACGGACAGGGATGGGAATTATTATTTCTCACCCGTTGTTTCAGTAAATTTCAGCGAACCGGATGGGCTGGAAATTTATCCAAACCCCGCAGGCGATTTTACAAATATCATCTCCCTGCGGGACCCGGTAGTGGAAGTAAAGGTTTACGACGTAACTGGAAAATTGATACAAAATATCCAATCGGCTGGTGGTCAAAATAGCATTCGTTTGAATACAACGAATCTTGCAAAAGGTATATATGTCATTCAGGTTAAAACGACTTCTGCCATTTACCGTCAAAAATTATTCAGGAATTAATAATGGATCGGTGAGTAGAAAAAGAACCTACCCACCCGCTGTTCAGAAAGACAAAAATTAATTAAACAATTTCATTTTGTTGGGTTTGGGTATACCCCGATGACAGGTATTACAGGAAACGACTGATTTATTTAGAGATTCAAAACTATAATCGTTTTTGTAATCAAAATATTTTTTGTTTATCCTGTTCGTCATAACCATCATTTTTCTTGCAATTCCTTTTTCCTGTTTCTCGTCTGTGGCAAAGTCTACCCGTACCGGAAGTATTCCCGGTTTTGTATCGGGATGACAATAGCTGCAGGTCACACCCAGGTCATGACTATATTGATGCATGATGCGCTCCATCTGGTCCTCATCCGTATTTTTTGGGATCACTTTGAGGTTTTTCCATTCCGGTTTTTCCTCCGCCACACGGGTAGCAGCCATTCCGGCGGAAACGAACAAACCTATTCCTGCATAAATAATAATCTTTTTATTCATAATTCTAAAAATAACCTTTGGACCAATCTAATAAAAATCAGCCAGACCCTGATTGTTTTTCCATTATTTTGCAGGCTCTTAAATGAAAAAGCAAGCGGCCATCGGATTTATTTTTGTCACCCTGCTGATTGATGTGATCGGCTGGGGGCTCATCATTCCTGTGATGCCCCAGCTCATTTCCGGATTGAAACATATTTCGGTGAGCCAGGCGAGCAAGGATGGGGGATGGCTACTCTTTGTATATGCTTTCATGCAATTTATCTTTGCGCCCATTCTGGGTAATCTCAGCGACCAGTTCGGAAGAAGACCCGTGCTTCTTTTTTCTTTGTTTGGATTTGGGGTGGATTATATTTTTCTTGGATTCGCTCCCAGTTTTGGATGGCTCTTTGTGGGAAGAACGATATCCGGTATAACGGGCGCCAGTTTTACTACGGCCTCGGCTTATATTGCGGACATCAGTACGGCGGAAACCCGGACAAAAAATTTCGGTTTGGTCGGTGCTGCGTTCGGCCTTGGTTTTATAATCGGTCCGGCCATTGGCGGCTTACTTACGGGATGGGGTATACGCGCACCATTTTATGCTGCGGCAGTACTCACCCTCCTCAACTGGCTCTATGGATATTTTGTTTTGCCCGAATCCCTTTCGAAAGAAAACCGGAGAAAATTTGAATGGAAATCAGCCAGTCCTTTCGGATCCCTGAAGAATCTGAAAAAGTATCCCGCTGTGGCCGGACTCATTCTGGCATTAACCCTGGTATATCTGGGATCGCACGCTGTCCAGAGTAACTGGAGCTATTTTACGGCTTACCGCTTTCAGTGGACACCTAAAACGATCGGGATCTCTTTGGCCGTCGTCGGCGTTCTCGTAGCTACCGTGCAGGCGGGGCTAATTCGTATAATCACGCCAAAAATCGGAAATGAACGAAGTATTTATCTCGGTCTGCTTTTATACGCGATCGGCATGTTTTTATTTGCCATGGCCACCCAAAGTTGGATGATGTTTGTATTTCTGATTCCCTATTGCCTGGGTGGTATTGGAGGACCGGCCCTGCAGGCGGCGATATCAGGGCATGTTCCCCCCAATTACCAGGGTGAACTGCAGGGCTCCCTGACCAGCCTGATGAGCCTGACTTCCATTATTGGCCCCTTATTGATGACCAACCTGTTTTCCTATTTTACGTCAGATAAGGCACCCATTCAATTTCCATCTGCGCCCTTTGTTTTAGGCGGCATTCTCATGCTTTGCAGCAGTATCGTGGCTTATAAATCTTTAAAACAAAAATGAATATTGGTTATTTTGATGTATCTTTGCGAAGTCTTAAGTTGATCAGCATTTAGTAAGTGAACAAACATTCTGCTACGCAATCTTCAGTACGGTTAGTTAGTCGCCTTTACTTCAGCTTTCAGTCAGCTTGTATTTTTATCATTTAATTTTTTATTTAAGTATGAACATTTATGTTTCAAATTTAAGCTTCAACGTAACCGACGAAGACTTAAACGAGTATTTTGCAGAGTACGGTGAGGTTTCATCTGCTAAAGTTATTCTTGACAAATTCACACAGAAATCACGTGGATTTGCATTTGTTGAAATGGCAGACGATGAAGCTGCCAAGAAAGCAATATCCGAATTGGATGGCGCTTCAGTTGATGGCAGGACCATTAACGTATCAATAGCAAAACCCCGTGAAGAACGCACTGGCAACACCGGTGGCGGTAACAGAAGCGGCGGTGGTGGTGGTAATTTCCAGAAAAGAAATAACTACAGCAACAGCAGATATTAATCGCTTTTAACTCAAATAGTCCCGCCTGAGGCGGGACTATTTTTTTTGGCGTAACTGGCGTTTATTTCTGCCAACCGCCATTATGCCACCGGTATCCCTTGTTCCCGTTTTCCCAATATCCTGATTTCCAGGCATGACCTTCTTTGGGATGCTGCCAGGAACCCTCGCGCCAGCGATAATTACCTCCGCTCCATACCCAGTTGCCTCCAATCCATACATAACCCGAACCCGGTGAAACGGGCCTTACGTACACCACGTCCGCGGGTCTCGTAGAAACATATCCGGCCGTACATCCGGCCAGGACTATGCAGGATAAAATACCCAATGCCAATAGAAAATTTTTCATTTTTTAACTGTTTATTCCATACAAAAGCAAAAGCCGTTCCCACGATAGGGCTGATATTTCGTAATTTGCAATAATTTTATAGCCCAATGATCACTTCAACCCCTCCAGCCGTACCGTTAACGGCCAAAGATTTCACAACTGATCAGGAAGTTCGCTGGTGCCCCGGATGTGGAGATTATTCCATTCTGGCACAGGTGCAGAAGGTAATGCCCCAGATTGGCGTGCCCCGTGAAAATATTGTTATTATATCAGGTATCGGTTGCAGCAGCCGCTTTCCATATTATATGAACACGTATGGCATGCATTCCATTCATGGAAGGGCAACGGCCATCGCCTCCGGTTTAAAGGCTACCCGGCCCGAACTCAGCGTTTGGATCGTTACGGGCGACGGGGATTCGCTTAGTATTGGCGGAAATCATACTATTCATTTATTACGCCGGAATTTTGACGTGAACATTCTGCTATTTAACAACCAGATTTACGGATTGACCAAGGGACAGTATTCTCCGACTTCTGAATTGGATAAAGTGACTAAGTCGACCCCGATGGGGAGTATTGATCATCCGTTTAATCCCCTGGCCCTGGCCCTGGGTGCCGACGCGAGTTTTATTGCACGGAGCATGGACCGGGACCCAAAACATCTTCAACAGATGCTGATGCGGAGTCATCAGCACAGAGGTTCTTCTTTTCTGGAAATATATCAGAATTGCAACATTTTTAACGATGGTGCCTTTGAAATTTTTACTGAGAAAGGTTCCCGACCCGCGGAAACCCTTTTCCTGGAAGAGGGCAAACCACTGATTTTCGGCGCAGAAAAAAATAAGGGAATTCGTCTCGATGGCCTCCGGCCTGTAGTCGTGGAAATCGGGAACGGATATGGGCCGGAAGATTTATGGATACATGATGAAAAGGATATTTATAAGGCACAGTCGCTGGTCCGCCTGTTCGACGATCCCAGCCTGGAATCGCATTTCCCACGTCCTTTTGGTGTTTTTTATGAAAGCCAGCGAGCCTGTTATGAAGATATGCTCAACGGTCAGATAGAAGAAGTGATTAAAACAAAGGGCAAAGGGAATCTGAATAAGCTACTCACCGGGAGAGAGACGTGGACCATTAACGCTTAACGCGGGATAATTTGGTTCGGGGTTTTTTTAATGTGGCAGGTGTGGAAGTCTGGTAATCTGCCAACCGCCAACTGCCAACCGCCAACCGCTGACATTCATCCATCAACTAATTCCTTAGTTGCTTCGGCAAATGTCTTTTCCTTCTTATAATTATACCACCAGCCGGGCGCTGTTTTTTTCATGAGTGTGTCCAGGTGGCGCATTCCAAATAAATTCCAGGCGCCCCTGATCTTTCCGCTGATTCCCGGTTGAAGGGACCTTAGGCTCATGGCAAAACCACTATTGATATACTCCATATGATGCCAATAGCCGGCAGGCATAAAAAGTGTTTCTCCATGATCGAGGATCAGATCGTAACCCTTTGCCAGCCGCAATGCTGGAAAACGATTATAATCCAGTTTATTTTTTTCACTGTCATAATATTTTTCAAAATTCACCATACTTAACACCTCCCAGGGCTTTCTGTATAATTTGTGTTGCTCTTCATGCGGAAAAAGCAGGATGCGTTTTTTCCCCATAAACTGGGTATGGAAAATATGGGAGAGATCAATGTCGAAATGCATATGGGTTACAGAACCCTGACCCCCCGTAAACAACATGGGGAATTTTTTTACAAACCCCCTGCAGTATTGTTCCGGCCAGCTGAAATCCTGTATGATGGAAGGCGCATGCTCAAATAAATTGAAAAGGAAGATCCGCCATTCAGCAGGACCTTTTCGGATCATGTCGATATACTCACCGAATTTCATATAATCATCGGCCGTATTAATGGGTGTATAGGCATCGCTTTTTACGTTGTTATATACGCCTACTTCTACATTTCCAACAATTGCTTTAAAATAATCCCAGTTCCATTTTGTAAATGCCGGCCAATTTTTTGCCAGCCCGGTTATTACCACAGGCTTTAGCGGTCCGTAATAATTATTTCTAAAAACCTCCTGAGAGATATCTTCCACGCGGTCAACCGGACTTAACTGCATAATGGGGGTTTTTGCAAAATTACTATAAACACAATAAAGGGGTTTTAGTTGCGGCGCCCTTTCCCTTACTTTGTGATATGTTTCTGAAAGTTCATCCTGAAAATCCGCAGGAAAGAAATATCCAGACGGTTACTGAATGTCTGTTATCTGGAGGAATTATTATTTATCCAACCGATACGATTTATGGACTGGGTTGCGATATTTTTCAACATAAAGCCATTGAACGGATCTGCCGGATCAAACAGATTGATCCTTCCAAAGCGCAACTTTCCTTTGTTTGTTACGACCTGAGTGATTTAAGTGTTTATACAAAAAGTATTTCCACACCTTTATATCGTTCTCTGAAAAATCATCTGCCGGGCCCGTATACTTTTATACTGCCTGCAAGTAAGGAAGTTCCGAAAATACTCAAGAGCAGAAAAAACAGCATTGGTCTCCGGGTGCCTGACAATCTGATCGCGCGAACAATCGTAAAGAACCTGGGCCATCCGGTATTAAGTACTTCCCTGCCGGGCGAGATCGTAGAAGAATACACAGATCCGGAAATTATTTATGAGCAGTTCAAAAACCTGGTGGATATCGTGATTGACGGCGGACCAGGAAATATGATCCCGTCAACCATTATCGATTATACGTCCGGAGAACCCGTTATGATTCGGAAAGGAGCCGGGGTTTGGGAGGAAGCCTGAGGCAAGTGTGAAAGTATGGGAGTATGTGAGTATGGGAGGAAAGTATGGGAGTATGGGAGTGCTTGTTCGCCGAACCTAAACGAGTGGTTTTAGGCTTATTCCCATACTCACATACTCCCATACTTTCATACTTGCCTAATCTTTCCTTCCAGATTTTTCTTGACCGAATCAAACCATTCATTTTTTAGAATAGCGAGAACGATAGTGTCCTTTCTACCGCCCGACTGGATGGGATAGGTACTTCTCAGAATTCCTTCTACCGTGCATCCGATACTTTTCATCGCTTCGATGGAAGCGCTATTTCTACCATCCGCGCGAAATTCCACTCTCTCCATTCCCCAATGTTCGAAAGCGTAGCCAAGCATGAGCATTTTGCAATGACGGTTTAGTCCGGTCCGACGGAATTTTTTTCCATACCAGGTATATCCCAGTGTTGTGGTTAAATTAGGAAGCTGAATATCATAAAACCGGGAACTTCCGGCAAAGGCATTCGCCTGTTTGTCGAAAATGATAAATGGATATTCCTTTTCCTGATCCCTTTGTGCGACGGTATAGTCTATATAATTTGTCATTGCGGTCTTTCCGGCAGCGCTGACCAGTGAATAGGTCCATATTTCCGGTTCCTGCTCCGCAAAGGGAAGCAGGAATTCCAAGTCTTCTTTTTGAAGCGGTCTGAGCAATACACGTTCATTTTCCAGCACCAGGTTCGAGGGGAAAGAAATCATTTTTTGGTTTGAATATATGTTGGTGGTTGGCGGCTTGCAACTGTCTCTTGTTCTACTCCCATACTCCCATACTCCCATACTCTCATACTTGCTTTCATTCGTTTTCAAAGATCTCCAGCTGTGAAGAAAGTATATTAAAACTTTTTCGGTGATAGCTACATAATCCATGTATTTCAATGCCCTTGCGGTGTTCCGGTGTTCCATATCCTTTATTATTAAACCAGCCGTAGTGGGGATATTCATAATGTAAACGACGCATGTATTCGTCGCGGTAGGTTTTTGCGAGAATACTGGCTGCCGCAATAGAAGCATAAATGCCATCGCCTTTGATCACGCATTGATGCGGAATCTTTCTGTACTTATAAAACATATGCCCGTCAATCAGCAGGAATTCAGGTTGTTTTTTTAATTTTTTTATAGCCAGATGCATGGCTTTGAAAGAGGCTTTCAGAATATTGATCTCATCAATTTCTTCATTACTTACCTGTTCCACCGCATAGTCCAGCGCATACGTTTCAATAAACGCCCTGAGTTCAATTCTGATTTCCGGAACAACCTGTTTGGAGTCGTTGAGCAGGGGATGATGAAAGTCCCTGGGTAAAACGACTGCGGCGGCGAATACCGGTCCTGCAAAACATCCCCGCCCGGCTTCATCACAGCCTGCTTCACGTAAATGAGAATGATGATATGCTTTGAGCACCAAGAATTATTTCATCAAAAATAAACCAATGGTTGATTTTCCAACAGGTCGGAAGGAAATAGTTATCTACACCGGGCGTGGATGAATTATTTTTGTTACATGGCTATTTGGAAAACCAGGTCCGCGAACCGGGCAGTTGCTTATTGGGTCCTCGCCGGCACCGGCATGTTATTTATACAGGTCCTGCTGGGCGGCATTACCCGTTTAACCGGATCCGGACTGTCTATCACAGAATGGAACGTAATAACAGGCGCCATTCCGCCCATCAACCTTACGCAATGGAACGCTGAATTTGACAAGTATAAACAAACTCAGCAGTTTCATCTCCTGAATGCAGATTTTACCTTGTCGGATTTCAAATTTATTTTTTTCTGGGAATGGTTTCACAGGCTTTGGGCACGTCTGGTTGGTGTTGTCTTCATTGTTGGATTTGTTGTTCTTCTATTTAAAAGGAAACTAAAAAGCGAAATTATTACGCCCCTGCTCATCTTATTTTTTCTTGGCCTGCTGCAGGCTGCAGTCGGATGGATCATGGTGGCCAGCGGTTTAACAGGAGACGCTCTTTATGTTCAACCGACAAAACTCGCCCTGCATTTTATTTTTGCGATCGGGCTCATCTCTTACGCCTTTTGGTTTTCTCTTAAACTTTTATTCCCGGTTACCCGTGTCCGGAATGCTCGTGGCATCAGGACCTTTTCCATCGTGCTGCTGGTTTTGGTTTTTTTCCAGTTGTTATACGGCGCCCTGATGGCCGGTAATAAGGCGGCTGCCGTAGCGCCGACATGGCCCCTGATTAATGGGGATTGGATCCCGGGTCATCTTTTCAGGGAATCGCCGGTAATGGTCAATTTTATAGGCAATGCGATAACCATTCATTTCATTCACAGGAACCTGGCCTATCTTATCCTGCTGGGAATAAGCATCTGGACGCTCCGGCTGTTCAAGTCCGGTATCATCCGGAATCAGCGTACCCGTTTGCTATTACCACTAGGTCTCGTGCTTTTTCAGATCCTGCTGGGTATACTGGCCCTGCTGACGGCCCCTGGCATCGTAGCTAATCATTGGGTACTGTTCGACTGGCTGGCGCTATTGCATCAGTTGAATGGCATGTTGCTGCTTTTTAGCCTGATTTATGCGATCTACGTGTTAAGGCCTTCTATGAAGTAATTTTAACCGGGTCTTTCCGTTAGGTTAGGGGTACTGAATGATGACTGCCCTTTTTCAATTAACTTTCTTTAAGATCTGGCCGGAATGTTGCAATACCTGAGATCAATTTATTATTCATTTCCCATTCAACTGATATTGCTGTATCTGAAAAAATATCAGTTGCTGCTCGTGTTCTGGGTAATTCTTTTTTCTACGATTCACGGCGGATTCATGCATTCATTTGGTGCCGATGCCCTATTCCTCGCTCCCGAATACCTCGACCATGTAAACGCATTGAGCGGCGCCATTGTGGGTGCGGCGGCTGGTGCCTTTATCATGTGCTGGAACGTGACCACTTTTATTCTGTACAGTCGTCATTTTCGTTTTCTGGCGACCACCACCAGGCCCTTTCTGAAATACTGCACCAATAATTTTATTCTTCCTGGCGGTCTATTGATTTATTATTTCTTTAAAGCCATAGCATTTGACAGCACCAAGGAACTGATGACAAACAGCGAAATTGCCTGGTTGATCGCGGGATTCCTGACTGGATTTTTTTTGGTGATCGGTCTTTCGCTCCTGTATTTTTTTGAGGCCGACCGTACCATCAAAAGGCAGATGACCCCGCTGATCGCAAATCCTAAACTTTTCAAGTCGCAATTCAAATCAAAGGATGTTCAGCTGGGCAGTAGCCGTCTGATCCGGGTCAACTGGTATATGAACGGACCCTTTTCAGTCAAACAGGTACGGGATGTGTCGCATTACAGCAAGGAATTTATTGAAAGGATTTTCAGCCGTCATCATTTTGCTGCCATCCTTTCTATCTGTATTGCCTTTCTGTTTCTGGTTCTTGTTGGTTTTTTTATGGATAAACCGGCTTTCCAATTACCCGCAGCTGCCAGCATATTCCTTTTTTTTTCCATCTTGCTGGCCGTTTCAGGAGCTTTTTCCTATTTCATGGAAAGCTGGAGTATTCCTTTTCTCGTCCTGCTTTTTTTCATTCTGAATATTTTATACCGGTATGAAGTCATTGATCCAACCAATAAAGCGTATGGATTGAATTATACCAACCGGACTGAAAGGCCTGCCTACGACCGGAACCATTTGCTGGAAATGTGTTCACCCGATAAAGTGGAGGCAGACAAAGTGCAGATGCTGCGGATTCTTGAGAACTGGAAGAAAAAACAAAAAGAAGAAAAACCCCTGTTGCTCATCATTAATACCAGCGGGGGCGGAAGCCGGAGCGCGGCATTTACTATGAATATATTACAGAAACTCGATCGGCAGAATGGAGGGCACCTGATGGATAAAACTTTTTTGATCACGGGCGCTTCCGGGGGCATGTTCGGTGCGGCATATTTCCGTGAATTGAGTCGCATAAGGGACTACAAGGATTCAACTGTTAAACCGGATGATCACAAGTATACAGACGCCATTTCCGGGGATCTGCTCAACCCTCTTTTTTCTTCTTTTGTGGCGCGCGACCTTTTTTCACCGGCACAAAAATTCAGCGTGGGCAACTACGAATATATCAAGGACCGCGGATATGCTTTTGAACAAAAACTCAATGAGAACACGGCTGGTGTGCTCGACAGGCAACTGCGCGACCTTGCGCCCGAGGAAGCCAGCGCGAAAATTCCGGTTATGTTATTCAGTTCGGTTATCACGCGCGATAGCCGCACCATGCTGATCAGTACCCAGCCAATTAGCTTTTTAATGCGTCCTGTTTTCGACAGCACCCGCATCAAAACCATCGATCCGGACGCCGTAGATTTCGGCAGTTTTTTTTACAAACAGGATCCGATGAACATGCGCATGTTAACAGCTCTCCGGATGAACGCGACATTTCCGTATGTTTTGCCCAATGTGTGGTTGCCGTCAGAACCGGTTATTGACGTTATGGATGCGGGATTCAGGGATAACTTTGGGGAACAGGTGGGCATCCGCTTCGTACATGTTTTCCGGGATTGGATTGTGAAGAATACCAGTGGGGTACTGCTCATTCAGATCCGTGACCGGAAAACCGGGGGATGGGAAAATCCTTTTGAATCGACAGACATCACAGAAATTATTACCAAGCCGCTTTTATTACTTCAATACAACTGGTATAAAATGCAGGAGTACAATCAAAATGATCTCCTGAGTGTGATGGAAGGGTACATGGGCAATAATTTTTATAAAATGACCTTCCAGTATGAGCCCAAATCCGTTAATGAAGGAGCGACCCTGAATTTCCACCTGAGCCGGCAGGAAAAACTGGAGCTGGCCAATGCGGTAAACAGTTCCCTCAATCAGCAAATCTTTAAAAGCGTTAATGATCTTTTGAATCCCTGAAAAAGCCTAAAGCCTAAAGCCTAAAGCGTAAAGCCTAAAACCATTCTAAGCCTAAAGCCTAAAACTATTTTTTGGATTCAAGCCTATTATTAATTTCTTCTCTCAATAAACACAATCCCCAAAAACGTTTTGGACTTTACGTTTTAAGGTTAAAACGGTTTTAGGCTTTACGCTTTCGGCTTTCGGCTTAGAATGGCTTGATCAACTTAAAGCAATTGGGAATGATGCGGATTTTAAATTCGGGACTCGTTTCAACCGGCTCCCCGTCAATATGCAACGGAGCCTGCCCGGGATTGCGGATGCTGATCTTATCCGTTTGCAGATAAATGATATTTTTTTTGTCGCCATAATCCATCGCATGCCGGGGACGATTATTCCCGGTTACCTGGAGAAGAACGGAAAACGGCAGACTAATCTTGTTCATTTTTTTTACGATCACGATATCCAGTAAACCATCTGCCATATCGGCTTTGGGAGCGATGGTGAAATTATTGCCAAACTGGTTGCTGTTGGCAATACTGATGAAGTA
>Ga0080026_10000277_pt1 | contig 12647 bp, 8 predicted proteins | sample OrgsoiDNA2013045_FD_70941 | JGI IMG/M metagenome (GOLD analysis project Ga0080026, IMG submission 70941) | Permafrost soil microbial communities from the Arctic, to analyse light accelerated degradation of dissolved organic matter (DOM) -... | ecosystem: Environmental > Terrestrial > Soil >... | reverse complement strand
GAAGATCCTCGATTCGCAGATGGCTTTCCGCGACGACGGGAATCTCTGGTGGCAGGTCGCGGAATACTCCTACGAAACCTTCATGATCCGAACGCGGCCGAGGGGGTGAAGGGCCTCCCTTCGCTCGTCACGAAGGATTGAAGGCCGAGTGCTCTCCGAGGCGAGTCGGCGCCTGGTAGGCGCTTTCATCTGCATGATGGTACCGGAAATACATTGCAATTGCCGATGGCAGGTCCGCCGTTCCAAGGCGGACGCTCTTCACGACGAGTGGGAGCCCCACCTGGCGAAGCGTCGTGATTATCGATGCGGAATGTGTCTCTCAAAAAGAGACTTCATTTGTGAACTAGATTACCCCCAACGATAAATTTTTGAGCAAACATGTGGGAATGGCAGACGAAGTGGAAATCTGCGCCCACTGCAGCCGCGGCCGCGTTATTAGACGCAGGCAGGAGATTGACTTCCTTCAATGGAGCGACAGGGGAGTTCTGTACTGCCATGCCATTGTGCCTATCGGGATATGTGACGCCTGCGGCGCAAAGACTTGGGATGAGATAGCTGAATCGATTGTCGAAGAGACTATCCGGAAGGAATATGAGAAGAGGCGAAAGCCTGAGATCAAGCCCTAAGCCCTCAACCCGCGGCGATTGGCCCGGCCATGATAAGTATGTACTCGCGGAACGGCGCTATGAAGTCCTTAGACTGGGCATCGCGGAGCGTTGGATGGGTAGCGTAATCACCGCTTTGACATCCACCCAAGTGGTCAGACGAATGATGGCCATTTTGGCGGCCGACGTTGTCGATTACTCCCGGCTGTCGGAAGCTGGTGAGGTGGATACGCATCTTCGACTTCGCGCGTTGCGCGTCCAGACAATCGATCCCTGTGTCGTTTCCTATCGCGGCGTTATCATAAAAAACACCGGTGATGGATTTTTGGCGTCATTCGATAGCGCTGTGGACGCTGTCCGGTGTGCGGTAGAACTTCAGCGCGATCTGGCGGCGAGTGAGGCCTCCCTGCCCATTGAGCGCAAGATACGACTGCGCATCGGCCTCAATGTTGGAGAGGTTATCACTGAAGCCGAAGACATCTACGGGACTTGCGTCAACGTAGCGGCGCGTCTCGAACAATTTTCTCCGCCTGGTGGTATCGTGATTTCGGGTACCGTCCTCGGCTTCGTGAAGTCGACCATGGACGTTTTGGTCGAAGATATCGGAGAGCTCGAACTAAAGAACATATCGCGGCCAGTGCAGGCCTATTCAATATTCATTCCTGGAGCCGATCATGCGTCGCGATCGCCCAGGCGTGCCAAGTTGCCGTCGATCGCAGTTCTCCCATTTCGCGCGCCAAACGAAAATCCGGAAGAAGCTTATTTCAGCGAGGGAATGGTCGACGATATCATATTCACTCTCGCGAGCGTGCGGGGCTTGCTGGTCATCTCGCGCACCTCCGCGCTACTTTATCGCGATGGACTGACCGATTTGCAGAAAATCGGTCAGGAATTGGGGGTCAGTTATGTGCTGAGCGGGAGCGTGCGCCGTGCAGACAGCAGGCTGCGGATCAGCGCGGAACTGTCGCATGTGGAAACAGGCTCCGTGATATGGACAGACCGATACGACGGTGATCTCGCAAATTTGTTTGATCTGCAGGAACATATTGCAACGCGCATCGTGTGGAGCATCGCGCCGCATGTGCGTGAGACCGAGCTGAAGCTCGTGATGCGAAAACGCCCCGAGAACATGAATGCCTACGACCTGCTCATGCGTGCGATTGACTTGCTTTACAGAATGACCCCTTTAGATTTTGTGCAGGCGGGAAAACTGTTGCGCCATGCCATCGTCGCGGACGACACTTACGCAACAGCCTACGCTTACGCAGCGCTCTGGCAGGTTCACAACATTAACCAGGGTTGGACCACCAATCAGGAAGCGGATTCAATCGAGGCGGCCCGGCTCGCCGCGGCCGCAGTTGATCGCGACCCAGGTGACGGGTTTGCTCTCGCTATTTTAGGTCATACCAAAGCTGTACTGTTTCGAGATTACGATAGCTCATTCGGTTTTTTCGAGCGCGCGCTTGAAGTTGCTCCGGGTAACGCCATGGCATGGACCCTCAGCAGCGGCGTCTACTCGTACACCGGACAAACGAAGTCGGCGATAGAACGGGCCGAGAGAGGGATGCGATTGTCGCCCGTCGACAAGCAATCGTTTTTTTATCTCCTGTTTCTCACCCTGGCGCACTACGTTGATGGCACCTACGAAGAATCGATTATCTGGGGACACAAGAGCGCTGCACTAAATCCCCGACTGTGCTCAAACTTGCGCTGGCTTATCGCTAGTTTGGTCGCAGCCGGGAAAATGGATGAAGCGCGCCATTTCGCCCAGACCCTGCTCGAGGTCAATCCTGGATTTCGTTTGTCGACCTATGAAAAATGGTGCCCCCTTCAGACTGAATTGCGAAATGAATTGCTTGGTAGATTGAAGTCCGCAGGGTTGCCCGAATAAGGCTTCTATTCAATTTGCCCACGCGGGAGACGAAAAATAGTTCGCAGAGCTGTGAACTACTTCACAAGCCGGCATACGTCATCATGATGGGATGATGTCGGTGAAACACGTACCTATCCACGAAAGTTGGACTCTTCGAACTCTTTGGAATCAAAACTTGGGAAGGTTTTAATTGCGAGGGAGGATTGCGAGATGGGTGGCGGTTGGCAAGGCGGCGGCTGGCAAGGCGGTGGTTGGCAGGGTGGGGGATGGCAGGGTGGAGGGGGCGGCGGTGTCCCGACTTTTGCGATGCGCGCCGACAAACCGTTCGCAGATTTCACGGTACCATTAAATGGCGCCGCGACCTATCCCGATTTCCCCTATCGATACTGGGATCCGGATCTCTGGGCGCTAACTATTCTGCCGGAATTTTTTACCCTTCCAAAGACCAACCCCGGCGATACTTACCCCTTTGCCTGGCAGAACGTCGCCCCCCTGGCTCCGGTCCCGATCACCCAAAATGACATCGACCGCATGCTGATATTGGCGGTCACCGAGCGGCCGGAGGCGCTCGGCGAGATCATTCAGCAGGATCAGAATCTTCAGCTATCCTGGCTGCAACTTCTGATGATGGATGCGAGCACTCATCCCTGCACATTCTTACTCATGAAGCTTGCCGCAAGAGTGGGCGAGACCATGATGATGCACCTCAAGCGCCAGTACACTCGCCCACGGCCGTCGCAACTCTCTCCCAACTTGTTTCCGCCGGTCGTGGTCCCCGGTCATTCATCCTATCCTGCGGGTCATGCTTTGCTCGCTCGACTGACGTCAAAGATCCTTGATGAGGTGGTGCCAGGTCGAACTGCCGCACTTATGGAGCTTGCTCGACGCGTAGGGTTCAATCGCGTCATTGCCGGTCTTCACTATGAAAGCGATTGCGACGCAGGTGCTGACGTTGCCGACCAAATTGTCCCTCTCCTCAATCTGTGTACTACCTATCAGCTCGTGAAGACTGAGATCGCCAACAGGCATGAGTGGGATCATCAGTAACTGCGGGAGAGTCTCATGAATAAGCCCGGTCCGGACTACGTCCGCGTTCTCGCGGTACTGAAAAAGCAAGACAAGCAAGATTGGCTGGTTCACCTCGCGACAAATCTGGTGAACAACGAACCGCCTCGGTCGGTGCGGAGCGAAGAAACCGGACTCCCGCCGGAATTTGTTCTGGACACGTCGTTTCATGCGGTTCCGTTGGGACCCTATCAACCGGACACGCTGGATTTCGAGAATGAAAGGATCAGCCTCGATGATGCGGGCCTAAGTGTTTTCCTGCCGAGAAATTCCGAATATTTCATCATTCGCGGATTTGTGCAGCCAAGCGACCGGGCTTCAATGCCGGTTGAGATCAAGGGCAAGGGTGGTGAAACGGTCCTGAAATTGTATTCCGATCCTGCCGCCGGTGCCGCGCTGCTGTGCCCCAATGACGACCCCCTTGGTACGATCGACGACGCGCGAGCCAAGCTCAGGGTTGACCGCCTGGACGCCTACGGACTCACCGGTTCCAAAGTCGCAGTCGCCATGCTCGACAGCGGCATTTTTTTTCAGCATCTCAGCAGAATAAATTTTCTCACGGGAACCTATGAGCTGACGCGACCTGTGCCGAGATTTCCGCTTCCGTATCCGCCAATGCTTGATGCCGCAAACTCCTGGACACCGTCCAGGATGGCGACGCCTCCCGGTTGCCACCGAATCGACCACGGCACCATGTGCGCCTACAATGTCTTGGCTGTCGCGCCGAAGGCAACGCTGCTTGATTATCCGCATTTGAGCGCGCGCTCGCCTGGCGATCATACCGTCGGGGCTACGATCGGCGCGGCAACGGAGGCCTATGGCAAGCTTATCTACTTCTGGATCCATAACATTCTGGCCGGATCAGCGGCTAACTACCAGGCGCTCGTCGTTAACAACAGCTGGACCATCTTCCATCCCTGTGAAGAGGACTTTCAACCGGGCGATCCGGGCCGATACATCGATAATCTCTATCACCCGTTCCACGTATTGGTATGGATTCTGTCTCAACTCGGTGCCGATATTGTATTCGCCGCCGGCAACGGCGGCCTGCCATGTCCTGCGCCGCCCTTTCTCCATCTCTCCGCCGGATCTATCAGGGGCGCCGCGGCGTACGCTGAAACGCTTACGGTTGCGGGATGCGACGTGCACGATTTTCGCGTTGGCTATTCATCGCAAGGGCCTGCGGTGCTCATGTCGCCGGGACCGACACCGGACAAGCCCGACATTACGGCCTACACACACTACCTGGGATCGCAGGTCTTTGGCGAGAGAGAGGCAGATGGCGGCACCTCTACCGCCTGCCCGATAGCAGCAGGCTGCATCGCGGCGATACGTACCAAAGTTACGCCCGTACAGGTGCCACCCGCACAGCTGTTTGACGCGCTCAGATCGACTGGTCGCCAAGGGAATGGCGGTGGCCCGGGCGGAGTCTATAACAGTGACTTTGGATACGGAATCATAGATCCCCTCGCAGCACTCCAACAACTTGGGGTGATGCCGTAACATCGTTCGTAGGCGATAGCGCGGAGGCGCATCGCGAACTACCGGCTCGTGGTGCCCGGGGGCGCAGATCAGTGGTCGGGCGTCGGCTGCTGGAATAAAAGATATTGACGTCGTTATTCCCCGGCCGTCCAACGAACCAGGTTCGGAATCTTCCACCGATCGAAGCTGGATTCCGAGTTCGCGTCTTACGTGTCCCAACACGACATGAGATGCAATCCAATGCAGCTTCCGTTCGGTTATGGCTGGATCGTCGTCGCCGTGACCTCATTTCCCGCAATATCCCACCGATCGACAGAACCTCTGGACAAGGCGTCCACATCAGGCTCAAATTTGACTTGCCAACCAGATTTCGGCCAAAAGCCGAAAAAATCGGGACGCCCGCGGCAAAGACGGGCGCCCGCAAAGGAAACAACGGGAGCATCACATGGCCATTTCACGTCGTGACGTTTTATTGGGCAGCGCGGGTGCGCTCGGCGCTGCAACGTTTTCATTTCCGAAACCGTCTATAGCTCAATCGGAGCCGATCAAGATCGGCTGCCTTGCCGCGATGACCGGCCCGAGTTCGGCGCCGACCATCGGCTTCAACCGCGGCGTCAACTTCGCGGTGGATGCCATCAACGCCGCTGGCGGCGTCAAGGGCCGCAAGATAGAGATCGTCATGCGCGACACCCAGGGCGACCCCAGCAAGGCGGTGAACGCCACCCAGGAATTGATCAGCCAGGCCAAGGTCCACGCGATCTGGGGGCCGCTCAATTCCGGCGAGGCGCTGGCCACCACGCCGATCATGGCGCGCGCCAAAATTCCGGATATCCATCCTTGCGTGGTCGAAAGCCTGATCGATCCTGCGAAATTTCCCAACGCGTTCCGCATGGCGCCTTCGAACGGCCAATGGGATGACGCCGTTCGCAATTATTGCCTGAATATCCTCAAGGTGAAAAAGGTTGCGGTGATCGGCGACACCACGGGCTATGGCGTGACCGCCGTCGGCGCGTCGGTGACGGCGTTCAAGAAGGACGGCGCCGAAGTGGTCTATCAGGCCAACATCGATTCCACCCAGCCCGACATGACGCCGGACATGCTGCGCGCCAAAAATGCCGGCGCCGAAGTGATCGTGGTCTGGAGTGTCTCGACCGGCATGGAAGCGCGAATGTTCAACACCCGCGCGGCGATGAACTGGGACGTCTCGTTCGTCGGCCATCCGTCAATGTCGTCAGGCGAGATCGCCGGCCTGGTCGAGAAACCCGCCAACTGGAAGAAGGTTTACGCCATCGGCTACAAGAGCTGCAGTTACGATGCTGCCGGCAAGCTGCCGCCGAAGAGCCAGGATCTCGTCGATCGTCTCCTCAAGGCCAACGTGGTGATCAGCGATACGTTGTTATGGTGGATCGCCGGCGGCATCGATGCGATCGAGCTGATCGCCAAGGGCGTCGCGGAAAGCGGTTCGACGGACAGCGAAGGCATCATCAAATACTGGAATACGCTGTCGAAATATCCGGGCTATTTCGGCGACTACACCTTCACGCCGACCCAGCACAATGGCTATCCGACCGACGAGATCGTGATGTCGGAGGCCTCTACCGCAAAGAACGGCACCTTCGCGGTGGCGCCGGGATACACTTAAGGCGGCGGGGAGCGCGGCCGATGCTTGCCTCGATACTCGCATCCGGATTGGCGGCGGGCGCGATCTATGCGCTCGTCGGCGTCACCTACAACACCATGTTCTCGACCTCGCGGGTGATGAGCTTCACCGCCGGCCAGCTCGCCATGCTCGGCGGCGTGTTCGGCTCGATGTTCACGCTGAAGCTGGGAATGCCGATCATCATTGGCTTCCTTCTGACGCTGCTCGGATGCGCGATCATCGGGATCATCACCGAATTCGTCGCGGTGCGGCCGGTGCTGAAAAGTCTCGACCAGCATCTCTATGTGCTCTCCACCCTGGCGCTGGCGCTGATGATCCAGCAGGTGGCGGCGATCAAATGGGGTACCGAGCCGCAGCCGTTTCCCCGCCTGCTCGGATGGGGCAGCGGGGTGTTTGACGAAAAGTTCTGGCTGCCGGTGGTCGCCTGCGCGATCACCATCGTCGGTCTCGAATATCTCTATCGCCGCACGCTGGTGGGTCGCGCCTTCCTGGCGATCGCGGAGGACAATTTCGCCGCGCGCGCGCTCGGCCTGCCCGAGCGCAATCTGCGGGTCGCCAGCTACGCGCTCGCCGGGGTCATCGGCGGGGTCGCCGGATTTTCCGGCGGCGAACTGCTGCTGGCGTTCTTTGCCAACGGCGCGCTGCTGAATTTCTACGGCTTCGTGCCGGTGGCGCTCGGTGGCCTCGGCAACAACCGTGGCGCCATCCTCGGCGGCATCGCGCTCGGCCTGTTTCAGCAGGCCGCGAACTTTCTGGTCGGCGGCATCTTCTCGTCGGTGGCCGTGTTCACGCTGTTCATCGTCGTTCTGCTGGCGGCGCCGCAAGGCCTGTTCGGCGCGGCCACGGCGCGGAGGGTGTGATGACCGCAGTGACCACGCCCCTGGCACGCGGTGAAGCGACCGCCTTTCGCGCGCTGCTGCCGCAGCTTGCGCCGTTTCTCGGAATTGTTGCGGTCGCGATGATCCTGCCGTTCGTCAGCAACGACTACTGGGCGCTGATCGGCACCCGCGCGGCCATCTACTGGGTGCTGGTCTCCGGCCTCAACCTTGTGGTCGGCTTCGCCGGACATCTGGCGATCGGCTATGTCGCGCTGCTGACGCTTGGTGCCTACACCACCAGCGTGCTGGTGGCCGGCAATGTCATGCCGGCGGTGCCGGTCTTCGCGGCATTGCCGATCGCCGCTTGCGTCGGCGCCGTGTTCGGCGTCATCGTCGGCCTGCCGGCGCTGCGGCTGCGCACCTTCTATTTCGCGATGTCGACGCTGGGCTTCGCCACCATCGTCACGCAAATCGCGCTGGCCTGGCAGAGCGTCACCGGCGGCGGCATCGGCATATCAGGCCCGGAATTTCCGGCGCCGTTCAATACCGCGTGGGGCTACTACTACCTCTGCATCGCTTTCGCGGCCGTCGCGACCTGGATCAGCGCCAACGTCGCGCACAGCCGGTTCGGCCGCGCTCTGATCGCGGTGCGCGACGCCGAAGTCGCGGCGGAAGCCACCGGCATTTCCAAGCCGCGCATGCTGATCGCGATCTTTCTGCTCGCCGGCGCGCTGGCGGCGATCGCCGGCGGATTGTTCGCTGCCTTGCAGACCTACATCACGCCGGACGCCTTCACTTTCGATCTGTCGATCCTGTTCTTCATTGCGATCCTGATCGGCGGACGCGGCTCGATCCTTGGCCCGATGCTCGGGACCATCATCCTGACCATCCTGCCGGAGATCGCCGCACCGCTGGCGGCGTGGTCGACTTTCCTCTACGCGGTATTGTTGCTGGTGATCGTGCTGGTGATGCCCGGAGGCATCGCCGCCCTCTTGGATTTTCGCAACCGCCGGCCGCTCGCCAGTAACCGCGCCATCATTCCACGGCCCGCGGCGCTCGGCGCCGTCGTGCGCGCGAGCGCGGGCGGCAGAAAACTCAGTCTGCGCGGCATCGCGCTGAGCTTCGGCAATGTGCGCGCCATCGATGGCCTCGATCTCGATGTCGCGCCCGGCCGGATTCACGGCCTGATCGGCCCCAATGGCAGCGGCAAGACCACGACCCTGAACGTGATCTCCGGTTACTACGCCGCCAGGGCCGGCACCATGATGTTGGGAGAAGATGTGCTGCCGCCCGGCATGCCGGCGCTGCGCGCCGCCAGAGGCATCGCCCGCACCTTCCAGACGCCGCGCGTGATCGGAGAGGCCTCGGTGCTGCAGAACGTGATGATCGGCGGCACCATCGAGGGACGGGCGACATTCGTCGAAGCGCTGCTGGCGCTGCCGCGCAACCAGCGCGACGAGCGCATGCTCAGCGCCAAGGCCCGCGCGCTGCTCGGCGTCGTCGGACTTGAAATGCTGGCCGACGTCCGCGCCGATCGCCTCCAGCACAGCGAACTTCGGTTCATCGAGATCGCGCGGGCGCTGATGCTGGAGCCGGATTTCCTGCTGCTCGACGAACCCGCCGCCGGACTCTCCGGCGACGAGATCGAGCGCCTGGCCGCGCTGATCAAGGCGATCAGCCGTCGCGGTGCCGGCATCCTGCTGGTCGAGCATCATGCCGACCTGATCTTCGACATTTGCGATGAGGTCACCGTGCTCAATCTCGGCCGCACGCTGGCCGCCGGAACGCCCGCCGAAATTCGCGTCCACAAGGAGGTGGTCAGTGCTTACCTCGGCGGCTGAACCGCTGCTCGCCGTCGGCCGGCTCGAGTCCGGCTACGGCAAGATTCGCGTGCTGCATGGCATCGATTTGACGGTGTCGCCGGGCGAGGTGGTGGCGCTGCTCGGTCCCAACGGTGCCGGCAAGACCACCATGCTGCGTGCCTTGTCGGGATTGCTGCCGGTCAATGCCGGACATGTCCGCTTTGATGGCCGCGACATGACCAACGCCACGCCGCGCGAGGCGGCGCGCGCCGGGCTTGTCCATGTGATCGAAGGCCATCGCGTGTTTACGCAGATTTCCGTTACCGACAATCTGTTGCTGGCGGGCTACGACCTGCCGCGCGGCGAACGAACCGCGCGGGTCGAGGAAGCGCTGTCGTTCTTTCCCGAGATCGCCGAGAAGCGTCACGAGCGCGGCGGCGCGCTCTCGGGCGGCCAGCAGCAGATGTTGACGGTGGCGCAGGGGTTGGTGCGCCGGCCACGCCTGTTGATGCTCGACGAACCCTCGGCCGGTCTGTCGCCGGTGCTGGTCGACCGCGTGCTCAACGTCATCGGCCAGTTGCGCAGCCAAGGCACCGCGGTGCTCTTGGTCGAGCAGCTCCTGGAAAAGGCGCTCGCCGCCGCCGACCGCGTCTACGCGCTGGTGCAGGGGCACATCGTGCTGGAAGCGCCGACCGGCGAAGCCAACCTGCCGCAGCGGCTCGAGCGCGCCTATTTCGGCCATGAAGCGAAGGTGGATGTCGCGTGACTGCCCGACGTTTTGCGGTCCCGCCTTGCAACAGGCTTCCGTTTGGTCGTACATTTGCGCTCAACGATAAGCGCACGGCCGCAAACCAATAGCGGCCTGACAAGAACGCGCGTGGAGGAAACGATATGAAGACTGTGTCCGTCAGCCGTCGCGCGTTTCTGAAATCGTCGAAGGCAACGGCTGTCTGGCTCGCTTTGTCGCCGGCTATGATCGGGCGTGCGCAGGCTGCGACCACGAAACTCAAATGTTCGTCGTCGCTTCCCAACGATCCCAAATATGCCAACGGCCGCGTTTATTATGACAATCTGGTCAGGAATCTGAAGGCCAACGGACTTGGCGAGCAGATCGAGGTCGCTTTCTTCCCCGACAATCAACTCGGCCAGGAAATCGACGTCATCAATTCCGTCAAACTGGGCGTGATCGATCTGATGGTGTCGGGCTCCTCGATCTCGGCCAATCTGGTGCCGCTGGTCGGGACCTTTGACCTCGGCTATCTGTTCTCCAGTTTTCCGCAGCAGACCAAAGCATTCGATGCCGGCGCCGCCAGGCCGATCGAGGAGGCTCTGCTCAAGGGCGCGAGTATCCGGATCATCTCGTGGGCCTATAATTTCGGTTCGCGCAGCGTGCTGGCCAAGAAGCCCGTGAAGACGCCGGAAGACCTCGCCGGCCTCAAGATCCGAACCCTGCCCAATCCCGTCATCACCGAGTGTCTTCGCCTGATGGGTGCCGCCGCGACGCCGCTGGCATTCGGTGAAATCTACACGGCCTTGCAGGCCGGCGTGCTCGACGGACTCGAGCACGACCCGCCGACCATCCTCGCCAGCAAGTTCTACGAGACATCCAAGAACTACGCGTTGACGCAGCATAATTTCTCGCCGCTCGCGACCTATTTCAGCGATGCGACGTTCAATCGGATGGACCCGAAACTGCGGGAAGGATTTCTCGACGCAGCCAAAAAGGCGGCAGCCGATACCCGCAGCCATGGTCTTGAGATGGAGAAAGAGGCGCTCAAGAACCTGGCCGACAAGGGCGTCACGATTGTCGAATGCGACAAGGAAGCCTTCCGCAAGCGCGTGCTTCCCCAGACCGACAATTTCGTCAAGGCGCGCCCGGAAGCGAAACCCGTGGTGGACATGATCCGCGCGACGCAGGCCTGAGGACAAGACCATGTCAGGCGCCGCACCTTTGCCGAGCGGCGGTCGCCGGATCACGGTCGCGTTGCTTGCCATCAGCGATGCCACGGCGGCGGTCCTCCTCGCAGCCGATCTGCTGGTTGTCTGCGGTTCGGTGCTGCTGCGCTTCCTGTTCAACGCGCCGGTCGAGTGGGCCGACGATGTGGCCCGCGGCCTCATGGTCGGGTCGAGCTTCTTTGGCGCCGCCAGCGCGCTGGCCCGAGCTGAGAATCTCGGCGTGGCATTTTTCATCGATCGGCTGCCGGCTGGTACCAGGCGGGTGATCGATTCGCTCGGCGCGCTGCTGGTGGCCGTAATTGCCGGCTACGTCGCGTTCAACGCCCTGAAACTCGGCTGGCTGACCACCGGACAAACCTCCGGATCCGGCCTGCCGTTGGAACTGACGTTCTATCCGATGGGCGTCGGCGCGCTGTTCATGACGACCTTTGCGTTCGAGGTGTTTTGCTTGCGTCCGTTGCGCGAGATGATCGCCGGAGCGATCGCCGCCGGCCTGATCGCCGGCCTCTATCTGGCGTGGGATTTCTTAAGCCCGGCGTCGGTGCCGTCGTCGGCAGCGCTGATGCTGGTTGGCTTTTTCATCACCTTGTTCGGGGGATTGCCGATCGGCTTTGCGCTGGCGCTGGCGGCGCTGATCTTCATCTGGGTGGAAGGCACGCTGCCCGGCGTCATCTTCGCGCAGCAGATGGCGCGCGGCATCGACAATTTCGTGCTGCTGGCGATCCCGTTCTTCATTCTGGTCGGCTATCTCATGGAAGCCAACGGCATGTCGGTTCGCCTGATCGAACTGCTGCAGCGCGCGGTGGGGCGGATGCGCGGCGGCCTCAACGTCGTCATGGTGACATCGATGGTGCTGTTTTCGGGCATCTCCGGCTCCAAGATGGCCGACGTCGCGGCGGTCGGATCGGTGTTGATCCCCGCCGCCCGCCGTTCCCGGCAGAATCCGGGTAGCGCGGTGGCCCTGCTGGCGGCATCCGCCGTGATGGCGGAAACCATTCCGCCTTGCATCAATCTGATCATTCTCGGCTTTGTCGCCAACCTGTCGATCGGCGGCCTGTTCGTCGCCGGACTGCTGCCGGCAGGGTTGATGGCATTGGCGCTCATCGTGGTGTCGATCGTGTTTGGAAAGCGCCCTGCGACCACAGAGGCGATCGAACCACAAATCGCCATGTCGGGCCTTTGGGGCGGTGCCATCGCATCGTTCGGACTGATCTTCATGATCTTCGCAGGCTTCAAGAGCGGGTTCGCCACCGCCACGGAAATTTCAGCGTTTGCCGCGATGTATGCCATCGTGGTGGGCCGACTTGTGTTCGGCGAACTCGGCTTCAAGACCGCGGCACACAGCTTCGTGCAGGCGGCCACGCGCTCCGGATTGGTGCTGTTCAT
>Ga0080026_10000275_pt1 | contig 12653 bp, 10 predicted proteins | sample OrgsoiDNA2013045_FD_70941 | JGI IMG/M metagenome (GOLD analysis project Ga0080026, IMG submission 70941) | Permafrost soil microbial communities from the Arctic, to analyse light accelerated degradation of dissolved organic matter (DOM) -... | ecosystem: Environmental > Terrestrial > Soil >... | reverse complement strand
TCGGCAACGCTGGCGCAGTCGGCAACGCTGGCGCAGTCGGCAACGCTGGCGCAGTCGGCAACGCTGGCGCAGTCGGCAACGCTGGCGCAGTCGGCAACGCTGGCGCAGTCACCGGGCAAGCCGCCGTAGTCAGCGACGCTGGCCCAGTCAGCGACACTGGCCCAGCGGGCGACACTGGCCCAGCGGGCGACACTGGCCCAGCGGGCGACACTGGCCCAGCGGGCGACACTGGCCCAGCGGGCGAGACGGACCGTGCCGGGACGCCAGCCGAGCCCGCGGAGGCCGGCGGGCTGCGGTATGGCGGCTCGGCAGGAGATGCCGGCGATGTCGCCCAGGCCGGCGGTCCGCTGCCCAACGGGGCCGACGATGCAGGTACGCCTGGCGAACTGCCGGTCGCCGAGAAGGACGTCTGGCCATCTACGTGACCAGTGCGGCCGGCCGGCCCCCATGGATCGGCCAGCCGTCCTAGATGGGCCGGCTGACCTCAGCGAGCAGCTCGGGCAGCCTGCGGAATCCGATGTCACTGGCCGCACGGCGCCCTACCCAGGCCATGGCCGCCCCGTAGCCAGGGCCGACCGCCAGCAGCCAGAGGCCGGTATGCCAGATCACGAGCATGACGAGAACCGGGCTGAGGAAGACAACGGCGAGGACCAGGATGGCGATGTTGGCCACGCCTGCCAGGCAGCCGCGACCGGTACCCGCGCCGCCGAAGGCGCTGGCCCGTCGTTCTGGCACGGCGTAGGGCATCAGAATGCTCGCGACGCTGGTGATTCCCAGGGTGACGCCCAGCGCGCAGGCTGCCATCCCGAACGCGGATGCCGGGTAGGTGGCCTGATGCGTCAGCAGGCCCAGGGCTGTATACAGCACAGCGAAGACGGGCATTGCGACCAGCGCGCTGGCCAGGTTCTTCCCGGCCAGGTCGGCGCGCAGGTCGTGCGGGCGCCAGGTTGCCGCCACGTTGAGCCAGAGCGCGCTGCCGTCCAGGCCGAACTGATTCACCGACTGGATCCCGGCGATGGTCCCGCCGTAGATGGCCGCCACGATCAGGATCGGGCCGATCACGCCCGTCAGGCCGCCGCGACCCGCGCCGAAGCGCGACACGGACAAGGTCACGATCACCGCCATGCCCAGTCCCAGCCAGCCGGCCTTGCGCCGGGGATCCCGCCAGGAGTAGCGCAGCTCCTTGGCGGCCACTGTCAGCGCCCGACTGGCCCGTTCGGGCCGCAGCCGCCGCAGCCGCCGCAGTCCGTCGCCGTCACGGCTCCGGCCGGCGGAGGCCGTCGGCGCGGCGGCGCGGGGCCGGCGGCGGCCCGCCTGGGTGGAAGAGTCCGGGCTGATCAGGGCCCGTTCCAGCACCGCCATCCAGGCCCAGAGCAGCGCTGCCACGGTGACAGCGCCCGCGGCGAGCTCAAGGAGCGCCGCAAGATAGTCGCCGCGGGCGGCATCACCGATCGCGTGCGCCACCATCCCCGGCGGTGCCCAGCGCACGATGCGCGCCACTGTCCGCAGGCCCTGCCCGAGGCTTCCGCCGAGCAGCGCCTGCTGCAGCGCGATGTTGCCCCCGATGATCGCGAAGGTCAGCAGCGCCCCGGCGACAACTCCCAGGTCGCGGCCGCGGCGAGATCTCAGCAGCCCGGAGAACGCAGTAGTCAGCGCCCGTGAGCCCGTCACGCACAGGGCCAGTTCCAGCGCCACCGCCACCAGCCCGACGACCGCCGAGCCCGGCCCGGTTGCGACCGCGGCCACCGCGCCCAGCAGCACCACGAAGGTCACGACGGGGCCGATCCCCGTCAGCGCGGCGGCGAACAGCCCGGTGATCGTGGTGCGCCGGCTCAGCGGCAGCAGCGCCAGGCGAGCCGGATCCAGCGTCTCGTCGGTGCCGAACGCGAGCAGCGGCAGCACTGCCCAGCCGACGAACGCCGCGGTGAAGACGACGACCCCGGTGTCAGTAGCCAGCGGCCGGCCATGCAGCGACGCCAGCAGGCCGAAGCCGATCGGCATCACGTACAGCGCGCCGAGGATGGCCAGGATCAGGCCCGCTGCCCGCACCGAGCTGCCGTTGCCGCGCAGGGCCCCGGTCATCAGCCGCAGCTTCAGCGTGACGAAGAGCCAAGCCACGACAGCCTTCCGTTCTGCTCTTGCGGCCGGGCGCCGATAATGGCCAGGAATGCCTCCTGCAGCGAGCGGCCCGAGCGGATCTCCGCCAGCGTGCCGCAGGCCATGATCCGGCCGTTGCTCATGACCGCGACCCAGTCGCACAGGCTCTGCACGAGCTCCATCACGTGACTGGAGAAGATCACGGTCGAGCCGGAGCTGGTGTAGGCGTCGAGCACGCTGCGGATCGTCTGCGCGGCTACTGGGTCTACTCCCTCAAACGGCTCGTCCAGGAACAGCACCCGCGGGTTGTGCAGCAGCGCGGCGGCCAGCGCGATCTTCTTCCGCATCCCGGTGGAATAGTCGATGACCAGCGTCCGGGCATCGCCGGTCAGGTTAAGCACCTCCAGCAGCTCATCGGCCCGCGAGTCCACTTCGGCGCGCGGCAGCCCGCGCAGGCGGCCAAGGTAGCCCAGCAGCTCGCGGCCGGACAGTCGCTCGAACAGGCGCAGCCCCTCGGGCAGTACCCCGATCACGGCCTTGACGGCAGCCGGATCACGCCACACGTCGTTGCCGGCGATCTCCACCGTGCCGGCGTCCGGGCGCAGCAGTCCGGTCATCATGGACAGCGTCGTGGTCTTGCCGGCCCCGTTGGGCCCGACGAGACCGTAGAAGCTGCCGGCCGGCACCTGCAAGTTCACGCCCGCGACCGCTGCCTTGTCGCCGAATCGCTTCCACAGGCCGGTAGCCGACACCGCCGACACTGCGGGCACCGCCGACACTGCGGGCACCGCCGACACTGCGGGCACCGCGGGCACCACGGGCACCACGCCAGCGCCGGGAACGGCCGAGGGGCCCGGGCCCGCCGTACCATCCTGGACGGCATCCTCGCGGTTTGCCATGCGGCAAGTGTCGCAGCTTGCGGCGAGTTCTCACATGCTCAGCAGCCAGGCTCGCGCGCTTGGCCTAACCTGTCCGGCATGGCCATCGAAGCTCCCCCCTCGGCCGCCGCCGACGGGAACACCGACCCGCCCGCCGACGGGAACACCGACCCGCCCGCCGACGGGAACACCGACCCGCCCGCCGACGGGGACACCGGCACCCGCGCCGACGGGAACCCTGACCCGCACACGACCGCGGGCAAGCTAGCCGATCTGGAGCAGCACCGGCACGAAGCGGTCCACGCCGGCTCGGAGCGCGCCATCGAGCGCCAGCATTCCAGGGGCAAGATGACCGCCAGGGAGCGGATCGACGGGCTGCTCGACCGCGGCTCCTTCACCGAGTTCGACGGGCTCGCCCGGCACCGGGCCACTGACTTCGGCGTGGCGGCCAACCGGCCCTACGGTGACGGAGTCGTCACCGGCTACGGCACCATCGACGGCAGGCCCGTCTGCGTTTTCAGCCAGGATTTCACCGTGTTCGGCGGCGCGCTGGGCGAGGTCCACGGCGAGAAGATCGTCAAGGTAATGGAGCACGCGCTCAAGACCGGCTGCCCGATGATCGGCATCAACGACGGCGGCGGGGCCCGGATCCAGGAGGGCGTGGCTGCCCTCGGCCTGTTCGCCGAGATTTTCTACCGCAACGTGATCTCCTCCGGGGTTATCCCGCAGATCTCCCTGATCATGGGCCCCTGCGCCGGCGGCGCCGTCTACTCGCCGGCGATCACTGACTTCATCTTGATGGTGGAGGGGACCTCGCACATGTTCATCACCGGCCCCGACGTCATCAAGACCGTGACCGGCGAGGAGGTCAGCTTCGAGGAGCTGGGCGGGGCGCACGCGCATAACGTCAAGTCCGGCGTGGCGCACTACCAGGCCGCCGACGAGGAAGACTGCCTTGAATTCGCCCGCCAGCTGCTCTCCTACCTGCCGTCCAACAACCTCGAGGAACCGCCCGTACTGGGCGGCCCGGCAGCCCTGCCCGGCGAGCTCCCGGAGATCACCGACATCGACGAGGAGCTCGACACGCTCATCCCGGACTCGCCGAACCAGCCCTACGACATGCACACGGTCATCAAGCACATCCTCGACGACGGCGAGTTCCTGGAGATCCACTCCCTCTTCGCGCAGAACATCATCGTCGGCTTCGGCCGCGTCGAGGGAGCCAGCGTCGGCGTGGTGGCCAACCAGCCGATGCACTTCGCCGGGTGCCTCGACATTGACGCGTCGGAGAAGGCAGCCCGCTTCGTCCGCACCTGCGACGCCTTCGGAGTCCCGGTGCTCACGTTCGTGGACGTCCCCGGCTTCCTGCCGGGCACCGGCCAGGAGTGGGGCGGCATCATCCGCCGCGGCGCCAAGCTCATCTACGCCTACGCCGAGGCGACGGTACCCAAGGTCACCGTGATCACCCGGAAGGCCTACGGCGGCGCCTACGACGTGATGGGCTCCAAGCACCTCGGCGGCGACATCAACCTGGCCTGGCCGACGGCCCAGATCGCGGTGATGGGCGCCCAGGGCGCGGTGAACATCCTGTACCGGCGCGAGCTGGCCGCGGCGTCCGGCCCGCAGGAGCAGGCCAGCCTGCGCGAGGAGAGGGTCGCCGAGTACGAGGACACCCTGGCCAATCCCTACGTCGCCGCCGAACGCGGCTATGTCGACGCCGTGATCCGCCCGGCGCAGACCAGGTCCCAGCTCATCCGCGCGCTGCGCACGCTGCGCACCAAGCGCCAGACACTCCCGCCGAAGAAGCACGGAAATATCCCATTGTGAAAGCCTCGTTACACAGCGGTACCACTTTCGGCGGCCTGAGGGGCCACATGGCACTAGAGTCGACAGCACTATGACCGAGAATGGCTCGCCGCTGCCGCTGCTGTCCCGCTACGCGATCATGATTGACGTCGGGTACATCTACGCGTCCGCAGGCGAGCTGCTCTTCAGTGCGTCGACCCGCCGCGAGTACCGGGTCGATGCTGACAAGCTCATCCAGGCACTGACCAAGCACGCGGAGGACAAGGTCAGGGGCGAGCTGCTGCGGGTGTACTGGTATGACGCCGCGCGCGACCGGGTGCCCACCATCCACCAGCGCGTCATCGCCCAGATGCCGTGGGTCAAGCTGCGCCTGGGCAACCTCAACGCACGCGGCCAGCAGAAGGGCGTCGATGCCCAGATCCGCGCCGACATGGAGGCACTCGCCCGGCACCGGGCGATCACCGACGCGATCCTGGTGGCCGGCGACGAGGACATGGTCCCCGCGGTGGAGGCGGCCCAGGCGTTCGGGGTGCGGGTGCACCTGTGGGGCGTCGAGCCGCCGTACGGGACGAACCAGGCCGAGCGGCTGGTCTGGGAGTCCGACACCGTTGAGGTCCTGGAGCGCTCCTTCCTCGAGCCGTTTTTCGCCCGGCCGCAGATCTCCCCCGACCATGGCGCAGCGGCGGTGAGCGCGCCAGCCCGGGTCAACCATGCCGGTCCAGGCCAGGCGGGGCCAGCCGCTCCCTCGCCCGCCCAGGTGTTCGGCGCCCTGCAGCTGCAGCGGCAGTCGGCCAGGCCCATGCCGACCACGCTGGCCCCGGCCCCGGGGCAAGGACCAGCTCCGGCCCCCGCCCGGCTTGGCCCCGAGCGCGAGCGCGTCGAGGAAGCGGGCGAGCACGTGGCCCAGAAATGGCTCGTCACCCGCGGCGAGGACAACATCCGCGACCTGCTGCCGGGGCCGATCCTGCCGCCGGTTATCGACAAGGAACTACTGGTCGACGCGGAAAAGGAGCTCGGCCTCTCCCTGCGGGCTTATCAGGAGGCAAGGGAATGGCTGCGGGATGCTTTCTGGGCGCGAGTGCACCGGCAGTTCGGCATCGGGGTCGGCAAATCAAGGAGCTGACGGCAATTTCCAGCAACGGCCTTTCACAATCCACGCAGAACGCAAATCCCGTGGCAGCTCCCGCCGCCCCGCCCGGCCCCCGCACCGGCGCGGTGCCTTTCCTGTCCGTCGTCAGGGGTCATCCATCGGCGCAGGAGATTGCCGCCCTCGTGGTTGTGCTCGCCACCCGGGCCAGGCCGGCCGGCCAGCCGGGAGCACCGTCCGCGAGCCGTTCTGAATGGTCGGCGAGATCTGCTCTGATGCGAGTCCCGGTCTGGGCCTGCCCCGGCGGGTGGCGCGCCAGCGCCCTGCCCCGCTAAGGCCGGCCGACGTCGAACCGCGGCACCGCGGCCAGCAGGGCGGACACGTCGCTGCCGGCGGCTAGCTCGCGGGCCGCGGCGCCGCGGGTGAACAGGGCGGCGCTGGCGGTGCCGCCGATGGCCGCCGCGCCGCCGCTGACCCGCAGCCAGGAGCCCTCGCGCAGGCCGAGCACGGGAACGTCGTTGCACTCCAGGAACTCCTCGATCCGCTGCCGGCGCGTCTCGCCCTGATAGGCGCTCGCCGGATCCGGGTCGAGGTAGTGCGGGTTGATCTGGAACGGGATCAGGGCGAGTGCCTCGAACGAGCGGGGCTGCACGATGGGCATATCGTTGGTTGTCCGCAGGGTCGGGCAGGCCATGTTCGTGCCGGCGCTGGAGCCCAGATACGGCATCCCGGCGCGGACGCTGCCGGCGATCGCCGTCAGCAGGCCGCAATCCTGCATCGCCCGCAGGAGGCGGAACGAGTTGCCGCCGCCGACGAAGACCGCGTCCGCCGACCCGACGGCGGCGGCCGGGTCGGCCAGCCGGTGCGCGCTCGTTACCTCGACGGCCAGGGGAGCCAGGGCGGCCGTCATCACCGTGGCGGAGCGGTCGGGGTCGCCAGAGGCGAACGGGACGAACAGCAGCCGCCGGCGGCCGGCCGGGAGCAGGGCGGCGATCGTGTCCAGGGCGTGCTCGAGGAAGCCGAGGCCAGGGCTGGTGGAATTCGACAGCAGCAGCAGTTCCGACACGGGAGTCTCCCTGGGCAGCGGGTTCGGCGTGATATCCAGCACGGTAGCGTGCCTCAGTCGGGCCCCCCTGCCTTTAGACTCCTGCGCAGGTCTGGCGTCCATGCAGGCACTGCCGGGCCGCGGAGAGGAGTCGAGGTCGTGCGCAAGGTCCTGATCGCCAACCGCGCCGAGATCGCGGTACGGATCGTGCGTGCCTGCCGCGATGCCGGGCTGACCAGCGTCGCCGTCTACGGCGGGCTGGACCTCGACGCGCTGCATGTCACGATGGCGGACGAGGCATTCGCGCTGGGCGGGCACAGCGCCGCCGAGAGCTACCTCGACATCGGCAAGATTCTCCGGGCCGCCGCGGACTCCGGTGCCGATGCCGTGCACCCCGGCTACGGGTTCCTGGCGGAGAACGCCGGCTTCGCCCGCGAGGTGATCGCCGCTGGCCTGACCTGGATCGGCCCCCCGCCGACCGCGATCGATGCGCTCGGCGACAAGACGGCGGCCAGGGCCATCGCCCGGAAGGTGGGCGCGCCGCTCGCGCCGGGCACCGACGGCCCGGTCGCCGACGCGCAGGAGGCAGCCGCCTTCGCCGCCGAGCACGGCCTGCCGATCGCGATCAAGGCCGCCTACGGCGGAGGCGGCCGGGGCCTGAAGGTCGCGCGGACGACGCAGGAGATCCCCGAGCAGTTCGAGTCGGCAGTGCGCGAGGCCGTGGCCGCGTTCGGCCGCGGCGAGTGCTTCGTGGAGCGCTACCTCGACCGGCCGCGGCATGTGGAGACCCAGTGCCTGGCCGACCGTCACGGGACCGTCGTTGTCGTCTCCACCAGGGACTGCTCGCTGCAGCGCCGGCACCAGAAGCTCGTCGAGGAGGCGCCCGCGCCGTTCCTGTCCGCCGGGCAGGAGACGCTGCTGCGGGACTCGTCCAAGGCGATCCTGCGCGAGGCGGGCTACGTGGGCGCCGGCACCTGCGAGTTCCTGATCGGCCAGGACGGCGCCGTGTCCTTCCTCGAGGTCAACACCCGGCTGCAGGTCGAGCACCCGGTGACCGAGGAAGTCAGCGGCATCGACCTGGTGCGGGAGATGTTTCGCATCGCCGACGGGCAGGCCCTGTCGTTCGATGACCCTGCGCTGCGCGGGCACTCGATCGAGTTCCGGATCAACGCCGAGGACCCCGGCCGGAACTTCCTGCCCGGGCCGGGAACGATCTCGGCCTGGCGGCCGCCCTCGGGCCCCGGCGTGCGCCTGGATGCCGGCTACGCGGCCGGGATGACCGTGCCGCAGGCGTTCGACTCCCTGATCGCCAAGCTGATCGTCACCGGCGCGACCCGGCAGGAGGCGCTGGAGCGCTCGCGCCGGGCGCTGGCCGAGTTCGAGATCGACGGCATGCCCACCGTGCTGCCGTTCCATCGGGCGGTGGTGGACGATCCCGCGTTCACTAGCTCGCCGTTCACGGTGCATACCCGGTGGATCGAGACCGACTTCGCCGGTGACCTGCCGCCGCAGGAGGCCACGCTCGGATCGTCCGGCGATGGCCAGGCCGCGGAGCGGGAGCGGATCACCGTCGAGGTGGGCGGCCGGCGGCTTGAGGTGGTCGTTCCGGCGGGACTCGGCGCTGGCGGTCAGGGTGCCGCCGGCGCGGGCGGCTCGGCCGGGACCGGGCGCGGGGCGGCCGGGACCGGGCGCGGGCCGGGCGGGCGCGGGCCGGCCGGGACCGGGCGCGCCGGGGGCTCGCGCCGTGGTTCCGGCGGTAGCCGCAGTGCGTCGGACGGCTCCGTGCCGGGGGCGGGGTCTGACGGCGACGCGCTGATCAGCCCGATGCAGGGCACGATCGTCAAGATCGTCGCTGCGGAGGGCCAGCAGGTCTCGGCCGGCGAGACCGTCGTGGTGCTCGAGGCCATGAAGATGGAACAGCCGCTCACCGCGCACAAGGACGGCACCGTGACCGGGCTGAAAGTCCAGGTCGGCCAGACGGTCCCGTCCGGCGAGGTTATCTGCCAGCTCAAGGACTGAAGATCATGGCACGCCTGGCAGGCGATCCCAGCGTGGGCAGATGGCTGCGCTTCGCCATCGGGTTCCGGCTGCCCGCGGAGAACCGGGACTGGGTCAGGCACGAGCTGACGGACGCGGGCTGGCGCTTCCGCACCGTGCTGCGCCACCTGGCGGTCATCATCCCGGTCTGCGTCATCGTCGCCGTGCTGCTCGGGACGCTGCTCCCGGCGCCCGGCTGGCTGAGCCTGACCATGGTGGCCCTGATCCTGTGCGGCAGCATCTTCTCGGTCGCCGCGTATGCCGACGACATCCGCGCGTCCCGGCTGCGCCAGCACGGGCTGGACGTACCCGACGACCCCGACCTGGGCCGGCCGTCCCACTAGTCCGGAGCATCATGAGGCCGCCACGAGATCAGCCTGGTGCTCGATGTGGCGATTGCCGGGGCTGAGGCGGCCAGCCAGGAAGATCACCTGGAGTTCCGCAGCTGACATCCAGAGCCCGCTCGCAGCCGTCCGGGATAGCGCTGAGCACCAGCGGGTGGTAGTGGATGTTGTGATTCCATCGCTGCGGCTCCGCGTCCACGGACCCTATCTTGCCAGGCCGCCGGGTCAGGTGGAGTCCCTCGCGGGCTGCATAAGCTTGCGGGCGGCCTCGGTCAGGCTGCCCGACAGTGACGGGTAGACCGCGAAGGTGTGGGCCATCTGATCGACGGTCAGGAGCTGCTCTACTCCCAGCGAGACGGCCAGGATGAGCTCACTCGCGCGGGGCGCGACCACGACGCCGCCGACCACGATCCCGCTGCCGCGCCGCGCGAACAGCTTGACGAAGCCATCACCGAATCCCTGCATCTTTGCTCGCGCGTTGGTGGCCAGCGGAAGCTTGACCACCAGCGCGTCGGACTCACCCGACTCCACCGCCCGCTGCGTGACGCCGACAGTGGCGATCTCGGGCTCGGTGAAGATCGTCGCAGCCACATGACTCAGCCTGAGGGGATGGACTGCCTCCCCGAGTGCGTGCCACATAGCGATGCGGCCCTGCATCGCGGCCACCGATGCGAGCATCAGCACGCCCGTGCAGTCGCCGGCCGCATAGACGCCAGGCGCTGACGTCCTCGACACCCGGTCAACGGCAATGAATCCCCTGCCGTCGGGCGTGATCCCGGCCTCCGCCAGGCCCAGGCCCTGGGTGCTCGGCGTCATTCCGACGGTGAGCAGGCAATGCGAGCCGCTGACGGTCCTGCCGTCCTGGAGAATCACCGCCACCCCGCCCGCCGTGCGCCTAACCTCGACGGCACGAGACCGGCCCAGAACGGTCATGCCGCGGCGGCGGAAGACCTCCTCGACTACGACCGCGGCGTCGGCATCCTCGTGCGGCAGCACATGATCGCGGGACGAGACCAGCGTCACCTGCGACCCAAGCGCCTGGTAGGCCCCGGCGAACTCCGCGCCGGTGACGCCCGAGCCGACGACGACCAGCTCACTGGGCAGCTCGTCGAGGTCAAAGATCTGCCGGCACGTGAGCAGCCGGTCACCATCGGGTACGGCACCGGGCAGGACCCGCGGCTGCGCGCCCGTTGCGAGCAGCACAACGTCCGCGCTGATCTCCCGGTCCCCGGCCGCCACGGTCTTCGGCCCTACCAGCCGCCCGACCCCGGGAATGACCTCGACCCCCTCGGCCGCCAGCCGCGAGGCGACATCAGCGGACTGCGCGCGGGCCAGCGCCCGGACCCTTGCGTACAGCCTCGGCGCGTCCACCGCGGCACGGACGGCGCGGATGGCACGCAGGCCGCCCGCTCCCCCGTCGCCCGCTCCCCCGTCGCCCGCTCCCCCGTCGCCCGCTCCGCCGTCGCCCGCTCCGCCATCGCCCGCTCCGCCATCGGCCGCTCCCCCGTCGCCCGCTCCGCCATCGGCCGCTCCATCGGCCGCTCCCTCGTCCAGGCGGATGCCGAGGGCCGCTGACCCGGCCAGTGCCGCCATCATCTCCGAGGTCGCGATGAGTGTCTTGGACGGTACGCAGTCGGTCAGCACGCAGGCGCCGCCGAGCCCGTCCCGCTCGACAACCGTCACCTGGGCGCCTAGCTGCGCGGCCACCAGCGCTGCCTCGTAGCCCCCCGGGCCACCGCCGACGATGACGACGCTCGCGCGCGACTGACTCACGGTGCCTCATTCTGTCCCATGGCCGTACCGACCCCGCGGCCGACACGGCCGCCCGGCGCAGCCGACCATCGCTACCTGACCTCAGGCGCACCTACGGGGACTCGTACGCTGGTCAACCGTGGCGATGTACGCGGCCTACGGCAGCAACATGGATCCGGCGCAGATGGCAGACCGCTGCCCGCATTCGCCGCAGCGCGGCTGCGGCTGGCTGGAGGGGTGGCGGCTGACCTTCGGCGGGGAGGAAATCGGCTGGGAAGGCGCCCTGGCCACCGTCGTCGAGGACGCCGGCGAACGGGTCTTCGTGGTGCTCTATGACATCTCGGAGAACGACGAAACCGTGCTGGACCGGTGGGATGCCGCCACCCTCGACTACTACCGCAAGCTCAGGGTCCGCATAGTGACGCTCGACGGAGACGCCCTGGCCTGGCTGTACGTGCTGAACGCCTACGAGGGCGGGCTGCCGTCCGCCCGGTACCTCGGCATCATGGCGGATGCTGCCGAGGCCGCCGGAGCACCGGACGACTACGTCACCTGGCTGCGGGGACGTCCGTGCGCCTCACTCGGCAGATAGCGCCCGCACCCGACTCGCCCGCACCCGACTCGCCCGCGCCTGACTCGCCCGCGCATGATTCGCCCGCGCCTGACTCACCCGCGCGCCTGACTCACCCGCGCGCCTGACTCCCCGCCGAGGAAACCGCCGATCGCGGCCCGCAGCGAGGCGGCATCCAGCCCGTGCGCGGCCTGATGCTCGGCGGGCGTGCCATACCGGCGCAGTTCCTCCCGTCCGACGCCGAGCCCCAGCACCCGGTGCGGGATGTCGGCCAGCGCCTCGGCCACGGCAGGCACGGACGTGCCGGCCAGATAGGGCTCGACGAGCACCACGTCTGCCGCGCCGAGCGTGACGCGCAGTGCGTGGCGGTCGAAGGGCCTGATCGTCGCCGCGTACAGGATCGTGACGTCCATCCCGCGCGTTGCCTCAATGACCGCGTCGGCAAGCGGCCCGACCGCCACCACCGTGCCGCGGGTACCGGTCCGCAGGACGGCAAATCCCTCGCCGCCGGTCACCAGGGCGGCGGCATTGGACTGCGCGGAAAGCCTCAGGTAGACCAGCCCGTCCCCGGCGGCGGCCTCCCGCAGCAGCCGGTCTGCCTCATCCGGGTGGCCGGGCACGTGCACGGTCCAGCCGGGGAGCGCGCCGAGCAGGGCGACGTCGCCCGGAGCCTGATGAGTGCGGCCGTATCCAGGCTCGTCGAAGGAAGCACCCGCGCTGACCAGCACAGCGCCGACGTCCTGGTGGTTCAGGTCCAGCTTGATCTGCTCAAACGGCCGCTCGATCAGGAAGCTCGCGAATGTGTGGGCGATCGGCCGCAGGCCCGCCAGCGCGAGGCCGCCGGCGACGCTGATCAGGAGTTGCTCCCTGATGCCCAGGTTGATCACGCGGTCAGGGTGGCGCCGCCGGGCCGGCTCGAAGGCTTCGGCAGTGATGTCCGCCAGCACGACAGCCAGCCGCGGGTCCTCATCGAGAAGCTCCGCAGCAACGGAGGTGAAGCGTTCGCGCATGGTATCCATCGGGACTCCTCAATGAC
>Ga0080026_10000273_pt1 | contig 12659 bp, 10 predicted proteins | sample OrgsoiDNA2013045_FD_70941 | JGI IMG/M metagenome (GOLD analysis project Ga0080026, IMG submission 70941) | Permafrost soil microbial communities from the Arctic, to analyse light accelerated degradation of dissolved organic matter (DOM) -... | ecosystem: Environmental > Terrestrial > Soil >... | reverse complement strand
GCCATCAGGGCCACCAGGCGCAGCAGCAGGCGCGTCTTGCCGATGCCGCCCGGGCCGCACAGCGTGACGGCCCGCCAGTCGCGCGCGAGCTGGCGCAGCTCGCCGAGCTCGCGCTCCCTGCCGATGAAGCTATCGGGCTCCTGGAGCGTGCTTACCCCGCCATGTTCAGTCATTTCGTCCGAGCTTCCGTTGCCGAGTTCGGCCCCCGCGGGGTCTGGACCGGGCATACCTCTGGTCATCACCGTAGCGCCGCGACCCGCGGGGTGTCCCGCGGGTCGCGGCACTGCCGGGTCAGCGGGGCAGCGCGTCCTGGCGCGCGCTGACGCGCCGTTCCAGGTCCAGCAGGAACCGCTTGCGCGCGATCCCGCCGCCGTAGCCGGTCAGGCTGCCATCGGTGCCGATGACCCGGTGGCAGGGCACCACGATCGAGAGCGGGTTCCGGCCGTTGGCCAGGCCGACCGCGCGACTGGCGGCCGGCGCGCCGAGGCTGGCCGCCAGCTGGCCGTAGGAGACGGTCTGCCCGTACCCGATAGCCCGCAGGCCCAGCCAGACCCGCTGCTGGAATGGCGTTCCGGCCGGCTGCAGGGGCAGGTCGAAGCGGGTCAGCTCGCCGGCGAAGTAGGCGCCCAGCTGCCGGGCGGCGGCGGCGAAGGGCGCCGCGGCGGGGTCGCCGGGGGCGCCGAGCGCGGCCGCGGCGGGCGCGTGCCGGTGGGCGTCCATGTACACGCCGGCGAGGTGGCCATCGACGGCGACCAGGGTCAGCGGGCCGACCGGGCTGCTGATCGTGACGTGCGCGGGAGCGGCGAGGGCGGTGATAGTCATCGGGAGACCTTTCGCAGAGGCGGCGAGGCGGGAGCCCGCGGCGAGGGGGGCAGCTGGTTGATGGCATGGTCGCTGGTGGCCCACAGGTACTGGACCGCGTAGGCGCGCCAGGGCCGCCATGCGGCCGATCGCTGCGCGAGCGCCGCCGGGGTGGCGGGCAGGCCCAGCTCGCGGGCCGCGGCCCGGACGCCGAGATCGGTGGCGGCGAACGCGTCGGGGTCGCCCAGGCCGCGCATCGCGATGGTCTCTACCGTCCACGGCCCGATGCCCGGCAGCGCCGCCAGCCGCAGCCGGGCTTCCTGCCAGTCCCCGCCGGGGCTCAGGTCGATGCGGCCCGCGGCCAGGGCGGCGGCCAGCACGGCGAACGACTCCCGGCGCGAGCGGGGCACCGCCAGCGCGGCCGGGTCGGCCGCGGCCAGCGCGGCCGGGTCGGGAAACAGCCGGCTCAGGCCGCCTGCCGGGTCAGCCACGGGCTCGCCGTACGCGGCGGCCAGCCGGGCCGCATGGGTCCGGGCGGCGGCCGTGGACACCTGCTGGCCAAGCACCGCTCGCACCGCGAACTCCGGCGCGTCCACGGTGCCGGGCACGCGCCGGCCGGGTGCCTTGCGGACCAGCGTCGCGAGTACCGGGTCGCTGCTCAGCAGGTCGGCCACGGCGTCCGGGTCGGCGTCCAGGTCGAGGAGTCGGCGGCACCGGCTGATCGCGGTGGCCAGGTCACGCAGGTCGGCCAGCGAGAGCTGGCAGCCGATATGGTCGGCCATCGGGCGCAGCGTCACCACGCCCGGCCCGCGCGGAAGCCGCAGCGTCCGGCGGTAGGCGCCGTCCCGCCACTCCTCCACCCCGGCCACCGCGGTGGCCGCCAGGTGGCCGAACAGGTTGTCCGGGCACAGCGGGGCCCGGAACGGCAGCCGCAGGCAGAGCACTCCGGGCGACGGCGCCGGGTGGCCCCGCGCGGCGCGGCGGCGCAGCTCGCCCGGGGTCAGGGCGAAGACCTCGCGGACGGTGTCGTTGAACGTCCTGATGCTGGCAAAGCCCGCCGCGAAGGCGACCTCGCCCAGCGGCACGGCCGTGGTCTCGATCAGCAGCCGGGCCGTCTGCGCTCGCTGGGCCCGGGCCAGGGCGAGCGGCCCGGCCCCCAGCTCGGCGAGCAGCTGCCGCTCCAGCTGGCGGACGCTGTAGCCGAGCCGCCGGGCCAGGCCGGGGACGCCGTCGGCGTCGATGACCCCGTCGGCGATCAGCCGCATGGCCCGCGCCACCAGGTCGGCCCGCACGTTCCACTCGGGCGATCCCGGGCTGGCGTCCGGCCGGCACCGCTTGCAGGCCCGGAACCCGGCCTGCTGGGCGGCCGCCGCGCTGGGGAAGAAACGCATGTTCTCCGGCCGGGGAGGCATCGCCGGGCAGCTCGGCCGGCAGTAGATCCCGGTGGTGAGCACGGCCGTGAAGAACCAGCCATCGAACCGGGCGTCCTTAGACTGAACCGCCCGCACGCACCGCTCCACGTCTTCATGCATGAGTCCAGCGTCCAGCTTTCGCATCGATGACGCTAGCGAGAATGCGACACGACGGCTCCAGTCACGCTGGCCAGGGACTAGATGTCGCAAAACCGCTATCCAGCTCCCGGCCTGGCGGGTCGACCTGTCGCAATGTTCTTTCGGATTTGGCAAATTTGCCTAACACGCAGATTCTTGTAGGCTACTGCCATGACGGCTGACGCGCCCCCGGACTCCGCCGGCCCCGGCCTGCGCGAGCGCAAGAAGCGCGCCACCCGGCAGGCCCTCGGCGCGGCGGCCATGCGGCTCGCAATCGAGCGCGGCCTGGAGAACGTGCTGATTGAGGACATCGCGGCCGCGGCCGACGTCTCGCCGCGGACGTTCAGCAACTACTTCGCCAGCAAGTACGAGGCCATCTGCGCCCTGGCGCTGGACCGGTCGGTCGCGATCGGGGAGGCGCTGCGCGAGCGGCCGGCGGGGGAGAGCCTGTGGGACGCGGTCCGGCAGGCGGTCCTGGAGGTGTACGCCCGTGGCAGCGTGGCGCCGGACCCCGAGCTCGTCGCGGGCATCCGGCTCGTCACCAGCTCGCCCGTGCTGCGTGGCGAGTATCTCAAGGCCCTGGCTCTCATGCAGTACGAGCTGGCCGACGCCCTGACCGACCGCGCGGGAAGCATGACGGTCCCGGCGGAGGGGCCGCTGTTCATGCGCGGGTTCGCCGCCGCGGTGACGGCGGTCGTGCAGGCCGCCACCGAGCGCTGGCTGTACGCCGACCCGCCCGTGCCGCTCACCCCGGTGATCGAGGACGCGCTGCGCGAGCTCGCCACCGGCATGCGCGCCGTCCTGCCGGCCCCGACCCGGCTGGCCCCCACCACCCAGCCCGCCCTCACCTCGCCGGCCCTCACCCAGCCGGAAAATGCCGTGCCGTCAGTGGCCGACTCCGGCTAGCGTGGCGCTGCTGCGGCTGCCGCACCGGCCCTGATTTCTCGCGCGCCCCGCCACCTAGTCAGCACCCGCCTCGTCCTGTCTGACTCGCCCAGCCCACCCGAACCGCCCGGAAAGCCGCCTCATGCTGATCCGCCTCCTGCGCGCCTACCTGCGTCCCTATCGCCGGCCGATCACGGCGGTCGTCGTGCTGCAGCTCGTGCAGTCCCTGGCGACGCTGTACCTGCCCACGCTGAACGCCGACATCATCGACAACGGCGTGATCACCGGTAACACCCACTACATCCTGCGGACCGGCGCCATCATGCTGGCCGTGACCGTCGTGCAGATCATCTGCGCGGTGGGCGCCGTCTACTTCGGGGCCCGCACCGCCATGGCGCTCGGCCGCGACGTGCGGGGCGCGGTCTTCAGCCGGGTCCAGGCGTTCTCCGCGCGGGAGGTGGGCCGCTTCGGCACCCCGTCGCTGATCACCCGGACCACCAACGACGTGCAGCAGGTGCAGATGCTGGCGGTGATGACCTTCACGCTGCTGGTATCGGCGCCGATCATGTGCGTCGGCGGCATCATCCTGGCCCTCAACCAGAACGTGCCGCTGTCCTCGCTGCTGCTGGTGGCGGTGCCGGCGCTGGGCATCATCGTCACACTGATCATCCGGCGGATGCGCCCGCTGTTCCGGCTGATGCAGGTGCGCATCGACGAGATCAACCGGGTGCTCCGCGAGCAGATCAGCGGCGTCCGGGTGATCCGGGCCTTCGTGCGCGACGGCCAGGAGCGCGAGCGGTTCAGCACCGCCAACTCCGAGCTGTTCGACGTGTCGCTGGGCGTCGGCAGGCTGATCGCGCTGATGTTCCCGTCGGTCATGCTGGTGCTCAACCTGTCCAGCATCGCCGTGCTGTGGTTCGGCGGTCACCTCGTGGCCAGCGGCAGCATGCAGATCGGCGCGCTGACCGCGTTCCTCAGCTACCTGCTGCAGATCCTCATGTCGGTCATGATGGCCACCTTCGTGTTCATGATGGTGCCCCGGGCCGAGGTTAGCTCCGAGCGGATCATGGAAGTTCTCGACACCGATCCGGACCTGCCGCGCCCGGTCCGGCCGGTGACCACCCTCACCGGCCACGGGCACCTGGAGCTGCGCGACGTCGAGTTCCGTTATCCCGGCGCGGAGAAACCGGTGCTGTCGGGCGTCAGCCTGGATGCGCGGCCCGGCGAGGTCACGGCGGTCATCGGCGGCACGGGCAGCGGCAAGACCGCGCTGCTCAGCCTGATCCCGCGGCTGGTCGACGTCACCGGGGGCGCGGTGCTCATCGACGGCGTGGACGTCCGCGAGCTCGACCCGGCCCTGCTGTCGGACCTGATCGGGCTGGTGCCGCAGAAGCCGTACCTGTTCTCCGGGACCGTGGCCACGAACCTGCGCTACGGCAACCAGGCCGCCACCGACGAGGGCCTGTGGCACGCCCTGGAGACCTCGCAGGCGCGCGAGTTCGTCGAGCAGATGCCCGGCGCCCTGGATGCCCTCATCGCGCAGGGCGGCACGAACGTGTCCGGCGGGCAGCGGCAGCGGCTGGCCATCGCCCGGGCCCTGGTCCACCGGCCGGAGATCTACCTGTTCGACGACTCGTTCTCGGCCCTGGACTACGCCACCGACGCCCGGCTGCGGGCCGCGCTGGCGGCCGAGACGGCGCAGGCCACGGTGCTCATCGTCGCGCAGCGGGTGGCCACGATCCGGCACGCCGATCGCATCATCGTGCTCGAGGCGGGCCGGGTCGTCGCCTCCGGGACGCACGCCGACCTGATGCAGGCCAACGAGACCTACCGGGAGATCGTGCTCTCGCAGCTGACCGAGCAGGAGGCAGCGGCATGAGCGGGCGCCCAGGCGCCGGGAGCAACGGCGCCGGGAATAACGGCGCCGGGAGCAGCAACGGCGAGGTAACGGGAGTGGGGGAGCGGGCCACGCCGAAGCGCGGGCCCGGCCCGGCAGGCGGCATGGGTCCCGGCCGCGGGCCGGCCGCGTTCATGGGGGGCCGGTCCACGGAGAAGTCGCTGGACTTCCGCGGGTCCAGCCGCCGGCTGCTGGGCACGCTGGCGCCGCAGCGCCCACTGGTGGCGGCCAGCCTGGTGCTGGCCGCCGCGGCCGTCACCCTGTCGGTCCTCGGCCCCTGGCTGCTCGGCCGCGCCACCAACCTGATCTTCTCGGGCGTGGTCAGCCGCCAGATCCCGGCCGGCGTCAGCCAGGCCCAGATGGTGGCCCGGCTGCGCCGGGAGGGTCACGGCACGCAGGCCGACATGCTGGCAGCGATGCACGTCGTGGCCGGCCAGGGCATCAACTTCGATCAGGTCGGCCGGGTGCTACTCCTGGTCCTGGTGGTCTACCTCGGATCGTCGGCCTGCACCCTGATCCAGGGCCGGCTGACCGCGAAGATCGTGCAGCGGCTGGTGTTCCGGCTGCGCGAGCAGGTCCAGGCCAAGCTGTCGCGGCTGCCGCTGAGCTACTTCGACCGGCAGCCGCGCGGGGAGATCCTCAGCCGGGTCACCAACGACATCGACAACCTGGCCCAGTCCCTGCAGCAGACGCTCAGCCAGCTGGTGATCTCGCTGCTCACCATCGTCGGCGTGCTGACCGTGATGTTTGTCATCTCGCCGCTGCTGGCGCTCATCGCGCTGGTCACCGTGCCGGTCTCGGTGTTTGCGGTGGCCCGGATCGGCAAGCGGGCCCAGCCGCAGTTCGTCCGGCAGTGGTCAACGACCGGCAAGCTGAACGGGCACGTCGAGGAGATGTACACCGGCCACGCGCTGGTGAGCGTGTTCGGCCAGCGCGAGGAGTCGATGCGCACCTTCACCGAGCAGAATGAGAAGCTGTTCCAGGCCAGCTACCGGGCCCAGTTCATCTCCGGGACGATCCAGCCGGTCATGATGTTCGTCGGGAACATCAACTACGTGCTGGTCGCCGTGGTCGGCGCGCTGCAGGTGGCCGCAGGCGCGCTGACGCTGGGCAGCGTGCAGGCGTTCATCCAGTACTCGCGGCAGTTCAGTCAGCCGCTCACCCAGGTGGCGAGCATGGCCAACCTGCTGCAGTCCGGCGTGGCGTCCGCCGAGCGGGTCTTCGCGCTGCTGGACGCCGACGAGCAGGACCCCGACCCGGCCGAGCCGGCCAGGCCCGCGGCCGTGCGCGGGCAGGTCGAGTTCCGGCACGTGTCCTTCCGGTACGACCCCGAGCGGCCGCTGATCGAGGACCTGTCCCTGTCGGTCGCGCCCGGCCAGACCGTGGCCATCGTCGGTCCCACCGGGGCCGGCAAGACCACTCTGGTCAACCTGCTGATGCGGTTCTACGAGGTCAGCTCGGGCCAGATCCTGCTGGACGGCACGGACATCGCGTCCATGAGCCGCGACGAGCTGCGCGGGCTGACCGGCATGGTGCTGCAGGACGCCTGGCTGTTCGGCGGCACCATCGCCGACAACATCGCCTACGGCTCGGCCGGCGCGACCCGCGAGCAGGTCATCGAGGCGGCCACGGCGACCTACGTGGACCGGTTCACCCGGACCCTGCCCGACGGGTACGAGACGGTGCTCGACGACGAGGGCGCCAACGTCAGCGCGGGGGAGCGGCAGCTGATCACGATCGCCCGCGCCTTCCTGGCCCGCCCGGCCATCCTGATCCTGGACGAGGCGACGAGCTCGGTCGACACCCGGACCGAGGTCCTGATCCAGCGGGCGATGAGCTCACTGCGGCAGGGCCGGACCAGCTTCGTCATCGCGCACCGGCTGTCCACGATCCGCGACGCCGACCTGATCCTGGTCATGGAGTCCGGGCAGATCGTCGAGCAGGGCACGCACGAGGAACTGCTGGCGGCCGACGGCGCCTACGCGCGGCTGTACGCGGCGCAGTTCGCGCAGGCGGTAGCGGCCGTCGATTAGCGCGGTCTACTGGCCACGGGAGCACCCCGGCCAGCAGGCCAGGGTCCGGGCCCTGGCGGCAGCCTGCTCCTGCTGCAGCTCGACTTCCTCCGCCGCGCCCTGGGAGTCCTGACCCGACGGTGACCGTACCGCCGAGTTCCCCGGCCCGCTCGCAGATGGCGAGGAGCCCGACGCCGGCAGGCGCGTCCGCGGCTATCCCCACGCCGTCGTCCGCGACCGTCACTTCCAGCGCTTCCTGGCGAGATAGACGCACCAGGCACGCGCGGGCGGAAGCGTGCCTGCCGACGTTGGTGAGCAGCTCGTCAGTGATCCGGTAGGCCGCAACCTCGATGGCGGCCGGCAGGGCCGACAGCTCGCCGTCGACGACCACGGTGGTATCCGCCTCCCGGATGGCTGTGCCTGCGAGCCATCTCCCGCACCGCGCCCGCCAGGGCGAGCTCGTCTATGCTCGGCGGCCGCAGGCCGTGGACCAGGCGCCTGATTTCGCCGATGGTGGCCCTGATCTCGCCATACAGGCCCGTGGCCGCGCGCTGGGCGGTCTCCAGGTCGAGCGAGATCAGATCGGCTACCGTGCCTGCCTTCAGGGCCAGGCCGGCCAGAGTGGGTCCGAGGCCGTCGTCGCGGCGCAACCGCCGCCGCTCTGGTGGCTGTAGGTGTACCTGGGCGAGGACCAGGCAACCTTCGCGCCGTGCGCCCGCAGGTACTGGTACGCGGCGGAGTTCTCGCTCCGTTGCCGCCCGTCCAGGATCACCCGCACGAGCGCGCCGCGCCGGGCGGCCGCGGCCAGGTCATGCTCCGCCGTGGTGTCGGCAAGTTCGTACATCGTCATGTCGACACTGTGCGCGGTGCCGTTGATGAGCCCGTAGACGCGCCCGAACCCGGCGCCCGGCTCGGTGATCAGGGAGCCGGTGCCGCCCCCCGCCACGGCCGGGGCCGCGCTCCCCGAGGCCGGCGCGGGTGCTGCCGTGCTCGCGGGGTGCGTCCCGGCCGGCGGCGTTCCGGAGATGGTGACGGCGACCGGCCGGCAGCCGGCGACCGTGAGCATCGCGGCGGCCAGGGTCACGGCGATCAGCCGGCCGGCGGCCGGGGGACTGGCGGGGGCCACGGGAGATCCCTTCGTCGGGGGCCGCGCCGGCCGGGCGCCCGGCGCTGTCGCCCCCGCCGTACCCGCCAGGCGCAAAGCAAGCATGGTCGCCAGCCCGTCGCGGGCGGCGCGCCGCGGCCGCCGGGGCTAGGGACGGCCCGGCCGGATGTTGTGATTCAGGTGGAAGACGTTGAGCGGGTCGTAAGCGTTCTTGACCGCCGTCAGGCGGGCCAGCTTGGCGGCCGGGTAGGCCCGGCGGACGCCCTCGGAGCCCTCATCGCTGAGCGCGTTGACGTACACGCCGCTGGCGAAGCGGTCGAGCGCCGCGGCGGAGCGCCGGACGGCTGCCTGGCGGGCCTGGTCCTCGGCGGGGTCGGTCCAGCGAGTTCCGGTGCCGTACTCCAGCAGCGCGTTCCGGTGGCTGAACGCCGAGTCCGCGTCGGCGACGTCGGCGATCGCCCCGCCGTAGGCCTGCAGCCCGGCACTGGGCAGCAGCTCGCCGCGGGCCCCGCGGGCCCCGCGCGACAGGAACGCCTCGATTGCCTCGTCGGGGAACTGCCGCAGGTAGTGGCCCTTGGCGTAGCGGCGCAGCGCGTGGCGGCCCAAGGTGTCGTCCTGGCTCTGCAGCTCCAGGTAGGACGGCTCGGATACCCGCTCGGTGACCGGGCGCCCGAGGGCGCGCATCGCCGGGAGCAGCCGCCGGCCGGCCGCTGGCGGCCCGGCCCAGACAAACCCGGCGGTGAGCAGGCCGTCCTGGCCGATCGAGGCGGTCAGCGTCGCCTGCCGCGGCGCAGCGGCGAGCTGGTCCCGCCAGCCGCGCAGCGCCCGGGCCGCCTGCCCGGGCGCGAACGTGTACTCGGCCACGAGAGTCTCGGTGCCGACCGGGTGCAACCGGAACTCGAACTCGGTCACGATACCGAAGTTGCCGCCGCCGCCGCGCAGGCCCCAGAACAGGTCCGGGTGCTCGGCGGCGCTGGCCCGCAGCACGTCCCCGTCGGCGGTCACCACCTGGTACGAGGCCACGTTGTCACAGGCCAGGCCATACTGGCGGGCGAGCCAGCCCATCCCGCCGCCCAGCGTCAGGCCGCCGACGCCGGTGTGCGAGACATTCCCGGCGGTCGTGGCCAGGCCGCAGCGCTGGGCCGCGCGGTCCAGGGCGCCCAGCAGGGCGCCCCCCTGGACCAGGGCCCGGCGGCCGCCCAGGTCGACCCGGGCCGCGCCCATCGGGGTGAGGTCGATCATGAGCCCGTCCGCGGGCACGGCCAGTCCCGGGGCGCTGTGGCCGCCGCACCGGACGCCGATCTCCAGGTCGAGGTCGCGGGCGGCCCGGACCGCCGTTACCACGTCCGGAACGCTCGCGCAGCGGATGATCATGCGCGGTCGCCGGTCGACCATCGCGTTCCAGACGGTCCGCGCGGCGTCGTACCCGGCCTGGCCCGGCAGGAGCAGCTGGCCGCCCAGCCGCCCCCGGAGGCGGCTGGCCGCCCTGGCGTGTGTCGTGGTCGGGGTTCGTGATGCTGGGGTCATCGTGGCTGTGGTCATGATCCGAGCCTGACAGGAATCGGTATCCGCGATAAGGTCCGATCCGATGCCAGAAACCAGGACCAATTCCGGGCTCGCGGCTGATCTGCTCGTCGAGCTCCGCCGCGGGGACGGCGTGCCGCTGCACCGGCAGGTCGAGGCGTCGATCCGGGACAGCATCCGCGCGGGGCGCCTCCGGCTGGGCACGCCACTGCCGCCGACGCGGACGCTGGCCGCCGATCTCGGCGTCTCGCGCGGCGTCATCGTCGAGGCCTACGAGCAGCTCACGGCCGAGGGCTACCTGACCAGCCGGGCGGGCGGCTACACCCAGGTCGCGATCGGGCCGCAGGCCGCCCCGGCACCGCCGCGGGCGGCCGCCCCGCGGCCGCGGCCGCGGACCGACTTCGGCTACGGCCGCGCCGACGTGGCCAGCTTCCCGCGGGCCGCGTGGCTGCGATCGGTCAGCCGGGTGCTGACGCAGACCCCCAGCGACCGGTTCGGCTACCTCAGCGGCCGGGGCGTTCCCGAGCTGCACGAGGTGCTGGCCGACTACCTGAACCGAGTGCGGGGCACCTCGGTGCGGCCCGGCAACGTCGTGATCTGCAGCGGCTACGCGCAGGGGGTCAGCCTGCTGGTCCAGGTGCTGGCCAGGGGCGGCGCGCGCCGGATCGCCATCGAGGATCCCGCCGCGGACGACGACGCCCGCCCGGCTGCCGTCGCGGCCGGGCTCGAGGTGGTCGGGATCCCGGTGGGTCACGACGGCATCCGCGTCGACGCCCTCGACCGGATCGCCGCCGACGCCGTGGTCCTCACGCCCTCGCACCAGTGGCCCACCGGAGCCGTGCTGCCGGCGGTCTCGCGGGCCTGCGTGCTGAGCTGGGCCCGGCGGCAGGGAGCCCTGGTCATCGAGGATGACTACGACGCCGAGTACCGGTACGACCGGGCCCCGATCGGGGCCATCCAGGGCCTGGCGCCCGACCAGGTCGCCTACGCCGGCACGGCCAGCAAGACCCTCGCGCCGGGCCTGCGGCTGGGCTGGCTGGTGCTGCCCGACCGGCTGGTCGACCACGTGGCCGCGGCCAAAGTAGCGGCCGACCGGGGCTCGCCGGTGATCGACCAGCTCGCGTTCGCCGACTTCCTGGCCCGCGGCGAGTTCGACCGGCACCTGCGCCGGATGCGGCCGGTGTACCGGGGGCGCCGGGACGCGCTGCTGGCCGCCCTCCGGGAGCAGCTGCCCGACCTGGCCCCGGCCGGCATCGCCGCGGGCATGCACCTGGTCGCCTGGCTGCCAGACGATCTCGACGAGGCCGCGGTGGTCAGGGCGGCGGCGCGGCGCGGCCTGGCCATCTCCGGCGTGGCCCCCTACCGCGAGCTGCCGGGCGACGGCGGGCTGATCTTCGGCTACGCCACGCTGAGCGAGCGCGCCATCGCCGAGGGGATCACGCTGCTCGCCGCGGCGATCAGCGACGTCCGGTCCGCCCCGTAGCCCGGCCCGTGCGGTGCTGCTCGATGATGGCCTGATAGGCGCTCGCGGTCTCCTGCACCGCCTCGGTCAGGCGGCCGCGCAGCTGCTCGCCCGCGTCGGTGATCCTGGCATCCGGCCAGCACATCGTGAGCTCCAGCCGCGTTCCGGCGGGTGCGGGCTCGACCCGGTAGCCCATCTCGTAGTGCGGCGGGTCCAGCCGCTGGGCCAGCACGCTGCGGCCTTCCGACAATTCCCGGATCATGCTGATGGCAACCGTCAGCCGGCCGTCGGCGAGCTGGACCATGACGTACGGCATCTCGCCCGCCTGGTGCTCCGGGCTGCCGGGCACCCGGCCGCCGCAGACCGCGGTGTACGGCTGACGGGGATCGGCCGGGACGCCGGGCGCGCGGATGGTCCGCCACACGACGTCCGGGGACGCGTGAATCAGGGCCACGGCCGACGTGCCCTGGGGCGAGGTCAGGGCCGGCAGGTCGGCGCACTGCTGCCGGAGGTCGGCCGGGATGCCAGCCCCCGGCCACGCCCGCCGGCCCTCGGCCACGTCGGCCAGCGCGCTGAGCCACGCCCTGAGGTCCCTGCGCCAGAAGGCCCGTTACTCGGCCTGCTGCTCCCGCTGCACGGTGAAACTGACCGTCAGCCGGATCGTGGCCCCGCGCTCGTGCGGCTGGACGGACAGCGTGAAGGCCCAGGGGCTCTCCTGCTCAACGCCGCGCGACTCCAGTCTCATCAGCTGGCCCGGTATCTCCTCCCGCACCTCCAGCACCCACCAGCGCAGGCTCTGGCCCAGCGGGAAGCACCAGCACCGCAGCCGCCCGGCCGCGGTGATCTCCGGCACGTCGAAGGCGAAGCTGCCGCGCCGAAGGGACCAGGCCGCACTGTCGCTGACCAGCGACCACGCGCGCTCCGGCGGGGCCGCGACGACGGCCTCCCGCGTCACCTCGACCGTGCTCAGCCACATCGTGCCTCCCGTTGCCGTCCCGGCATCGGTGCGGACCGGGCGGTCCGGATGGCGGGGCGCATAACGTCATTATCGGCCCAGAAGCCCTGTCTCATCGCGCGAAGACCGCCGGGTGCTTGCGGAGCCTGCCGGGTGCTAGAGTTAGAACACTCGTGCGACCTAGGCCATGACCTGGACTTACCGTGGTAACTATGTTTGAGGCAAGGCGCGCTGCGAGCCGGACGGCCACGCGGGGCGGCATGACCGCAGTCCGGGCTGCCCCGGTCCCGGCGCTGCGCCAGTCCCCGGCGCTGCGCCAGTCCCGTCCCGATCAGTCCCGTCCCAGCTGCCCGGTGGTCGTGGCGGCGAGACTGGCCGACTTGCGCGGGCCAGCTCATGGCCTGGTGGAACTGCCGATCTGGCTGTTCTGGCACCCCGACCGCCGCTTCGACCTGGACGAGCCGGGCA
>Ga0080026_10000272_pt1 | contig 12664 bp, 16 predicted proteins | sample OrgsoiDNA2013045_FD_70941 | JGI IMG/M metagenome (GOLD analysis project Ga0080026, IMG submission 70941) | Permafrost soil microbial communities from the Arctic, to analyse light accelerated degradation of dissolved organic matter (DOM) -... | ecosystem: Environmental > Terrestrial > Soil >... | reverse complement strand
CTTGAGGATGTAATTCTCCTCCCCCGCCACGCTGTAACAGGCCTCGATGGCCGTGAGGTGCGCCAGGCGCTCAGGCGCGTCATCGGGCGCGGCGGCATCGAACGGCCGGATAGAGATGAAGGCGGTGAGCGGCAGCCCGGCCGCGTCAGCCTTGATCAATGCGGCATAGCCGCTGATCAGGCCGCGCTCCTCCAGGCGGCGGACCCGCTGCTGGGCAGCCGACACCGACAGCCCGGTCTGCCGGGCCAGCTCGGTGAAGCTCATCCGGCCATCACGCGCCAGCAGCCAGATGATCTTCCGGTTAGTCTCCTCCACCTGGAAAAGGTAGCGCCTGCCCGGAGCGCTGCCGACCACTCTGCCGACCGCGCGGGTAACAGCACGGTCTCGGCGCTCACGCCTGTGTAACGCTAAGGTCGCCGATCTATTACAAATGGGCATCCGCCCGGTATTCTCGCCCCCAGCGCGGCCATCGCGGGCCGGAAGCGAGCCGAACTGGGAGATGTCAGTGGCACAGATCGTGCTGGATCAGGTGGACAAGGTATATCCGGGCGGGGCCAAGGGCATCGACGGCCTGAGCCTGGATATCACCGATGGCGAGTTCATGGTGCTCGTCGGCCCGTCTGGCTGCGGCAAGTCAACGGCCCTGCGATCCATCGCCGGGCTCGAGGAGATCACCTCCGGCACGATCACCATCGGCAGCCGGATCGTCAACGACCTGCCGCCCAAGGACCGCGACATCGCGATGGTGTTCCAGAACTACGCGCTCTATCCGCACATGACCGTCGAGCAGAACCTCGCCTTCGGCCTGGAGCAGCGCAAGACGCCCAAGGATGAGATCAAGCGGCGGGTCACCGAGGTGGCACGGATGCTGGGCCTGGAGGAATACCTCAAGCGCAAGCCCGCCGCGCTGTCGGGCGGCCAGCGCCAGCGGGTCGCGATGGGCCGCGCGATCGTCCGGGAGCCGCAGGCGTTCCTGATGGACGAGCCGCTGTCCAACCTCGACGCCAAGCTGCGCGTCTCGATGCGGGCCTCGCTGTCCCAGCTACACGAGCGGCTGGGCGTGACGACGGTCTACGTGACTCACGACCAGGTCGAGGCGATGACCCTCGGCCAGCGGGTCTGCGTGCTGCGCGACGGCAGGCTGCAGCAGGTCGACAGCCCGCAGGCACTGTACAACTCACCGGTCAATCTCTTCGTGGCCGGCTTCATCGGATCTCCCGCGATGAACTTCGCCACCGCCAACCTGGTCCGCGACGACGGTCCCGCTGTGACCTTCGCCGGGTACCGGCTGGCCGTTCCCCCGTCCCTGCTCACCGCCCGGCCGCAGCTAGACGACTACTTCGGCCGCGAGTTCATCCTCGGGATCAGGCCCTCCGACTTTGAGGACGCCGAGCTAGCCGACGCCAGCTGGCCGCGGATGCCGGTCACGACCACGGTGACCGAGGAGCTCGGCAGCGAGATCAACGTCATCTTCAGCATCGACGCCCCGCCGGTGCAGCACGCCAGCATCACCCAGGCGGCGACCGACAACCCGGACGACGAGGCCATCCCGATCGTGGGGGGCGACAAGACGATGTGGACGGCGCGGGTGGCCGCCCGCAGCACGATCAAGCCCGGCCAGTCGGCGGAGCTGGCGGTGGACAACGCGAACCTGCAGTTCTTCGACGCCGAGAGCGGCCTGGCGATCGGCCACCCCGCGGCGCTCACCGCCGCCTAGCAGCGCCCGCTCGGGCTCAGGACGACGCCAGCCGTCCTGAGCCCGCTTCTTGCCGGGTCCGTTGATGCCCGGATCGCGGCCAGGCGCGTTAGAGGTGGACCGTCCCGGACAGGCGGAGCAGTTCCTGCTGGGCGGCCGGCCGGGCCGCCGTCGAGCACTTACCTGCTGTTCTGGACGCGATCAAGGTGAAGTTCAGCTGGTAGGTGCCGTGGCCGGTGATCCCGGCGTACTTACCTGTGCCGCCAGTGATCTTGTAGGTGCCGGGCTGGCTGATGATGGCGAGGCAAGTCCTGGGACTGAAGTGCATCGTGCCCTTGCCCGCATGGTGACTGAGCGTGATCGTGCCACGGGGGAAGGAGATCGTGCCGACTCGAGCGCTGCCGAGCCTGGCTGTGCCCGCTGCGGTGAACAATCCGTGGGCGATCGCGCTGGCCGTGCCTGAGGTCGTTGACGTGGACATGACCTGGACGCGCTCGGTGCCGGAGCCAGCCGGCCGGCCGGCCGGGATTGCGCTTGCGGCAGTGACGCCCGTCAGGGCGATGGCCGCGGCGGCCGCTACCGTGCCTGCGGCCGTTAGCAGCCTCGTGTGGTGGGTCAGCATGACGGTTACCTTTCTGCTGGGAACTCGGAGTCCCGGGGGTGGTTCTCCGGTGAAGACGCTCAGATGGCGGGCGACGAGCCTGACTGGGGGCGGGCTAGCACTCGCCCGGTCGTGGCGGGCGAGGATGACCGGGCCCGGCCGGCGAGGAGCATGACGATCCCGGCGACAGCGGCCCAGAGCGGGAAGACCAGTGCGGCGAGGAAGCCCAGCTGATCGGGCAGCAGCTGGAGTACGGCCAGGGCCAGGGCGGACCAGGCCGCGGTCCGGGGCAGCGCCCGGGCCAGGATGCCAGCGCCGGCCACGGCCAGCAGGAAGATGAACGAGCTGGCGCCGTCGGCAAGCGATCCGGACGACGCCAGGATGTGCCATGCCTGCAGCGCGGCCGGCGTGATGGCGTGCTGGCCGCCGATACCGCCGAGCAGGCCGAAGGTTCCGGCTGCGTCCAGCGTGGTCACGGCGACAAGCACGACGCCGATCATGGCCAGGCCGACCAGCAAGGGGTTGCCGGAAGCCTGCCGGATCCGCGCCCACACGGCGACGCCGAACAAGGCGAAGAAGAAGCCGGAGAGGGCGAGCAGGCGGCCACCTGTCACCAGTTGCGCGTGATGCTCGGCGTAGAACGAGACGAGCCCGCCGACGGAGGCGTCGGGACGGGGGAAGGCGCCGATCATCAGATCTCCGGCTGCGGATGTGACCAGGAAGCCGGTGCCTCCCAGGGCCATAAGCCGGCCCACAGCCGCCGCCGTGCCGGGAGATGGGCCGATCTCTGAGTGATGTTCCGGGTCTGGCTGATTCATTGTCGTCTCCTTCGGACGTGCGGGCTTGCGGCCGACGCTACGAGCGGTCAGGTCCCCGGGTCGTCACCGAGGCGGGCGATCTTGGCGTCGGCCAACCGGCCGATTCCCGGCGACCGCGGCGTCATCCGACTGGCCGATGACAGGCAGGCGCACCGCGAATTACCGTTGCTGTGTGCACCTCAGGCTCAGCGATCCGCGCCACCGGGACTGGCTGCTGGCGGGCCTGCCCGCCGTGCTCTCGAATCTGCAGATCTGGCTGGTGGGCGGGACCGGGCAGCACGCCTGGAGAGGCGCGCTGTTCGCGACCGCCATCTCGGCAGCGGTCGCGTTCCGGCGGCAGTACCCCGCCACCGTCGGCATCGCCGGGCAAGGCCTGATGTGGCTGAACTTCAGCCTCTGGCATGACCTGACGGCCGGAGCCTGGACGGTGGCCTGGTTCTGCGCGCTGTACGGCCTGGCCGTCTGGGCGTCGCCGCGCAGATTCGCCGCGGGCACAGCATTCGTGCTCGCCACCGACCTGGGACTGGTGCCGTTCCCGGGCCAGAGCGGCGAACGCCTGAACGTGGCCATCCCGTTCGCGGCTGGCACGCTCGCGGTCATGCTGATCATCCGGCGCATCGTCCGCCACCGGGATCGCCGCGCGGAACTCGCCGAGCGGGAACGCGATGTCGCGGCGCGCGAGGCCGTCGTGGAAGAGCGAGCCAGGATCGCGCGCGAGCTGCACGACGCGATCGCGCACAACGTGTCGATGATGGTGGTCCAGGCCGGGGCCGAACGGCGGGTGCTTGGCACGGCAAGCCCGGCAACCACAGAGGTGCTGGAGACGATCGAGCAGATCGGCCGCGGCGCCCTCACCGAGATGCGGCGGCTGGTCGGGATGCTGCGCGCCGACTCTCCCGATCTGCTTGCCCCGCAACCACGGCTGACCGACCTTCCGGCCCCGACACGCTCGAGCTGGAAATCACCGACGATGGCGGCGGAACCCGGGCGCAGGTCCCCGGAGGCGGCCAGGGCCTGGTCGTGATGCGCGAGCGGGTCAGCCTGTACGGCGGCAAATTCGACGCCGGAAGCCGCCCCGGCGGCGGCTTCACCGTCCGCGTCCTGCTCCCGCTGATATGACCACGGTGCTCGTTGCAGACGACCAGGCACTGGTCCGGGTCGGACTGCGCAAGATCCTGGACAGCGAGCCCGAGATCACCGTAGTGGGCGACGCCAGCGACGGGCAGGACGCAATCGCGTCCGCGCGCAGGCTGCGGCCCGACGTAGTGCTCATGGACATCCGGATGCCGGTGCTCGATGGCATCGAGGCCACCAGGCGAATCGTCCGGGCGCAGCCAGCGACCCGGGTCCTCATCCTCACCACGTTCGGCCTGGACGGCTATGTCTACGACGCGCTGCGCGCGGGCGCCAGCGGCTTCATGCTTAAAGACGCCCCGGCCGAAGAGATCGCCGCCGCCGTCCGGATCGTCGCCAGCGGCGAGGCCCTGCTCGCGCCCGCCGTCAGCCGTACGGTCATCGAGGAATTCGCGCGCCATCCTCTCCCGCCGCCCGGACCGCCGCGCGTCGTCGAGGACCTGACCGCGCGTGAGCGCGAGGTACTCAACCTGCTCATCCGCGGCCTGTCCAACCCCGAGATCTGCGGCCGGCTAGTCATCAGCGAAGCGACAGCCAAGACCCACGTGGCCAGGATCCTGCAGAAGCTCGGCCTCCGGGACCGAGTCCAGGCAGTCATCTACGCCTATGAAAACGGCCTGGTCACACCAGGCTCGCCAAGCTGACGAACTCGGGGCGGCCACGCCAGGACAAGGTCGCTCACCGCCTTGTCCGCCGAGATGGAACGCACCCTCGCCGCCGGCTCGCAGCTTATGTACCTAGACGGGTACGTAACAAGTCGGGTACACTCGTGCCGTGGATGCTGTTCTGCAGGCGCTGTCGGACGAGAGCCGGCGCACGATGCTGGAGTCTCTGCGAGGCGGTCCTGCCACCGCGGGCGAGCTGGCAGCGCTGCTGCCGATCGCTCGCCCGGGGGTATCGCGGCACCTGCGGGTGCTGCGGAAGGCGGGACTGGTCGAGGTGCGCCAGGAGGCGCAGCGGCGGGTCTACAGCCTGCGTCCCGAGCCGCTCGCCGAGCTTGATGAATGGCTCGGCCGGTACCGGGCCCTGTGGGATCAGCGGCTGGATGCCCTGCACACCGAAGTCGCCCGGGGAAAGCACGAACGAAGGAGCACCAGATGACGAGCGACACACCAGCGGGTACGCGCATCGTGGGCAGCTTGCGAGCGGTGGACGGCAAGGGTGCCGTGCGCATGGAGGACCGCTACGAGACTGATATCGACGACCTGTGGTCGGCGCTCACCGACAGCCGCCGGCTCGGCCGCTGGGTCGCGGCCGTGACGGGCGACCTCCGCCTGGGCGGCGAGTTCCACGCGCGCTTCACCAGCGGCTGGGACGGCCCGGGGCGCGTGGACGTCTGCGAGCCGCCGCGGCGGCTGCTGCTGACGATGTCCCCGGGCCAGCAGGACGAGACAGTCATCGAGGCCTGGCTGGCCGACGCGGGCGACCAGACCACTCTGGTGATCGAGGAACGAGGCCTGCCCCTCGGCGAGATCGCCTCCCACGGAGCGGGGTGGCAGGCTCATGTGGAGGACCTCGCCGCCCACGTCGCCGGGGGTGAGGCCGCCGACTGGCGGAGCCGGTGGACCGAGCTCACCCCGGCCTACCAGGACCTGGCGGGCGACCTCTCATGACCGAGCAGGCAGAGCGAGCCGCCCTTACTGAGTTCCCGACTGAGGAGGCGCGTGTCCTGGGGCACTTCCTCGACGCACAGCGCGCCGCTGTGCTGGCGATCGTCGACGGCCTCGACGACCAGGGGCTGCGGACGCCGGTCCTGCCATCGGGCTGGACGCCCCTGGGCCTCATCGTCCACCTCGGCCACGCCGAGCGGCACTGGTTCCAGCAGGTGGCGACCGGCTCGGCGCCCGCGCTGCCCTGGCCCGCGGAGGCCAGCGACGACGAGGACGCGGCGTTTGCTTCGGCACATCCGACCGCGCAGGTCTTCGCGTTCTACCGCGACCAGTGCCGGCAATCCAACGCCGTGCTCGCGTCCAGGCCGCTCAGCTCGCCCCCGGCGGGAAAGCACAACGGCGAGATGGAAGACGACATCACCGATCTGCGCTGGATCGTCCTGCACATGATCGAGGAAACAGCCCGGCATGCCGGGCACCTCGATGCCGCCCGCGAACTGCTCGACGGGCACGTGGGACTCGGCCCTCGGTAAAGATCACACGCTGGCGGCACTTTCTCTTTCTCGGTGACCGTAAGGCGCCGGGCTGTCAGGCGTCCACGACGATGAGGTCCCGGCCGCCGTTGTTCAGCCGCTCGCAGCCCTGCTCGGTGCAGACCACGATGTCCTCGATCCGGGCGCCGTGCGGCCCCGGGTAGATGCCCGGCTCGATCGAGAACGCGTTCCCCGCCTGCAGCGGGTCACGGTTCCCGGACACGATGTAGGGGTCCTCGTGGCTCTCCAGGCCGATCCCGTGCCCGGTCCGGTGCATGAAGTACGCGCCGTATCCGGCCTCGGCGATCGGCTCGCGCGCCGCCGCGTCCACCGCCTCGGCAGCGACGCCGGGCCGGACCGCGGCGCAGGCGGCCTCCTGTGCGGCCTGCAGGACCCGGTAGTACTCGGCGAAGTCCGGCGGGGGCGGCCCGATCACGTAGGTGCGCGTGCAGTCCGAGCAGTACCCGCTGGGCATGGTCCCGCCGATATCTACCACGACGGCGTCACCGGGCCGCAGCACGCGGCCGGCCGGGGCGTGGTGCGGGCTGGCGGCGTTCGGGCCGGAGGCCACGATCGCGAAGTCCACCTGGGCATGGCCCTCCTCGATGATGGCGTCGCCGATGTCCGCCGCGACCTCCAGCTCGGTGCGGCCCGGCCGCAGCCAGCCGGGCACCCGGGCGTGCACCCGGTCGATGGCCTCGCCCGCGGCCCGCAGCGCCGCGACCTCAGGCGGCGTCTTGCGGGCCCGCAGGTCGCGCAGCGCGAGGCTGGCCAGCTCCTGGCGGGCACCGGGCAGCGCCGCGCGCAGCCGCAGCACCATGAGGGCCCACATCCGGTCCGACAGGCCCACCGCCGCCGCGCCGGGCAGCCGCGCCGCCACGAGCGCGTAGGGGTCGTCGGTCTCGTCCCAGCCGATGATCTCCAGGCCGAGGCCGCCAGCCGGGGAGGCCTGCGCCGCGGGCAGTTCCAGGCTCGGCACCAGCAGGACCGGGCCGGCCGCGTGGCCGGCCGCGTCCGGGCCGGGCAGTACCAGGCAGGTCAGCCGCTCCAGCTGGTGCGCCGCGTAGCCGGTCACGTAGCGCAGGTCCGGGCCGGGTGTCAGCAGCAGGGCGTCCAGGCCTGCGGCGCTGGTCGCGGCCGCGGCGGCGGCCAGCCGGGCCGCCGGGTACAGGTCGCGGGCCGCCGGGTCCTGCCCGGTGCCGCCCGCTGGTTCTGTGCTGGCCACTGCCGTCCTCCCGTTACCGTTGACCACGCCCCCGCGCGGTCGCTTCGCCCGCTGCATCATCTCACGCCGGAGAATTGCGTCCCCATCTAGACACGGACGTCCTACATGCTTCACGCTTGGTGCACAACAGCTGACCTGATGTGAACCGTGATGAGCCCTGAGACTGTCGAGGTTCCAGCCCTGCAACCGGGCGCCGCTGCCCAGCAGCCACGCCCCGGGCAGCGTCCGGAGATGACGCGCCCGGAGGCGTTTTTCGCGCGCCCGGAAACGGGGAGCCCGCGGGGCGCGGAGGCCCGGCTCGCGGCCGAGCTGGCCCAGCAGCGGCATGTCACGGTGGAGCTGCAGCACGCGATCCTGCCGCTGCACGATGAGCCGTTCGACCTGCCGGGCCTGCGGGCCGTCGTGCGCTACCTGCCGGCCTCGCGCGACAGCCGGGTCGGCGGCGACTGGTACATCACGGCCGACATGCCCAACGGCCTGGTGCTGATCGCGCTCGGCGACGTCGCCGGCCACGGCCTGGCCGCTGCGGCCGGCATGGCCCGGCTGCGCGGCGCGCTGGCCGGCCTGGCCATCACCGGCGCCCCGCCGCAGCAGCTGGTGGCCTGGCTCAACGAGCTGGTCCGGCACGTCGATTCCGAGCACACCGCCTCGGTGGTGGCAGGCTATTTCGACCCGGCGACCCGGATGCTGACCTGGGCTCAGGCCGGTCATCCGCCGCCCGTGCTGGTCCGCGGGCCGCGGGCCTGGCCGCTGGCCCAGCCCGAGGGCATCCTGCTGGGCGCCGGGGACCGCGGCTACGAGGCCGCCAGCCAGCAGCTCGATCCCGGCGACGTGCTGCTGCTCTACAGCGACGGCCTGGTCGAGCGGCGCCACCAGTCGCTCGACGACGGGCTGGCCGCGATGGTGGCCGCCGCGGGCGGGGCCGCCGACCCCGACGCGGTCATCGGAGCCGTGCTGGGCGCCATGGGCAACACCGCCACCGATGACGACACCTGCCTGGTGGCACTCCAGGTGCTGTAGCGCCGCGTCAGCCCGCGCGCCGGCCCGGGCCGGGTCAGCCCGGTCGGGTGGCCAGGGCGGAGAGCAGCCGGCCCAGGGACGAGCCCAGGCCCCAGCGCTCGTCCAGCTCCGCGAGCTGCTGCGGGCTGGCCGGCCGGGCCGGCAGCTCGCCGCCGACGTCCGGGACCGGCGCGTCCGTCGCCACCCGGACGACCTCAAGCGACGCCTCCAGGTAGGCCCGGTCGGCGACCAGCTTGGCCCGGCTGCCCATCGGGAAGCCGCCCTGACCGGCGTCCAGGGCGGCCAGCATCGCGTCCACGGACCCGAAGACCCGCACGAGCGCGGCGGCAGTCTTCTCCCCCACTCCGGTGACGCCGGGCAGGCCGTCGCTGGGGTCACCGCGCAGCGCCGCGAAGGTGTCGTAACGGCGGCCGGGGATCTGATAACGCCTCGTGACGGCCGCCTCGTCGATCTCCTCCAGCCTGGCCAGCCCGCGCGCCGTGTAGAGGACGCGGACGCCGCGGGCGTCATCGACCACCTGGAACAGGTCCCGGTCGCCGGTCACCACCTCGACCGGCCCGGCGTCGCGGGCCGCCAGCGTGCCGATCACGTCGTCGGCCTCGTAGCCCGGGGCCGCGGCCATGGTCACCCCGGCCGCGGCCAGCACCTGCTCGATGATGGGGATCTGCACGGTCAGCGCGTCCGGGGCCTGCTCGGTGCCGTCCGGGTTGGCCCGGTGCGACTTGTAGGACGGGAGCGCGGCCGTGCGGAAGGCCGGCCGCCAGTCCGCGTCCATGCAGGCGATCAGGCGGTCCGGGTGCCGGGCCCGGATCAGCCGCGACATCATGTCCAGCAGCCCGCGCACGGCGTTCACCGGCGTGCCATCGGGTGCCGTCATCGTCTCCGGTACGCCGTAGAACGCCCGGTAGTACAGCGAGGCGGAGTCCAGCAGCATCAGCGTGCCCACGTCGGCCATCCTGCCAGGCTCGCCGTCGCGCCGCCGCCGTCTCCCATCCATGCCTCCCCTCTATGCGTCCATGGATCTTTGGCATTAGATCCGGAGGCCGCGGGTCCCTAGGCTGGCCTCATCGGCGCCGGCCAGCGGGGAGGGTGAGCATGACGACGATGAATCCCGATCGCAGCCGATGTCCGGGTGAGCTGATCACCGCCATCCGGGGAGCCACGCAGCGCCGCGGCGACTGGCCGCAGACGGCCGGGCTCGTGGCCGCCGAGCTGCGGCGGCAGCTGCCCGGACCGGAGATCCTGACCGCCCGGGAGCGGGCGGGCGACCCGGACGGCTACCGCTGCCACATCCTCCACGCCGAGCCGGACGGCTCGTTCTCGGTCACCGCCATGGTCTGGCGGCCCGGCCAGGTCACGCCCATCCACGACCACGTCACCTGGTGCGTCTTCGGGGTCGTGCAGGGCGTCGAGTACGAGGAGCTGTACGCGGTCAGCGAGGACGGCCGCTATCTCCGCGAGGTCGGCCGGGGCCAGAGCGGCCGGGGCGAGGTCAGCGGGTTCGCCCCGCCGGGCGACATCCACCGGGTGCGCAACTGCGGCGACGACATCGCCGTCTCGCTGCACGTCTACGGGGCCGACATCACCCGGCTGGGCAGCAGCGTCCGCCGCACCTACGACCTTCCCGTGGCCGCGGCCCGTGCCTAGCCAGCACCGTGCCTAGCTAGCACCGTGCTTGACTAGGACAGCTCACGGACCATGCGCTGCTCCCAGCGGCCGGACTGGTCCGGCCGCACCAGCTGCCGCTGGCCGGTCTCCCGGAGGCCGGACCGCCGATAGAACGCCAGGGCCCGGGCGTTGACCTCGGTGACCCACAGGGCGATCTGCCCGGCGCCGTCGGCGCGGGCCAGCTCGCAGATAGCGGCCACCAGCCGGTCGGCGATCCCCTGGCCGCGGCCGTCCGGGCTGACCCACATCGAGACCAGATGCCAGCCCCCGCGGCAGGCCCGGCTCCGGGAAGCCTGCCACCAGCCCGATCAGGCCGCCCTGCGGGCCTGGCCGCCGCGCGCCGACGTGCGCGGTCGAGTCCAGCCGCCCGCGCCAGGTCGCCTCGTCGAAGCCGAGTTCCCGGTCGATGGTCGAGCCGAAGGCGTCGGGCGCGTCGGCCAGGGCGGTCAGCCGCGCCTCGCGCAGCGCCGCCCAGTCCGCGGCGACCAGCCGGCGGACCTCGATGGTCACCGATGACGTTGGCGCGGTCATGAGGCCGAGCCTTGCGCACCCGTCGGCCGCCTCGCAACCCGATAACCCGGCCGGGCGCCGATACTCCATGCTGGGCGTACCTTTCCCCATTTCCCCATGGAGGAGCATCCATGCCGCATATCACCCTGACCTCCGGCGAGCCGGGAATCCGCGGCCTGCTGCAATTCCGGCCGGAGACCGGCCGGCCGCTGAGCGAGCTGGCCGAGGTCCTGCTGCGCGGGCCAAGCACCCTGAGCCGGGGCGAGCGCGAGCTGATTGGGGCTTACGTGTCCGGCCTGAACGACTGCCGGTACTGCTCCGGCTCGCACTCTGCCTGCGCCGCGGCTCAGCTGCCCGGCGGCATGCCGCTGGTGGAGCAGGTCCGCGCCGACGCTGGCCACCATCGCTCCCGATGACCCTGCGGCCTACGCCGCCGGAGCGCAGCACCTCGTCCACGAGGGCTACCTGCCGCCATCGGCCGGCCGAATCCCCTAGACGTGTGCTAGCACCGGCGAGACCGCCACCAGCGATGAGGTCACCGGGGCTGTCGCCCGGGCCGCTGATCAGCTCCCCCCTCGTCCTGACCGAGGTTGATCACCTGGCCAAGGCCCGTTTCGGATCCCGCGCCCGGACCGCGATCATCGATTTCGTCCTCGCTCAGACCCGGCAGCTGCGCTTCCAGGTCCCCGAGACCGGCATCGGGATCCTGGACACCGCACGCCTGGCCCAGCGGCAGTCCGCCAGCCTGGACCTGGACCTGGCCGACGCCGTGAACGTAGCGCTCGCCGCCTTCTACCGGACCGTGCTCAGCGCTGCTCAGGCCACCGAGGAGTAGGCCACCACGCCGCGGCGCAGCGCGTCGATCGCCTGGCGGGCGGTCTTCGCCAGCGGGCCCTGGCCCGCGGCCGCGGCGATCTGGTCGAGCAGGTCGATGAGCTGCTTGACGGCCCGGACGAAGTCACCGGGGGTACGGTCGCCGAGGGCCCGCTGCAGGTCCATCCCGCTCGCCCAGGCGTGCGCGGCCCACGCGAAGCCCAGATCCGGCTCGCGCAGGAACGAGAGCCGGTGGCCGCGCTCGACGGCGTCCAGGTCACCCCAGAGCCGGACCATGTCGGCGAGCACCTCCCGGACGCGGCCGCCCGGCAGCCGCGGCGGAGCGGCGTCGTCCAGCCGGCGCGACTCGAAGGTGAGCGCCGAGACGCAGGCCGCTAGCTCCGGCGCCGACAGGCCGTCCCAGGCGCTGCGGCGCAGGCATTCCGCCGCGACCAGGTCCAGCTCGGTGTAGAGGCGGCCCAGGCGGCGCCCTTCCGCGGTGACTGCGTCGCCGCGCACATAGCCGAGCTCTTCCAGGACCGCGCAGACCCGGTCGAAGGTACGGGCCAGCACGTGGGACCGGCCGGCCACCCGCTGCTCGAGCGCCTCGACCTCACGTGCCAGCCGCAGGTACCGCTCAGCCTGGCGCAGGTGCTCCTCCCGGTCCTGGCACTGGTGGCAGGGATGCTGGCGCAGCGTCCGGCGCAGCCGGGCGATCTCAGCGTCCTCGCCGCGGCCGTCCTCGCCGCGCTGCGCCCGGCGGGGCCGGGCCAGCTCGTGGCCGGTCAGCTTGTTCCGGACGGTAGCGGCGAGATCGCGGCGCTGGCTGGCCGACCGGCCGCTGAAGGACGGCGGAATCCGGACGCGGTCGATAGCGCTGACCGGAACCGGGAAGTCGGCCAGCGACAGCCGCTTGAGCTGCCGGTTCTCGGTGAGGACCAGCGGCAGCGGCTGGCCGTCGGCGGTCACCGGATCGATCACCACCGCGACGCCGGCCCGGCGGCCGCCCGGCACCTGGATGATGTCCCCCCGGCGC